>Ga0182014_10002474_pt1 | contig 23218 bp, 29 predicted proteins | sample 612S2DmetaG_FD_120489 | JGI IMG/M metagenome (GOLD analysis project Ga0182014, IMG submission 120489) | Permafrost microbial communities from Stordalen Mire, Sweden - 612S2D metaG | ecosystem: Environmental > Terrestrial > Soil > Wetlands > Permafrost | place: Sweden: Stordalen | collected...
AATCGTGTTACGGCCGTGTCACAGATAGATGACGACAGCCGCAGAAGAAAGAAACGGAGCCAGCGATGTGACTCGGGCCAGAGAAAATCCGCCGAGCAGAAAGCCTGCCGAACACTACTGGCGCGGGGCGCTCTTTCTGGTTTGGATCTTCATCCTCCTCACTTCGGCTCCTAAAGACCACGGTGGCGATGGCCGTACCGACTTGAATGCCTTCGCGGTTGAACTCGGTGGAAAAGACGCTGGGGTCAGGGGCGCCTTCGGGCGTGAGCTTGCCAGTCTTGTACTTGTCGCCGTTCAGGCAATCCACTGTGATGGAATCGAAGACCTCCAGGTAGCGCTCGCGCATCCCGGTAAAGGATAGGCCGTCCAGCCAGGAATAATTTGAGATGAAGGATATGATTCCTTCGCCTGACTTCTCGACGATGCGTCGCTCGGCCATGCGGAAGAAGCGGACGTAGAGGTCGTTCAGGCCCTGGCCTTGTGGCGCAGGAACGCGCTTTGTGGTGCGGTAGGCGTTGGTCAGGTCGCGTTCTTCCTCTACCGCGACGCCAGCAAAGCCGTTGTAAGGCGGATTGCCGAGGATGACGATAATGCGCTTCTCCTGTTTGATTTGGTCCGCTGCTTCCTTTTCCGCCTGGAATTCGGCGATAGGAAACGTGAGTTGCTTCTTCGCATCTTCCGAGGGTGGTTCCCAGCCTGTGAGCGAGTTGGTGAGATAAATCGCGGCGCGCTCGTTCTTGGCGTCGTCGAGAGGCACCTCAAGGCTCTGCAGAAGCAAGCCGAGCTGGAGGTGGGCCACGACAAAGGGCGCAGGCAGCAGTTCGAAGCCAAAGACGCGTTCTTGCGCAGCCTGTTTGGTGTAAAGCTGTGAAAGCACACCCATGCATTGGTCCTCCTTCAAGAACCGGTAAATGTGCCGCAGCACTTCGACGAGATACGCGCCGGTGCCGCAGCACGGGTCGAGTACGAACACGCGAGGATCGGCCAGGCCGTCCGGGATGTCCAACTCCTCGCGCAGCACGGCGTCCACGCGAGCCACCTGATACTCCACGATCTCCGGCGGGGTGTACCAGACACCGAGTTCTTTGCGCAGCTCGGGATCGAACGCTTCGAGGAAGGGCTCGTAGAAGTATTGGACGGCATGGGTTTCGAGGAATTTCTCGAAGAAGGCGGGGCGCTCCACGCGGTTGAGCGCGGTGGCAGTCCAATCCAGCACTTCCACCAGGCCGAGCGGGCCGAGCTTGGTGGGGGTGGCGACCTGCTCGAAGAGCGCCTTGATCATCGGCACATGGAGCGTCCACGCGGCGGCTTTCCAATCAAAGGCGTCGGTGCGTTGCGGCTTTTCCTTGTGCCAAAGCACCCAGGCCGAGAAGACGCCGTAAAACAGGGTCTGGACGAGGGTGGAACGGAAGAAGTGCTCCCCCTTCTCAGCCTCGAACTTCATGCCCAGCGCCTCTTCCAGCGCGGTGCGGACGGCGGTGAGCGCGGGCAGATCGCCGGCGTGCTCGACGCGGGCGCGGGCGTCGCGGGCGTAGGAGGCGAGGAAGAAGGCGAGGTCGCGCGGGCTGTTGAGGGGCGCGGCGTGAAGCATCACGCGCTTGAGGTATTCGACGAAACGTTCGCCCAGGGCGTCGGCGGTTTTGCGGGGGTGGGCGGCGGCGGCCCAGAAAGCGGCTTCGCCGTCGGCGAGGCGAAAAGATTCAAGCTGCTGCATCGCGCCGCCCGGGCCGCGCTTGAGCAGCAGGAAATCGCGGTAGTTGGTCAGCAGCACCTGGCCGTAGTGGGCCAGGTATTCCTTCACTTGCTCCGTCGGGGCAATGTCGGCCAGTTCCTCGGAGGCCGCCTTGACCTCGATTACTCCGCGCGCCGGATTAAGTCCGTGGAGCGGGGCTTCCTCGTCGGCATTCTTGAGTTGGTCGGGCGTGAACAGGCCGCCGTCGGGAAGGCCCGCGCCGCTGTTCTTAAGCTGGATAAGGCAGCGGACCTTGGGCTTGAGGCTCTGGCCGACGGCATCGAGCAGTTTCGCCAGCGTGCCATAGCCGGAGGTTTCTTTGGTGGCAGCGCCGCTGTCGCGGATTTCGCGCAGTTCGGTCAGGTATATTTCCAGCGGGTTCACGCTCACAAGTATCCGGACAGGCGCAGACTAGCCTGAAGGGATGCAGGAGCGCAAGGGGGCTGATTGGCTGCGCGGCAATTGTCATTATGGCGATTGCGCTCAGAATCTCCCCAATCCTCCCCGCTGCATCTCCAGCAACCGGCGTTGTCATTCTAACACGCCGGTGGTACCCCATTTATGTTCGGCGCGAACTTACGAGCTTGTTCGGGCGGAGGTTGCCGCTGGTGCGATCTTGCACTTTGCACTGTCGCCGGGTGACTTCCTCTTGCATTTTGCATGTTCGGGGAGGGCCAGACCCGACTTCAGATAGGTTGCGCCGATTCGCCACTGTCCTTCCCTAATTTGACCTGCATCGTCCCGCAAGTGGTTATTGACAGGGCGCTTATGGGATTTCCGGACCTGACCTCTTTGCCCTGATTGTGTGCAGCCGGGCACTGCGGAGTCCACACGGCACAAACCAAGCTAAGGAGTACCCTGAAAACATGATGGTGAATACACTGCCGTCAAAAACGAAAGACACGCTATGCATCTCTTATTCACGCCGATTCTTGCCAGTGCCCTCTATATTGGCGGCGGCTCGGTCGGCCTCCTTCTCGTCATCATCGTTGTAGTTCTATTGCTTCGACGCTGACCGTTGGGCCGTTCCGCCGAAGCCTCCCACAAAGGCAGCATGCGGGCTGCAAGAACACTTTTGCTGTCACGTTGGCGGCGAACAAAAGCGAAAGACAAAACAAAGCAAGGTATTATGAACAAACTTGAAATCAAAGGCGACTGGAACATCACGAAGGGGAAGCTGAAACAAAAGTGGGCCAAGCTCACGGATAGCGATCTCCAATATGCCGAAGGCAAGCAGGAAGAACTTGTTGGCCGGATTCAGAAGCGCACCGGCGAAACCCGGGAAGCGGTCGAAAAGGCGCTTAAGGAATCCTGCTCCACCTGCGGCTGTAAATAGGCAGACGACTCATCCAAAATGGAAAGCCGGACAGCGCACAACCGCTGCTGGCGAGTCGGCTGAACCCATTCGCACTTTGCAAGGAAAACTATGCTGGGAACTATCTTAGTGGTTTTGCTCGTTCTGATGTTGATCGGCGCACTCCCTACCTGGCCGCATAGCCGGAATTGGGGGTATGGTCCGACCGGCGGGCTGGGCTTGGTTCTGGTGATTCTGGTTGTCCTGCTTTTGCTCCGTATAATTTGAGCGGGAGGGCGCGAATTCAGACATGCCGGTGTCATCGGCCCTGCTATGCGGGGTGCCTATGGTTCCGTTCGGCGGAGGTTCGCGGGCCGAACGTGAAAATCGTCACCATTGATGGCCGGGTCAATCTGCGCGGGCCGGTTGATATCGCAGAGGAAGAGCCTCTCATCGGTGAAATCGTGGCTAGGATCGCGCGCTCTAGGAATGTAGACAACGGTTTGGAAGTGAAATTCACGGCCAGCAGCAACAACTAATTCAGTCAACACAATAACAAACAAATAGAAAGATCATGAAAACAGCATCTGTAAACACCGGTAAGGCCCTAAAGGTATTCACATTGCTTCTCTCGCTCGGCGCGATGCCATTGCTCTTATGCGTGACCGGATGCGCCACCGGCAGTCGCTACGAACAAACCGCGGGTGAACAAATTGACGATCAAGACACTTCTTCCCGCGTCAAGGCGGCGCTGGCAGAAGACAGTCAATACAAATACGACCGAGTAACTGTGGAAACGTTCAAGGGCAAGGTTCAGTTGAGCGGCTTCGTTAATTCGAAAGATCAGAAGGACCGGGCCGGAGACCTCGCCAAGAAAGTCACACCCGTGAAAAAGATCGTAAATAATATTACGGTCAAAGACTCGCTGAATTAATGAAACAATTCGTTTCTCTGGCTCTGCTCGCTGGGGGGCGTCGCGCTCCTCACCATTGACCTTAACGCCACGAACTCTCTCAGCTCGGACGTTTCCTCGTTCTTTACCGGATCGCCGACGGACAAAGCCGTCTAGATAACCCGTTCGCCGCAGGAAAGGTGCGAAGGGTCCGCTCGTGGCGTGCGCCAGAACCAGTCCCTGAAGCTGAGCTTCTACGAGAAACGAATGAAACTGAACGAAACCAGATAAAAGCATCGAACACTATGAATAAGCAAACACAGGCAACCAGCAATCACCTGGGCTCGCTCGCCGAAGATGCGCGAGCCTTGATGGCCGCCACCGCCGACGTGGCTGGAGAAAAAGTCAGCGAAGCCCGCAAACGTCTCGCTGCCGCACTGGAAAGGGCTACGGAAATCTATGGCCGCGTTAAAGAGAAGGCGGTCGAGGGCGCCAAAGCCACGGACCAGGCCGTGCATGAGCATCCCTATCAGGTCATTGGCATCGCCTTCGGGGTCGGGGCGCTCCTCGGCTATCTAGTCGCGCGCCGGTGCTCCCGCAACGACGATTGATCAGCCGACCTGGGCCACCAGTTGGTCGTCCGGATTGCCTGGCTAACGATCCTTCTCCGGTAACCGAAAGAACCGAACATGAAAAACCACGTATATAAACTCATCGAACTCACCGGCACCTCCACCGCTTCCATCGAGGACGCTGTTGCCAAGGCCATTCAACGCGCGCATAAAACGATCAAGAACCTGTGCTGGTTCCAGGTGGTCGAAACGCGCGGTAATATCAACAAGGGAAAGGTGGATCCCTGGCAGGTGACCATCAAAGTCGGCTTCACCGTGGAAGCCTGAGCGCGGGCGGGCCATTGGCTCGCATGGACACAACCAGACGCAGCCGGGTGTGAAATGCCGCCACTAACTTAAAATATATTATGACTAAAGAAAACATCGCTACAGAATTGAATATTACTCGCGAACGCATGATGGAACTGCTGAACGAGGATCTGGCGGGGGAATACCAGGCGATCATTGCCTACACGGTATATAGCCAGGTGTTAAAGGGGGCCGCGTACACAGACATTGCGCGGGAGTTGGAAGCGCATGCCGGGGAAGAACTGGCGCATGCCATAAAAATCGCCAAACAGATTGATTATCTGGGAGGCATGCCAGGCGTGACGCCCAAGCCGGTTAAGACTTCAAGTGACCCCGTCGCAATGCTGAGCGCGGATTTGGAGAACGAACGGGTAACGGTGGGGCGTTATCGCGAGCGCATACGCCAGGCCGAGGCAATGGGCGAATTTGCGTTAAGCGAGACCTTGCGCGCGATCATCGTGCAGGAGCAGGAGCATGAAATTGATTTAAGCGCTGCGCTGGACATCGACGTGCCTCCCGCGAAAGAGCCGGCAGACAAAACAATGGTCAAATGCAAGTGAGGCACAACCATGCCTCAAGGCGATAAATCCAGTTACACTGGCAAGCAGAAGCGTCAGGCGGAACACATCGAATCCGGCTACAAGAAAAAGGGGCTCAGCACGAAAACCGCGGAAGCCCGAGCCTGGGCCACCGTAAACAAACTCACCGGCGGCGGCAAAAAGAGCGGCTCCGGCAGGAACAAATAGTGATTTATTACTATGCCAGCCTTAACCGCCAAACAAGTCGCTCTTCACCTGCGCAGCATCAAGTATGGGGCGGCGCGTCAAAAAACTCCATTCCTTTCAGTTATTAGTTAGAAGCTCCGGCAACCAAACATCGGTAACAGCTTCAGGAATATCATCAAAACTACAACATCAACCACTGAGGAGAACAGACCATGAACACGATCACCACCAAAGACGGCACACAGATCTACTACAAGGACTGGGGCTCGGGTCAGCCCGTCGTTTTCAGTCACGGGTGGCCGCTGAACTCGGACAGTTGGGGGTCTCAAATGCTTTTCCTGGCGTCCAACGGCTATCGCTGCGTCGCCCATGACCGCCGCGGCCACGGCCGGTCCAGCCAGCCCTGGAACGGCAACGAAATGAACACCTACGCCGATGACCTCGCAACGCTGTTGGACACGCTGGATCTGAAGAAAGCCACCCTGATCGGCTTCTCTGCCGGCGGCGGCGAAGTTGCCCGCTACATCGGTCGCCACGGTACGAAGCGTCTGGCTAAAGCGGCGCTGGTTTCGGCCGTCCCGCCGCTGATGCTGAAGACCGCCGCCAATCCCGGCGGCCTGCCGATCGCTGTGTTCGACAAGATTCGCCTCGGCTCCACCGCTGACCGCTCGCAGCTCTACAAGGACCTCGCCAGCGGCCCATTCTTCGGGGCCAACCGGCCCGGTGCCAAGGTTTCCCAGGGTATGATGGACTCGTTCTGGCTCCAGGGGATGCAGGCTGGTCACAAGAACACCTTCGACTGCATCAAGGCGTTCTCGGAGACGGATTTCACCGAGGACCTCAAGAAGTTCGACGTGCCGACGCTGATCCTTCACGGCGACGATGACCAGATCGTGCCGATCGGCGCGGCGGGTCTGGCCTCCTCGAAACTCGTCAAGAACTCGACCCTGAAGGTATACAGAGGCGCACCTCATGGCCTGACCGAAACGCACAAAGACCAGCTCAATGCCGATCTTCTGTCTTTTCTTAAGGCAGGAAAACTTGTCGGCGCAAGTTCCTCCGCGCCGCGTCAATGAAAGGGCGGCGCCCCCCCCGACATTCCTATCAGTAATGCTCAACCAATTTACAGAACAAAACGTGTGCTGCCCCGATTAGGGCGCTAAATGAAACCTATGATCACTTCGATAACTTCCGAGGGGGCGCCAGCCGCAAAATTGGCGGCTGTAACAAGACGTGAGTTTATTAACTGTGCGGCCGTGGGTGGCCTTGCCGTCAGTGCTATGGGGTCTTCCTCCTGGGCCGAGGAAACGGCCGCAAAAGGGATGATCTACCGCACTCTGGGCAGCACCGGCCAGAAAGTGTCGGCTATCGGCCTGGGAGGGTTTCACATCGGCAACCCCGCGCTGGAGAGCGAAAGCCTCAAAATCATCCGCAGTGCCATCGACCGCGGCATCACGTTCATGGATAACTGTTGGGACTATCACGAGGGCAAAAGCGAAGTGCGGATGGGGAAGGCCTTGCGGGACGGTTATCGCGACAAGGTGTTTCTGATGACCAAAATCGACGGCCGCAGCAAAACGGGCGCCGCGGCCCAGATCGAGGAAAGCCTCCGGCGCCTCCAAACTGACCACGTGGACCTGCTTCAGTTTCACGAGATTATCCGCATGGATGATCCGGATAAAATCTTTGCCTCGGGAGGAGCCTTGGAGGCAGTGCTGGAAGCCAAGAAGGCCGGCAAACTCCGCTATATCGGATTCACCGGGCATAAGGATCCGTCAATCCATTTGCACATGCTTCAGACGGCGGTGCGGCATCAGTTCCGGTTCGATACTGTGCAGATGCCATTGAATGTGATGGACGCGCATTACCGCAGTTTTGAGCACCAGGTCCTTCCCGTGCTGCTCAAAGAGCAAATCGGGGTGCTTGGTATGAAATCGATGGGTTCGGGGGACATCCTCAAGAGCAAGGCGGTCCAGCCGATCGAATGCCTTCACTACGCCTTGAATCTGCCCACTTCGGTCGTCATCAACGGCATCGACAGCATGAAGCTGCTCGATCAGGCATTTGAGGCGGCACGCACCTTCAGGCCAATGAGTTCAACCGACGTGGCTGCCTTGCTGGCCCGGACGGCAGAAGTGGCCCGCGATGGACGGTACGAACTGTTCAAGACCGAACAACAGTATGATTCGACGGCCAAGAATCCAGAATACCTGAACTGAGGCGGCAATGGGACCGGGAAAAGTCCGTTCGAACATTGGCCTCACCGCCAGTGAGTATGCTCTTAAACAAAAGCAAGGTTAGCTATGAAAATCCTAATTGTTCTTACTTCCCATGACCAACTCGGCGACACCGGAAAGAAGACTGGTTTCTGGCTGGAAGAGTTCGCTGCACCCTATTATGTGCTCAAGGATGCCGGAGCGGCGATTACGCTGGCCTCCCCAAAGGGCGGCCAGCCGCCGCTCGATCCCAAAAGCGATCTCCCCGAAAGTCTGACCGAATTAACGAAGCGCTTCCGCACAGACAACACTGCACAGGCTGAACTTGCCGACACGAAAAAGCTGGCCGATGTGTCCGCGGGCGATTTCGACGCAATCTTCTACCCCGGTGGACACGGCCCGATGTGGGACATGCCCAGTAACGCGACCTCCATTGCGCTGATCGAAGCCTTCCTGAAGGCAGACAAGCCCGTCGCTGCGGTATGTCACGCGCCCGCTGCATTTGTCAATGTGCGCCGAAAGGACGGCGAGTATCTGGTGAAAGGCAAGCGCGTGACAGGGTTCACGAACGCAGAAGAAAAAGCTGCGGGCTTGACCGCCGTCGTGCCGTTCCTATTGGAGGACCGGCTAAAGGAACGAGGTGGCGTTTACAGCAACGGCGCCAACTGGGCTCCGTATGTCCAAGTGGACGACAAGCTTGTGACCGGCCAGAACCCGGCCTCCTCGGGACCCGCAGCGAAAGAGTTGTTGAAGCTGCTTCGTTCTGTTTGAAATGACTCACGGCCTCCTGGCTGCGGGGAAGCGCGCGGGTCTGGAAGTGTATGACCGCACGAAGATGGTGAGTTTGGAGGAAACCCGCCGCGGAGTTCGCATCACCCCGCACAATGGTTGCCAAATCGCCGGCCGACGTGCCGCGATTGCGGCGGGGTTCGAGTCAAAAGCCCTCTTGGCTTTTCTTACTACGAAGTGCATACCAAACTTAAGACTTCATGAAAACAAACGGCTCCGATCCGGCCGACGTGCATGCCCCACCCCGACCGGCCAAATTCTCCCTGGCGGCGAACTACGATCCGGAACTGGTCCCGGCGCTCACTGCGTACCCGGTCGATGAAGTGTATGGCAAGTTCCCCACCGATGGTGTCAGCGGTGGCCGTCCCCGCTACCTGGCGACACCACTCTCGGAAGCAGATCTGCGGAGTTACCTCCGCCTACTGGACCGTCATGGCATTGCCTTCAATTATCTTCTGAATGGCGCCTGTTTCGGCAACCGCGAATGGACACGCCCCTGGCAGAAACGGGTGACGGCCCTGCTGACTAAGCTGGGCGACTTGGGCGTGCGCCGGGTCACCGTAGCCACCCCTTTTCTTCTGGAACTGGTCAAACGCCGTTTCCCCGAGTTCAAGGTAAGAGTCGGGATTTATGCCCAGGTGGACACACCCCGGCGTGCCCGCTTCTGGGCAGAACTCGGGGCGGATGCCATTACGCTGGAGAGCTTCTCGATCAACAGGAACTTCCGCCGCCTGGCGGCTATTCGCCAGACGGTCCGCTGCGATCTGCAACTGATTGCGAACCACGTCTGCCTTCTGAACTGTCCGCTGCAAACCTATCATCAGAACGGTTTCGCCCATGCATCTGAAGACACCAGCACGCTCTTCATCGACTACTGCTTCCTGCGCTGTTCGCGGTTGCGCTTGGCGGATCCGTCGCAGTTCATCAAGGCGGCCTGGATCCGGCCGGAGGACCTCGCCGCCTATGAAGCAATGGGTTATACGACATTCAAGCTTCTCGAACGAGGGATTCCTTCCGCAGAACTGCTGCGGCGCGTAAAAGCCTACAGCGAGCGGCGGTTCGATGGCAATCTGGCCGAACTATTGCTGTCGTATGGCTTCAAGGAACCGGTCCGCAAGGAATCGCTCTGGAGTCTGCGTCACTTCTGGAAGCCGCGGCAGGTGAATCCGCTGCGGCTGAAGCCGCTGACCGACTTGGCGCGCCTGCAAGGCTGGCTCTCGCCGCTGCCGGAGAGTCCGATCCGGGTGGATGCGCGGCAGATCCCGGATGATTTCCTGGACGGTTTTCGCGACCGTGACTGCGCCTCCCTGGACTGCCAGGCTTGCGGCTATTGCGAGCGGATTGCCGCGCAGGCCGTTTCGATCTCACCCGAGTACCGTAGCGAGGTGTTGAGAAAGTACGCGGAAATGGACGATACCATGGTAACGGGAGGCCTCTGGGGTGTTTGAATCATGCGCCACGGCAGCGGAGTTCCTGGACCGGCCAGACTGTGGCCCGGCGCTGGCCGCCGCCAGCTACCGGTTCAAATCAGGAGCAAGCTTCTGAAGACCGTTCTTAGAGGTTTGGGCACAGCCAGGAATTAGGTCTGACAGGCCTCCGGCTTGCGTGCGCCGTGGGCGCGTTTGCAGAATGCACGGTGCATAGGCCGTGCTCGTGCAGGCTGCAATGATTCTACCTCTTTCAGCGCTCAGTCAAGGCGACGCCAAAGCGCTCTAACTATCGCGGATTGAGTAGGTTAGGGAGCCGAGCGTCAGCTTGGCCCTCCACTAGCTAAAGGAGAAAGAGATATTACAAGAATACGAATATCGAAGTTATGAAACCGAATCACATTCGGTGCGTGAAAGGAAATATATGTTAGGAACTGTCTTAGTTGTTCTGCTCGTTCTGATGCTAATTGGCGCACTCCCGGCGTGGCCCCACAGCCGGAATTGGGGATATGGTCCGACCGGCGGAGTGGGTGTGCTTCTGACCATTCTGGTCATCCTGCTTCTAGTGGGCTGGATTTGATATGAAGCCCCACGTCGTCGCCAAAGGGTCGGCCAAAGAAGCCTCGCCCGGCCTGAGCAAACGCATCGCCAGATTTGCGATGGCCATTAACGGCTGTTCCGCTCAGGATGTGTCGAAATCCTATTGGAAACAGGCCAAACGGGAATTTCTGGGTGAACTGGACACGGATCCGAAAGAGGCAGTGCTTGCATCAGCGCCCGACTCCGAAAGCTGGCACCCGGTACCCGGCTTAACCGGACACAATGTGCCAGTCGCGCGCCACGGATTCCAAGCCGGGTGACCCCCTCACTTCAAGCTCTGGCTGGCGACAGTGCTTATTTGCCTCGCCCAAAAAGTAGCAACCGGCCCACCACAAGGTCCAATCGTGCTCGGTTTGCCTTGGAGCATTGGGCATGGCGGAAAGGGCCAGTCCTGGTCGCAGTCTTGGCTGATAGGACGACTGCGGGAACATTTTTGCTGTCACGTTGACGGCGATTCACAAACGAAAAACAGAATAAAGCATTATGAACACACTAGAAACCAAGGGCGGCTGGAACATCACCAAGGGCAAGCTGAAACAGAAGTGGGGCGCGCTCACGGATGATGATCTTCAATGCGCCGAGGGCAAGCATGACGAATTGCTGGGCCGCATTCAGAAGCGCATCGGCGAAACCCGGGAAGCGGTCGAAAAGGCTGTCAAGGAAGCCTCGTCCTGCTGCTGCAAGTAGGTGGCTAACCCCACGGGCGAATTGGGGAAGCGAGTCAAAGTCTAGCGCCCGCGTGGGAAACTGGCGGTTGGGGGCAAGAGCAACTTTGAGTGTGAGGTCCTCCCGATCGCTGGCAGCGCGTTGCGCTGCTGAGGTGCGGCCGTGAAGAAGAGCAGAAAGCTGTCGCTGCGGAGGCTGTCAGTTTACCTGGCTGCTTCCCTTGGTGCGCTCGTCCTCGCCGTCGCGATACTCATGCTTATGTTCGGTGGTGCGCTCCTCAACGGCTATGGCAAAGGAAAGATAGAGCGAGCGTTTGCCAAAACGCATCCAGGGTTTGCGTTACGAATCGGCGAACTTGACTATTCGGTGGGCGCTGATTGCTTGGTCGCTCAATCTGTCACACTGAGTGGCGCCAATATGACGCTCAAGGTTGGCCGGATTTCGCTGATAGGCGTTCGCTGGGCGCAGCTTCTTTGGGGAACGGCTGTTCTGGCTGATGTCTTCGCCAAGGCCAGTCTCGATGCGACGAATCTCGATGTGGAATTCCCGCAGGCGCATTACGTGCTCCGCTGCGCGCGGCTGCGAGCGTCGGTCCTGGATTCAGAACTGATCGCGGAAGAGACCGAACTGCGGCCGTTGGCCGGAGACGAAGCCTTCTTCGCGGCGTACGATTTTCGGACGTCGCGGTTTCATGTGATCGTACCTGAGTGCAGAGTATTGGGCCTGGCGTACGGCGACCTGCTGCAGGGAAAGTCATACCGGGCTCGGTCAATCCACTTTGCCAGCCCTTCCTTTGATGCGATGATCAACCGCGACAAACCGCCGGCGCTGTTCGTAAAGAGCCCGCTAATGGTGCATGAGGCGCTGGCCTCCATTCGGCAACCGCTGCGGGTCGATAACCTGAGCATCACCAACGGCCACTTCAGATATTGCGAGCGGTTGGCCATTGGAGCCGAACCCGCCGTGCTGACGTTCGGGGCAGTGAGTTTGTCGGTCGAAGGCCTCGCGAACCGGGGTGAACCGGGTGCCGCCATCAACCTTCGGGGGCAAGGCGATCTCATGGACGCCGGGACAATGAAGGTGCTGATGTCGATTCCGATCGCCCCATCGAGCTTCTCATTCCATTACTCCGGTTCGCTCAGCGCCATGGACCTGACCCGCCTCAATGCGTTCCTGGAGATTGCGGAACACACTCGGATCAAGTCCGGTAGCGCTCAAGAGGCAGCCTTTGATATCGATGTCACCGCCGGTCAGGCTCGCGGCCGCGTGCAGGCGAGCTACAAGGATTTGGACATCGCACTACTCGACAAACAAACCGGCTCCGCAAATGGAATCAACAACCGCGTCGCCTCGTTCCTGGTGAACCTGCTGAAAATCCGGAGCTCCAACGCGCCGGATGTGTCGGGCGCGATGAAGGAAGGCGAAGTAAACTATACGAGAAGACCCGACGAAGAGTTTCAGCAATTTGCATGGTTCGCCTTGCGGACCGGGGTCCTGGATGTCATCAACCACTGATTGATGATTTATGCAACACATCGAACAACATTTCTCCGGGAGCGCCGCAGTCCGCGACGTGGTGATTGGCATGGCGGACGGGTTGACGGTGCCGTTCGCCTTGGCTGCGGGCATTTCCGGCGCGTTGACCTCCACGCACATTGTCGTCACGGCGGGGTTGGCGGAGATTGCCGCAGGCTCCATCGCGATGGGACTGGGCGGCTACCTGGCAGCCCGGAGCGACGTGGAGCACTTCTTAAATGAGCGACGACGCGAAGAGCAAGAGATTGTAGAGAAAGCGGACGTCGAAAAGCAGGAGATCGTGGACATCTTCCAGCAGTACGGGGTGACGGCCGAGGAATGCGCGCCCATGGTTACCGCGCTTGTTCGGAAGCCGGAAGCGTGGCGCGATTTCATGATGCGCTTCGAGTTGGGTCTGGAAGAGCCAAACCCCAAACGGGCCTTTCGCAGCGCCTTTACCATCGGGGCATCGTATGTGGTTGGCGGGCTGGTGCCGCTCGCGCCTTACATGCTGCTGCATGACTCCGGGCAGGCGTTGACGGTGTCGGCCGCAATCACCTTGCTGGCGTTGGCCGTGTTTGGCTTTGTGAAGGGCCACTTCACTGGCGTTCCGAAGCTGAAGGGAGCGTTGCAGACGGCCCTGGTCGGCAGCTTGGCGGCCGGTGTCGCCTACCTCATTGCCAAATTCATTGCCTGATGCGCGCGTAATACACGACCGCGGGAGGGAAGTTCAGGAATGCGGGAACAGTGCGCACGTTCGGGAACCTGGTTCTGATCTTCTTGCGGTCCAACAATGAATGCTGAAACTGGATGAACATTCCGTTTTCGCCGAGGGTCTGGTAGATGGTGTCAATGAGAGCGAGAGCCTTTGCACGGCCAAGATTCCCCAGAGGAATGCCGGAGATGATGAAATCCGGTTTCTCGGCTCCGCCTTTGCCTAATTCTGAAAGCAGGTCGGCGGCCGGACCCGCAAACAATTCTACTCTGCCGCTGAGGCCTGCCCGACCAAAGTTGCGTCTATGGTCCCGCGCCAAAGTCGGGTTAATCTCGCATGCCAGGATTCGCGCTTCCGGACATCTGGCGGCCAGTCGCAATGTAAGGGCTCCGTTGCCTGCTCCCAGCTCGATGACTTGCCCGCGATAGGTTTCCGGAACCGGGGCGATCATCTTCGCAATGAGGAACCTTTGCGAAGGCATAATGCCGCCAGTTTGCCCGTGCTTTACCAAGCCGGCGCAGAAGAAGTTCAGGTAGGTTGCAACAGTGTTGTACATAGGGTTTATCTCGTTCTGACACCAGCGTTCCCCGGTAATGGTAAAGGTCCGCAGTCATGGGTTCGCTGATCACTTGGGCATTCTTGAGTTCAGGTTGCTTCTGCTTGGCAGATCTTCAGGCGGCAGGACTAGGAACCCGGCCGGGAGGCGTGGCGCTCTTCCCGTCATACCGCGGCCCGCACCACGAGGCGGTGGTCCTTTAACAACACAGATTTGCGCTCAACATTTCGGTACCTCTGACTTGAATTAGAGGTACTCCGGTGAGGCTCTGGGGCGGCCCGCGAGACAGTCTGGTGCAGAGTTGGAGGAACGCTTCCGAATCACCGACTCGATGGGGTAGCCGCTAATCCGCATGGACCCGGACAACTACTGCAGGCCCAGGTTCGCTGTGATGTTCTTCGTGGTCTCGATATTCCGCATGACCGCGATCTTCCCCGCCGCCCCGACGGCCCGGGAAGATGCAGCCGACAGTCATGAGCAAGGTTACAAAGCATATTAACAAAAGGACGGATTTCATATATTATCTTATTTTGTGATGTCCTCCGAGGACTCCTCGCGAGGTGTGATGCATTCTCTTTAGCTAACAACGTGCCGATCGTCCCAAGTTGACCCAATGCATTGACAGTGAATGAGTTATGAGCTTTCAATTCCGGACATGCGCATTCTGGACTATGTACTCTGCACGTTATTGGTAGTTCACCCTTGCGTTCTGCACGGGTTGCGGACCAAATCCCGGCACTAGGTAAGGTTGCTAAATGATCGACTCAGACGAATCCGCCGAGGTGCCCAGCTTTCGGAGCCGCAGCAGCTTGAGATTGTCAAAGATGCTGTTTGACTCGCTGGTGAGAAGCTCGCTGACGTGGGACATGGACGGGAGGCGCTCGCAAATGACTTTGATCGAAACCAGGATTGGCACCGATAACAAAGCGCCGGGCACACCCCAAAGCCAGGTCCAGAAGATCAACGAGACGAAAATGACGACTGGGTTCAGGGTGAAGCGGCGCCCCAGCAAGACCGGCGTGATGAAGTTGGCTTCCAAAAGGTGGAGCAGCAAATACCAGGCAGGGGGAAGGAGCCCCTGCCACAGGGAATCGAATGTGAGGAGGCCAACGATGGCCAGCAGCGAGATTCCGGCGACCGGGCCGAAGTAAGGGACAAAATTGAACAGCGCAATCAACATGCCCCACATTGCGGCGTTGGGCACCCCCAGCCAGTAAAGGCCGCCACCAACGATCGTGCCAAGGACCAGGTTTATCAAGGAAACCGAAAAGAGATAATTTGAGATCTGTTGCTGGATCTCGTGGCTGATGTCCACCGCCCGCTTCTTGTCGCGCAGCGTGGGCATCACCCGAACCAGCTTTTGCAGGAACAAATCGCCCGAAGCCAACAGCAGATAGAGCAAGACTAGAGACTCGCCCAGCCCCACCAGAAAGGTCCCTGTCCAGTTAATGACGGTGGGTACGCGGCTGGTCCTGAGCTCGACGGCTGGCGCTTTCTTTTGTTCTTCCTCCGTTGCCGCCAGGTTGTTCACCGCGTCCGCAGCCTGGCTGAAGCGCCCCATGCGGGGGAACAGTTTCTGCACCTTCTGCCTCAACTCGGTCATGTGTTGCGGCGCATCATTCATCCACGCGAGCGCCGGGTGGCCGAGTCGAATGAAGCCTATGGCGACGCCGACGACCAAAAGCGAAAGCACGACCGCAGCGGAGAGACCCGGCGGAACATGGTATTGCGACAACCAGCGAATAAGCGGTTTAAGAGCCATTCCGCCCACACACGCCAGAAAGATCGGCAAGACGACAGGACGGGCGAAATAAAGGAAGGCGACGACGCCGAGCACAACCAAAGCAATTTCCACAGATGTCACTTTGCGCGCCGGGGCCGTGTCCGGCTGAGCGGGCGACACTTCGGTGGCGCTTAGCGCGCCTGCTGATGGGAGCGCTGCGGCGGTTGGGTCGCCGTTGGCCGCAATCTGGCGGGTTGGCTGGCCTAACTCCATGACACTGCTGCGCCAGGATTAATCGCGGCGGCGCCGCCCCAGCAAGTAACCCATTACGGCACCGACATCAAAGGCGATGGCTAGCGTCTGATAGGGATTGTCGCGCACGAGCTGGTCGGCGGTTTTGGCACTCTCGACCGCTTTCTCACGAATCCGGCCAAAAGCCTGTTTGGCCCTGTCCAACGCGGCTGCGAGGCGCCTGCGAGCCTCCGCGACTTTATCCCCCGCCACATCGGCCGTGGCAGCCATAAGAGAGGGCGCATCTTCGGCTAGAATGCCCCTGTCGTTTTCAACGGTCTGTTTATGTTTGTCTATAATATTCTGTACTTTCTAATTGATTTGGATTGGTGGGCGGCAAGAGTCCGCTGCCGGCGTGGCTAGGTGCTAAAGATGTCCCGGGCGGCTCCCAGGAACAGGATTATGCCGCGGACCGAATTCACATTCCCTCTCCAGAGGGCCAGCTCCAATCTCGAGGGATCGACCACGCTAGCTGACCTTCTTCTTCTGGTTGATGGCTTCGATAAACTGTTTGTGATTTGATATCATACTGTTGACGCGCACTTTCCTGCGCGTGTTCCCTCGTTCTGTAGCTAATAGAGGGCCAACTGGACGCCCGGCACTCCGACCACTTCAACACCGCCTAAATAATGTGTTTGAACCCCTCCGTGGCGGCCGGTGAGGGGCGGACAGTCAATGCAACTTGCACTGCCACAACCGTCGCGCCATGCACTTTGCAAGCTGGCCGAATGGCCTCGCGCGGCTGCACTGGAATCAGGCGGCTGATCGTTTGGTGACCCTTGTGGACGGGGCAATTGGCAAGATAAACCACTGAAGGCAGGGCAGTTAAGGGCTTTTCGGAGGCGACCACGGCGAGTCGCATTTCCGGCCCCGGCCCATGCCGAGTCGCCCGTGGCATACCGCACGCTAAAGACACCGCACGGACATGAACGGGCTCCAAATGATTGGGGACCGGATTGCCGTCATGAACAATTCAATACAAAAGGCTACGCAAAAGAGCCAGATACGTTATGAAGCATAAACATTTACTACTCAGTTTCCTCGCCGTGGCCGCATTTGCGGTAGGCTGTAATAAGGAGCAGACCACCTCTCAACAGCTCGACAATGTGAAGGCAGAAACCAAACAGGCCGCGCAAGATATGAAGGACTATACCTATGCGCAGAAGGCGGAGTTCGTCGAAGCAATGCAGGCCCAGTTGGCCGCACTCAATCGGGATTTGGAACAGCTCTCAGCCAAAGTCGAAAAATCCAGCGACGCGATCAAAGCCGAAGCCCAACCCAAGCTTCAAGCGTTGCGCGATCAAACGGCCCAGTTGAACAAGCAGCTTGACGAGGTCAAGAACGCCACCGAGTCCACTTGGGACAGCGTTAAGGGCGGCTTCAAGAAAGCCTATGAAGCCTCGAAGGACGGTTTCCAACAGGCCCGCCAATGGGTGAGTGATAAGATCGCGCCTTAAGGCGGAGCAGTATTAATCAAACAAACATTCAAACAAAATAACATTAATGATAAAGACATCTGTAAACACGGGACAAACCCTAATCCTCTTAGCGGCCAGCGCTTTGCTGCTCGCCGGCGCGCCCTTGCGCGCTTCCCAGACGGACGACCGCATCGAGTCCTCCGCCAAGAAGACCTATGTGTTCAAACACTACCTCACGGACGATTCGATCAAGACTGAGTCCAAGAACGGCGTGGTGACCTTGACGGGCACTGTGTCTGAAGAGTCCCATATCGGTCTGGCCAGTGACACCGTGTCAGGGCTTCCCGGGGTCAAAAGCGTGGACAATCGCCTGGTCGTCAAAGGCGAAGCCCCCGCGGAGCATTCGGATACCTGGATCGGGCTGAAAGTGAAAACCGCGCTGCTGTTCCATCGCAACGTGAGGGCCACCAAGACGGATGTGAATGTCACTGGCGGAATCGTCTCGCTAAGTGGCAAAGCCTCCAGCCTGGCCCAAAAGGAGCTGACGACCGAGTACGCCAGAGACGTCGAAGGCGTCAAAGACGTGAACAACCAGATGACGGTAGCCAAGAACCCGGCCAAGCCGGAAGAAACCGTGGGCGAGAAGATTGATGACGCGTCCGTCACGGCCCAGGTGAAGGCATCCTTGCTGTCGCACCGCTCGACCAGCGCACTAAAGACGAAGGTCGAGACGACGGATGGCGTGGTTACGTTAAGCGGCATTGCCAAGAACGCCGCCGAAAAGAGCCTCGTCACCAAACTGGCCACCGATGTCAACGGAGTCAGCAGCGTGGTCAATAATATGACCGTCGTTACGACTCTGAGCAAGAATTGAACACCGAATCTCTGTGGGCTGGCGCGGGCGTGCCGGCTCGCAGCGGTTCCGACACAAACGGAAAGGTAAAATATATGTTATACACAATAGCGGTAGTCCTGCTTATTCTGTGGCTTCTCGGCCTGGTGAGCGGTTACGCGATAGGCGGATTGATTCACATCCTGCTGGTAATTGCGCTGGTCATGGTATTGGTCAACTTCATCTCCGGGCGCAGACGATCGGCCTAACAAGCGGTTAACCGAACTAAGCAACTTGGAGATTTGAAATGAACACAAAAACCATCGTTGCAGTCCTCCTGGTCACTCTTGGCGTCGTGGTGCTCGCCTACTCGGGCCTCACCTTCACGACCCCGGGAAAGCCTGTCGAATTCCTCGGCATGCACTTTGAAACCACAGTCAGGCATTTTATTCCACCAGCCGTCGGAGCGCTCGCGCTCGTTGGCGGGATCGTCTTGCTGGTTATCAATCCCAGGCGGGTCTGATGAGCAGAGTCGAAACCGCAGTACCGCCAATAGAATCCATCCGGATGATCATTGGCGGTATCGTCGCTACCGGCCCCGTGAAGAGCTGAGCTTCGCTCATCTCCCCCGGTACTTTGACGGGTTGCGTATCCGGTCGAGCCGTTCGGTTTCGGACTGGCGCCGCGCGAGCTGCAGCCGCCGTTGCTCAACGGCGAGCGCGATTGTCTGTGGCAGCAGCCAAGCTTGTTTAACCAACTCGACGATCGTCCGGCAGATCAGTTTAAGTTTATCCATAACTCAGAAGTTGGATCGATGCGTTCCATGCCCTTCGGTTTAGCTTGTACTGTGCCGCCGGGCTTTCCTCATCGAATACGCTACCATTCAATAGGTTATGAATGTCCAAGGCTTCAGGGTGCGCTTTATGAGCGAGGCATTTTGTGCAAATTGCATGACGGGCGCGGCCAAAGCTGCGCAATTTGCATGATGCCGAAGGACCAGTGACAATAAATACGTGGGGCCGCAAACGCGCAAGTGACCAAACGGCACTAGCTTGGGCCCATCTCAGGAAATGCGGCCCTCCTCCTGCTAAGACTATGTGCAAATGAGCAACTGCAATTTAAACGGAGATATGAGCACATTGCTCAAACGCATCCTGGTCCTGCTATTCGTCACCAGCTTCCTGGCTATTGTCGGAGTCGGCTGCAACACCGCCCATGGCTTTGGCAAGGATATGGAAAACGCCGGCGATAGCATTCAAAACGGCACCAAGTGATCACGGCATGTGTTCAAGCGAGTATGACGAGAACATCTGTAAAGGTATTGGCTTTGATCATCTGCCTGAGCGCGTTACCGTTGGTGGTTGGCCTGACAGGTTGTATCGACGGCCGCCAGATTCAAAGTACAGGCCACCGTGTTGGCGACAATCGCACGGCGGATTCTGATTACAATCAAATCACGGATCAGCATGTTGAAGACAGTCGCACGGCGGTGCGGGTCCGGGAAGCCTTGGCGGCAGGCGCTGATTACAAGTACGACGGTGTAACAGTCATAGCTTCCAACGGCGGCGTCCTGCTAAGCGGCTTCGTCAACACGAGCGCGCAAAGGACGAGGGCCGGAGAGGTCGCCAGCAAGGTTGTGAGCGTGAAGAGTGTCGAAAACAACCTCGCGATCAAAAACTGAGCCGTCCCCTGCAGGAGCGAATTGTGCAAACCTTCAGTCAGTTCTTTTCAGGCTTGCGGTTCCGCCTGCTGCTGCTGGTGGTGCTCGCCTCCATCCCCCCGGTGGTGCTGACCCTGCATATCGCGCGGCAAGATCGCCAACGCCAGACCGCGGCTTTGAGGCAACGTTCGCAAGACCTGGTCAAGCTGGCCTCCCGGAAAGAGGACGAGATGATCGCCGGGACGCGACAACTGCTGCGGGCGGTGGCGGAGTCCGCACAGGTGCGGTCGGCCCAGTGGGGTAACACCACGAAGTTGCTGCGCACGCTGTTCGCAGACTACCCACGCTATGCCAACCTGGGAGTGATTAAGCCCAACGGGGATCTGGCGGCCTCTGCCCTCTCGATGACAAACACGGTCAACCTGACCGACCGTTCCTACTTCCAACGCGCAGTTGCATCGCGTGCCTTTTCCATTGGCGACTACCAAGTCGGCCGCGTTAGCAGCAAGCCCAGTTTCGATCTTGGCTATCCAGTTTTCGATCCCTCCGGACAGGTCCAGGCCGTGGTGTTCGCTGCGCTGGATTTGGACTGGGTCAACCGTTCCGACTATGCGCTCCAGGTGCAGTTGCCCCCAGGAGCCATCTGGACCAAAGTCGACGGCCGGGGCACGATCCTCGCGCGTTATCCTCCACCGGAAAACTGGCTGGTTGGCGAAGCGCTGCCCGACCTGGCACTCATGAAGACCTTCCTGGCTAGAAAAGACGGTTTCATCGAGGCGGTGGACCCGAAGGGTGTTTCCGTCTTCTATGACTTCACCTCCACCCGCAGCTCGCTCGTGGCTGGAGACGTAATCAGTATCCTGAGCATTCCCAGGAAGGTCCTCTTTGCTGGGCCGGACCTCGTAATGATGCGCAATCTGACGTCGGTGGGGATAGTGGCCGGCCTAGTCCTGGCGCTCGGTTGGATCGGCAGCCGTTACCTGATCTTGCGTCCGATCCAGGCGCTGGTGAGATTCACGGCGCGGCTCCGCGCGGGCGACCATAGCGCACGCACCGGGTTGCCCCGCGCGCGGGATGAATTGAGAGAGCTCATGAATGGCTTTGACAAGATGGCCGAAGCCTTGCAGCAGCGCGAAGCGGAACGCCAGACAACGGATTACGCCTTGAAGTCTTCCGAAATGCGTTATCGCCGGCTGTTTGAGAGCGCCCAGGACGGAATCTTGATTCTTAACGCGGACACCGGGCAGATTGATGATGTCAACCCGTTCCTGACTGCGATGCTGGGCTACTCTCGCGAGCAGTTGTTGGGAAACAAACTCTGGGAGATTGGCCCTTTCAAAGACACCAAAGCCTCCAAGGCGGAGTTCCGGGAGCTGCAGCGGGAAGCTTTTGTCCGTTACGATGACCTGCCGCTGGAAACCAGCGACGGCCGGTCCATGAACGTGGAGTTTGTCAGCAACGTTTATCAGGTCAACGGCGGCAAAGTCATTCAATGCAACATCCGCGACATTACCCAGCGCAAGCAAGCCGAGGGAAAACTCAAGCAATCCCGCCAAAGACTCCAGGTGCTTTCCCGCCGGCTGGTTGAGGTGCAGGAGACCGAACGCCGGCACCTTGCCCGCGAGCTCCACGACGAGATCGGCCAGGCTCTGACGGTGACTGAAATGAATTTGCAGGCGCTCCTGGCGTCCCCGGGCACCGACGCTCTGGCGCCACGCTTGAAACAGAGCCTCGAGGTGGTCGAGCGGGTGCAGGAACAAGTGCATGACCTCTCGTTGAACTTGCGTCCGTCCATGCTCGACGATTTGGGCCTGGAGCCGGCTTTACGCTGGCTCACCAAGCGGCAGGCAGCGCTGGCCGGCCTGCAAGCCGAAGTCCGAGCGGATCCCTTGGAGCAGCGTCTGGATCCAATGATCGAAACCGAGTGTTTTCGGGTGGCCCAGGAAGCGCTTACCAATGTCGTGAAACATGCCAAAGCGCGCACCGTGAGCGTGGAATTGAGCCGAAGCGACGAGCAAATCCACTTATGGGTGCGCGATGACGGCGTCGGTTTTGATGTGGCCAGCGTTCGGGAACAAGCCGTGCGTGGCGCCAGTCTGGGCTTACTGAGCATGGAAGAACGCGCGACGCTGGCCGGCGGCGGCCTCCAGTACCATGCCTCTCCGGGCGAGGGCACCGAAGTCCACGCCTGGTTCCCGTTAAAGTGGGCGCATCCCGCAGTCTTGATCGGAGTTATATGAACACAACCAGTGAATTGAAGTCCGCTACCAAATCAATTCGTGTCCTGTTGGCCGACGATCACACGCTCGTGCGCGCGGGCATCCGCGCGCTACTGGAGAAACTCCCGGGAGTGACGGTAGCCGGTGAGGCCAGTGATGGTCGCGAGGTTATTGACCTGATCAAAGCGCACCGGCCGGATGTGGTGCTGATGGATATTTCCATGCCGGGCCTCAATGGTCTGCAGGCATTGGCGCGCATCACCCGGGACTTCCCGGAGGTGCGGGTCATCATCCTCTCCATGCACCACAACGACGAGTATGTGATGCAGGCGTTGAAATCCGGGGCATCCGGGTACCTGCTCAAACGCGCCGCGACCGCCGAATTGCCGGTGGCCCTCAATAACGTAGTTGGCGGCCAAATTTACCTGAGCCGGGAAATCAGCAGCCAGTTCATCAAGAAGTTTCCTCTGCAACACATCTCGCGCTCCCAAAGCCCGCTCGAGCAGTTGACGCCGCGCCAGCGCGAGATCCTCCAACTGCTGGCCGAAGGCCAGACCACCAAGGCCATCGCTACGATCCTGAAAGTGAGCGACAAGACCGTCGAATACCATCGCTCAAAGTTGATGGCAGGCTTGAAGATTTTCGACGTCGCGGGACTAGTACGCTTCGCCTTGCGGACCGGGGTGATCTCGCAGGAAGGCTGACCCCCAGGCCAAGCCGGAGCGTATCTGGACAGTGCCACCAACCTGTGAGCGCAAAGGCCCAAACCCGAAGCCCTAAATCCGAGGGCCGAAAGAAGGCCGAAGGCCGAAATCCGAAATTGCCAAGCCTAGCCCCAGTTTACGAGTTAGCGGCGTCCATTCTCTGTAAGTTTACTTCGTTCAGGCACTTGCTAGCCCCTGTTGCTATGCCCTAAAGTGTTGCACCAGCACTACTGGTGCAACATGCAAAGACTTGAAGCCAAAACCATTCATGGCCGCACCTACTATTATCTCTCCCTTTGGGGGTGGAAGAACGGCAAGTGCCGG
>Ga0182014_10002475_pt1 | contig 23201 bp, 17 predicted proteins | sample 612S2DmetaG_FD_120489 | JGI IMG/M metagenome (GOLD analysis project Ga0182014, IMG submission 120489) | Permafrost microbial communities from Stordalen Mire, Sweden - 612S2D metaG | ecosystem: Environmental > Terrestrial > Soil > Wetlands > Permafrost | place: Sweden: Stordalen | collected...
TGATCGCATTAGATTCTATCAGAGAACGGCAGTTTGTAGCCTCTCCGAACCATACGAACTCGCATGCTTGCAAAGTGCATGCGATTGCATGAAAACAGCAATGCCGCCGAGGGTCTCCTTCCGTGGAAGGAAGCTACTCGGCGGCATCGAGAACCGGCTTGCGTTGTATTTGAAGACTCAGACGGTGTAAGTCGTGGACGAAACCCGGCCTCCGCGACCCGTCCAGTTGGTGTGGAAGAACTCACCTCTCGGCTTGTCTGTGCGCTCATAGGTGTGCGCGCCAAAGTAGTCACGCTGCGCCTGCAGCAGATTGGCGGGCAGCCGCGCGGTCCGGTAGCCATCGAAGAACGCCATCGCAGTGGAGAACGCCGGTGTGGGCACGCCCATCTCCACTGCATGAATCAGCGCCGTCCGCCACGAGGCCTGATACTGATTCAGCGCCCTGTAGAAGAAGCTGTCAAGTAGAAGATTATCGATCTCCTTGTTCTTGTCGAAAGCCTCCTTGATCTTGCCAAGGAATCGGCTGCGAATGATGCATCCGCCGCGCCACATCAGCGCGATTCCACCCATATTCAGGTTCCAGCCATTCTCCTTTGCCGCCGCCCTCAGCAGCATGTAACCCTGCGCATAAGAGATGATCTTGGAACAGTAGAGCGCGCGGCGCACATTCTCAATGAACGCGGCGCGGTCGCCGGCGCCGATCTTAGCTAACGGCCCTTCAAGTATCTTCGACGCTTCTACGCGCTCCTGCTTCAGCGCAGACAGGCAGCGCGCGAATACGGATTCACCGATCAGAGTTACCGGCTGGCCTAAGTCGAGCGAGCTGAAGACGGTCCACTTGCCCGTCCCCTTCTGGCCCGCGGTATCCAGAATCTTGTCGACCAGCGGCCCGCCGTCCTCGTCCTTCTTGGCAAAAATATGGCTCGATATCTCGATCAAGTAACTATCTAATTCGCCCTGGTTCCACGCAGTGAAGACCTCGTGCAGCTCATCGGCGGTAAGTCCCAGGCCGCGCTGCAGCAAGTCATATGCCTCGCAAATCAACTGCATATCGCCGTACTCGATACCGTTGTGCACCATCTTCACGTAGTGACCGGCGCCTTCTTCGCCCACCCAGTCGCAGCAGGGAGTTCCGTCTTCGACCTTGGCGGCGATGGCCTGGAAGATATCCTTCACGTGCGGCCAGGCGTCTGGGTTGCCACCGGGCATGATCGACGGGCCAAAGCGCGCGCCTTCTTCGCCGCCGGAGACGCCCGTGCCGATGAAGAGAATCCCTTTGGCGGCAAGAGCTTTGGTGCGCCGCGTCGAATCGGTATACAGCGAGTTGCCGCCATCGATGATGATATCGCCTGCCTCAAGATGCGGCAGAACGTGATCGATCATCTGGTCCACTGTGTCGCCGGCCTTGACCATCAGCATGATGCGGCGGGGCCGCTTCAGCAGTGAGGCCAGCTCCTCCACCGAGTGGGCTCCGACAACCTTGGTTCCCTTGGCTTCGTCGGCCAGAAAATCGTCCACCTTGGAGACGGTGCGGTTAAAAACGGCCACCTTGTAACCGTGGTCGTTCATGTTGAGGACCAGATTCTGTCCCATGACTGCAAGGCCAATCAGGCCAATGTCACACAAAGCTTCTGACATACATTCTCCATTTCAAAGGAATCTAACTTCAAAAGCGCGGTCCACGCACATTCGCAAGGCTATTGGCAGCTCGCATTGCGAGCCTTGGAAATGGCAAGAAACGTGATACTTGCCGGGGCGAACTCGATTTGGCCGGAGCGGATTGCTATTCCTTTCATCTCCGGCAAGGTATCTTCGGCGCCTAACTGCAATTCGGCTCCGTTCAGCTGTACATGAGTATCCTGGAGGTCATGGGCCGTTAGCGTGTAACGCTCCGAGGACATCGGAATCTTCAGAGACTGCGCTTGATCGCGGCCGGCATTGATGACCAGGAGCGCAACGCCACCAGGCCGAAAACGGAGGCACTGCGCGTAGACTTGCAGATCCGGCGCAGGCGATGCCCCCGGATCGAGCACCGTGGTTCCCATCAGCCTGCGCCATAACAGCGCCGCCCAATAATTGGGGCGGGGCTCATAACTGTTTTCGTCCAGCAGCCCGTAGTCGCTCGCTGCGAGCGTGTTATGCATGTGAACCTGCACGCCGAGCCTTGCCAGGCTGCCTAATTGATTGAGATAGCGGAAGCTATCGAGAAAGGTGGAGGCCCAGTGGTCGCCGCCGCAGGCAGTTTGAGCTGTCTCAGTTAGCCATAGTGGTTTCCCAGGCTCGAAGCGATCGCGGATAGCGCCGTAAAACTGCTCGATCTGGTCGGGGCGCGCCAGCCACTCCGCGGAAAGGGCAGCATCGCTCGTCGTGCCCGCCGATGCGCCCATGGCGGCGCAACGGCTGGAAACGCCCCCGTAGGAATGGTAGGAGATGGCATCGAAAACCGGACCGGCGGCGGTGAGCAGATCGGCACTGGAGGTGATATGCATGGAGGCAGGGATCATTTGCGCGCCTTCGCCCGTAGTGCCGGGACCAAGGAAGATCATCTCCGGAATGGCCTTCTTAGCCCATGCGCGGAAGACTGCGATATCGCGGCCATAGGCTGCGGCGTCGTAGCCGTGGGGCGCGCCGCCCATGGCAGCGATATTCGGCTCGTTGAAAAACTCTGCCGCTGCGATGTGGCCACCGATGGAGCTGGTGTAGTCGACAAGTTGCTGGGCCTGGGTGGGGGTCCAAAGGCCGCCTGCATCGCGCGCTCCGGCGCTGATGGCAAAGGAGGTCACTAGCCCCGCGTTGACCGCGCGGGAGAAATCGATCACGCCTTTCCATTGCTGACGCGTGAGCACGCCGTTGAAGCCCTGTGGCGGAGTGGAGGGCGCGGGAGCGTCGGAGTTTTGAAAAAAGGTGGTGTTGGCCCAGGTGCCGCTGACGCGTAGGTAAGCGGGACCGAGTTCCGCGGCGAGCTTGCGCAGGCGCGGGTTAGAGAGATCGATGGGCTTGCGGTACTCGAAGAGAGAGGGGTCCATAGCGGCGGGTTGATTGGCGGAGGGCCGGGCAGCGGGAGCGCTCTTGCTGGCATAGGGCTTCCAAAAGCGTCCGCCTGTAACTTCGACCATCTCGATGTTATAGGACTGAAAGCGCTCGTCGACAGATCCGATGCGGGGCATGGCTGCCGGAGTTAGTTTGGACGGCTGCGTTGCACCGGATTGAGCCAGGCACGCTCCCGGACCGAAGAGCAGCAGGATAGCGCCTGCCATAGATTTTGCGAAAATCATTCTGTTCATGCCTATGTTGCCTCCCGATGCGACTGTGGGGCGATGAATCTACCCCGCATCTACACGCCGCTGAATGCGGAAAAACCGCCATCGACCGGAATCACCACGCCGGTCACAAACTCAGCGGCAGGCGATAGCAGCCATAGCACACATCCAAAGAGATCTTTGGATTCGCCCAGCCGCCCCATTGGTGTGTGCCCAACGATCGTCTTACCGCGCGGGGTCCAGTCACCTGTTTCCTTGTAGGTCAACAGAAAGCGGTTCTGGTTGGTGAGAAAAAAACCGGGCGCGATGGCATTCACGCGAATCTTCGGCGTATATTCCTGAGCCATGTGCACGGCCAGCCACTGAGTGAAGTTACTGACCGCGGCCTTAGCCGCCGAGTATGCGGGAATACGGGTCAATGGGCGGAATGAATTCATCGACGATATATTCAAAATCACGCCGTAGCCCTGCTCCGCCATGACCTTGCCGAATGCCTGGGAGGGCAGAATCGTGCCCATCACATTCAGGTCGAAGACCCAGCGCACGGCGTCGGTGGGAAGATCGAAGAACTTCAGTTCCGCGCTGGTTGTGGCCTGGGGCTTATTACCTCCCGCGCCGTTTATCAGGCAATCCAGCTTTCCGAAATAGCTCACAACCTCCTGAGCTGTTTGGCCGATGCTCTCGCGATTGAGCACATCGCACTTGAAGAACGTGAGTTGCTTGCCGCGCTCTCCCAGTCTCTCGATCAGCGCCTTGCCCGCCTCCGCATTCATGTCCAGGATGGCGACCTTTGCCCCGCATCCGGCCAGCGCGCCGGCAATCTCGCCGCCTAACACTCCCGCGCCGCCGGTAATGGCAACAGTTTTCCCGGTAAAGTCGTACATCTTTGTCAGTTCAGCTAGGTTAAAACCATCTGGTTGTGCGCTATCGGTCTTCTCTCCACTTATTGCAGCTGTTGTCTTATCCATGTTGCACCTCTTTTCGGAATAACGTCTTTTGATTCTGTTCCCACCTATAGGCGGCTGCTATGCGCCCACAGGCCCAATGCCGGATTGGGAATGAAGAATATCTCCTCGCCATTGACCCGGTTGTAACCTTGACTTAGCTTCTCGGGATCGTAGCGAGTCAGCATTGCGCTCAAATCGCCATAACCGAAGCCAACGCCTTCCACCTCTTCCTGCGTAAGATGTCCGGGGCACCAGGTAATTCTGAAGCGGCCCTCGGATGAGCCGTGGATAAGATGCGCGGCGGCGCTCAGATCGTTGGCCAGGTCGGCATTGGCATTCACCGCATCGAGCGTGGCCGGGGTTCCGCGGTAGCCATACTTTCGAATCAGGCTGTCGATGGTTTTGTCTTCGCCGAATTCCTTCACGCCCGGAGCTAGCACGATCAGTTCTGCGTCGTCGGCCAGCGCCATGCGCGTGCGATAGATGGCCTTGTTGCCCAGCCATGTGGAGTGGAACTCGCCTGGATAGAGATAGACAACTGCCTTCTTGATCTGCTCATTGAGCATCTCGAAGTTCACCTTGAGGCTAAGCTCGGAGGCCAGGTTGAAGCACTCGATATCATCGCCAATGTAAAGACCGCGCACGGCCAGTCCGCCATCCTCCCGGCGTCCCACTACCGTCAGCACATAGACGATGGGAAGATGGTGCAGAAAATGGTCCGAGGCATAACTCAGTACATTGCGCACTGGATTGATGGCGCGCCCCATGATACGCTCCATGCCGTATACCGCACCCAGGTAATGGCTGCGGTTGATACCCTCGCGGCCTCCCGTGCCCACCAGAATATTCTTGGTGAAATTGGCCATGCCGATCACTTCGTGAGGTACAACCTGGCCAATAGAAAGAATAAGGTCGAAGCCGCCCTGAGAGATGAGTTTATTAACCTGCGCCGGCCACGCATAACTCAGTTTTCCTTCCGACTGTTCGCGAACGAATTCCGCCGGAACCTCGCCCAACGTCTCGATGTCTGTGCGCCAGTTATGGACGCGGAAAAGATCCTTGGGCACGCCGCCGAACATGTGCGTAATCTGGTCCGGCCGCATAGTGGTGTGGGTTCCGAGCGCGGGCAGAACCGCTTTGAGGCGGTCGCCGTAGTGCCGCCACGCATAGCGTGTCAGCTCGCCTGCGCGGGAGTGCTCGCGCGTCTGATCTGGCGGCACGGCCAGCACCTTGTTGCGCGGGCCCAATTTGGCAAGTCCTTCCACAAGCAGATCGTTCAACTGTTGTGGAGTCAGGTTGGTATCGACGCTTCCGATTGAGCAGTAAAGACTCATGCAGTTAATTCCACCCTTTTCAGTCCGGGAGCGAGCAGGACGTTGATAAGCAGCGAAATGAGATAGATGCTGGCGGCAAAAATAAAGAGGATCGAATAGCTGCTCGATATTTGCAGGATGTGACCGGCAAACTTTGTAAAGAGGACGCCGCCCACCGCTCCGGCCATGGTGCCGATGCCGGTGGCTGAGCCCACGGCGCTGCGCGGGAACATATCCGAGGCGGTAGTGAATAGATTGGCCGACCAGCCCTGGTGCGCAGCTGTGGCCAGGCTCAACAATCCGATAGCGGCCCACTTGCCGAAGTTATCCGGATGCAGATAGTTGATGAGAAAAACAGGAACAATGAGGCAGGCGCACAGCAGCATGGCGGCAACCCGCGCACGATCCGCCGAAAGCCCCAAGCGGATGAAAGTTGCAGGCAGGTAGCCTCCGTAGATACTGCCGATGGCTGAGGCGTTATAGACGATCAGGATCGGCAAACCCAAGCCCACAAGGCTCAGATGAAACTTGTCGCTGAAGTATCCCGGCAGCCAGTAGAGATAAAACCACCAGACGGGATCGGTTAGGAATTTAGGAATGGCATATGCCCAGGTCTGGGGAAAAGCAAATAGCTTGATCCATGGTGTAGAAGGGCCGGGCTTCTCCGCTGGATCCTGGTTAATGTAGGCAAGTTCGGCGGCGGAGAGCGCGGGATGTTCTGCGGGCTTGTGGTATTTGAAGAACCACAACACGATCCAGGACGCTGAGAGAAAGCCGGTGATCAGAAAGGCGGAGTGCCAGCCAAAGAGGCGGACTGCGATAGGTACGAGGAGCGTGGCAAGGATCACGCCCACATTGGCGCCGCAGTTGAAGATTCCGAAAGAGAACGAACGCTCCTTCTGCGGGAACCACTCGGCGTTTGTCTTGTTGGCGGCGGGGAAGTTGCCTGATTCGCCCAGCCCAAGGCAGGAACGCGCAATGCCCAGCTGAAGCACCGAGTTAACCAGCGCATGACCCATCGCCGATACGCTCCAGGCGGCCATGATAACCATGTAGCCGATACGCGTGCCGATCTTGTCTACGAAGCGCCCAGCGCCAAGCTGGCCGATCGCATAGAAAAGGGTAAAGAAAGATACGACGGTCCCATAACTCTCTTCAGTCAGGCCGATGCCATGATTGGCAACGCTCAGCATGAGCGTGGGCTTGAGAAGCGCAAGAACCTGGCGATCCATATAGTTGATCGTTGTAGCGGCAAAGAGCATGGCGCATATAGTCCAGCGCACATAACCTATTCGCGTGTCTGTGGGTGAACTCCCATAGCCCACATTCTCGATATTCGTCCCTGCCGCCACGTTGGCTCCTTACAACCGATAGGCTTTCTTCACCAACCCATAGGTAAGCTCGTACGCTACGTCGAATGCCTCATCCTCGTCCAGCCGGTGTTCGGTAACGAGCCGTGCCAGGTAGGAGCAGTCGACGCGGCGAGCCACGTCGTGCCGGGCTGGAATGGACAGGAAGGCGCGTGTGTCGTCGTTGAAGCCGACCGTGTTATAGAAGCCCGCAGTCTCCGTTGTCTGCTCACGGAAGCGCATCATCCCCTCGGGGCTGTCATGGAACCACCACGAAGGTCCGAGGCGCAGGCTTGGATAGTGGCCCGCCAGGGGCGCAAGTTCGCGGCTGTACGTAGATTCGTCCAGAGTGAAAACAATAATAGTCAGGCCGCACTCGTTGCCGAAGCGGTTCAGAAGGGGGCGCAGCGCATCCACGTAATTGATTGGCCTGGGTATGTCGCCCCCCATGTCGCGGCCGTAGCGCTTGTAGACCTTGAGATTATGGTTGCGAACGGATCCTGGGTGGATCTGCATTACCAGCCCGTCATCCAGGCTCATCTGCGCCATCTCGGTGAGCATCTGCGCGCGGAAGAGCTCCTGTTCGGCCAGGTCGGCCTTGCCGCCGAGGATGCGGCTGTAAAGCTTCGCGGCCTCGGCCAGGGCCAGGTCGGCCGTCTGTGCGGTGGGATGGCCGTGGTCGGTTGCCGTGCAGCCCAGCGCCTTGAAGCGGGCTCGCGCCTTGCGCAAAGCCGCAAGATAGCCGTCCCATGTCGACGTGTCTTCGCCGGTCTGCTCGCCCATCAGGGCAATGTGCTCGGCGAATCCCTTGAACTCCGCATCAACCACCCGGTCAGGCCGGAAGGTGGGAATGATCCTCGAATTCCAGCCCGATTCGCGAACAGACTTGATGTCATCAAGCGAGTCGAAGGGTGAGTCGGTGGTCGCCAGCACCTCGATATTGAAGCGCTCGTAAAGGGCGCGGGGCAGAAACTCCGGCGTCTGCAACTTCCCTGCGATGGTGTCGAAGTAGAGGTCGGCATTCTTCGCCGAGAGCCGCTCATTGAGGCCGAAGAGCTCCTGAAAGGCGAAATCCAGCCAGATGCGCGTGGGCGTACCGCGGAACAGATAGTAATGACTGGCGAAGATGCGCCAAACCTGGCGCGGATCCTGCATCTCCTCGACGCCTATCTCCAGATCCTCCAAGGAGATACCCTGGCTCATGAGCATGCGGAAGACGTAGTGATCGGGCTGCACAAGGAGCTTTGCCGGATTGGGAAAAGGTTCGTTGTTTGCAAACCAGGCGGCCTTAGTGTGCCCATGCGGGCTAATGATAGGCAACCCCTTCACATGCGAATAGAGGGCTCTTGCAATCTTTCGCGCACAGGGCTCGGCGGGAAACAAACGGTCTACGTGGATCAACATGACTTGAATGCTGCCTTTCGCCGAGAGGCGATATGGTCAGACCACTAAAGAGGTCAGACCATTAGTATACACTCCGAACTAGAAAACAGGTGGATGGAAAAAAGCTCTTTCCGGTAAAACTACCCTTCAATCATAAGAATTCTCGCGCTGCCTCCTAAAAAACAGCCAGTCACCTGCCTGCGTTCAGCCCTTCAGCGCCAAAGCCCACCGGGCCGGCGGCGTAGCTGCCCAGCGCTTCAACCATGATTTGCGAATCCCATGCCTGTCAAGACTCCCCGCATAAATGCGAAACTGGCGAGGCCGCCGGGAACCGGATCGTCGGCCTGAATCTTATATTCAAGATCGACAAACCCCTGTTTTGGATCGTAGTGAGAGCCTCGAATCCCTGGCGCAAGGCATCAGGCCGTCGCCACAGCAGCGTGAAAAGGACTGCTTCATATGTGGACTACTCCTCTGGTTTTTCTGGCTGCGATTGTCTTCTCAGCCGCGTTGCATCCCGGCAATTTTACCGCGGCGGCTGGCGCGGCAGACTTGGAATCAACTTGGCTGCGCGGTGAAGTACTCAGCGACCTGCTGCCAGTTATCCACGCGAACAAAACCGGTTGCGGCCAGGTTATGCGGCGCGGTGTAGAGAAGGCCTTGCCCCTCGAAACGCAAAAGGTTCTTGGGCAGGTCGTCTATCAGGAAGTCGGCGCGGAGGATGCTTTTGTTGCCGCAGAAGACGTAATGTGTGGGCGGAATGAAGGGAAAATGCCGCTGTAGCCAGCGGTACTTGGGGCCGAGAGAGTTCGGGACGGTCATGGCCTGGGTGGCGATAAAGATCTCAAAGCGGGCGGAGAGGTCTTTGAGCACCTGCTGGGAGTCGGGAATGACGGCCAGATCCTCGAAGAAGTCTTCAGCGTCGAGGAAGGCGCGAAGCTGCTGCTGGCGGTCGAGCGGCGCAATCTCCCACAGGCCCTTGCCGGCCAGGTCGTCCGGTGTGACGTCTTCGTCGAAGGTCTGATTGTAGCGGCGCAGGTGTTCGGCGAGCGTGTCCGCCATGACCTCGTCCATATCGACACAGATGCGCTGCATGGGATCAGGCGCCTATCGAGCGTGGTTTGCGGATGGCGCGACCTGCGCCGGACGCGGCTGGCGGCTCTGCCGGGGGCGGAGGCGCCATGGCGGGGTCCCAGTAGAGGAGCCGGCTGCAACTGTCGCAGGTGAGCAATTCGCCTTCGCGAAGCTGGTTCCAGGTCTGCGGACGGACGCCCATGCGGCAGCCGGTACACTGCTGATTCTCAGCGCGGGCCAGTCCGGTGCCGCGCGAGCCGGAGAGCCGGTCAAAGCGGATGAGCAGTTCGGGCTGGATAAGGGGGCGGAGGGCATCGCGATCCAGGTCGATGGCGGCAAGTTCGACGCCGAGCTCCTGCCGGCGGAGGGCAATGCGGGCGCGCGTCGTGTCCAACGCGGCGCTGAGGGACTCGACCCGGGCACGGGCGGCGGCTAGCTCGGGTTCCAAAGCTTCAGAGCGCTCCAGACTGGCGAATTCCTCGTTTTCCAGGCGGTCGGCCTCGGCGACGGCGAAGCTGATCTCGTGCTGCATGGCCGCCACCTGCTCGGTGGTCTTGACGGTGTCGAGTTGGATGCGAAAGCGGGCGGCCTTCTGGCGGTGGGTAGCGATCTCGCGATCGAGGCGCGCGCGCAAGGACTCCTCGCGGCTGAGCGCATCGGAGGCCGCGGCGGCCTGCCGCTGTGCCGCGGCCAGCGCCGCCTCGGCCTGGGCGGCCTCCCCTGGCAGGGCTCGCAAAGCAAGATTGAGGCGGGTGCGCTCCAAATCCAGGCTCTGCAGTTTCACGAGGTTTTCAATCTGCTCTTGCATTCCTGTTATGAAGTCTACGGCATTCGCGTCTATTGAGAAAATGAGGGCGGGAAACCCTGCGAGAATGGAAACCAACCGGGAGGTGGGTTTGGCGTCGATTGGAATATCTTTTTGGCGCAGGCATCGGTGGTTTTTGTGGATGGTAGGCGGATCGATTGCGGTTCTGGCGGGGCTGGCCGCCGTAATGGCCGTGGTTGCGCACCGTGCGGAGCCGTTTCTGCGTGCGCGCATCGTGGAGGAACTGGAGCAGCGCTTTCACGCCCGGGTGGAACTGGACAGCTTTCACATGGTGCTAGGCAACGGCTTCGCAGGCCAGTGGGGAGTGTGGGCCACGGGCGGGGGGCTGCGCATCTGGCCGCCGGCTCAGGTTGCTGGCGTCTCTGTCCCCGGACCGGCAGAGCCAACTGAGGCTGGTGGAGTGAAACCGCTTGTCACGGTGGACGAATTCCGCTTTCACGCGCCCCTGCGATTCGAGCCTGGCAAGCCGATACCAATATCGATGGTGCGGGTTAAGGGGCTGAATATCGATCTGCCGCCGAAGTCGCACTTTGGGCATGGTATGGCGGCCGAGGTTGAGCAGGCCGAAATCAGAGGGAAAACGCTGCGCTTTGTTGTAAACGCGATCGAGTGCGAGGGGGCGCGGCTAGTGCTGGAGACGAGCAAGCCAGGCAAGCTACCGATGGCGATTGCCATTGCCCGCTTCAAACTGACAAATGTGGGCGGGGCCGGCGCGGTTGGATTCGAGGCCGAGCTGACCAATCCACGGCCGGTGGGCGCGATCCATACGACCGGCTCGATCGACACATCGCACGGAACGGACCTGGGCGAAGACCCCATCCGCGGCGACTACCGCTTTGAGCATGCTGACCTGGCTACATTCAAGGGTATTGCGGGGATTCTCTCCTCTACCGGCCACTACTATGGGACATTGCGCGACCTTGTGGTGGACGGCGAGACGGATACGCCCGACTTCCGTCTGCGGCCCTTCGATAATCCGCTCTCGCTGCACACGAATTTCCATGCCCACGTCGATGGAACCAACGGAGACACCTGGCTGGAGCCGGTGGATGCGTCGCTGGGGCGGTCGCACTTTACGGCCAATGGGCAGATCGTGCGCGTTCTAGCATTGGATGCCGAGGGTGCTAAGCAGAGCATCGGCCACGACATTGCCCTGACAGCGAATGTGGATCAGGCGAGGATTGAGGATTTCCTCCACTTGGCCAGCCGCGAAGAGACGCCGATTCTGACGGGAGCGGTGACCGTTCAGGCCGTCTTGCATATTCCTCCGGGAGATGAACCGGTGCATGAGCGGATGCAGCTGAACGGAAGTTTTGCTCTCGATCAGGCCGTGTTTACCAGCAGGAAGATTCAGGGCCGGATTGAAGAATTGAGTGAGCGCGGGCAGGGGCGTCCCGGGGACGTAAAGACAGCCGACCCTGCCGACGTGCGGTCGCGGATGGAAGGCGACTTCCACATGGCCGGCGGAGTCATTACCTTCCCCGGTCTCACATATTCGGTGCCGGGCGCGACCATCCAACTCAAGGGAACCTATGGAGTGGAGGGCGGCGCGCTGGATTTCACGGGCACAGCAAAGATGGAGGCCACGGTCTCGAAGATGGTGGGCGGATGGAAGGGAATGCTGCTGACGCCGTTGGACCGGCACTTCGAGAAGAATGGCGCGGGGACCGAGATTCCAATTCAAATCAAGGGAACGCGGCAGGCGCCGGAGTTTGGCGTGGAATTCGGCCGCGTAAGCGTGAATTCAGGGAAGCAGCCGTAGGGTGAAGACTCACGGCTTCCTATCTTTGAGACAGGCCGGGATAGCCTGGCGGGCGGGGCTTGTGCGCTGGGAGTGGAGTTGGGACTCGCAAGGAAGTCTCTCAGGCCGTCAGAACAGATACAGGGAACGCCCGATGCTTTGGTTTGGAACGGATGCAAGAAGATCGCAAACGGAGGCAAGGGGTATACTTGTCCGCAGCCGGGAAAGCAATAGGTAAATTCCGGGTCAACCTCGTCAAAGTTTGAATTCTCAACCTGAGCTGTCAGTGTTCGCTATTCATTTTTCACAACCCCATGGAGCTGGTTCAATGCTCGACGTTCATCCTCCCCATGAGTCTATTCATCACTGGCGCGACTTCTTCGTTCATCTCGCGACCATCAGCATCGGCCTTCTAATTGCCCTCAGCTTGGAGGCAACGGTCGAATGGAAACATCATCGCAATGAGGTGGCCGACACTCGCGAGGCCCTCCAGCACGAACTCCAGGAAAATCGCGCGCGCTTTGCATCGAACACGGCTTATTTCCGAAGTGAGTCTGCAATGCTTCAAAACAATCTGCTTGTGCTCGGTTACCTTCAGCAGCATCCAGGCGCGTCCTATAGCCAACTTCCAGGTGTACTGCTCTGGACCAGTTCGAATGCGCGCATGGAGGATTCAGCCTGGAAGACGGCGAATCAAACCGGCATCACAGCTCTGATGCCGCAGGACGAGGTGATGAAGACGGCCGAGCTTTACGGTCTCTATGAGCGAATCGATCAAGCGCATGAAAAAGAAGCTGATGCGTTGGTCGAGGCCATCAGCTATATGTTTCAAGATTCCGACCCTACGCACCTGACCCCGGCTCAGGTCAACGAAGAGTTCGCGCTGACCAAGCTTCTAGTCTCCTTGCATTTGCGGCATGGTTTCCTCATGCAGAATCTTGCCGAACAATATCCCGACTTCAAGCCGGCGCCCAGTAGCGAAGAATTGGAACAACTACTCCATTTTCACGAGCTGGATAAGATCGAGGCGCTCAATTCCGCGCGGTTACTCACTCGGCAGCGTATCAACGCAGCCTCGCCCCCCACCGCATTCTGGTCGGCCCAGCCAGCAAACTAACGGCTTGGAGAGCCACAACACTTACAGCCGGCTGTCTCGCAATCTCGATCAGGATCGGTTTCGAGCCGCTTTCCGGCAGATCATAACCCAATTTTCCACTATGATAGTTTGGCGTGGATCATGCCGTTGCCGGTCCGATGAGCGGCGGAAACAGACTGAGGAGACCTAGATGCGCGGAACAAAATGGACAATCTGGAAAAGACAGATCGCCTGGACAATCTCGACCTGCGCGCTGACTCTCTCGCTCGCGGCTGCTTCGAGCTACGCCCTCGGGCAAGCCGCGCCGGCGCAATCCGCGGCTCGGCCCGGCGCGGCAACCTCCACCTCTACGCGTGAATGGTGGAAGAACGCCGTGATCTATGAGATTTACCCGCGCAGCTTTCAAGACTCGAACAGCGACGGCATCGGAGACCTGAACGGCATAACCCAAAGGCTGGACTACTTGAAGGATCTGGGTGTTGACGCCATTTGGCTTACCCCTTGCTACCCCTCACCGCAGGTGGACTTCGGCTACGACATCTCCGATTACGAAAAGATCGACCCGCGCTATGGCACAATGGCCGACTTCGACCGGCTGGTGGCCGAGGCCGCCAAGCGCCATATTCGAGTGATCATGGACATGGTGATGAACCACACCTCGGACAAGCACCAGTGGTTCCTGCAATCGCAATCGTCGCGCGACAATCCCTACCGCGACTGGTATATGTGGCACGATGGCAAGGGCGAAACGCCCACCGAAAAGGGTGCGCCCCCTAACAACTGGCAGTCGTACTTCGGCCACTCGGCGTGGCAATGGGACGAGAAGACGCGCCAGTACTACTACCACAAGTTCTACATTCAGCAACCGGACCTGAACTGGAACAACCCCAAGGTCCACGAGGCCTTCAAGGAGATCGTCGCCTTCTGGCTCAAGCGTGGAGTAGCAGGCTTCCGGTTCGACGCCATTAACACGCTCTTCGAGGATCCCGGCCTGGCCGACGAGGGTATCGTCAAGGACAAGAACGGCAAGCCGGCCATCAACGCCTACGGCGACCCCCAGCTCGACGACACAAAGACCTCCAACCTGCCGGCACTGCATACGGTAGTGCAGGAGATGCGCGCATATATGGATACCTTCGGCTCCGACAGCTTTCCGGGGACGCGGGTGCTGATCGGCGAAACCTACATGCCAAATATTGCCGAGCTGGCCAAGATGTATGGTCCGCCCGGTAAGCCGGAGTTTCAGCTTCCCATGGACACCCAAGTGGGCATGATCAACAAGCTGGATGTGGCGCAGTTCCGCAGCCGCCTAACCGAGGCGGAGACCCTGTTGAACGGCAACACGCCTCTGCTGGTCTTTGACAACCACGACAACCCCCGGCTGGACGTGCGTTACGGAGACGGCGTGCATGACACAGACATCCAGCGGGTGATTGCGACCGTTCTCCTGGCCAGCCGAGGCGCTGCGCTCTTCTATTACGGCGACGAGATCGGCTTGAAGACCACGCCTCCCACGCGCAAGCAGGACGTGAAGGACCCGATCGGCATCACCGGCTGGCCAAAAGAGAAAGGCCGCGACGGTGAACGCACTCCAATGCAGTGGGACGTGAGACCGAATGCGGGCTTCACGGCGGCTGCGATTGCGCCCTGGCTGCCGGTACCTCCCAGCGCGGCCGCCATCAACGTAGAAAAGGAGAATTTCAGTTCGGACTCGCTGCTTGCCTGGTACCAGCGGCTGATCCGTCTGAAGAAGACGAATCCGGCCCTCGCGGGTGGACAGAACAAGATGCTCGACACGGCCAACACCAAGGTGCTGAGCTGGTTGAGGCAGGCGAAGGGGGCGCGGGCCGTGGTTGTGTCTGTGAACTTTACCGCGGAGCAGCAGACGGTCAACCTGACCGTTCCGGGTTTTGGGGGAAAGGTGAAGACCCTGCTGAAGACACCTGGCGGCGCCGATCCGGTGTCACTGAGCCAAGTCCACCTGGAGCCTTTCGGGGTCTATATCGGGGAAGTGCAGTAGCGGACTACCTGAAGCCCTCTCAAATCGGCATCCAGCGTTTCGCTCAGATGCGGATACGCAGGATTTGACTCTAACGCTCCCACTCCTGTCATCTCGCGCAAATGGCGCTCCTGTATAATTCGGGGTTGCTCGCTGAGGCAGGCAACGGAGGATTCAAAATGGGCACGTTTTTTTTGATTCTACTGGCAATTGCCGGTGTCTTCGCGCTCTCCCTGATTCTGGGAAGCTTCTTTACAGTAAGCACGGCGCAGGTAGCTGTAATAACGCGCTTCGGCAAGTTTCTCCGGGTTGCCGAGCCCGGCTTGAATTGGAAATACCCTTATATCGACACCGTGGCCGGCATGGTGAGCCTGCGGGTGAACCAGATTACGCTGACCATGGAGACCAAAACCAAGGATAACGTCTTCGTCACCATTCCGATTTCGGTGCAGAACCGCGTTCGTCCGGAGAAGGTCTACGACGCGTACTATAAGCTCTCCGATCCGGTGGCGCAGATCAAGAGCTATGTGGAGCAGGTGATTCTGGGCCACGTGCCTGGCATGACACTCGATGAGGTCTTCGCCTCGCAATCCTCGATCGCCGCCGCGGTCAAGCAGGAGCTGGATGCGGACATGGCCACTTTCGGCTACGAGATCGTCAATGTGCTGGTGACCGACATCGTTCCCGACGCCAAGGTGAAGTCGGCCATGAACGACATCAACGCCGCCCAACGTGAGCAGGTGGCCGCCAACGCTCGAGGCGAGGCGGAGAAGATTCTCGTGGTCAAGAAGGCCGAGGCCGAGGCAGAAAGTAAGGCTCTGCAAGGCCAGGGCATCGCCAATCAGCGCAAGGCGATCATCGAGGGCCTGCAGGTCTCCATCGAGCAGTTCCAGAAGGTCGTGGATGGCGCTTCCTCGCGAGACGTCATGCAGTTGGTGCTGGTCACGCAGTACTTCGACACGCTGAAATCGATTGGCGAGAGCGACAAGACAAACACGCTGTTCTTGGCTCACTCGCCGGTAGCTGTCAAGGACGTCTCAGATCAGATACTCGAGTCGATGCTGGTAGCGCAGCGATCGAATTGATCTTGGCCCCACACTCCAGTCGCAGGGTGCCCCAGGTCTCGATTTTGAGACCTGGGAGACCACTTATCGACACTGTCATGGCGCTTGCTGGGTGCCCCAGGTCCCTCGCATTTAGGGACCTGGGAAAGCACGCCGTATCGCTCACACCGCTGCCGTTACTTCTTGACGATTTTGGCTAGCCGCGGATCGGGCCATAGAGCGGAAAAATCCTGGTCGTCGTATACCCTGTGCAGATCGTTGTAATGCATATCCCTAGCCCTTTGCAGATAATCCAGGGCGCCGTCGGGGTTGCCGCGCTTCATATATGACTTCGCAATCATGTAGGCAATCCGGGCGCGCTGCTCCGGCGTCGTTACCTGGGCAACAACTCCTTCCTGAGTGGTACTGAGGATATCGGCGTCAAGCTCGAGGGCGCGGGCGTATTCGGTCATGGAGCGATCCGTCTCACCCAGACCAAACCAGGCTTCGGCAAGGTTGAGGTGGGCGGAAGCGCTCGATTCGTCCATCGCCAGTGCGCGCTTGAAGTAGCCGACGGCAGCCTTGTACCGCTTCTGCATGAGGTTCACTGCGCCAAGATTGTTGATGGCCGAAGTAAACTGCGGATCGTACTTCACGGCCTTTCCAAAAGCTCTGCTCGCCGCCCCCTTATCGCCCAGTTGCAACTCCGCAACGCCAAGTTTGTTATAGAGCTTGGCGTTCTGTGGGGAAATGCGGATGGCTGCCGTGTAGTCGGATACGGCTTCAGCATATTTGTCGTGAATGCGGGCCATGTCTCCTTTCAATTCTGCGTTCTTGGCCTGATCCAATACGTCAGGGCTGGCCGCGCCCCCGATGGGTTCTGTCCTTCCGAAGGGTGCCGCACAGATCAACAAGGTTGTCATCGCCAGCATCATCACCAGCTTCTTCATGGAATTACCTTTCGTGCGAGGGGCTTTTTTGCCGGACGCCTCTGTTGCCCTTGCCTGCTCCGGCAATCCACTCATTGCATCTACTCCAGTAGAGAACGGTCCCGGTCAGCCTACAACGCTATACCTGCTACCTGCTCCCTCCATCGAGGTTAAACCTTCGCCCCGCACCGGCCAACTAATTGTTCTGCCTTCACTTGCGGCACTTGGTCCTGCCGTGAAGATTAGCTCGCCGCCGCCAGGCGGGAGGGGTTAAACACCGTTACATGCCGGTTTTCCCTGCCGGCTCAACAGTTAAACGCTTCCCAATGCAAGGACCGGAACGCTATAGCATTACAATCAGTCCAAATATGTACAGGGATTGAGAGGATGGCGATGGAAGGCCCAGAGTCGGCCGGTCTCGAAGCCCAGCGTGCGGAGTTGGAAGCAGTGCTTCACTCCGAGGAATTCGTGCGCGCGCCAACCCTCGCTAATCTCCTTTCTTACCTATGCGAGAAGCGCTTCGCCGGCCAACTCAACCAAATCAAGGAATACTCGGTCGGAATTGAAGTCTTCCATCGCGGGGCCTCCTTCGATCAGAACTCCGACTCGATTGTGCGGGTCGAAGCCAACCGCCTGCGCAAGCGCCTGGCTGCGTACTACGCCGGCGCCGGCCAGTCTCACCGGCTCCGAATCACCATTCCCCTGGGACAATATGTTCCGGAATTCGTATCGGCAGCTCCGCAACTGGTGGAAGAACCGCCGCCTCTGGCCGAGCCCCCCGCACCTGACCCAATCGCGATCGAAAGCGCCGCAACGCGGAAAATGAAACCCAGGTCCGGCCTCTCCAGCCGCCATGGCTGGTGGCTTGCCGCGGCGCTCACTATCTTGATCCTCGGCGCCAGTGGAGTCTTTCTCACCCATCGCCAGATCAAGCAGACTCCACCGGCGGTAGTGCCGAATCAACCACCCTCCCTGCCCGAGGAATCGCAACTTGGCCCGCCTTTGGGCGAAGAGATCCGCATTCTGGCTGGCGAGGGCCGCAGTTTTGTCGATCATGCGGGCAAGTTGTGGAGCGCCGATGCGTGGTTTAGCGGCGGTACAGCGGTGCAAAGCTCCGTGCTGCACATCTGGCGCACTCAAAATCCAGGCTTCTACCGCACCAGCCGGCAAGGACAATTCAGCTATGCGATTCCTTTGAAAAAAGGCATCTATGAATTGCACCTGCACTTTGCCGAGACGGTCTACGATCCCGAGTCCGGCGCGACGGGCGGAGAAGGTAGCCGCATTATGACCGTGCGCGCCAACGGTAGGACCCTGCTGGCGCGCTTCGATGTCGTGACCGACGCCGGGGCTAGCAGCACCGCCGATGTCAAGGTGTTCACGGACATTCAACCGGCGGCGGATGGGCTGCTGCATCTCGATTTTTCAGGCGAGGATGGAAAGCCGGCAGTGCTGTCGGCCATCGAGATTCTACCCGGCTTTCGAGGGCATATTCGTCCCATGCGCGTGCTGGCCCGCCAGACGCCGTATTACTCCAACGACAGCCACTGGTGGAGTCCGGACAACTACTTCGAGGGTGGCCAGTTGGCTGCTTATGCGACTCCGGTCAAGGGAACCGACGATCCCGAGCTTTACGAAACGGAGCGCTGGGGAAACTTCTCCTATGCGATTCCCGTTACGCCGGGAAGATACTCTGTGTCGCTGCTCTTTGCAGCGCGCCACGGCGACTGGGACGAGACTTCATCCCAGTCCGGCGAGAACAGGGCTCCAGTCGCCCACATCTTCAATGTATTCTGCAATGGAAATGTCCTTCTCAAGAACTTCGACCTCGCCAAAGAGGCGGGCCACACGGATGTGGTGGTTCGCAAATTCACAGGCCTCGAACCGAATGCCCAGGGCAAATTGCTGCTGAACTTCGTTCCGGTGGAGGGCTATGCAACCGTGAATGGAATCGAAGTCCTTCCCCAGTGAGCTGGGTGCCCCAGGTCCCGATTTTGGGATCTGGGATAGCTTGCACTCAACGTACGAAATCATTTGGTCACTGACATAGCCCTGCGCAAGCAATTGAGAAATTCGCAGGCTTCTGCCTTTGCTGAAACCGCCGTATCTGTTTATAAAGGAAGAACGCCTGCTCGCATTCTGCGCCGCCCGCCTTGTAGAGAGGAACCAGTTGACCCATTCCACACTTCGGGCCGGCAACACGCACCTAAGACGCCGCTGGCGAATTGCATGGCTCCTCGGCCTGGGCGTTCTGGTCAATTACTTCGATCGGGTCAACCTGTCGGTTTCTCACGATTCTCTTTACATTGCATTCGGCATATCCAACGTGACCTTCGGCTGGCTCTCGGGTGCCTACAATTGGACCTACGCTTTCTGCCAGTTGCCGATCGGCGTCCTGCTGGACAAATTGGGCGTCCGGCGCATCGGGCGAATCAGTGCATTCCTGTGGAGTGTTGCCTCCTTCGCCGCGGCGGTCACGCCGAACCTGGGCGGGCTGTTTGCGGCCCGATTGGCTCTTGGCGTCGGTGAAGCGCCGACATTCCCCGCCAACGCAAAGGCCATCGGCTACTGGTTCCCCGCCCATGAGCGCAGCTTCGCAACATCGCTCTTCGACGCGGCTGCCAAGTTCGCCTCGGCCATCGGCGTTCCTGTCATCGGCATTTTATTGATCAAAGTTGGCTGGCGCTGGAGCTTTGCCGCAACCGGCTTTGTCAGCTTCCTCTACTTCTTGCTCTTCTGGCGCATCTATCGCGATCCGGAAGACGATCCAGAATTGAGCGACGCGGAGCGAGACTACATTGCGGAGCAAGTTATCAACCCGGACGCTCAGGCGGCAGCGCTGGCGCCGCCGGCCTCGCTCTGGTCCCTGTTGAAGCAGCGCAAGGTGATTGCCATGGTGCTCGGCTTCGGCTCGTACAATTACGTCTTTTACCTCCTGCTCACCTGGCTGCCGAGTTACCTATCCTTCGCATTGCACATCGACATGCTGCATTCCTTTCTCTACACCAGCATGCCGTGGCTCTTTGCAACCTTGACCGATCTTGCGATCGGCGGCTGGCTGGTGGACTCGCTGATCCGTCGCGGCTGGGACGCCAGCCGCGTGCGCAAATTCGTCCTCGTGGGCGGCACGGCTTGCGGGCTCGGAATTCTGGGCGCGGCCAATGCCCACGGCGCCCAGCAGGCCTTGCTCTGGATTGGACTGTCCATCGGGGGCCTTGCCGCCGCTGCGCCGGTTGGATGGTCGATTCCATCGCTGATCGTTAGCCGCGGCAATGTGGGGAAGGTAGGCGGCATCATGAACTTCTCGAATCAGATTTCCGGAATCGCGGCGCCCATCGTGACTGGGTATTTGGTCGAGGCGCGACACTCCTTCGCCTGGGCCTTCGGCGTATCCGCTATCTATCTCGCAATCGGAATCGCCGCGTATATTCTTCTGCTGGGAAAGATTGAACCGCCTGAAACCGACATGGAGGTCGAATGAAGGCATTGCTGTTATCGGCTTACAAGCAGCTCGACCTGGTGGACATGCCTGCTCCGCGGCCCGCTGCCGATGAGTTGCTGATTCGCATCCGGGCCTGCGGAATCTGCGGAAGCGACGTGCATGGATTCGACGGCAGCACGGGCAGGCGCATTCCTCCTATTGTCATGGGGCATGAGGCCGCCGGTGTCGTCGAGGCTGTGGGCGGCGAAGTGGCGAACTTTCAGGCGGGCGACCGCGTAACATTCGATTCAACCGTCTATTGCGGAAAGTGCTTCTTCTGCCTTCGTGGCCAAGTCAATCTGTGCGATAACCGCGAGGTAATCGGAGTTTCAACCCCGGCCTTCCGGCGCATGGGCGCGCTTGCAGAATATGTTACCGTGCCGGCGCGGATCGCCTATGCTCTGCCTGAGAATTTGTCTTACACTCATGCGGCGTTCATCGAGGCTGTTTCCGTCGCCGTCCATGGCGTATCGCTAACTCCGATCGCCCTTGAAGATACGGTCGTGGTGGTGGGCGCGGGCATGATTGGCCTGCTGGCTTTGCAGGCGGCGCGGCTAGCGGGCGCGGGAAGCGTCTTCGTGGTGGATGTGGATGACTCGCGCCTGGAACTGGCGCGGAGCCTTGGGGCAACTTATACCTTTAACTCCCTCTGCACGGACGTAGTTCCTCGAATCCTGGAGCGAACTTGGGGGCGCGGCGCCGACGCCGCATTGGAGTGCGTAGGCAGCACCCTACCTGTCAAGCTCGCTTTGGACAGTGTAAGGAAGGGCGGCGCGGTAACACTGATCGGCAATGTCGCGCCGGTTATCGAGCTTGGCTTGCAATCGGCGGTAACACGGCAAATCCGGCTGCAAGGCTCCTGCGCGTCGGCTGGAGAATACCCGGCATGTATCTCGTCGATCTCGCGCGGCGCCCTTCGCGTCGATCCGCTTCTTTCCGCCGTGGCCCCGCTCGAGGATGGAGCTTCATGGTTCCGTCGCTTATACGAGCGCGAGCCCGGCCTTCTCAAAGTCGTTCTGGAACCGTGAGGAAGCAAAATCGAGGAGACAAATCATGACCGGCTCATTGTTCGACTTATCAGGAAAGGTTGCGCTTGTAACTGGAACCAGCCGCGGCTTGGGGCAGCACTTTGCCCGCGCGCTGGCCTGCGCCGGCGCTGACATCGCCATTACCAGCAGAAACATCCAGTCGCTGACGGGCTTTGCCAGCGAACTGCAAGCTATGGGACGCCAAACTTTCTCGGCGGAACTCGATGTGCGCGATCATTCGAGCATTCAGCAAGCGGTTGCCGCTATCGAGGCCCACTTCGGCAAGATCGATATCCTGGTCAACAATGCCGGCTGCAACATTCGCAAGCCGGCGCTTGAAGTTACCTGGGAGGATTGGAACACAATTCTGGACACCAACCTGCGCGGCTCTTTCTTCGTTTCCCAAGCAGTGGCGCGCGGCATGATCTCCCGCGGTTATGGCCGCATCGTCAACATAGGTTCGGTTACCAGCGTCGCGGGATACGCGGGAATGGGGCCCTATGGAGCAAGCCGTGGCGGCATACGGCAGCTCACAATGAGTCTTGCCGATGACTGGGGCGGCAGCGGAATTACCGTAAACTGCCTGGCGCCTGGCTGGTTTAAAACGAAGCAAAACTCGGCTTTATATGAGAATTCCGCGTGGGTCGAGTATATCTGCGACCGCATTCCAGTCAAGCGGCCCGGCTTGCCGCACGATCTCGATGGAGCTATCGTCTTCCTGGCTTCTGAGTCGAGCCGCTATGTTACCGGCCAGACATTGTTAGTGGATGGAGGCATCTCCACCGGGGCGACCAGGATAACTGCGTAGGCCGCCGGCACGCTCGGGGCGCGACTGATCTTGAGCATTTCTTGCGCGCACGGCGATCGATGCGCATACAAATATCCAGCTTGCTTACATACATGCGGCCGTGATTGACTGGAGGCCGAAGGGGTATAGCCCACATGCCTTACATCCTTGCACTGGACCAGGGAACGACAAGCTCCCGCGCGATTTTATTTGACGAAGCAGGCGCGATTGCCGCCACGGCGCAGCATGAGTTCGAGCAGTTCTATCCGCAGGCCGGATGGGTGGAGCACGATCCCATGGAGATACTGACCAGCCAGCTTGCCTGCGCGGTTGAGGCGCTGGGGCGGGTTGGCGCGCGGCCCAGGGATGTCGCGGCCATCGGCATCACCAATCAGCGCGAGACGGTGATCGTGTGGGAGCGAGCGACGGGCAAGCCGATTCATCCGGCCATCGTATGGCAGGACCGGCGGACTGCTGCGCAGTGCGCGGAGTTGGAAGCGAGTGGAGTTGGAGAGAGCATCTCCGCGAAGACCGGGCTGGTGCTGGACCCGTATTTCTCGGCGACCAAGTTGGCCTGGATTCTGGACCACGTGGACGGCGCGCGGGCGCGGGCGGAGCGCGGAGAACTGGCCTTTGGCACCGTGGACAGTTGGTTGATCTGGCACCTGACCAGCGGGACGAAGCACGTAACCGACGTGACCAACGCATCCAGGACGCTGCTCTTCAATATCGTCAAGGGCGAGTGGGATGCTGATCTGCTGCGCATCTTCAAAATACCCGAAAGCATGTTGCCGGAGGTCGTCTGGTCCAGCGAGCAGGTGGGCGAGGTGACCACGACGCTGGGGCTGGGCGGCGCCATGATTGCCGGTATTGCGGGCGACCAGCAGGCGGCGCTCTTCGGGCAGCTTTGCTGGCAGGCGGGCGAGGCCAAGAACACCTACGGAA
>Ga0182014_10002476_pt1 | contig 23199 bp, 23 predicted proteins | sample 612S2DmetaG_FD_120489 | JGI IMG/M metagenome (GOLD analysis project Ga0182014, IMG submission 120489) | Permafrost microbial communities from Stordalen Mire, Sweden - 612S2D metaG | ecosystem: Environmental > Terrestrial > Soil > Wetlands > Permafrost | place: Sweden: Stordalen | collected...
CGGTACTCTGAGGCCTGGTTGCCCACCTGCTCGGCGGTGGTGCGCAGGGCCAGCTCGCGCAGCATGTTCAGGTTGCCCTTGCGGAAAAAGTTGGCCAGCGACTGCTCCACCTTCTCCGCGGCATAAATCTTGCCCTGCCGCAGCCGCGAGCGCAGCTCGTCCACGGTCACGTCAATGTTCACCACCTCGTTGGCCCGCTTCAGAAAGTTGTCCGGCACGGTCTCGCGAATGATGGTGTTGGCCGACCGGTTCACCGCGTCGTTCAGGGTCTCAAGATGCTGAATGTTCACCGCGGCCATCACATTGATGCCCGCGTCCAGCAACTCCAGCACATCCTCGTAGCGCTTGCGGTTCTTGCTGCCGGGAATGTTGGTGTGGGCCAGTTCGTCCACGATTACCGTTTGCGGATGGCGGGCCAGAATGGCGTCCACATCCATCTCTTTCAGGTTCACCCCGCGGTAGGGGATCACGCGCAGCGGCACCACCTCCAGATCGCGAATCTGGTCCTCGGTGTCCTTGCGCCCGTGGGATTCCACCAGCCCGATGACCACGTCCACGCCCTGCTGGCGCATCAGGTGGGCGTCGTGCAGCATGTGGTAGGTCTTGCCCACTCCCGGCGCGGCGCCAATGTAGACCCGCAGCCGGGCGGGTTCCTGTTTCCGTTCCAGTTGGATCTCGGCCATGGCTCAGCCCACCTCGACAGGATGGCGGATTTCAAGCACCGCCGCCACGGGCAGAGTAAAGCGGAAGGTGGTCCCGTGGCCCAGGCGGCTCTCCACCGCAATCTGGCCCCCCAGCGACTCCACCAGCCGCCGCACCAGCGCCAGGCCCAGGCCCGTGCCGCTGTCTGAGAAGGCGCTGAAGCGGTCGAAGATGGTGCTCAGCCGCTCGGCCTCGATCCCCCGCCCCGTGTCCCGGACGGTGAACTGAACAAAGCTCTTCATCTCTTCGGCGGCCAGCAGAATCTCGCCCTCCGCCGGCGTATACCGCACCGCATTCGACATCAGGTTGTCCAGAATGGAGCGCAGCGCGCGCCGGTCGGCCTCCACAACCGCTAGGTCGGCATACGCTGTCACATCCACACGGATGTGCTTCTGTCCCGCCTCGTCGCAGAAGCGATCGCGCACCTCGCTCAGCGCCTGCAAGGGCCGCAGCCGTTCGAGCTTGAATTCGCGCCTGCCGGTGTCCAGCTCCGCAACCTCGATAAGGTCGGCCATCAGATCGTCCAGCTTCTCCGATTCCTGCCCCGCCGCGGCCACCAGTTCCGCCTGCAGAGGCCGCAACTCCCCTCCAAAGCCCTGGCCCAGCGCATACAGGCCCCGCCGCAACTGCAGCAGCGGGTCCCGCAGCTTGCGGCTGGCCACGCTGATGAACTGCGTCTTGAAGCGGTCCGTATCCTGCAGCGTCGTCACGTCTTCGAGCGTCGTGACCGTGCCCAGCAGCCGTCCCTCGGAGTCGCGCATCGGCGTGGTGCGCAGCCGGTAGCTGCGCTCCTGCTTGCCGATCCGCATCGGCAGCATTGACGCTTCGTCCTCCGTAGCCACCGCCTTCTGCATGGACACGGCATCGCGGATGGCGCTCAGAATCTTGTCCCCGCCGGGGGTGCTGGCCAGCGCCATGCGGTCTCCGGCGGCTTCGCCCAATAGCTCGGACGCCGCCTGGTTCACCTTCAGCACGTGTCCCTTGCCGTCGGTTACGATGATGGGCTCGAAAATCGATTGCAGCACCGCGTCGGAAAGCTGAAACTCCATCTGCCGCCGTCCCGCTTCCGAGTCCCGCAACTCGCGCAACCGAACCGCGATCCGGTTCAACTCGCTCGCGATCACCCCGAAGTCGTCCCGGCTGCTCCACTCCACCCGGTGCTCCAGGTTGCCCTGGGCAATCCGCCGCGCGTCGCGCGCCAGCATCCGGATCGGCCGCAGCACCAGGTAGACCGTTCCCATCTCCACCACGATCGAGACCAGAACGAACACATAGGCGAGCCTCGACAGCCCCGCTGCCGCCAGGGCGTTATGCGTTGCCAGCACCAGGCCCAAGGTGAGCCCCGTAAGCAATACGCAGCCGAGTATCAATCGCTGGGTTAGGTTGAGCATGGCGCCGCCTCCTGGCCGGCAAGACGCTGCAATCTCAGGTTAACCTGTCCATGCAAGTATTGCCTCGCGAACACCAGGACTGCGGCTATGGCGGCCCCAGCGCCAACCGCGATCTCGCTGCCGCGTGGCGCTGGGGCACGTTCTGTGCTGTTGGCTGGCAACACCGGTGGGAGGTCCTTTCCTCTCAACCTCCCGCGCTCCCGGGCTGCCTTCCGGCCCAACTGCGCCCCGCCGCCCGCCTGACAAAATCAGATCGAAGGCAGGCGGCACACCGCATAACCCTGCTGCTGGTAAGGACAGGACAGGCTCGCTGGCGCAGGTCCATGGACTACCGTCCAGGATACTTCAGGATATTCTTCTCTCAGACCCCGGAACTGGGCGGCAGAGAAATGGTTGAGCCCGTAGGTCGCGTTGCTCATGCTCTTCCACTCCTCGGCCAAAGCGGGGAACAGCGATACCACGCCGCCATCCTTGAAGTAGTCCGCCAGCGCCGAGCGCTGCGCCACGGCGCGAAACCCGTGCACGTCTCCCACCGGGTCCTCGAAGTAGCGCGAGTCCACGGCGAAAACCGCGTCGGTGGGCGTGTTCTGCCGTACCCAAAGAAGCGTGTTCACCCACGGATTGCTGCTGGTGGTCGAAGGAAACTCGACCTGCGGGCTGTTGGGATAGGTCTGCCGGCTCACCACGAACATTCCCCCGGCCAGCAGAAGGACGACGGCGGCAATCGCCCAGGGACGATTCTTGCCCAGATATTCGCCCATGACGCCCGCCAGCAGCAGCACGAAGACCAGCGTGATCAGATGAAAGGAGCGCAGAGGCTGGAGCCGAACGAACATTTCAAAGTTGGGAGAAGAGCAGAGCACGATTGCAGCGGCGATCGACACCAGGCCAAACGGAATCAGGGCAAAGCTGATTCGCTGCAACCCGGGAAGCGTTCCGCGCAGCCGCCCCTTCCAGAGCCAGGCCAGAATCGCCAGCGGAGCCAGCATCCCCAGCCAGTGGTACCAGGTCCAGTTGTAAAGAAAATAGTAGTCCCGCGAACAGAGCGCCTCCCGATAGGCGCCGCTGGATGGCGAAAGTTGAAAGCCCATGGGCAGAACGGCCGCAAACGAGGCCAGAACCGGCACCCTTTCCGCGGTTGCGGTCTTGCGCCTGCCGGCCAGCCAGATCACCCCGATCAGAAACAGAAGATAGACACTCATCTGCGGATGAACCGCCGCCGTCAGCAGCAAGGCCGCCACGGTCAGCACAAAACGGCGTCCCAGGAATGCGGCCAGAGCAAAAATCGTGAGGGGCGTCGAGAACGATCGCGCCGTCAGGTACGGGTCCACCAGCAGCAGGCCTGTGTTGGTCGCCGGCATGGTCAGTACCGCCGTGGTGACCAATATCGCGCTCCAGCGGGCTCGCGGCGAGCTGAAACACTCCGCGGCCAGCAGCCAGCAGGAGAGGATCGTTGCAAAAAGGCTCACCACGTACCAGGCAAGCAGCGTCCAGTCCATGGGCATATGCGTCAGCCTCGAGGTCCATGCCAGCAGGGGGCTGAAGACCGACAAGCGGCCATGGGACTGAAAGAATTCCGCGGCGTAGGGGTACAGATTGGGTTGCAGAAGCTTCTTGGCGGCGGGTACATAGATCTCGCCGTCCTCTACTCCCAGGTGATAGCCGTGCAGCACCAAGGCCGCAACGGTGAGGGCGGCCAAGCGTAAAATCGGCAAGCGCCCGTGGGGGTTGACCTTCACAAATTCTCCTGTTGACTTGTTACTATCGTACATCCCCGCAGCCTCCATCGGTTGCCCCAAACGGGTGATCCCATGCCACGCTATGGAAGCGACTTGGGAAACAGCGGGCCGATCCACGGGATGTCGATGAACAGCAAGGCCGCAAACACCGTGGTGCATAGAAGCAGCACCAGCATCAGCCGAGGCTCGCGATACAGCTTCTCCGGGTTTTGAACTGCGCTCTCGGAGCGAAACGATAGCCCGAAATAAATGGCCATCAGCCAGGCAACCAGCGGAAACGCCAGAATCAGCTCCATGCGATAGCGCATGATGAATGCGCCAAAGAACAGCATGGACGTGGCCGCGTAGAAGACCACCGAGTTGAGCAGCGATTCCTGGCTGTAATAGCGAAACGACTTGCGGTAACTTGCCGCTACTGCGCAGTCGCCGATTTGACGATACTCGCTGAACCGCTTCAGGGCCATGAAGTAAGCGCCCAGCATCCAATACGACAGCAGCAGCGACAGCGGCGGCAGCAGCGCGGCCGTCACCATGTACCAGCCGAGACAGAAACGGAGCGGATTGTTGACCGACTCACTCAATACGTCGATATAGGGCAGATCTTTGCTGCGCACCGGGGCGATGTTATACACGCAGCCCATGATCCACAACATCAGGGCGCTCAGGAAGAATCCTCGGGAAAGCATTTGCGCCAGCGCCAGCCCGGCCAGCATCATCGCAATCCACTGCGCGTAGCCCCAACCGGCATGAACCAGCCCGCAGGCCGACGGTCGGTTCTTCTTGGTGGGATGCAGCCGGTCAAATGGCGCATCCAGCATCTCGTTGATGACGTAGTTGCTGCTGGCAATCAAGGTCGCCGAAACCAGGCCGATGCACACGTTGATCGCCAGGCCCAGGTCCACCCGCCGGCCGGAAAGCGCCACCGCCAGCAGAATCCCCGGCAGGACAAACAGTTGCTTGATGCTGTGATCGAGCCGCGCGATGCGCAGGTGCGCTACCAGCCGCTGACGCAGCGAAATAGGCGCGCCAGCTTCGGCCGCGGCTTCGGGTTTGGGGGCAATCGGATTCAACGGCATGAGGCTCTTCACCGGCCTACAGCGGAATTCGCGGGAATACCTATTCTATCGTAGCGGTTGACCGGATTTCGTGAACCACCGCGTTGTCGCCAGGCGCCAAAACCCGCGTCCTCAGCCATCGAAGAAGGTCCCTCTTCGTTTCACAGCGCCGGCAGCCACATCCGCAACAGCAGAAAACCCGCCACCCCGGCAAAGAACACTAGCGCCATGCGGATTCCAGGCTCCCGGTTGACCTCGGGCACCAGATCGGTGGCCGCCACATAAAGCGCCACTCCAGCCGATACCGGCAAACCATAAACCAGCCAGCTCGGAATCAGCTCGATCACCAGCACCCCCGCCAGCGTGGCGGCGGCCAGCGCCACAGCGGAGTAGAGCGCTGCCGAGCGGCTCCGTCCGCTGGCCAGCATCACCGAAGCCATCGTGAATCCCTCCGGCGCCTTGTGCAGGAAGATGGCCAGAAAAATCAGCCAGCCCAGCCAGTTCGACACCAGGAATCCCGACCCGATGGCCACCCCGTCAAAAAGCGCATGAAGGCTCAGCCCCACCATCACCGAGTTGCCCGTGTGCCGGGAGACAAACTCGCCCTGGTGCGTCTCCTCGCCAAAATGGAAATGGGCGTTGATGGTGTGCTCCAGCAGGTGCACCACGCAATAGCCGGCCATGATCAGAATCGGCCCCAGCCGCGGGCTCAGCCGCAGGCTCTCGGGAGTCATCTCCAACAGAGCCGTGGCCATCAGGAACCCCGCCCCCAGCGCCACAAAGTAGCGCAGGTAGCGCTCCACGCCCTTGGCGCGCACCAGCACGAACCCCCCGGCCACATCGGCCAGCGCGGCCATCGCGCCCAGCAGCAATGAGAGTTTGAGCATCCGCCCTTACCCGCTGTGCCGGATGTGCATCACGTCCCCATCCTGCACCACGTATTCCTTGCCTTCCAGGCGCAGCGTGCCCTTGGCCCGCGCCGCGGCCTCCGAGCCGGCCTCCAGCAGCGTGTCCCAGCGAATGGTTTCGGCGCGAATGAAGTGGTGTTCCAGGTCCGAGTGAATCGCTCCCGCGCCCTGCGGCGCCTTCGACCCCACCGGGATGGTCCAGGCGCGGCATTCGTCCTCGCCCGCCGTGAAAAAGCTGATCAGCCCCTGCAACTCGTAGCTCTTGCGGATCAGCCGCACCAGGCCGCTCTCGCGCAGCCCGTAGCTGCCCAGAAACTCCGCCGCTTCCTCGTCGTCCATCTCCGCTAGCTCGGCTTCCACCTTGCCGCAGATGGCCGTGGCCCCGGCATTGGGCCGGTGCGCCACCTCGTCCAGCTTGAAGCGGCTCACCGCCCCCTCCAGGTCGTCGCCCAGGGTGGTGCTCTCGCCAATATTCAACACATACAGAATCGGTTTCTGCGACAGGAACATGAAGCCCCGGATGAGCTTCTTCTCCTCCGGCGTCATCTCCAGCTCGCGCAGCGGCAGCTCCTTCTCCAGAGCTTCCTTTGACCGCAGCAGCAAGGCCTGTTCGCGCTCCAATTCCCCGGTGCGCCCCTTCTTCAGGTCCTTTTCCAGCCGCTCCAGCCGCTTTTCCACCTGCGTGAGATCGCTGATCATCAGGTCGAACTCCACGTTCTTGATGTCCCGCAGAGGATCGACGGGCCCCACATGGGGAATCGACTCCTCCTCGAAGGCCCGCAGCACGTGAATTAGCGCGTCCACATTGCGCAGGCTGGTCAAAAAGGCGGTCTCTTTCAGCGCCTCCTGCCCAATGGCCGCCACGTCCACGAACTCCACCGTGGCGTAGGTCGTCTTTTTCGGCGAGTAGAGCGCCGACAGCTTGTCCAGCCGCTCGTCCGGCACCCGCGCCACGCCAATGTGCTCCTGGCGCGAGTGGCCCCGCTCCTCCAGCTTGGCTTTGGTCAGTATCTTGAACAGCGATGTCTTGCCCACCTGTGGCAGGCCGATGATGCCAGTCTTCATGCACGTCCCATTTGTGCCCTGGGCAGAATCATTCCGCGCCCCAGCGCCTCTTCGATGATACAGGAGCAGGGAACAGGGATCAGGGATCAAGGAGCAGTGAACAGTGGTCAGTGACGAGGCCCTCCGGTTTGGACCTTCACCAACCGCAACCCCCGGGTGCCCCATCCTTGCGCAGCTTTATCGCGCATGGGTGGGAAACCACGAACCCCAACCGGCAGCGTTTCACTGACCACTGACAACTGATCACTGACCACTGTCCTTACGCCCTCCCCGTCTCCGCCCACGCCACCAGCACCACCGTCGCCAGTCCCAGCAGCAGAATGCCGCCTTCCACACTCTCGCTGCGGTTGTGCAGACGGTTGAAGTCTGCCGTAATCGGGTTGCCGGGGTTAGCCGCGTCGATGGCCCCTCCGGCAGCAACGCGGTCCCGCTCCATGGCCGGAATGATGCCGAACTGCGAGGTTACGGTGAGCCCGATCATCGCGATCGCCAGCGCCATGGGCGCCAGAACCGCCTTCGGCTTGTAGATGCCCCAGGCCGGCATCAGCGCCAGCAGAGCCAGCGCCACCATCCCCGACACCAGCCCCATGCCGTGCAGAATCCTCAGCAAATGGCCCACAATCGTACCCGCCAGGTGCGTATCCGGCTGCAGCGTCGTGAAGGTAATCGCGGCCACGATGGGAAAGAAGATCTCCGCGCCCAGCCACACCATCAGCGCGAGATAAAGAAGCGTGCGAAGCAGTGTTTTCATAAGGCGAGTTCTCAGTTGTCAGTTCTCAGTTGTCAGTTGTCAGTAGTCAGTTCTCAGTTGTCAGTAGTCAGTTCTCAGTTGTCAGTAGTCAGTTCTCAGTTGTCAGTGAACAGTGAATGCTCATCGCTGTGAAAGTGGTTGGCGAGTTGTCCCAGCATCCAGGACCGGCCGTCGATTCTGGTCTAGCCTTCATTCTGACGAGAGAGGCAGGCGCGGCTCGCTTCTTCTGATCACTGACCACTGATCACTGTCCACTGATCACTGTCCACTGATCACTGTCCACTGACCCCTAATTCCCCGTCCCCAACACCGACGACCTGCCAATCAGCCGCTCGATACGCTTCTGCACCGGAGGATGCGTCGAAAACAGGCTGGACCAGGTCTGCGAAGAGAGCAGCGGCGCAATGATGAACAAGTGCGCGTTGTTGGGCGAGGCCAGCAGGGGAACCTGCTTGCTGACGCCGGATATTTTTTCGAGAGCCGTGGCCAGCGCATAGGGGTTGCCGGTCAAATGCGCCCCCGAGGCGTCGGCCTCGTACTCCCTGGTCCTCGAGACCCAGAGCTGAATCAGAGTGGCTGCCAGCGGCGCCAGCAGCATCATCACCAGCATGCCGATCAGCCCGCCGTTGCGCCGCCGCCCGCCGCCGAACCAGAAGGCCATACGGGCCAGAATGGTGATGGCTCCGGCCAGCGTGGCGGCAATCGAGCTGGTGAGAATGTCGCGATTCTGTACATGGCTCAGCTCGTGCGCCAGCACCCCCTCCAACTCGTCGTCGGTCAAGAGTCCGAGAATGCCGTGGGTCACGGCGACCGAGGCGTGCTTGGGATTGCGCCCGGTGGCGAAGGCGTTCGGCGACTCGGTGGGAATCACGTAAATCTTCGGCATGGGAATCCCGGCCCGCCCCGTCAGCCGCTCCACCACCGCATACACGCGCGGCAACTGCTCCCGCGTCACCGGCTGCGCGTTGTACATGCGCAGCGCGATCTTGTCGGAGTAGAAATAACTGAAGAAATTCAAGCCCGCCGCAATCGCAAACGCCAGCAGCGCCCCGTTTTCGCCGCCGAAGTACATCCCGGCGAGAACCAGAACGAGGGTAAGCACGGTAAGAAGAACGGTAGTTTTGAACAGGTTCATGGAGGCAGCTCCCAACTCCATCCTATTGTCGCACCGGGGGCGAAAAGACAGTGATCAGTTGTCAGTTGTCAGTGGCCAGTGATCAGTTGTCAGTGGCCAGTGATCAGTGGTCAGTGAACAGGGAACAGGGAACAGGGAACAGGGAACAGGGAACAGGGAACAGGGAAAGCAGGTGCCCGAGTCCGAAAGCCAACGCAAAATTGGCGAGCCGCCCAAGACCCTCCGGGCAACTCGCCAACCACTGATCACTGACAACTGATCACTGACAACTGCTTCTCACTGCCTCTTCAACGCCCTCTTGAGCACCGTCTCCAGAGCCGCCTTCACTTCCGCGTACTCCTCTGGCGCCACCGTGCCGGCAATCTTCTCGCTTTCCAGGGCGAACATCTCTTCCTTCAGCACATTCAGCAGGGCCGATCCCCTCGCCGCGGGCGAAGCGAAGGTCTCCGCCGTCGCGCCGCCGCCCTGGGCTGTCACCACCCCTTCCGGCTTGCGCAGCAGGAAAGCCGCCGCGGCCGCCAGCAGAATCGCCAGCCCGCCCAGAATCCACCACTTGTACTTCGTGAGCGGGTCGGGCGTGTTGATGGGGTTGCCGATGCCTCCGCCCGGCCGATTGTCGGCCCCAGACGCTTCCTGTGGCTGAGCCCCGCTGTCCTGTCCGCCCATGGCCCCGCCCTGCGCGGCCGGGGCGCCCTGCTGCTCGCGCGGAATCGATCCGGTGCCGGAAACGGTGAACTCCAGCGCCTTGCCCGGAACCGCGTTTTTGGACACGAACGTCTGAATCGACGGGTCTTCGGGCACTGACTGGAACACCGCTCCCGCGCCCGCGGTGAAGGTCATGCTCTTGGGAAGCAGTACGCCCACGCTCTGCGTCGGCAGCGAAACCTGGGTCTTGAAAGTGAACTTGCCGCTCGAGTACGGAACGTCGTAGGTGAGCTGGAACAGTGTGCTCTTTTCCCCGTCATCGGGCTGGATGGGGAAGTTGAACGCGTAGTGCCCCTTGGGACCGTCCGGGTCCAGCTTGATCGAGGTGGGCAGCCCGCTGGGCCGTTGCGCGGCCACACCCTCCACCACCGCCTCCTCCGGCACAACGATTTCAAACGAGCGCGCGCTCCACTGCGTGGTCTGCGGCGTGCTCGTGTTGTGCACAAAGTACCGCTCGGTCACCCGAAGCTGTCCGTTCGCGGTCTCCAGCTCCAGTACGTCCGCCTCGGCAAAAACTCCCGGCACCTTGGCGGCCACGTCATACACCGGAATGTCGCCCGAAGCGCCGCCCTCCGGCGCGCCGATGAAGTAGGTCGCGCCCTGGTGCGTCACCCGCACCAGGTAGTTGCTGCTGCCCGGCTTGGTCAGCGCATAATGCCCACGCGCGTCGGTGGTGGCCTTGGCCACTTCGCCCATGCCGGCCTGCACGTCCACCAGCACCACCGTATCTCCCGCGGCGGGCTTGCCGGTGGTCTTGTTGGTCACCGTGCCGGTGACTTGAACTGCGTGCGCCACTGCGCCCGTCAAAACCAGGCTCAAGGCAACGGTGCGGAAAACGTACTGGATCGATTTCATAGTCGAAAATGCGTCCTCAATCGTTGAGCGCAAAGCGCGTTGTGTCTCATGCCTGCTGCAAAAGCTCAATCTCGGCCAGCAATTGCGTCGCTTCGCCCTCAAGCTGCGACCGCTGCGCCAGAAAGTCCTCTTCAGGATACTTGCCCGCGCGGTACTCGAAGTTCAGGTCGCGCAGGTTTTCGTAAAGCTGTTCCTTGCGCTCCAGCAGGTAGTCCAGGCGGGTCTTCTCGCGCTGGCTGGCAAAGACGTTCTCCGGCCAGAAGGTGTACACAATCAGCGCAAAAAGCATCAGCACCCCGGCAATCAATCCCTGGGTCGGCGTCATAGCTCAATGCCCTCCAACGCGGCGGACGCTGTCCACTGTCCACTGTTCACTGTCCACTGCATCTCAAAACCCCCCGTCGTTGCCGGAGTCGGTTTCCCGGCGAATCTTTTCTCTCAGTGCTTCAGTGGCCGGGTCGCTGACCACTGCTTCCATCTGCCTTCTGCCCACCGTCCAGCGACGAACCAGCAGAATCGTGCCCAGCAGCGCCGCGCCGAACACCGCAAACGGCGCAATCCAGGCCACCAGGTCGAATCCCTGCGTCGTCGGAGCCGCCAGCACCACCGCGCCATACTTGCCCACGAACGAGGCCAGGATCTCCTGGTCGCTCTTGCCCCCGGCAATGCCCTCGCGCAGTTCATTGAGTTCCCCGGTCGAGTTCTGGCAGCCCACATGGTTGCATTCGCCCAGGATCTCGGCGCAGCCGCACGTGCACATCAGCCGGTGGTTCAGGCCGGTATAGCGCGAGCCCGCGTCGGTCGCCCCGACCGAGAAGCAGACGGCCACGGCCAGCGCGCCCGCCTGCAATGCTTTTATCCAAAAGCTCTTGGCATCGCTCATTGCTGGCCTCCTTTTTGCGCTGCCGGCTTCTGGCTGGGAGCGAGCGCCACCAGCGTTCCGAGGAAGATCAGCACCACGCCGGCCCAGATCCAGCTCACCAGCGGATTCAGGAAGGCCTTGATGATCGGCTGGCCGGTGTCGGGATTCGTTCCCTCATACACCACGTACAGGTCCCACCAGAGAACCGAATGCACCGCCACCATGGTCTGCGGCTGTCCGCTGACCAGGTAAACCCGCTTCTCCGGCGTCATCTGGAACAGCGTCTTGCCGCCCTTTGAAACGTCTAGCTGCGCATACTCGGAGTTATAGTTGGCGTTCGAGTCCTGCGTGAATCCCACGTTCTCCAGCGTGTACGGCCCGATGGACAGCTTGTCGTGCAGCGCCATTTCGCTCTCGACGTTGCGATTGAAGGCCGCTCCCGCCAGTCCAATCACCACAATCACCACGCCGATGTGAATGAAATAGCCGCCGTAGCGCCGCGTATTGCGGCGAATCAGTAAGTACATCGACGCAAAATGATTTCGCCCGCTCTGCCTGGCAATGACTCCAGCCCCCCGCAGAAACTCCGAAAGAATCGCCGTCAGCACCGCCGCTGAAAGCGCAAAGGCCACCAGCGCGAACAGGTTGCCCTGATCCACACCGCCGTCCTTCCACGGCTTCACGCCCACCGCCAGGCAAACAATCACCGCGGCCCACAGCGCGATCACCGGCAGCACAAAGTTGCGCTTGATGCTCTTCAGCGATGTCGCCCGCCAGGGCAGCAGCGGCCCCACGCCGGTCAGAAACAGCAGAAACAGCCCGATCGGCACGGCCACCGCGTTATACCAGGGCGCGCCCACCGTCACCTTGTTGCCCACCACGTATTCCGAGAGGATCGGAAACAGCGTTCCCCACAGAATCACGAAGCAGGCCGCCAGCAGAACCAGATTATTAAACAGAAAACTCGACTCGCGGCTCACCAGCGACTCCAGGTGGTGATCGCTCTTCAGGTGGCTGCGCTGCAAGATGTAGGTGAAGATGCACACCGCCAGCACAATCCCCATGAACACCACGAACCAGGTGCCAATCGACGACTGCGCAAAGGCATGAACCGAGCTCACCAGGCCCGCCCGCGTCAAGAGAGTCCCCAGCAGCGTCAGCAGGAAGGTCGAGAAGATCAGCCACACATTCCAGCTCTTCATCATGCCTTTCTTCTCCTGCATCATCACGGAGTGCAGAAAGGCGGTTCCCGTCAGCCACGGCATGAAGCTCGCGTTTTCAACCGGGTCCCATCCCCAGTAGCCGCCCCAGCCCAGCACGGCGTAGGCCCAATGCATGCCCAGAAAGATGCCGCAGGTCAGAAACAGCCACGTCACCATGGTCCAGGCGCGGGTGATCTTGATCCATTTCTCGCCGGGGTAGCGCATCATCAGCGCGCCCAGCGCAAACGCGAAGGGAACAGAGAACCCCACATAGCCCAGGTAGAGCAGCGGGGGATGAATCACCATCTCCGGGTACTGCAGAAGCGGATTCAAGCCGTTGCCGTCGTCCGGAATCTGCCCGCGGTAGAGCGCAAACGGCGGCGCGGCAAAGTTCAACACCGCCAGAAAGAACACCTGGATCGCGGCCATGATCGCGCCCGCGTAGGCGTAAAGCTTCACGTCCCGCTTGTGCGTCAGGCGCAGCACAAACCCATACGCCCCCAGCAGCCACGCCCACAGCAGCAGCGAGCCTTCCTGGCCGCTCCATAATGCTGAGAACTTGTACGCGGCCGGAAGTGCCCGGTTGGAGTGCTCCATGATGTAGGTGATGGAAAAATCGTTGGTGAAGACCGACCAGACCAGCGCGAATGCTGCCGCCGTGATGGCCACAAACCCGGCGATTCCAGCCCGCCGCGCCGTGTCTGCAAGCCGCTCCGGCGAGATTGCGGCTGCGCGCCCCGTGGCCAGCCACCGAAGAGCTAAAGCCCCTGCCAGCAAGTTGTAAGCGGCCAGCGCCAACGCGATGAGAAGTGCAAAACTACCAAAGGCTGCCATTCAGACTCCACGATGATTCTCGCACGCAGGCGAGGCGCAATCGGCATCCTGCAACGCCAATTCTCATCCCATCATAGGCCCTTGGTGTGTGATCTGGCTCACACTCCCAGGGGAGAATGGACTGGAGTCCTGCGGAGGGGTATTGTCGGCACTGCTCGCGACCCCACCTCTGCGGGGAGTGCGAGCGGCCCTCTGGCTCACGCTGTCTGGGGTTCGCCTTGCCGGACCATCTGGCTCGCCAGGCTCAGCAACTGCTCGCCGTTGTTGGGCCGGGAGAGGAACCGCACCCCCTCGCCGGCATAGTCGCCGGCCGCTTCGTCCGTGTCGCCCAGCACCAGCACCGGCAGCCCCGGCAGCCGCAGAAGCAGTTCGGCCACAAAGGCTGGCCCGCCGATGCCCTGCATGTGATGGCCTGAGATGACCAGGCCGAGACGATCGGCAAAGTGTGGCTGCTCCACCAGGCAGAGCGCCTCCGCGGCATCGGACACCCGCTCCACTTCGTCAAATCGCCGTTCCAGGATCGACTTGCGCAGACATGCCTGCAGGGGGTCGTAGTCCACCAAAAGAATCTTCGCCATGATTGCCTTAGACGGCCGCAGCCCGTGAGGGGGACTGCGCCGTTTCTATTGACTATCTAATACCCCTCGGATGATGCGAACGCCTATGTGGTTGCCTGAGCAGCGTATGCTCGCCCCGCGGCCGTCCTATCCAAACAGAAATTCCTTCTCGCGCAGCTCCCTGATCGTGTCTCGCAGCTTGGCCGCCTTTTCGAATTCGAACCGCTTCGCCGCCTCGCGCATCTCCGTCTCCAGCCTGGCGATGAAGGTGTCCAGCTCGGCCTGGGTGGCGAACTCCGGCATCCCCACCGTCTCTTCCTCGGCCACATCTCCGTACTCGGCCTTCAAAATCTCGGCCAGCCCCATGTCCATGGTGTTCACGATCGACCGCGGCGTAATCCCGTGCTCCTCGTTATAGGCCAGTTGCACCGCCCGCCGCCGGTCGGTTTCGTCCATCGCCCGCCGCATTGAGTCGGTAATCCGGTCCGCATACAGAATCGCCCGCCCCTCCAAATGCCGCGCAGCCCGTCCCATGGTCTGGATCAGCGAGCCCGCCGAGCGCAGAAAGCCCTCCTTGTCCGCATCCAGAATCGCCACCAGCGACACCTCCGGCAAATCCAGCCCCTCGCGCAGCAGGTTGATCCCGATCAGAGCGTCGTACTCGCCCTTGCGCAGCCCGGCCAGCAGCTTCACCCGCTCCAGCGTCTCAATCTCCGAGTGCATGTACCGGCAGCGCACCCCCACCTCGGTGTAATAGCCAGCCAGGTCCTCTGACATGCGCTTGGTCAGCGTCGTCACCAGCACTCGCTCGTTGCGCTTGGCGCGGTCCCGGATCTCGCCCAGCAGATCGTCGATCTGCCCCTTCACCGGCCGGATCTCCACCTCCGGGTCCACCAGCCCCGTCGGACGAATCACCTGCTCCACCACCACCCCCGCCGAGCGCGTCAGCTCATACGGCCCCGGAGTCGCCGAGACGTAGATCGCCTGCTGCACCCGGTTCTCAAACTCCTCGAACTTCAGCGGCCGGTTGTCCATCGCCGAAGGCAGCCGGAAGCCGTAGTCCACCAGGTTCTGTTTGCGGCTGCGGTCCCCGAACCACATCCCGTGTACCTGCGGAATGGTCGCGTGGCTCTCATCGATGAACAGCAGAAAATCCCGCGGAAAATAGTCCAGCAAGGTCGGCGGAGCCTCACCCGGCAACCGCCCGCTGAAGTGCCGCGAATAGTTCTCGATCCCGTGGCAGTAGCCCATCGACTTGATCATTTCCAGGTCGAACCGCGTCCGCTGGTGAATCCTCTGCGCCTCCACCATCCGCCCCTGCGATTCCAGCTCCGCCACCCAGCCGTTCAGCTCCTTCACAATCGAGTCCACCGCCTCGGCCTTGCGCTCCGGCTGCACCACGTAATGGCTCTTGGGATAAATCGGCAGCCGCGCGTACTTCTGCTTCACCGTCCCGAACAGCGGGTCGATCTGCGCCAGCGATTCGATCTCATCTCCGAACAGCTCGATCCGGTAGGCCATCTCGTCGTAGGTCGGAAAGACCTCGATCACGTCCCCCCGCACCCGGAACGTCCCGCGCCGGAAGTCCGCGTCGTTCCGCTCGTACAGAATCTCCACCAGCCGCCGCGTAATATCCTTGCGGCTGATGCGCTGGCCTTTTTCCAGCAGCAGCAGCATCCCGTAGTACGCTTCCGGCGACCCCAGGCCGTAGATGCAGCTCACCGAGCTGACGATGATCGCGTCCCGTCTCTCGAACAGGCTCCGCGTGGCCGACAGCCGCAGCTTGTCCAGCTCCTCGTTGATCGTCGCTTCCTTCTCGATATAAAGGTCCCCGGCCGGGATGTAGGCCTCCGGCTGGTAGTAGTCGTAATAGCTCACAAAGTATTCCACAGCATTCGAGGGAAAGAACTGCTTGAACTCGTGATAAAGCTGCGCCGCCAGCGTCTTGTTGTGCGCCAGAATCAACGCCGGCCGGTTCGAGGCCTCGATCACCTTGGCCATGGTGAACGTCTTGCCCGACCCCGTTACCCCCAGCAGCACCTGGTGCTTCTCGCCCGCCGCCAACCCCTCCAGCAGCTCCTCGATCGCCCTCGGCTGATCCCCCCTCGGCTTGTAACTGGTCACCAGTTGAAAGTCCATGCGAAGATTATATGCGAAGGGAGAACAAGAGGCGAAGAAAATGGCGGCGGGTGACCCTGATACGGGAGAAGTGAGAACAACAATGAAGATGGGTGCCCCAATCCACGCCGATACCGAGCTGGGAGCCAAAGACCTGCTCAATAACCGCATGGCCTACGTTGCCGTTTCGCGCGGCGCATACGACGCGCAAATCATCACCAAAGACCGCGAGAAGCTGGGAGCGGCGCTGGGGCATGAAGTTTCGCACAGCAGCGCCCATGAGCCGAAGATGAAGCCGGACCAGAAAGAGGAACAGGCAGTCACGGAGCAGCGGGAGATCGCGCCGAAGCAGGAGCAAGGAGAAGACTTTGGCTTGTGCCTCTAAAAGGGAGCAAGCCGCCGCGCACCGCCTCATGTCTCACAATATGAGACTAGGCCGTTCTGGATAAGTCGTGTAAGTGATTGTTTATTCGCGGGTTATAAATAATATGCAAAAGTTTTCCACAGTGTGAAAATATCGTAGGGGGGGGAGGGGGGGAGTGGCTTTCTGGTAACGGGATTCTCCGATGTTTATTTACATTTTAGTCACTACGGCGCGGGCCTTTGATTGGCGCATTCTTGCCCTCCAGTATGATTGTGCGCTCAGGGAGGGAAATTATATGCAAGCATGGAAAAAGATTCTTGGGAAAGGAGGACTCCCAGGTTCCCGAATGCGAGGGATGGGGATGCCGCCCACTCATCCACGATAAAACTGTGGATGAATGGGGCACAGTCCCGGTTACTGCTTGACCGGGCCACCTGCGAAAAGGTAGAATTAGCCATTTCGAGCGTTGGTGAGCATGGAGAAAAACAATGAAAACGAGCTACGCGGTTATCGGTCTCATTGTCGGTCTACTACTGGTTGGCATTTACAAAACTGAGCCGACCATCCACCCGCTGACGATTCTAGGCGGTGTTCTTATACTGCTGGCCTTGGTCGTTACCGTGGCGCGGATCGTCAAGAACAATACTTATAGCCACGCCTCAGATCAGCAATTCACCCTGGAACAAATCGTCTTTATACAGGGGCTTGTCAAAGAAAAGCTCCAGAGCATCGAGGACTCTAAACAGACCATCATCGACAAGGGCGCACAAGAAGGCAAAGCAATTGCAACGGAAACGGTATTGCGACACCTAGAAGCGTCGAAGGTGGCCCACCAAGGAGCCGACCGTGAGGCTTACACAGTCGCTGCTGATAAGCTCGTCCGAGAGTTCCGTGAGAAATATCCCGATACGATTCCCGTTGATGAAGCTTATAGGCTCATGAAGGAGTCGGAGTAGGGAACACTTCAAGAAAGGGAATTTTATGTATATTTAGGATGCCAGGAGTTGCTTTCCGGCCATGGCCCAGCCATACCCTGATTCGGACATAGTTTCCCAGACGAGTTGTGCGACACATTCGGCCAAGAGCAGCGGTGGCTCAGACCTAAATTAACTTTTCGGGTTTTAGTCAAAAACACCCATTTTCCGGTATCTTGTTGGCTTTGAGGTCTGACAGCCACTTGAAAAATTCTTCGCGGCTTGCTGCGCTGAAGACTTTGCAGCCGTAAATCTTTTCAACGGCCACACGGTCATCATTCATTGGGGTATGGCAACGATTCCTGTGGGACATTACGTACCTCTGTTGGAATTTAACCTTGATTCCTGAAATCACTTCAAACTGAAACAGAGACACATTTCATAAAGGGTAAGTTTCGGGGCGTGTTTATTTCCACCCTTCGTAGGCAGCAACGGCGGCGGCAATGGCTCCGATCACCGATACGAATAGCAGTAGGCCGTAGCCGAACCCCGCCCTCAAGATGCGCCATCGGATCACGGCGACGAGCTGGACGCGGGTCACGATGCCGTCACGGAGACGGATTGAATCGTCGTTCGTGGTTTGATAGAGGCGTCGTAGATCGTCCGTGGTATAGAGTCCCAGTTCGCAAACGTTCCGCCCTTCCTTGCAACGCATGTCCCACAGTACGCGCAGCAAGTCGCGGTAGCCCATCAGATGGACGGTTTGACCATGGCTGGGAATAGTCACTTGATTATCCGATAGATCAACATGGGTTCCATAGTAGACTGACTCTCACACGACGTCTAGCGCGAGACATTCACCTGTTGTGCAATTTGACTTTTCTGTGCGATAGCGCAAGAAAAATCCCCTCAGCTTAAAGTCATCGTCAGATCGGAGAAAATCGTGTCAGCAGAAAAAGTTATCGCCGTTGCCCTAACAATGCTTACGATCATCCACGCCTATTTCTACTGCGGAGCGGGCGTTGTGGTTGGAATTCCCCTCCATGCAGCATTTGACGGAGCAGGGAGCACGCTCATCACCTAAACGCGATACAGATTGCAAGGCGTCTCACAAAGGGTAAGTTTTGACTCACGACCGCCGCGCCGTGTTTTCAAGGGCTTGCATGGGTCAAATGTCAAGGCGGCAATGAACTCCTGAAACCGGCCCTAAAACGAGACATTGCTTCGCAGCCATTGGCACAGATGCTCGAAATCAAACGAGCCGATGAGATACAGGTTAAGCACGAAGATTTCTGTCTCGCCAGCGCTTGCGGTCAGCCGGACCTCGTTGATGGCAAGGAAGGTATACATAGCGGCGAAGGCGGTGCGCTTGTTGCCGTCAATGAATGGGTGGTTTTGCGACAAGCTTTCCCAGAGAGCGGTTGCTTCCTCAATCAGATCGGCATAATAGCCGCACTGTGGTCGAAAAATGGCGGCTTCGAGCAAGCCGCGATCGCGCACCCCGGAGGCGCCGCCATAACGCTCGATTTGGTCGTCATGGATTGCCAGCACCTCGGCGACGGTCAGATAGTCAGTCATTCAGCCAGCTTTTTGTAGAGCGGCGCGAACTTCTCGTGGCTGGCTTGGTAGGCCGCCATGATATGGGCACGCGGGCGGCTCTGCTTTTTCTTCTCAATCAGATCGGCCAGAGCCTCATCGATCAAGGCCTGAAGTTGTCGGCCTTCATTCTGAGCGATATTCCGCACTGAGCGCAGGATTTCAGAATTGACCTGGGTAGCGAATTTCTCGCGGGTCTGAACCGTCATGGCACACCTCCATCGTTCTGCTGAACGTATCATGACAAATCATGACACGTCAAGATTGAAGGAAGTGGCTTGAATTGTGCCGATGTACAAATCAAAACCAACCCCAATGAATGGGTGCCCCCGGTCGCTCGCTTTTGGGGACCGGGGAAGCGGAATCGAGCCATCTGTCGCGCATCCTCACGCTCTTTGTGAAATCGGTGGGACACCATCAGCCTCAGCCGAGCACAGACCGGCCCATTCTCTGCCTGGATGTTCACGGATTCCGAGGAATCAAAGGAGTAACGTGAAATTCTCGGCCGGCGGCGCGTTCTATGACGAAACCTCGACCCGGCCCCGAAAGCCGGACTTCATGGCTCCGAAGCAGGCAGCCCCGGCGAGCAGCAGATACAGCAGTGCTGCCCCACCCTCCGGCACTTGGACCGCCGAGTCCGCCGTTTGCACCAGCAGTTCCTGCCCTCCGCCGTTGGGGCTGGGGGTCAGAACGAAGATACTCCCGAACGCTAACTGCCATTCGTAAAGTTCCTGCGGGTCGTTTGCCATCGGACCATAGACGTTCGTCACCCAGGCGGCAAGCTTGATCGCGTTGCTGCTCAGGCCGCTGGTGATGCCGCCTGGAGTCGTGACGGCCCAGATGGCTTCGGAAATGTCACTCGCCGTGATACCGGAGATGTTGCCCAAGGTCGTCCCGCCGTAACTCAGTAGCGCCACAAGCTGGGCCACCTCAACATATCCGGCCACACCGATTGTGGCGCCGAACTCCGTGCCGTCAATGTTGCTGGCGTTCAAATCCTGAATCCGGATTCCGCTCGCGTTCCAGGTCTGTCCGAGGTTGATATTGTCATTCAGGTCATCGCATACAACCGCGGAAGTGTTGGCGCCTAGCCCGCTGATCGTTGCGTTATAGATTCCGGTGTACGCAGTATCGGTTCCCTGCGAATCTGTCAGGGTTGCGACTCCATCCCCGGCGCCGGGCCCGTTGAAGGTAACTGTGACCGGGACTTGCCCGAGCGCGGGAAGCGCGAGGAAGAGCACCGTAGCTCCAATGATTGCGGCCAATCCTCCCAGTTTGATCTTCATGGTGTCGTTCTCCCTTGACTCTCGTCGTTCTCGTTGTCGGCCGGGAACTTCCGGTAGCCCTCCCTCGATTGCTGTCGTCATAGCGCGAAGCCTGATGTGGCTAAGACTGAAAATTACTGCACCTTGTTGCAACTGCTTGAAGCACCAAACTGGGGTAGCATCCGGAAACTCCCCCGTGGCCCGCGCCATCATTCGATTGTTACTACACTCTAACTGGATTTGCAGGCCCGTCAAGTGGAATCGTTTTTGCGACATAGGGCGATCGCATGCCACAATCCTCCGGCCTTCAGCGCCTGCACCGGCTGGTTAGCGTATGGCATCGAACCAGTATTCGAAAGCGGAGAATATTCCCGATCCCCCCAGGATGCTCTCATATCCCGCGCTTCTGAACTGGAAGCCCACAATCTTCGCCTCCGCGCGTTGCCGAAAATAACTCTCCGCCGGTGCACAATAAGAACAGAGCGAGCCGGAGAAACCCGGCCGTCGGACCGATTTTCCGCCCCTACCCCCCACCCCCCCTACGCAAAACGCCCCTGTTTTCGGGTGCGTACCCGCTTCGGATGTGATGGTAAGACATTCATAATCAGCACTTTACAGGAGACAGGCGGACGCTCCCCTGTTGTCTTTATGGTAAACAAGAAACCCCGAAAAACGGGGCGTTTGAGGCGAAAAAGCGGTGTTTTTGAGCAAAAAAGCCCCATTCCGGCATCCTTCGCATCCAACCCCGTCTTTCCCTTATTCCGCCTTCCGGTTCCTATTTCTGCCTGTCTTGGGTGAGAATGGAACGGTGATCCCGAATCTCCGCGTGCTATCCCTTGCGCTCATGCTTGCGCCCTGCCTGGCTGCTGCCCAGTCGTTCACCGCCAATGGACCCTTCGAGACGGGACACTTTGCGCCCTTGAACGGGCACCAGCGCTGGCTGCGCTGGGCCAGCGAGGACGGCGGCTCCGCCGACCTGCACCTCCAGTCCTTTGCCTCCGCCGCCTACCTGCAAGCCATCGCCGACCCCGCCGCCTGGAACCGGAGCACCGGCGGGTTCGTCCGCCGTCTGGGCTCCAGCTACGGCGCCAACATCGTCCAGAACTCCGTCCACGATAGCCTGTCCGCCGCCGAGGGCACCGACCCCCGCTACTTCTCCTGCGCCTGCTCGGGCTTCTTCCACCGCTCCGGCCACGCCCTCAGAATGACGTTCTTCACCTATGGCCGCGGTGGCCGCGAAACCATCGACATTCCCCAGCTTGCCGGCGCCTACGGCGGTTCGATGATGGAGGCCATGTGGTGGCCGCACCACTATACCGCGCTGGTGCAAGGGGTGCAGACCGGGCACATCGAGGTCGGCTTCGTCGGCGCCGTTCACCTGGTGCAGGAGTTCTCGCCGGAACTGAAGCGCCTGCTTCACCTGCGGCCCAGGACAGCGAACCAAGCGCCCTGATCCCTCCGGGATACAATGCTTGCATCCAAGGAGGTTTCATGCGCCGGATTCTGCTCGCCGTTCTCGCCGTAGTCTTTGCCGCTTCGTTGGCCGCCCCGATGCTGGCCCAGGGCGCTCCGCCCCAGGGTGGCGCCGACCAGCCCTATACCGTCGAGTACTACTACAAATGCCAGTGGGGCCATCAGGCCGAATTCCTCCAGCTCTTCCTCAAGAACCACTACCCGCTGCTCCAGAAAATTCAGGCCACCGGCCGCATCCTCTCGCTCAAAATTGATTCCCCCGCTTACCACACCACCGAAGACGGCCGCTGGGACTATCGCGTCACCATCCGCTACAAGAACTCCACCGTGGCCACCACCGTCAACCCCGACGAGGCCGCCTTCATTGACCAGCTCTGGCCTGACAAGGAAACCTACAAAAAGGAAGAGCAGCGGCGGTTTGAGATTCTCCTCGGACACTGGGATCTGCCCGTCACCGACATCACCCCGGCCAAGTAGTAACAGGCTTCAGAGGGAGGAACCATGGCCCCTCCCTCAATCGTCTCTGTGCCGCCACTCCATCACCAGGTCTTCTGCCGCCTCTGCCCACTCCGGAAACTCGAACTCGAACCCCGCGTCCAGCAGCCGCCCTGGGACCACGCGGCGGCTCTTCAGCACCAGCTCGGATTCGGTGCGAAGAAAGAATGCGCCGATCTTGACCGCCAGCGACGGGGCAGGGAATCCATTGGGCACCCCCCATGCCTCGCGCAGCCCCGCCATCAACCCCCGGTTCGGCAGCGGGTTGGGCGCGGCGACATTGACCGGTCCATCCAGGTCTTCGCGGGCCACCAGGAATTCGACGGCGCGGGCAAAGTCCCTCTCGTGAATCCAGGAAACGAACTGTCGGCCACTGCCCTGTTTTCCGCCCAGGCCAAGCCGCACCAGGTTGGACAAGATTCCGAAGGCGCTGTCTGCCGACGGGCTGAAGACGATGGCGCTGCGCAGCGCCACCTTGCGGGTGCGCGGCGTCTCGGCGGCAAAGAACGCCGCCTCCCAGTCCCGGGCCACGCCCACTGAAAAGTTCCACGTCTCCGGCGCCCGGCGTCTTTTCGAGATGAGCTCGTTGCCGCCCAGCTCGCCCGTGGCTTCGTCCATCTCCCAGTCGATGCCCGGCCGGTCCAGGGCATGGCGATAGATGGTGGCCGTCGAGGCGTTCAGCCACACCCGCGGCGGCTCGGCGAGCCCGGCGATCACCCTGCCCAACAGCCGCGTGGTCCCGATGCGCGAGTCGTAAATGGCCTGCCGGTTGGCCGCGGTGTAGCGGCAATTCACGCTGCGTCCGGCCAGATTGATGCATACGTCCGCGCCTTCCAGGTACCCGGTCCACGGCCCAGTGTTCTCGCCGTCCCAATGCACCGTCTGCCAGGGCGCGGTGTAGGGGCCGCGGGTCAGCACCGTGACGTGATGCCCTTGCTCCTGAAAGTGACGGGCCAGCACCTGGCCCAGCAGTCCGCTGCCCCCAGGCAGGACAATGCGCAGCGGTCGCGAACTCCAGGCGGCTATCGTGTCCATGGATTCAGCTTACGGGATTCAGCCCCCGGCGTTCAGCTCGCCAAGCCGCCTTCAGCCGCGGGCGCGTCTGCCGCTGTGGAGCGGGCCGAGGCTACGGTCGAGGCGGGAACGGGTAGCCGCGCAGCAGCCGCCGCCGGCGATAGGCGCGTAATTCCCGCACCAGCACCACCAGCACCAC
>Ga0182014_10002483_pt1 | contig 23172 bp, 19 predicted proteins | sample 612S2DmetaG_FD_120489 | JGI IMG/M metagenome (GOLD analysis project Ga0182014, IMG submission 120489) | Permafrost microbial communities from Stordalen Mire, Sweden - 612S2D metaG | ecosystem: Environmental > Terrestrial > Soil > Wetlands > Permafrost | place: Sweden: Stordalen | collected...
CCGGTCGCCACGCGCAGTTCGTAGACGGCGGACTTGCCGCGTCCACTGATCAGTCGCTTGGAGCCCTGCATGTGGCCAGTCTACCGTATTCTGGGTTTTTTGTGGGTTTCCCTTTCGGGTCCCACTCCCAAAAACCGTGTCTGACCTGGTGCGCCCCCTGGGATTCGAACCCAGAACCTGCGGATTAAGAGTCCGTTGCTCTGCCGTTGAGCTAGAGGCGCGTGGAACTGCAACCTACGGTAGTTCCCAGGGGCGCACGGGCGTGGCCCACGCATCCCGGAGGACTGCAGGGTGGCCGACGGGGCTCGAACCCGCGACCTCCGGGATCACAACCCGGCGCTCTGACCAGCTGAGCTACGGCCACCAAGGAGCCTCTAGTGTGGCACACGCCGAAGGTGGTCCGGACACGGTCCGCCACCGTCCGACGCCCCTGTAGCTCAACTGGATAGAGCAGGTGGTTTCTACCCATCAGGTTGCGGGTTCGACTCCTGCCGGGGGCACCGTGTGCACTGTGGCGGCCCCCGCCGGAGGCCGCCACGCACCGGGTCCGCGAAGGGGGTCTCACCGTGCCGGCACGGGCGGAGAATTCCCTCGGGAGTGCCGGCCGCCACCGGCGTAGACTCGGCCCGTGACCGATGTCCTGGCAGTGGCCAACCAGAAGGGCGGAGTGGCCAAGACCACGACCGTGCACTCGCTCGGGGTGGCCTCGGCCGAACTGGGTCGGCGGACACTCGTCGTCGACCTCGACCCTCAGGCCTGCCTGACCTTCTCGCTCGGTTTCGATCCCGACGCACTCGAGAGCTCGTTGCACGACGTCTTCGTGCGTCGCCAGGGTGTGGCCGAGGTGGCGCTGCCGGTTCCCGGCGTGCCGGGCCTCGACCTGCTGCCGGCCACCATCGACCTGGCCGGCTCCGAGGTCCACCTCCTGACCCGCACGGGCCGGGAGCACGTCCTCGCCCGGGCGCTCGAGCCCGTGCTCGACAACTACGACCTCGTGCTGATCGACTGCCCGCCGTCGCTCGGCGTCCTCACCATCAACGGCCTGACGGCCGCACGGTCCGTCCTGATCCCACTGCAGTGCGAAGCCCTCTCCCACCGCGGTGTCGGCCAGCTGCTCGAGACCATCGAGGACGTCCGGGCCTTCGCCAACAGCGAGCTGACCGTGCGCGGCGTGATCGCCACCATGTACGACGACCGCACCAAGCACTCCCGGCACATCTTCGAAGAGGTGCAGGCCCGCTACGGGATCCCGGTACTCCAGCCACCGGTGCGCAAGTCGATCCGATTCGCCGAGGCACCGGCCCGCGGCAAGTCGATCCTCCAGCACGCCCCGAATTCACCGGGCGCCGAGGCCTACCGGGCGCTTGCTGCCGAGCTGCTCCATCCGGGAGTCGCCGCCGGCATCCCGGGGTGATGGCCGACGGTCCCGATCCGCTGGGGAAGCGGGCGCTCTACTGGATGCCCGTCGACGCCGAGGCCAAGGGTGACGCGACGCTGGACGGTCCCGGCGGTGTGATCGAGCCCGTGGCGCGGCACGGAACACCCCACGCCCGTCCGGCGGGCAAGCACGCGCTGTTCTCCGACGCCACGCCCGCGGACGAGCCTGAACGCGACCGGGCGGTGGCGACCGCCGAGGACCCGCTGGCGGCCCGGGGCATGCTGACCGTCGCCTGCTCGCGGTGCGGGTCCGTCACACGGATCGGACTGGTGGAATTCCTCGTGCTGCAGCTCCCGGTGGGCGCCTGGCTGCCCAGGCGGACCTTCGATCGCTGGATGACGTGCCCGGCGTGTCGGCACCGCACCTGGACCAGCGTCTCCCTCACCCGGTGACGGCCGCGCTGCTCGCGGCGGCCTCGTCGTCATCGTCGGCGCCGAGCGGTATCACCGGGCATCTGCTGCACTTCAGCGGCCCGGCGGCCTACGCACTGATCGGGTTCCTGGCCTTCGCCGAGGCCGCTCTCATGGTCGGGTTCTTCATCCCGGGGGAGACGGCCGTGGTGATCGGCGGCGTGCTGGCCGGACTCGGCCGGGTCAACCTCGGTGCGATGATCGTCGTCGTCGTGGTGTGCGCCATCGTGGGCGACTCGGTCGGCTTCGAGGTGGGGCGGAAGGCGGGCCCCTGGCTGACCACCCATCGGCCGCTGAAGGGCAACTCGGCGGTCAAGTACACCCTGGGGCTCCTCGAGCGCTACGGCGGGCCGGCGGTGTTCCTCGGGAGATTCATCGCCTTCGCCCGTGCCGTCATCCCTGGGATCGCCGGGATGAGCGGGCTCCGCTACCGCACCTTCCTGTTCTGGAACGTCCTCGGCGGCATCTGCTGGGGAGTCGGGTACACCCTCCTGGGCTACGTCGTCGGACTCTCCTTCGGGCGCATCCTCCGGCAGATCGGGTTGTGGTCCCTGGTCGTCGTCGGGGTGCTGGTGGTCGGTGCCGTGGTGTTCGAGGTGCGCCGGCGTCGACGGGACCGGTCCCGGATCGAGCACGACCTCGAGATGCTGAACGACGAGGACGACCCGAGCGGGGACGCCGACACGCCGGCACCACCCAGCGGCGCCGACGCCTGACGGACGCGGGCCAGAGCGGCGGAACGGTGGAGCGGTCGTCCCGGTCGTCCCGGTCGTCCGGTTGAACGGCGGAACGGTCAGCCGGTCAGCCGGTCAGCCGGTCAGCCGTTCAGCCGGTCTGCGGATGGGTGGGGGTGGTTCCGTCGGCGAGGAGGTTGTCGAACCCGTCCGGGATCGACACCATGCCCGGGGTCGTGCCGGAGACGTCGGTGATCCCGTACTGCCACACGATGGCATCGGTGGTCGGGTCGATGACCACCACCCGGTTGCGGTAGTCGTCGTTGACCATGATCAGGCCGTTCGGCAGTCGCTCGGCCAGGGACGGCTTCTTCAGCATGCCGTCGCCGGCGGTCACGTCGTACACCCAGGGCATCGCGCCCGACCGGGTGAACTCGAGCACCTTGCCCTCCGCCGGTGGGTCGTAGTCGGTCATGAGGTAGAGGTCCGAGCCGAGCTGTTGGGGGTCCGACGGGTAGTTGACGCTCGTCATGTGCAGGGTCCAGACCAGCTTGCCGGCCTGGGTGTACTCGTCGATCCAGGAGCCGTTGATCTCGGACACCAGCACGTTGCCGTCATCGAGCGGGGTGTCGCCGTTCGGGTAGTCGATGGAGACGGGCGGGTCATGGGCCGCGACCCCGTTGCCGATCTGGCTGATGGGCTGGCCCGCGGCAGAAATGAAGAGGATCCGATTGTTGGACGCGTCGGCCACCGTGATGACCCCGCTCTTCAGCAGGTAGGCGTCGTCCGGTTGGTTCAGGTAGCCGGGTGCCGATCCGGAGACGAGCGGATGCCCGTACTGCCAGAGGATCTTGCCGGACGGGTACCCGATCTCCACGATCGTGTGGTTGTCCTCCTGGTTCGAGATGATCCCCGTGCCACCGTGGATGAAGAAGGCGTCGTCCGGGAAGTAGAAGCCACCGGGTGGGGCCGGCATGGCCGCCGACGGGTACTGCCAGGTCACGTTGCGGGAGGTGTCGAGGGCGAGCAACCGGTCGTTGCCCCTGTCGGCGATCAGGAGCGTCCCGGCGTACGGCGCGCCGGCGCCGGGCACGCCCGCCGGGCCGCCGTAGGGGCTGGGTCGCAGCGACATGACCGACTGCAGGGTGCCCGAGGCAATGCCGGCCTGGTCGGGCCCGGCCTGGTCGGCGACCTCACCGCCGACGATGTAGCCGACGGCCCGCTTGCCCGTGCCCAGCGTCGTGTAGCCGCCGAAGGCCTCCGCCTGGGGGAGGAGGCCGGCGTTCAGGACCTTGCCGGTGGCGGGCACGAAGGCATCGATGGTCGTGAGGGTCGGGCCGTTCGGGACCTGGCCGCCGGCAACGTAGATGGTGCCGTCGATGACGAACGCGGAAGCCCCGTAGAGCGCTTGGGGTAGGTGTGCGACCACCTTGGAGCTGTGGGTGGCCGGATCGATCACTTGGATCGCGTCGGTGGCGGCGGCCACCACGCCCGGCGACGCGATCTGGCCCCCGAAGGCGTAGAGGAGGCCACCCTGGGCGACCACGGCGGCGTACCGGACGGGCACGGTCAGCTGGGCGACGGTCGTGAACCGCGTCCCGTCGGTGGTGGCGAGGACGGCGGGCTGGTACGTGGTGCCGTCGTAGCCGCCGACGACGTAGGCCGTCGTCGACCGGCCGGAGCCGATGGTGACGACGGAGAGGTCGGACCGTGGGGTCGGCAGCTTGCCGGCCACGGTGCCGGCTGTGGTGACGCCCGGGCCGGCCGTCGCGGTCGGGGCGGACGGTGTCGGGATCGACTGGATGGTGGCCACGGTGTCGGGCGATCCGCCGCCCAGCACGAAGGTCGAGGTGCCGAGCGAGGTTCCGGCTGCGTCGTGGACGGCTGCCGACAGGGTCCCGCCCGGCGTCGCCGCACCGGTGGCCGCGTCGACCGAATACACCGACGCCACCGATGCCTGGGACGGGGCCAGACCGCCGAGCACGGTGAATCCGGCGCCGTTCGGGATGACGGCGGGCCGCGAGACGGCGACGGGGAGCTGCCACGACAGAACGCCGGCTTCGAGGGAGACGGGTCCCTTGGCGACGACGACGGCACCGGTCCGGTGGTGCGTGCCGGCCACTGTCGTGGTCGTGGTCGAGGAGGTCGACGGTCCACCGGACGATGCGACAACGGCCACGATGACCACGATCACGGCCAACGCGCCGATCACCGCCGCCCGTCGCCGGTTCCGCCGGATGCGCCGTTGCCGCTGTTGCTGCTGTTGCATCTGTCGGTCCATGGGTCTTCGCTACTCGTCGACGAGGGAGAAGCGGGCGGGGGTCGTGCCCTTCCGACGGATCCGGCCGTTGAGCTCGAGGACCACGCAGTGGGCCAGGGTCTCGCCATTGGCCTGGCGCTGCATGAACGACTCGATCTCGTCCCACGGCCGGGACCAGTGGAGCCGGAGGGTGATCTCCCAGGCCGTGGACCCGGGCAGTGCCCGGATCACGTCGGCGATCTCCTCGAGTCGTTCGGCGTGATGGGCCGTGATCTCGTCGATGCGGCCGTCGAGGTCGGCGAACCGGTACTCGTGGGCCGGGAGCACCTCGTCGGACCCGAGGTCGCGCACCTTTGCTAGTGACCCGAGGTAGTCACCCAGTGGATTGGGGAACTGCTGGGCGTGGACGGAGATGTTGGGGGTGATGCGCGGCAGGATGTGGTCGCCCGACAGGAACAGGCGCTGCTCGACACTGTGGAAGCAGACGTGCCCGGGGGAGTGCCCGGGCGTCCACACGGTGCGCAGCGGCCAGCCGGGCAGGTCGATCACCTGGCCGTCCTCGAACAGGACGTCGGGCTCCGCCATCGTGACCATCGACTTCATCACCATCGAGGCGAAGGCGAGGTCGGGCAGCTTCTCCTCGGGCACGCCCGAGTCGGCCAGGAAGTGGAACATGGCGTCGAGCAGTGCGTCGGTGTCGCCGTAGCGGGAGTCGAGCATGACGGCGTCGTCGGGATGCAGCCCGATCCACGCCCCGGACGCCTCGCGCACCCGGCCGGCCAGGCCGTAGTGGTCAGGGTGGATGTGGGTCACGAGCACCGCCCGCACGTCGGCGATGCTGCCGCCGGCGGTCGCCAGTCCGGCCGTGAGCGCCCCCCACGCTTCGTCGGTGTCCCATCCGGCGTCGACGATGGCGACGCCGCCACCGTCGAGCTCGAGTGCGTACACGAGCACATAGCGCAGCGGATTGTCCGGGATCGGCACCGGGATCGACCACAGCCCGGGACGCACCTGCTCCACCGGGGGCGGCACTTTGTCCGCCCACGCCTGCTTCTGCACGGTGCCGGTGACCACGACCACTCCGGCACGGTACACGGGACCCCGGTGGTACCCGGGCGACCGGTCGTCCGGTCCCGGAGGCGCAAATCCTTGTACCGGAGGTGCCTGGTGCCTAGATTGACCCGAAACCTCCCCGTCCCGGGGACCTGCAGGAAACCGTTTGGAGTACACACCGATGGTCGACGAACTCGGACGGTCGCCGTGGCGGACCGCACGCCACCGGGCGTGGTGAGCCCGCCGGCCTCGGCGGACCCGTCCCGCACGGTGGACCCGTCCCGCACGGTGGCCACGCCGTCCCGACGTGGCGTCGCCGACGACCTCCGCCTCGAGCGACTCGTCGCAGGCTGGCCGGACGCCTTCGTAGAGGTCGACCGGGGTGGACTCGTGGTCGAGTGGAATGCCGGCGCCGAGTCCGCGTTCGGCTGGCGCCACGACGAGGTGGTCGGCACCTTCGTGACGGACACGTTCCTGACCGGCGCCTTCGCCAAGTCACCCTTCGGGCTACTCGCCGCCGACACCACCGGGGCGTCAGCCGGGCCGATGACCGGATCGGTGACGGACGGCATCCTCGACCTGGAGTTGGAGCTGCGCCACCGGGACGCTCGGCGCATACGGACCCAGGCCCGACTGGTGGTGCTCGGCCACGGGAGGGACCGGACGGTGGCCGCGTTCCTGCGCGCCCCCACCGTGCAGACCCTGCCGCTGCCCGACCTCCCGGGCGGGACCACGCGCGACGGGCTGACCGGCCTGGCCGACCGCGCTTCGTACCTGGTCCGGCTGGCGGGTGCAGCCGCGGCGCATGCGGGCACACCGGGCAGCGTGGCCGTGGTCCTGCTCGACCTCGACCGGTTCAAGGCCATCAACAACTCCATGGGTCACGCCCTTGGCGACGGCGTCCTGGTGTCCGTAGCACGTCGCCTCGAGCAGGTGGCCGGCGACGTCGACCTGGTGGCCCGCTTCGGGGGCGACGAATTCCTGGCCCTGATCACCGATTCCGACGGCCGGGCCGAGGAGCAGGCAGCCGCCTTCGTCGCTCGGGTGCGGGACGCGCTCGCGCTGCCGATCCCGGTGGACGATGCCGAGGTCTTCCTCGACGCCTCGGTCGGCGTGGCGCTCAACACCTTCGGTGCCGACGACCCGGACGACCTCCTGGCCCATGCCGAGGCCGCCATGTACCAGGCGAAGCTCCGGGGCGGCTTCGGCGCCGAGACCTTCGACGAGTCGTTGCGGATCGAGGTGCTCGACCGCATGGCCACCGAGCACTCGCTCCACCGGGCGCTCGAGCGCTCCGAGCTGCTGCTCCACTACCAACCCGTGGTGGAGGTCCGTGGGGCCACCACCGTCGGGGTGGAGGCGCTGATCCGCTGGGACCGTCCCGACCAGGGCCTGGTGGCACCGGGTCGCTTCATCCCCGTCGCCGAGGAGAGCGGGCTGATCATCCCCATCGGGGCCTGGGTGCTGGAGGAGGCATGCCACCAACTGCGCCACTGGCAGCACGGCGCCGATGCCGGAGGCTCCGCCATCGGCGGTGCGGTCGTCAGGGGATCGGTCGAGGTCAACCTGTCGGCTCGCCAGATCGACGATCCCGGGATCGTCGCCACGGTCGAGGAGATCCTGACCCGCACCGGGCTGCCGCCCGAGCACCTGACGCTCGAGATCACGGAGAGCGCGCTCATGCGCGACGCGGCCGCGGCACTGGTGGTGCTCCGTGCATTGAAGGAGCTCGGCGTGCTCCTGGCCATCGACGACTTCGGCACCGGCTACTCGTCGCTGAGCTACCTGCAGCGGTTCCCCCTCGACGTCCTGAAGGTGGACCGCATGTTCGTCCAGGAACTCGAGGCCGGCTCCGGAGGGCGCGAGATCGTGTCGGCGGTCATCAGCCTGGCCCATGCCCTGGGACTCGAGGTCGTGGCCGAGGGCGTGGAGACCGAGCAGCAGCTCGAGGTCCTGCGCTCCCTCGACTGCGATTTCGCCCAGGGATTCCTGTTCTCCCGGCCGCTCCCGGCCGCTGAGCTGCGTTCGCTCTTCGCCCCGGTGACGCCCGTCTGAGAACGCCCTGGCCGGAGGCTTCGTGCTTCGACGGGCCCGGCGCGCGCGTCGACCTGGTGATCCTGGGGGTAGAGCGCGGGCGGGTAGTGTGGACCGATTGGACGGACTAGGGGACGCATGAACATTCTGGTACTTGGTGGTGACGGTTTCTGCGGGTGGCCCACCGCCCTGCACCTGTCCGCCGCCGGCCACGACGTCACGATCGTCGACAACCTGAGCCGGCGCCGGATCGACGACGAGCTGGGGGTCGAGTCGTTGACACCGATCCGGTCGATCGACGAGCGCATCGCCGCCTGGCACGAGGTGACGGGATGCAGCATCGGCTACGTCAACCTCGATCTGGCCCGCGACTACGACGGTCTGCTGGCACTGCTGGTCGAGAGTCGGCCCGATGCCGTGGTCCACTTCGCGGAGCAGCGGGCCGCCCCGTACTCGATGCGGGACAGCCGCGCCAAGAGGTACACCGTCGACAACAACGTCAGCGGGACCCACAACCTGCTCTGCGGGATCGTGGAGTCGGGACTCGACATCGCCATCGTCCACCTCGGGACGATGGGCGTCTACGGCTACGGCTGGTCGGGCAGTGCGCCCATCCCCGAGGGGTACCTGTCGGTCCAGGTGGCCACTCCCACGGGCGACGTCGAGCGCGAGATCCTCCACCCGGCCAACCCGGGCTCGATCTACCACATGACCAAGACGCTCGATCAGCTGATGTTCGCCTTCTACGCCAAGAACGACGGGCTGCGGATCACCGACCTGCACCAGGGCATCGTCTGGGGCACCCAGACACCCCAGACCGCCCTCGACGAGCGCCTGATCAACCGGTTCGACTACGACGGCGACTACGGCACCGTGCTGAACCGGTTCATCATGCAGGCCGCTCTCGGCCACCCGCTGACCGTGCACGGTACGGGAGGCCAGACCAGGGCGTTCATCCATATCCGCGACACCGTCCGGTGCGTGGAGATCGCCCTCGCCCATCCGCCGGAGCGGGGCGACCGGCCCGCCGTGTTCAACCAGGTCACCGAGACGTACCGGGTCGGCGAGCTGGCCGAGCTGGTGTCGCGCCTGACCGGCACGAAGATCGCCTACCTGCCGAACCCCCGGAAGGAGGCGTCCGTGAACGAGCTGTCGGTCACGAACGACCGCTTCCTCGCACTCGGTCTCGAGCCGACGACCCTGTCCCAGGGCCTGGTCGAGGAGACGCTCGAGATCGGGCAGAAGTACGCCTCACGTGCCGACGTCACCAAGATCATCGCCCGGTCCGTGTGGACCGCCGGCATGGAGACGTCACCCGACCTCATGGAGCAGACGCCGACGACCAGCGTCGTGGTCTGACCCAGCCGCATGCGGCCGGGCCGATGGCCCGGACCGCGGATGCGGCCGACGTCGAGGGTCGACGTCCGGGGAATCGGTGGTCGGGGCGCCCGGATTTGAACCGAGGACCTCCTGCTCCCAAAGCAGGCGCGCTACCAAGCTGCGCCACGCCCCGTCGCCCGGTGCCTCGTCGGCTCCGTGCGGCGACGCCCAGCGTAGGGCATCGCGGGAGCCTTGCCACGACCCCCTGCCACTCGGGATAGCGTCAGCCCGATGCCCACCGTGCGCGTAGCCGTCTTCGACCTGGGCAGTAGCTCCTTCCACCTCATGGTGGTCGATGCCTCCCGGGACGGCCGGCTCGAGCCCGTGCTCCGCCGTCGGTCGTTCCTCCACCTCGGCACCGAGGTGGCCCGCACCGGCGACGTGCCCGGCGACCGCTCGGCGCTCGCCGTGCGTACCGTCAAGCGCCTCCACGTGGCCGCCGAGGATGCAGGCGCTGACGTGGTGGTGGCGCTCGCCACGGCCGCCCTGCGCGATGCGGGCAACGGCACCCGTCTGCTGGCGCGGATGGAGAGGATCCTCGGGAGCCCCATCAACCTGCTGACCGGCGAGGAAGAGGCCCGCCTGTGCTTCCTGGGCCAACGTGCCGGTGTCTGGGTGGGCGAGCGCCCGGTGCTCGGCCTCGATCTCGGTGGCGGGAGCCTGGAGGCCGGCATCGGCACGGTCGACTCGGTCTCCGCGGTGGCCAGCGTGGCCCTCGGCACTGCACGGATCCGAGGCGAACTCGACACGGGGGACCGCCTGACCCCGGCGGAACGCAATGCCATCGCCGACCTCACGGTCGAGCGGGCCGGGCCGATCGACGCCATGGTGGCCGCCATGCCGGAGGCCTGCGAACGGGTGATCGCCAGTGGTGGGACGGTCCGCGCCCTCGCCCGCCTGGCCATGGGGCTCCACCGACCGGCGCCACGCTCGGCCGCACCGTCGGTGAACCAGGTGGAGCTCCCCGCCGGGCAACTCCGGGACCTGGCAGACCGTCTGGCCACCCTCGACCTCGACGCCCGGATGGCTCTGCCCGGCATCCAGGCCCGTCGGGCGCCTCTCCTGCCCATCGGCGCCCTGGTGCTCTCCACCCTCGTCGACCGTCTCGGTCTGCGCGGCCTGGTGGTGAGCGAGTGGGGCCTCCGGGAGGGGGCCGTCCTCGACAGCCTCGCCCTCCCGGCCGACCACGCCTGAGGCACGGTCGGCGCGGGGTCGGGCGGCGGACCGTGGTCCGCCGCCGTCTCCCCGAACTAGGCGTCCTTGCCCAGGATCCTGTTCATGCCGGTGCCGCAGACGGGGCACTTGCCCTTGGCCGACCGACGACCGTTGGCCATCTCGACCACCTCGCCGTCGAATTCACGCTTCTCCCGGCATTTGACGCAGTAGCCCTCATACGTAGCCATGCTTCCTCCTCCTGCTCGAGTGGCGCCCGAACGGACACCCGATTGCGTCGACGGTATCGGCCCCTCCCTGCGGAACGGGGGATGGGAACGGTCGTTGCTAACTCCAGCTAGCAGTCGCTCGCGGCCGCTGGGGTACTGACGGCCGGGCACGGGGCGCCAAGCTGGTGGTGTCAGGCCTCGGGCTGCTCGGGGGGCTGATTGCCGTTGGACGCCTCGCCGAATGACTCGGGGACCTCGGCGGGTGCGAGGTTGGCCAGCATCTCCTCGATCCCCTCCGGCGGGAGGGGCGGGCTGAAGTAGTAGCCCTGGGCGGTCGTGCAGCCCCGCTGCAGCAGCACCCGGCTCTGCAGCAGGGTCTCGACGCCCTCGGCCACACACGACAATCCGAGCCGGCCGGCCATGCCGATGATGGCCGAGACGAGGCTGTTCTCCTCGTCAGTGGGTCCGAGCACCTGGACGAACGACTGGTCGATCTTGAGGGTGCTCACCGGGAAGGTGCCGATCCGGTCGAGCGACGAGTTGCCCTGGCCGAAGTCGTCGATCGTGAAGCGCACGCCGAGGCGCCGCAGGCGCTCGATGTTGTCGGTGGCCGGCCCCGTCCGGTCGAGGACCACCCGGTCGGTGATCTCGAGCTCGAGGAGAGACGGCTCGATCCCCGTGTCGTGCAGCGTGCGCTGGACGCTGTCGAAGAAGTCGGGACTGGCCAGGTCCCGTGAGGCCAGGTTGACCGACAGGCGCAGCGGGTCGAGGTCGTGGTCCCGCCAGGCACGGAGTTGGCGACAGGCCTGCCAGAGGACCCAGTTGTCGAGCGACACGATCAGGTCGCTCCGCTCTGCCATGGGGATGAAGTGGGGTGGCTCGAGGATGCCGAGCGTCGGGTGGTCCCAGCGGATGAGGGCCTCGACGCCCACGATCTGCGCGGTGCGCAGGTCGATGTAGGGCTGGTAGAGGAGGAAGAACTGGTTGCCGTCGAGGGCGGAGATGAGGTCGTTGTAGAGCTGCCGGTCGTCCAACGCCCTGCGTCCTGGGTTGGCGGGGTCAGGGGTGGCGTGGAACATCTCGAAGGCGTCCCTGCCGAGATCCTTCGCCCGGTACATGGCCTCGTCGGCACGGTTGAGCAGGTCGTCGTAGCTGTCGCCGTGCTCGGGGGCGATGGCGATGCCGACGGAGGCCGAGGTGGCCACCACCTCACCGAAGATCTCGAACGGGGTGTGCATGGCGTCGAGCGTGCGCTCCGCCAGCTGGTTGATGGAGAGCTGGTCGACCAGGCCGGGCAGGAGGATGGCGAACTCGTCGCCCCCGACGCGGGCCACGGTGTCCTGGCTGCGGACGGTCTCGACCAGACGCTGTCCGACCTGCTGGATGAGCAGGTCGCCGGTGGTGTGCCCGTAGGTGTCGTTGACCGTCTTGAAGTTGTCGAGGTCGACGAAGAACATGCAGACCGGCTCGCCCACCCGGCGGGAGCGCACCAGCTCCTGTTCGACCCGGTCCTCGAAGAGGCGGCGGTTGGGCAACCCCGTGAGCGAGTCGTGCCACGCCATGTGGGAGACCTTCTCCAGGAGCTCGAGGTTCTGGATGGCCGTGGCCGCCTGGTCGGACAGGCCGCACAGGCGCTCGTGGAGGTCAGGGTCGTGGATGGCCGAGCGCGGGCTGTCGTTGGAGAAATTCGCGGCGATCACGCCGAGGAACTCGCCTGCGGCGAACAGGGGCGCCACGACGGACGCCGGCACCTCGGACGCCTCCATCAGGGCCCGCAGCTGGGGGTCCTCGACGACTGAGGCATCGAGGATCATGACTTCGTGGCCGCTGATCATGCGCTGGATCAGCGGGTTGTCGGCCTGGACACTGAGGGCGTCGCCGTCTGCGCCGGCGCGGGGGCTGCCGACGTGGACCTGGGTGGCCGAGGACGACGTCGACCAGTGCGGCACGATGGGACCCAGATGGGCATCGGGGGGCGTCATGCCGGTGGTGTAGGCGCCGAGGACGAGTCGGGACCGGTCACGGTCCCACAGGTACACGGTGGACTGGTCGCAGCCGGTGACGACCGGGACGGTGTCGGCCAGGATCTGGAGGGCCTGGGCCAGGTTGGTGAGTCCGGACAGCTGCTCGCTGAAGGAGAGCAGGGTCCTGGCGGTGGAGTCGCTCCTGCGGGCGTCGCCCAGCACCGTGCACACGTCGAGCACGTTGCTCGCGTAGCGGGCGAACAGATGCAGGATGCGCTCCTCTATGTCGGTGGAGGTGCCGGATTCTGCGTCATCCGGAGCGAAGAACTCGGCGATGCGCCCGTAACGGCGGAGCGGCGATGCGATGTCGACCACCAGGCGGCTGCCGCCGGTGTCTTCGACGTCGTCGGTGTCGTCGGTGTCGTCGGGGGTACCGGCCCACAGGTCGGCTGCCAGCCCGCGTGCCTCTTCGGGGGCTAGGCCCCGGTGGTGGAGCTCGAGCGGGAGCCCTGCGCCGGCCCGGATCATCAGCACGTAACGGTCGGCGCCCAGGACCTGCTCGGCCCGCTCAGCCAGGTGGGCGACCACCTGCTCGATGTCGTGGTCCAGCAGGTCGAGGGTGGAGGATGCTGCGCCCTCGAGCAGTCGCTCGAAGCGCGTCACTTCGGACCGGGCCAGCGCGACCTCGGCTTCCGCCTTCCGACGGAAGCGCTCGTCGTCGAGGCCGGAGGCGTCGGTGGCGTCGGTGGCGGCGGCCTCCCACCGTGCGGCGCTGGCCAGGGCCCCGACGAGTGCGGCCCGGGCGGCCCGGAGCTGCTCAGCGAGCACCTCGACCTCGACCTCGGCCTGGTCGGCGTCGGCGCCGTTCGCCGCGTCCCATCCGGCGGAGCGGTCCGCACCCGGGTCGGCATAGCGATCGTCGGCACGCATGCTTCCCCCGGCCTCGCGCCAGGTGGCGGGTCCGTGCCCGGTGGCAGGTCCGTGCTCCGAGCAGTCGTCGCGCCCGAACGGCGCGGCGTCGTCGACCGGGGCGTCGACGGGGGCGTCGAGCTCGGCGACGGCGCTGGTGCGTTCGGCGCGTTCACTCCGTTCCGGGGCGACGGGCCGGCCGTCGCTGTCGCGGCGGACGGTCGGGCCGCCACCGTCCCACCCGCCGCCGTGCGGCTCATGAGGGACGGGCCCGTGGGAGCCCTGGTCATACCGGTCCTGGTCATACCGGTCCAGGTCGTACCCGTCGGGTCCGAAGGAGTCCTGGTCGACCTGTGCGGTGCTGCCCGCCGGGCGCTCGGGGGTGCCGGTCGGTTCCCAACTTACGGCGTAGCGGCAGAAGCGGCCGCCCCGGGCCGCGCACTCGTGCTCGGTGACCCGGGCGGGATGCCCACCGAACACGACGGGAAGGCGGGAGAGCATGCCGCGGGTGAGGTCACACAGGTGGGCCTGACGGTCGCCGGACGAGGTCGAGACCTGGACCAGCGCGTGGCCGGGGGCGACCTCGAGCGCCACGGCCTCGGTGGCGCCCTCGAACTGTTCGATCAGGGCTCCGACATGACGTGCCGCCACTTCGGGTGAGCCGAGGGCGGCGAGGCGCGCCGCCGCCGGGTCATCGCCGGCCCACAGCAGCTCCTCGCCGACGTGGAGCCCGATGGCGCCGTCCCCGGTGACGAGCGCGCCAGCGGCGAAGAGTGCGGCGGCGTCGGCCAGTGGCGTCCAGGTGGTGGTGGCGCCGAGCGCCGGGAACGAGCGCTCCTCGGAAGCGAGGGCCAAGGTCTGGGCGACGCCGGGGTCGCCGCACTCGTGGCGGACGCGTGCCACGAGTGCGTGGACCACCGCTCCCGACACACCGGGGCGCGCCGGTCCCGGGTCACCGTCGCCGTCACCGTCGACTCCAACCGTCATGTTCCCTCGTCCGACCTTTCCGCCCCGTGGCTCGCGTCGCCGCGACCGGGCTGCTACCTCCATCGTCCCGCTGTGCCTGTTGCTTTAGCCGCGCACCCTGGTCGGTGAGTCCCACGGGCGCCCCGGACCGCTGCACGTGCCTCCCCCTAGACTCGGCCCCATGACGATCTACGACACTCCGCTGCACACCCTCCAGGGCGAGGCGACCAGCCTCGGCGATTACCGGGGGAAGACCCTCCTGGTGGTCAACGTGGCCTCCAAGTGCGGCCTCACGCCGCAGTATGAGGGCCTCGAACGACTGCAGAAGACGTATGGCGACCGCGGGTTCTCGGTCATCGGCTTCCCGTGCAACCAGTTCGGCGCCCAGGAGCCCGGCTCGGCCGAGGAGATCGCCGCCTTCTGCTCCGCCACCTACGGTGTGACCTTCCCGATGATGGAGAAGGTCGACGTCAACGGCGACGACCGGCATCCCGTCTACCAGGAGCTCACCGCCGTGGCCGACGCCGATGGCGAGTCGGGTGACATCCAGTGGAACTTCGAGAAGTTCCTCGTCTCGGGTGACGGCACGATCGTCCAGCGTTTCCGGCCGATGGTCGACCCCGAGTCGCCCGAGGTGGTCGACGCCATCGAGGCGAACCTCCCCGGCTGACCTGCCAGCGGGCCTCACCTGCATGCGTCCGCGGGGCGAGGCCACGACGAGGGAGGAGTGCGAGGTGCACGCACGCAAGGCGAACCACGAGGCCGTCGTCGACCACCTCGTCGAGGTCTGGACGTCGATCGCCACCGCATGCGACGGCGTCGGGCCGACCCGGTGGGAGCAGCCCACCGACTGCCCGGGTTGGACCGTTCGGGACCAGGTCTCCCACCTGATCGGGGTGGAGCGGATGCTGATGGGCGAGGGCCCACCGGCACCACTCGCCGAGCTGCCCGGTCATGTGCGCAACCCGTTTGCCGAGCTGAATGAGCCGTGGGTGGAGGCCCGTCGGCACATTCCGGGCAACGAGGTGCTCGCCGAGTTCATCAGCGTGACCGGACGGCGAATCCACGAGCTACGCACGTTCCCGTCCGAGCGGTTCGACGTGCTCGGCTGGAGCCCGGAGGGTGAGCTGCCCTACCGCGACTTCCTGGCAAGTCGGGTGCTCGACTGCTGGGCCCACGAGCAGGACGTGCGGGGGGCCCTCGGCCGCCCGGGTGGTCGCAACGGGGTGGGGGAGGCGACAGTGCTCGACCGCTGTGAACGGACCATGCCCTACGTGGTCGGCAAGCGTGTGGCGCCCCCGGACGGCACCGTGGTGCGGTTCCAGGTCACGGGGGTACTCGGGCGCAAGGTGGCGGTGGCGATGGACGGCGGTCGGGCGGTGGCGGTGTCCGGGCGGGGCACGGAGCGGGCGACGACCTCCCTGACACTTGACCAGGACACGTTCTGGCGCCTCGGCTTCGGCCGCGTCGACGGGGCCCGGGCACTGGCCGTCGGTCAGGTGCAGGTCGACGGCGACCTGGCCCTCGGCCACCGCGTCCTCGACTCGATGGCGTTCATGGCCTGAGCTGCCCCGGCCTGCGCCGAGCCCTGCCGGCCCGCACACTGCCTGCTCGATCCCGGGCATGCGGCCCGGACGCGGCCCGGACAGGCGGCCGATCGGCGCCGGACCCCGGCGGGCCGCGGGCCGTCCCCGACGGGAGAGTCGGGGTCCCGGGTACCGGTACACTCCTCTATTCGTATGCGAGCCACAGCAGCGCCCGAGGAGGGCAACAAGGTCCGTCTCACCGTCGAGATCGACGAAACCGAGATGGACGAAGCCCTCGACGACGTGATGAAGCGGCTGTCACGCGAGGTCCGGGTGCCCGGGTTCCGACCCGGCAAGGTGCCCCGCAAGGTCCTCGAGTCGCGCATGGGCGGCGCCGCCGCGCTGCGGGGCGAGGCCATCCGGGAGGCACTGCCCGAGTTCTACTCGAGGGCCGTCGACGAGACCGAGGTCGACCCGATCGACCAGCCCGACATCGACGTCACGTCGGGCGAGGAGTCCGGCCCCGTGTCCTTCGAGGCCGTGGTGCTGGTCCGGCCCACCGTGGCCATCCCCGGCTACGGTGGCCTCGTCGTGACCCTGCCGTCACTCGAGGTGACCGACGACGAGATCGACGCACAGGTCGATCGTCTGCGGGCGACGTCCGGTGAACTGGTCGAGGTGTCCCGGCCGATCCAGACCGGCGACCAGGTGACCATCGACATCCGTGGCACACGGCCCGACGACGACGACGACACCGACGTCACCGACGTCACCGACGTCACCGACGTCACCGACGTCACCGACGTCACCGACGACACCGACCTGACCGCCGACGACTACCTGTACGAGGTCGGGTCGGACAACGTTGTGCCCGGGCTCGACGACCACCTGGTCGGCATGAAGGCCGGCGGGACCGTCACGTTCGACTCGGAGATCGAGGCCCTCGGCCAGACCGTGTCCTTCGGCGTGGCCGTGAAGGACGTGAAGGAGCTGCAGCTGCCCGACGCCGACGACGCGTGGGCGGCCGAGGCGAGCGAGTTCGCCACCTTCGAGGAGTTGCGCGCCGACATCGCCGAGCGGCTTCGGCAGCGCCGCATCGTCGAGGCACAGCTCGCCCTCCAGCAGAAGACCGTGGAGGCGCTGACCGAGCTGGTGACCGAGGAGATCCCGGAGCAGCTGGTGCTCGAGGAGTTGCGCGAGCGGATCCACGACCTCAATCACCGCCTCGAGGGCCAGGGCATGTCGCTCGGGCAGTTCCTCGGGGTCACCGGCCGGACCGAGGAGGAGTTCCTGGAGGAGCTCCGTGCCGGCGCACTCCAGAGCGTCAAGGCCGACCTCGCCCTGCGGGCGCTGGTCGAGGTCGAGGCGATCGAGATCGACGCCGAGGAGCTCGCCGAGGAGCTGGCGGCCATGGGCACGCGGCTCGACATGGACGCCGACCAGGTGCGGGACCAGCTGGAACGGGCGGGACGCCTCGCGGCGGTACGCTCGGACCGACGGAAAGCCAAGGCAATGCGTTGGCTGATGGACTCCGTCGAGTTGGTCGATGAGAACGGTACGCCCGTGTCGCGGGACGACCTGAAGGTGAACCAGGGCGAGGAGGACTCGGAGTGAGTTTCACAGAGGCAAGCAGGTCGATCGACGCGCAGGCATACAGCGTGCCGTGGGTCGTCGAGTCCACCAGCCGGGGGGAGCGCAACTACGACCTGTTCTCGCGCCTCCTCCGTGAGCGCATCATCTTCCTCGGTACGCCGATCAACGACACCGTCGCCAACCTGGTCTGCGCGCAGCTGCTGTTCCTCGAGTCGGAGGAGGCGGAAAAGGACATCCACCTCTACATCAACTCGCCCGGCGGGGACATCACGGCGCTGTTCGCCATCTACGACACGATGAAGTACATCAAGCCGGACGTCTCCACGTTCTGCTTCGGCCAGGCCGCCTCGGCCGCCGCCGTGCTTCTCGGCGCCGGCGCCCACGGCAAGCGGTTCGCCCTGCCCCACGCCCGGATCCTCCTGCACCAGCCGTTCGGTGGCGTCGAGGGCCAGGCGAGCGACATCGAGCTCCAGGCCCGGGAGATCCTGCGCATGCGCGACCTCCTGAACGGCATGCTGGCCGACGACACCGGCCAGAGCGCCGAGCGCGTCTCCAAGGACACCGATCGGGACTTCATCATGACCGCTGCCGAGGCCGTCGAGTACGGACTCATCGACGAGGTCATCTCGGCCCGGGACACCCTTCCGATCGATGCCATTGGTGCGGCTTAGGGGGTCCTCGTAAGGTCAGGTCCGCGCCGCGCCAGCCGCTAGTGTTGGTGGTCCGGACAGCACCGCCGGACACGCCGGGACAGGTTTCCCTGCGGCCCGTCGGTGCCGCCCCGCACGGACAGTCAGTTCGCACAGGTAGACAGCGTTCGGTCGAACAGCAGGGACCGCCGACAGAAGGACACGAGGAACCGACGTGGCGAAATTCGGAGACGGTGGCGATCTTGTGAAGTGCAGCTTCTGCGGCAAGTCGCAGAAGCAGGTCAAGAAGCTGATCGCCGGCCCGGGCGTCTACATCTGCGACGAGTGCATCGAACTCTGCAACGACATCATCGCCGAGGAACTGGCCGACACCACCGAGCTGAGCTTCGACGAGCTGCCGAAGCCGAAGGAGATCTACGAGTTCCTGAACGACTACGTGATCGGTCAGGAGTACGCCAAGAAGATCCTGTCGGTGGCCGTCTACAACCACTACAAGCGGGTGCAGGCCGGCAGCAACGGGGCACATGACTCCGACGTCGAGCTGGCGAAGTCGAACATCCTCCTGCTGGGCCCGACCGGCTGCGGCAAGACCCTGTTGGCCCAGACGCTGGCGCGGATGCTCAACGTGCCGTTCGCCATCGCGGATGCCACCGCGCTGACCGAGGCGGGCTACGTGGGCGAGGACGTCGAGAACATCCTCCTCAAGCTCATCCAGGCCGCTGACTACGACGTCAAGCGGGCTGAGACCGGCATCATCTACATCGACGAGATCGACAAGATCGCACGCAAGTCGGAGAACCCGTCGATCACCCGTGACGTGTCGGGCGAGGGCGTCCAACAGGCGCTCCTCAAGATCCTGGAGGGGACCACGGCCTCGGTGCCGCCCCAGGGTGGGCGCAAGCACCCGCACCAGGAGTTCATCCAGATCGACACCACCAACATCCTGTTCATCTGCGGCGGTGCCTTCGCCGGGATCGACACGATCATCGAGAACCGGATCGGTCGCAAGGGCATGGGCTTCCGGGCCGAGGTACGCAAGGCGTCCGAGCGTGACGACTCCGAGCTACTCCGCCACGTGCTCCCCGAGGACCTCATGAAGTTCGGGCTCATTCCCGAGTTCATCGGTCGGCTCCCGGTGGTCAGCGCCGTGTCCCACCTCTACAAGGAGGCGCTGATCCGCATCCTGGTGGAGCCGAAGAACGCCCTCACCCGCCAGTACAAGCGGACGTTCGAGCTCGATCACGTGGAGCTCGAGTTCACCGACGACGCGCTCGAGGCCGTGGCCGAGCAGGCCCTCCTGCGGGGCACCGGCGCCCGCGGCCTGCGGGCCATCCTCGAAGAGGTCCTGCTCGAGGTCATGTACGACCTGCCGAGCCGGACCGACATCTCCAAGTGCGTGGTGGACCGGGCCGTCGTGCTCGACAAGGTCCACCCGACGCTCGTGCCACTGGTGCCGGCCAAGCCGAGCCGCAGCCGCAGAGCCGCCTCGTAGGGACCTAGTGCCCCGACCCCGGGGCACCGTCCCACCTCGTCCCCCCGTGACCTTCGCCGACCTGCCCGAGGCACTCGCCTGGCTCGACAGCCACATCGACTTCGAGTCGAACATGCCGTCCCGCCGGTCGCTGCCGTCGCTCGAGCGCATGAACGTCCTGGCCGCACTGCTGGGTGACCCGCACACCGCCTACCCGGTCATCCACATCACCGGGACGAACGGCAAGGGCTCGACGGCGGCCATGGTCACGTCGCTGCTGACCGCCCGCGGCCTGAGCGTCGGCACGTACACGAGCCCCAACCTGTCACGGGTGAACGAGCGACTCTCTCGCAACGGCCAGCCGATCGACGACGAGTCGTTCACCGACCTGCTCGACACGCTGTCCCGCATCGAGGGTCTGATGGACGAGCCACCGACCAGGTTCGAGCTCCTGACCGCCGCCGCCCTCACCTGGTTCGCCGACGAGGCCGTCGACGTGGCGGTGGTCGAGGTGGGCCTCGGTGGCACGTGGGACTGCACCAACATCGTGACCGCCGCCGTGGCCGTGGTGACCAACATCAGCTACGACCACACCGAGGTCCTCGGACCGACCCTGGAGGACATCGCCAGTGACAAAGCAGGCATCTTCACACCGGGCTGCCGGGTGGTGGTGGGGGAGACCGACCCGACCCTGGTCTCGCTGTTCCGGGGCGCTGCGGACAAGGTCGGTGCCGAGTCCTTGTGGGCCCGGGGCATCGACTTCGCCTGCACCTCGAACCGCCTGGCCGTCGGCGGCCGGTTGGTGGACATCCGCACACCGGGTGCCGCCTACGGCGAGCTGCTCGTCCCGCTGCACGGCAGTCATCAGGGGGACAACGCAGCGTGTGCCGTGGCGGCCGTGGAGGCGTTCTTCGGCGACCCGCTGCATGAGGACGTTGTCGCCGAGGGACTCGCTGCCGTCCGCGTGCCCGGCCGGCTCGAGGTCATCGGCCGCCACCCCCTGGTGCTGGTGGACGGGGCTCACAACGCGGCCGGCATGATGGTGCTCGCGCGCTCGCTCACCGAGGAGTTCACGACCGACGGTCGGTCGGTGGCGGTCGTCGGGATGTTGACCGGGCGGGACCCGACCGCGATGCTCGAAGCGCTCGTGTCCGCCGGGGTGCGGGCCGTCGTGGCCTGCGCTCCGACGAGCCCGCGGGCGCTGCCGGCGGCCGACGTGGCCGAGGCGGCGTTCGCCCTCGGGATGGAGGTGGCGGTGGCCGCCGACCCGGCTGAGGCGGTGCGGCTGGCCGTCGAGCGCTCGGCCCCCGAGGATCTCGTGGTGGTGTGCGGCTCGCTGTACGTGGTGGCAGACGCCCGCGAGGCCCTACTGCCGTCCTGACGGGAGGCCGGGGGGTGGGGCGTCGGCGCCGACGGCCGAATGTTCCCGTGAGTCACGGGTGGTGCGCTCCGGAGACTGGCAGGCACGTGCAGGAGCAGCGGCGGTAGCTTCGGTGCCATGTCGGCACGCGACGACGCCGTGCGCATCGTGACGGAGCTGCCGGAGACCACCGAGGGCCTCCGCTTCCGCAACGTGACGTGGTTCGTCGACGGCAACCCGTTCGCCTGGGACCGCGCCTTCAGCAAGGCCGACATCAAGCGATTCGGCGATGTCGCCCCACCCGAGGGCCCGATCCTCGCCGTTCGGGTCGAGGACCTGCTCGAGAAGCAGGCGATCCTGGCCGACACCTCCGACGCAGTCTTCGACATTCCGCACTTCGAGGGCTTCGCCGCCGTGCTCATCCGATTGCCTGCCGTAGAGCTGGACGAGTTGCGTGAGTTGGTCGTCGGCGCCTGGGCGGCGTGCGCCCCTCCTGAGCTCGTCGCAGGGTTCCTGGGCGACCGCTGACCGGGGATCGGCATTGACGAGTCGGGGTGCGCCTCCGCTCCGACCCTTCGATCCAGATAGTTCGTACTACGTACTACATCCGACTACTGTCGATGTCATGGTCGAAACCCCTCGTGCCGCTCCCCCCGGGAGGGCCTGTCCGGCGCACGACCTCGGGATCGTCGACGGGCTCGTCCAGCTATCGGCGATCGTGCAGGCGGTGCTCTCGCGGGTGACCGCCGGCGCAGACCTGTCCGTGCAACAGGGTCGACTGCTCAGCATCCTCCGGGACCGGGAACCGAGCATGGCGCAACTGGCCCGTCTCCTCGACCTCGACAAGTCGAGCACGACGGGGCTGGTCGACCGGGCGACACAGCGCGGTCCGGTCCGACGGTTCGCGGACCCCGAGGACGGCCGCTCGTTCCGGGTGGTGCTGACCGACGACGGCCGCCGCCTGACCGAGGTCCTGGGGAACGAGGTGGCGCGGGAGGTGGCAGCGCTTACCGATGGACTGAGTGACACGAACCGCCACCGGCTGTCGCTGTTGGCCGGTCGGGTGATCGCCGACGCGGCCGTCGCTCGTGGCATCGGCCTGTCGGCCTGACCGACGGATCCGGCGGGCACCATTGCCGACGAGAGGAGCACCGCGATGACGACTGACGAACAAGGCCTGCGTCGGGCGAGGGGATTGGCGGGCACGAGTGGCACGGGCCGGGTGGCGGTGATCATCGGAGGCACCCGCCCGACCCGGATCACCCCGGGCATCGCCGAGTGGGTCCGCTCCGTGGCCCAGCGGGACGGCGCACTGACCTACGAGCTGGTCGACCTGGCCGAGGTGGGCCTGCCGTTCCTCGATGAGCGGCGCATGGGGGCGCTCGGCCACTACGAGCACGAGCACACCCGTGCATGGAGTGCCACCGTCAACTCCATCGATGGCTTCGTCTTCGTGTTCCCTCAATACAACTGGGGCTATCCCGCGGTAGTGAAGAACGCGCTCGACTTCCTCTACACCGAATGGCGGGACAAACCGACGAGCTACCTGACCTTCGGCACGCGCGGTGGTTCGCGGGCAGCGGAGCAGTTCCACGTGATCCTGCGCGGCCTGGGAATGCACGAACTCGATCAGCACATCGAAGCGGTCATCACCAAAGATGACCTCGACAACGACTGGCAGCTACGCGACCCGGACGACACGTTGCAGCCCTACACGGAGCAGGCCCAGGAGATAGACGTCCTGATGGCGGAGGCGCTCCGCGCCGAGGCAGTCGTGGCGATGAACTGAAGACCGGACTACGTCGGTGGGTTGTTCACGGTGGGACCGGTCGGACTGGGGGAGTTGGTGGTCGGTCCCTGGGTGCGGTTCCCCTCCGCATTCGGCGACGGCAGTTCTGTTGCCGGAGCCGATAGAGCGGTTGAGCGAGGAGTGTCAGGTGGTGGCTGAGGGGTCGGAGGGGCGTCGCCCGCCGGTCAGTGCCTCGGGACGACCTCGGGCGGTCGGTCGAACAGGGTCCGTTCGTCGTCTGGTGGCGGGTGGACAGGTGGCGGGTCGACGGGTGGGGCGTTGTCGGGTGACGGTCCGTCCGGTGGCCGGTCGA
>Ga0182014_10002485_pt1 | contig 23166 bp, 31 predicted proteins | sample 612S2DmetaG_FD_120489 | JGI IMG/M metagenome (GOLD analysis project Ga0182014, IMG submission 120489) | Permafrost microbial communities from Stordalen Mire, Sweden - 612S2D metaG | ecosystem: Environmental > Terrestrial > Soil > Wetlands > Permafrost | place: Sweden: Stordalen | collected...
CCATCCGCACCTGATCTGCATACCATCCGCAATACATCCTCACCTTATTATTAGATAATAAATACAGCCCTTCCATTTTTCGCTTGACAAGTGTATGACCATCCGTGCTATATTTGTAATCGCAGTCAATTAACAGAGGCAGCCAGCCTCAGAGGAGAAGCAAAATGACAATCCACGAACAACTCAATGCAGGGCAGGCAGTGGTTATCAACGGCACAATGGGCGCGGTCACGGTGCGCTATGAGTCTAGCAAGAGACGCAACGGTAAGCCGTCGCGCTACTCAGCCGGGATGGTTTTTGCAGGCAACACGCTTAACAATTACGCTTTTGCGGACACTCTTGAGATGGCCGTCTGCTATCTCTATCAGCAACTAGCTGCCCGCGAGGCGGCAAGAGCTGTCCGCGAAGTTTACTTGGCGGAGATGGAGCCTGTCGTTGTCTCTGAGTTGGATAGCGCTATTATGGCAGCATATATTGCTGCTCTGTAGCCTTTAACCTCCGCCGCGCGGGCCTCCTGTAAGCGGTGCGTCGGGCTTGGCAGCCTGGGCCGGTACGTAACCCGGCAGAGCTATGTTTTACCCCGCAACCCAAACCGCATATTTGCAATGCGAAATGCATCTGCGCGCGCGGTCCCAATTGTGAATGTTCTTGCGGTGGCCGCAACCATGGCGCAGGCTTCATTCTCTCTGGTGCGCTCTTTGCCTAAAACCTTCCAACCGCGTGGCCGGAGCGTTATCCGGCCAAGGAGTTTCAATGCCTACTGAAGTGATCTACCTGTACGCTGAAAACCACACACTGGCAGGCAAGCGCTGCTGGAAAGATGCAGATGACCGAGACGATGTGACCCAGCACGACGTTACCGTGGCCGAATATAGACGTCTTCGCCGTATGTCTCGCACGGCTGGCGCTGGCCGCGATCTGTTCCTGCGGAGATGTGCCCGCGAAGTAATGGCCGCGCTGCGCTAACCATGCTGACACTGAACCCACCGCGTAGCCGGAGCGTATCCGGCCCTGGGAGTCCCATGAACCGCATAATCGCTCTCGAATCGCCCACCGATCCTCCGCCAAAGTTCCCTGAAACCTGGTGCAGCAATTGCGGTCAGTCGTTCGGTCCTGGCGATCACGGATTCTCACACTGCGAGAATCACCGCAAGTTCATCGCCGTCCACGAGACCGTCGTGCTCGCTCACCGCGTCGTCGGTCGCATGATCTCCACGACAATGGCAAAGCGCACAGCCGATGCACTCAACCGCCATACCCCAAACCGAGAAGGCGTCTAACACCCCTTCCATCAAACATAAGAAAGCCAGCCTCCCGTGAGGGAAGCTGGCTTTCTTTTCGGCGCCTCCAGCGCCCCTACAAACGTGTCAGCCGGATCTGGTAGCAAATCATCTCCACAATGCCCAGCACCATCAACTCGATCACCAGCACCAGCACAGCCGTCTGAAACTGCTTGTCGCCCGCCTGTTCCCCAATCGAGCACGCCAGCCATATCGCCAGCACCACCCAAACCACCCGCAAAGTCCATCCGTAAGCCTTCACTGTGTTCCCCCTTCCATTGCCGCCTTGCAGGCTGCGCTTTGCATCGCGTGCCGCCGGCGTCCCACCTGGTCGTTCACCACTGGCCCCTTGCACGCTTCGCAGTAGATCACCTGGTCAGTGCAAGCGCCCTCTGAGTAGGTCAGCCCCATATTCACCTTGCGCGAGCCCAGCGCTGCGCGCCTGCGCCTGGCCAGCCGGTTCAGGTTCTTGTTGTAGGTCAGCCACGCTTCTTTCTTCATCGCCCGTCCGGCCTCATCTTTGCCCCGCTGGGCAGGTTGGTGGCTTGCAGATAGTTCAGCAAATCCGCAATCGTGTCTTGCTCTGCCCGCAATGCATTGATCAGCTCCGCAACGGGCATCCTGTCGTCCCTGGCCACAGCCACGCTGTTCGCGCCTATTGCGATGACGAGCTGCACCTTGCCGCCCGTCTTCCAGCGTAGCCATTCAAGCATCTGGCCGACGTGTTTGCTGCTCGATACCACCGCCGGCCATGTGTCCCATTTGCGCTGCTCGGCCATTTAGTATCCCATGACCTCAAAAACCCATTCAGGGAATGGGCAATCTGGCCGCAAGAAGAGCGGCAGCACTCGATAGACATAATGGTGGCCGCGGCGGAACGGATACAGTGTGAAGTCCCCGCGCAAGTAAGTCACGTAATGGGGACCGTCCTGCTGAGGAAGCACAGTTGCGTGAAACTCCCGCAAAATACTCCGCATCAATTGTCCATGAATGCCCGTCATTCGTTCACCGCCGCAACCAACCCATCCTCAAGCACAATGCCCACCTTGCCGCTGGTGTCCACCTTGAAGAGAATCAGTTGAAAGTCGTGCTCCTCGGCCATCTCGGCCATGATCGCCAAACTATCATCGTCCAGGCATTCGGCGTCATCAATCGGAATGCAGCGCAGTTTCCCCACCTTATCTTTGCGCTGCCCGTCTTCCACGGCCGCAATCGCCAGCGCGCAGCCCACGCGGATCTTCTCGGCGTGTCCCAGTTGTTCCAGCGGAATTCCCTTGAAAGCAACAAAGTATTCGCCTTTTTCCTCGACCAGCGCCAACCCATCTAGCGGCATCCTGGCGCCGGCCAGCGAGGCGGTCTTCTTCTCGTCGCGGCCTTCCATCGCCCGCGTGTATTGCGCGGCCTTGCGCTCCTGCTCCTGCACCTGGCCCTCGATCTCGTCGCGGCGCTCGCGCTTGGCAATCTCACGGTTGGTCAGTTGTGCGCGCTCCAGCTCCTCGTCCAGCGCCGTCACATCGACCATCTGACCATCCGGCGCCTGCTCCCACGCCATGCGCGCCTCGGCCACATACTCCTGCACTTTCCGCGTCGTGTTCCTGGCGGCCGTCAACACCAGACGCGCCTGGTCGATCTCCGCTTCCCTGGCCACATTGCGCAACCGTTGTTGTTCGATGTATTGAGCGGCCTGCATTCGAGCATCGTCAAGCCTGTTCCATATTCCCCAAATCGATCCGCTGGTACCAATCACCGGCAGCGAATTCCCAAAAAGATGTCTGTCCAGCGTGTCTTCAACTAAATTAGCCCATCTCAGATAAGGCTCCGCGTCCGCCTCTTCCTGGTGCAGCCGCTCGATCAGCGCGTCTTTATCGGCAATCAATTGCATATGCCGGTCCGCGCCCATCTCTGCATCCTGCAACACGCCGGCCAGCCGCAACTTCTCTTCAATCCGCACCACGACTTGCTTGTTTGCCTCGTTCGCCTCCGCCTTGCGCGCCTTGATCGCTTCCTCATCCACGCGCTCTTTCGGCAATCCCGGACTCACCACCATTGCCGCGGCCTGCGCTCTCAGCTCGGCCACCTTGCGGTTGACGATCGTGCGCTCGGAATAGTCGAGCCGGTTCGCGTTGGCCAGGTCGTCCAGATCCACGTCCAGCTTCACCATACTGCGCAATATCTCGGCTTGCTTCTTGGCATCGAGCCGCGAAAATGCCACCGGATCAAAGGTCATTTCCCCGATCAGTGCATCCATCACCGCCTGCGGAGTGCCCGCCGGCCGTTCCGCTCCTGGTGCGGCCTCAATGGTCAGCGTCGTCGTCCGGTCGCCGCTGATCATCCGCTTCGCCACCAGAAACGGCTTGCCCTCGTCGTCGCTCAGCACGGCGGTCAGCTTGCTCTTCTCGGCGCCTTTGCGCACCGGCTTTTCCGGGATGCCTTTCTTTCCCGCGAATAGTGCCCACAGCGCATCGAGAACAGAGGTCTTCCCCTGTCCGTTGCGTCCCGTGATCGTGGTGACGCGCCCTTTCAGCGCGACTTCTACGACCCTGATCTTCTTGAAGTTCTCCAAAACAAAGCTCATCATGTGCATTTCCGATCCCCTTCTCTCTCTCAATTGTTGTTCAGCGCCCGCACCAAATAGACAGTACTACCACCCCAGCCACCGCCAGTTCCAGCCCAATGCAGACAATTACCGCGCGCAGTAGCTTCACGGCTCGATAGTCCGGCAGGATGCTTACATTCTTCGCCGGCCCCAGCACCATCGCCAGCGGATAGTCCTCGTTTGGCAGATCTTCCCACTTCACGTTTTCAATCCCCTCCAGCACGTAGTATTCGCCGTCGTAAGCGCTGCCGGGCATCTTTGCTGTAAGGCCGTCCGCATCAATTGAAATGGTTATCGCAGCTTCTTCAGTCACGGTTCGCTCCTTATAGTTGGCCAGTCATAAATCGGTCGTTAAGCCGGTCCGCGCATCCTTGCCCGCACAGCCAAATGGTTCCGGGAAGGTCCAGCACTTCCAGCGCTTCAGCTCTCTCCCACGTGTAAAAAGTGATCGAGCCTAGATGGTTGTGTACCGCCGCAAACCAGTGATTGGTTTGCTTGCGCTCCGCTCCGCATTTGCAGCGATATATGTTTGCAATAGCCATAGCCATGCGCCCCGCTACAGTCCCAGCACGGCGCGGATCGCCCTGGCCTGCTCTTCCACTCTGCCGGCGCGCCCGTCCACCAGAAAAACCTCATCCCCCAGCAGACGGCACAGAGTCTCGTTCACATCCTCGGCCATACGCAGATCGCTCTGAGCTTCCCTGTCGTCAAAAAATTTCCCTTGCTGAGTGTAGGAGTTGATTTTTCCGTCACGCAAGCAAGCCACCGGCATCTTCGCTGCTGGTTCGTAGCACAAAAACTTCACGCGGTTCCCAACAGTGTCGCAGATCGGCTCGCCCGCAATCGCCTTCTCGAGATCGAACGGCTTGAATACCTTTTCCATTGTCCTGGGCTCCTTTCCATGCCCAAGTGAAGACTAGCAGCATATTACCACCATGTCAAGCATAATCTAAAAAATAAAAAACGGGGAGCATCTGCCGTAAGATGCTCCCCATGGTCGAGCGTGCGCGATCTTGGCCGCGCTGCGCCGCGCCCGGTCTACCTGGCCCGAGCACTCTTTTTTGCGGCCTTCTTCTTGGCCGCCGTCTTGCCACGGCTGCGCCTGGCGGTGCTCAGCGCCGCCGCCACGGCCTGTTTGTCGGCCTTCGCCTTGCCAAACTTCGCCTTGGTGGCTTTAAAGGTCTTGCCGCCGTGGAATTCCTTGATGTTCGTGCTGATCGTCTTTCGGCTCTTTCCCTTCAGCATCGGCATGGTTGTCCTCCATCATTTCTGTTTGAAAATCACAAACCATCTGTGTCGCAAAAAACGGCTTGATATCCTGTGGCCGGTTCTTGCGCATCCACTCGTTGATCCACACCTGCACTCGACGCTCGCTCAACACACGCATTCAGCCCTTCCATCTTATTGTTACCTTCCTGAGTGCCCGGCAGCAGCACCAAAGGAACGCCCCCAGCCGCAGCCAGGGGCATTCTTCCTTCACGCCGCCCATTGCGTTTCCCAGCGTAAAAAGCGGCCTGAGCTTACAGGGTTTCGTCCGCCTCGGCCTGCTGCTCGGCGGCGGCGTCCGCGGCCAGGGCCGTGCTTTGCAGTTGTGCGTCTGTCTGCCCGCGCAACGACTCAAGTTTGCTCACCAGGCTTGAGCCGGCGGCAATCGCCAGTGCAATCAGCTCGTCGATCTCCGCCGGCGTCAGCACCAGGCAAAGCAACGGCCATCCCATCGGCAGCGGGTTGCGCGAGTTGGTCGCCGCAATCACCAGCTCCACGGCCGCGATCGATGCCTGAATCGAAGTCATCGCCGTGGCAAACGCCTGTTGCGCCTTGGCGCTCTTCAAATGCAGAACGCCCTGGCTGTTCAGCGTGGCGATCTGCTGCTGCAAGGTATTGAACGCGGTCAGCACCTGCTGCGCTGTAATCGGTTTCCCGGTATCCGGTGTAGCCTGCAATACCCTCACAAAAGCGTCGTTGGCTTTTGCTGCTTGGTCGATGTATCCGGCGATCAGGGAACCCTCCTGAGCGCTCTCTTCACCGGCCTGGATCATCTGGTGATTGACGGTCGCGGCTGTCTGCAAGCTATCGCCGATCGATGCGGCAGACGCGCTGGCCTTGTGAATCGCGGTGCTGGAAGGGCATCCTGTCAATGCAACGGCGCAAAAGCCGATAACCAGCGATGGCAATACTGTGCGTATTTTCATGGTCCTGCTCTCCTTTGTTGCATGGCGCCTTGCAGCGGTGCACTCGGTTGATGTTGCGGGTTATTTGACTGTGTTGGCAGAGGCGATGGCGGCGGCGGTTGCTTCTTTGCTGGCCGTCTGAGTCTGCTCCATGGTTGAGTGAGTGTCAAAGTCTTTGGCGTAAAGTCCGAGCGCCAGCGGAACAAGACACGCCACGTATCCCTGCCATGTGTGAGGGCCGCTATAGTTTGCAGCCGCCATAAGCAACGCTCCGATTGCTCCAATGAGCGATGTCTTCCAGTTGTTCATCGCGCGTTTCCTTCTTTCCTGGGTTTTTTGAATTAGTTCCGTTCCTCAGCTCACAGTTCCCTGCAGCGGAATGACGATCTTGCGCGCCATCTTCCTGGCCGTGGCCTGCACGTCGGCAACCGTCCGCCAGCTCTCGGCCTCGTCTTCGTCAATGCGCTTCACGTCAAAACTGCGCAATATCTCGGCTTGCTTCTTGGCATCGAGCCGCGAAAATGCCACCGGATCAAACTCTTCTTCCAGGTCCATGCTGATTTCAACCCGGTCCAGCGAGTCCATGCCCAGATCCTCCATCAGCAGCGCCAGCGGAGTCAGCTCCTCGCGCCGCACCCCCAGGTTTTCTTCCAGAATCGCCAGCACCCGTTCTTCCCGTTCGCTGTTCATCGTTTCCCTGCTCTCCAATCTGTATGGCATCAACTTACCACCACGCCGGAAAGCTGTCAAGTCATTGTTCGGTGATCGCCTGGTGCGGATCGTGCTTGGCGCGGTCTTCCCTGCTCACCGCGATTCCCGGATACTTCGCCTTAACCTTCCGCCGGATGGTTGCCTGCTCCGCCGGGCTCGCGTGCTGCGCGGCGCGCGCCAGCGCGTTCCGGGCGTGGCTCTTGTCCTCGATCGGATAGGCCCGCTTCCCCGGCAGCGCGAACTCGCCGCCCTTCATCTTTCCGCGTTCCTTGCTCGTCAGCTTCGCCATGTAAGACTCCTTCAAATCTGCCATTTTGTAGCGTGAACAACCAAATCCGCCATGATGCCGAAGAATATGGCCACCAGCAGCCAAACCATTTTCCCAAGGTTCGAAGAGATGTTGGCGACCGTCTCCTCCATCAAAGTGACGCGGGTGGATAGAGACGGAGAGCCTTTACCGCCGTCGATCATCACAAAATCGTGCAGCTTCTCGAATTCGTCGTGCAGATGGTTTGGGTCCGGCATCTTGCTCCTCCGTTCACTCTCACTGCATGCTCGCGTCTCTGCGTTACTGGAATCCGCCCTGCGCAATCACGTTGATCTTCGTGCCGTTCGCGCTGGCGCCTAGGAATACTCCCGTCAGAGCCACGTCGGTCAGCACTAGAGGAACGCCGGTAGACGAGAGGCTGTAGCCCACGCCGCCGCCCGAGGTTGGCAGCATCGTGGCGTCGGTGCCCACATATCCCAGGTTAGTGCCGTTCCCCGGATCTCCTTGAATCGTCAACTGGCTTGCGATCCTCGGCGGCTTCGCCGGCGCGGCCGGCGTCAGCGTCACTCCGGTGATTGTTCCGCCCGCAAACAGCGTTGCCAGGCTGTAAGGTCCTTTCGTCGCGTCCGTGAAAGTCACTGTCAGATAGGCCATCTTTGTTCTCCTTGTTGCTGTTCCGTGTGCTCACTCATCGCTTTCTCCTTGTCTTTCCTATTCAAAAGTTGCCATTGCACCTAGCCAGTGCAAGCAGTCGTCGCATTAGTTAATCACCAGATAGCTGAAGCATTCAGGGTTCGTCGTGAATGTCCCGAGTGCGATAGTGAAGCTCGTACCCGCGCTCCGGGCAGAGACTCGTGGCGCAGTCAAAGCGGAATCCGCTGTCGTGTTGCACGTTACGGAGAGCGCGGGTCCAAGCGAAGAATCGGACTCAATCTCAATCACGCTGTTGGCCGTCACCGCCGTTGTGCTGATAACGCAGGTCGCAGCCGAGGCATTGGTTGCGCAGGAGAACAGGCCAGCCAGAGCCGCGCCGCAAGTTACCAGTGAAGGACTTGCTGCCGATCCCTTCGCAGCACATTTGGTCCCGCTGCCTCCACAAGCTGCTCCAGCATCGGCCAGTGTGCCCGCCGTATCGCTAAACTTTACACAATCGTTCAGCGTGGTGCTTGTCGGCCCGGTAGCAATTCCCGTCCCGGTTCCAGCAAGTGCCTTGCTACTGGTCACAGTAGATACTGTGGTCGCAATCGGAACTTGTCCTGCTGTCATGCCTGAGATGACGGTCTGATTGTAGATAGGCACCACGCTGACCTGCGAAACCGTCATGCTCGTATACAGATAAGATGCACTGGCATCGTAGCAGGTTATTGTATCCGGCCAGAAAGGAATGGGTAAGTTAACCTCCCAAGTCGTGTTAATGGGAAAAAAGACCACGTAAGTACCGAACTTACATTCTGGAGCTACCGCGTTGGCGGTTGTAGACACCGTTAGGCGTGCATAGGCTCCTGTGCGGTAGGTGGGCGTACTGGGCGTCCATACCACCCCAGCGTATGGACCTCCGCTGCGTCCGGGGATCGTGCAGGTATCCGTGTAGACTCCGGCAGTAGTGCAGCTAGCACCGGAAGTCGCAACCCCCGCATCCTGAGTGACGCTGGAAGGATTGACTCCATAGTAGTCCACGTTGATTACACCTGCCGCCGCAGTGGGCGCAATTTGAATCGTAAAAGTCGTTGCGTTCGCCGCTGTGGGAAGCGCTACGCGCAGCGTTTTGTACGCCACTCCATTCCCGTTTCCATCACCAGTCACGGGAAGCCCTATCGTAGGCGCTACCGTCGCGGTATAGATCGTTGCGCCTGAGTTGGCGTTATCAAGCACGTTGACGGTCACGGCGGGTTCGTTTTTGGAGAAGCGAAGCACCAGGACCAGCACCACTTCGGAGGATTGCGGAAGAGTTTGCGTGGTTACCTGACCACCCGACCCACCGGGCGTTGAGGTGATCGTAATACCGCTTCCCGCCTTGGCTCCGGGAGACGTTTCATTGTATGAGACAATGCTAGAACCCGATCCAAAGGTGGTCCAGCCGCCCGTGGGGGATACTAAGAATAGCGGGTCGGCGGTCAGGGTCAGGGTTGTGTATTGTTCGCTCCCATCGAAATTCAAGGCGGCCTGATATGAGCCTGCCATGGTAGGCTCATGAATCTGGTTGCCTACGCCGTTGTCTATGATCGGACTGTTGTATCCCGATGCGGCGGCGCAGATGTTGATGTCGGAACCGAAAACCGAACTATCCAGGTAGATCGCTCCGGTAGGGCACACACCGGATAAATGGAACTGCGCCTGTTGAATGATAAAGGCTACGTTATCCCGCTCAAAGTGGCCGCCAATCCAACTCAGATTAGGCGTTCCGTGGTCGGGTCCGCTCTGAAAGACGATGCCGGTATTGAAGTTCTCGACGTTTGGATTGACGAAGTCCACGTTAGAATCCGCTGAAATGAAAGCAGCCGTGTTGTTGGCTCCCGGCACTGGCTCGCTGCCCGCGCCAGTGTTATAAAAGCTCCAGTCGTAGAACTTCACTTCACCGAATAAACCGCCCGCCGCGCCGGAAGTGTTGACATACAGGCCGTAAGAATTGGTGGCTCCGGCAGGCACCTGAATTGCGATACGGGCCATCGTGGTGATGTTATTGGCGAACATCTCCAGCATGCCGTATGGATAGCTCACATTCTTAGCGCCCCACAAGCCAAAGTCACGCAAGGCGGTTCCGTTCAACAGGCTTGCTCCGGTTCCGATCTGGAGAATCGGCGCGTTACTGACGGGAGTCGATGTATTCGTCTCATCCACAAACTGACTGGCAGTATCAACCGCGCCGGCCAGGATAAAACCGTTCGTGTTGATAGTGAAAGCGGCCGCGCCCGATGAAGGTCCCGGCTGGATGCTGCAATAGTTATTAGGGAACGGAGGTATCTGAATCGACTGTTTGTTGGGGTTGGAAGCGCCGATGGCCGCGAAAGCCGCCGTGTCGTCGGTACCGCTCCAGACTCCAGAAGTCAGGATGCCATTGCACACGGCGCCCTTGGAGCGCACATCGTACCAGTTGGTGCCGTTGCGCTCAATGTCTCCGACTACGGTAGCCGCTGCCGCTACGGTGCCAAAGGTACCCGTCCCCGTACAACTCAGATTTCCGGCTCCGCTCGACGTGCAGCCCGCTGGCAACCCGCCGCCGCTTTCATTTAGCCACCCTGTCGGCGTGCACGTCCATTCCACGTTTGTTGAAGAAACAATCGCGTGCTGGCCCCATTGCGCCCCATAAGGAAAAGTTGCATACTGCCCGTTCTGTGTGCAGTTGGGCAAAGTGTTCACCACGCCCAGGTTCCACTGGATCTGGCTCGTTGGATCAATCTGGTCTACCTGAGCTATCGCTGGGCAGACCGCAACCATCAAAACAAAACTAAGCAAGAGCTTCGATGTAAATCGCAAAAGGCACCTCCGTGCATGCAAAACTCATTGTCACTGTCTGTCCGGCCAGCGTCCAGTTCGTTGTCGATCCCTTCACTGCCGGATAAAATGCCCCTTTGTAGAAGACTGCGAGCAGGCTGTTTCCCCATACCGGCGTCGGCACCGTAAAAACTGTTCCCGGCGTCGTTCCGATCAAACCGCGGTTGGCTAAGTTGAACATCTGCGGCACTGCTGGCGGCACAATCTGGGGGGCGTTGCTTAGGTCCACCGTCACCGTGCCTGTAAACTCGTACACTCCCGTCTGCACCACGTTCTTTTGCGTGTCCAGCACGCTGATGCAGTAGTAGGTTCCGCTGGGACTGATCTGATCGTTTCCCCACAACTTTACGCTGAGCATCGTACCGGCGAACGGAATATCCACAAACCAGCTGGTCACTTTGGCGATATTTCCCGCGCCTGGGACCGCCGGCGTTACCCCGAGATACCCACACAACGCGATCCGCAGCCAGGCCGGCTGCGCGCTCGTCCCGATGGTGTTGCCGCTGTAATCCAGCAGTGTAGCCGTCAGCGTGATGTTCGGAATGGCGGGCATAAAACCAGCTTTCAGCTTTCAGCTCTCAGCTTTCGTTTGACTCGTTGCCTTCTTCAAGATACTTCAAGTGATTGGAAACTGTCTTCCCCAGAGGAAGCCCCGGAATCGCGCACAAAGTTGTGAACTAAAGGGGTACATTTTAGTTCCATCTTCAAATGCAACTCGATCAGTTCTCCGTCGCGCGTCATTGTCAGGTCTGTTAGGTCTGCGTTTGGTATCCACAACAGCGGATCGGCGCTTTTCTCAAGGCCGAATATCTCCACTGCTTGGGTCTTGATCTCATGGCTGAGAATGATCTCTTCCATGTAGTTTTCCGGTACCGCAATAGACTGGTAGCTGCTCTGGATTACCTCGTCGCAACTGAGCACTTCAACGGGTTCAAGGGTAATATCCAGATTCCACGTCCAGATCTTGCGTTCAGTCTTTTTTTCGAGCGTAAGTTTCCCGCCTCGAAAATAGAGTTGCATCCTGCATCCTTCAAAAAATCTCATTAATTTCACCTTCCCTTCGATTCTCTGTTCCCTGTCTTATTCGTACAGGTACATATTATTCCCAACCTGCGCCCGCTGGCGATGTTCTTCCGGCTTGCGCACGATGTTTTGTTCAAACCAAGGCGTTGACGGCCGGTCAATCCAGCACCAGTAGAGCAGCGGCCCGTGCTCTTTGTCCTGCCGGCCGCAGAGTTTGGCGATCTCATCATCCGTCTGCCCATAGATAATCCCCTCGATCTCCTTGGCCAGTGTCGCCAGCCGCCGGTCATTCAGTTGCAGAGGAGCCTGTTTCTCGGCCAGGTCGTCCATGCGCCGCCGCGTCCACGATCCTTCCACGGCCGCCAGGTAGTCCTGATACCACTGCGCCTGCACGCGGTTCCGGATCACATGGCAAATGGTGCGCATCTGGTCCAGGCTTCCATCCGGCCCAGCCTCGCGCGCCGCAAACAGCACCACCGCCGCCCTCTGCAAATCATTCAAAGTCATCAGATCACCGGTTTGAAAATGTGTATTTGCCCATCTTCGTTCCAGGCCTTTTTACGTTACAAAGGATATTGAAAGCCATCCATCTCACCTGTTCTGATGTTGGCATATCCTTCTCGTCTGTCCCCTGCAACATTCTCAGCAGGTGACTCTCGCTCGGCGAATGTTTCTTACGAATTCCCAACCGGGCTTCCGCTGTCAGAATTACATGTGTCTCTTTCATCGAATGATCCCTGCTTTCTAGCTTTCAGGCTTTAATTGAGAACTGAAAACTGAGAACTGTGAACTGCTTTACCGAATAATCCCCAGCAGCTCCGCCTCGCTCATCAGCCGCATCTCTTCCCCGCGCAGCACAATCGCGGCGCCGGAGTATTTCCCATACAGCACCCGGTCTCCGCTCTCCACTTCGCTTGGAACCCAGCGCTCCAGCAGATCAAACCGTCCGCTGCTCGCCGCCACCACAATCCCTTCCATCGGCTTTTCCTGCGCCGTGGCCGGAATGTAGAGCTTGCCGGTCTCGCTCATCTCCTCGCTGGTACACATCCTCACCAGCACCTGCCCCATCATCGGTGTGAACGTCTCGGCCGCGCGCCGGATCGGCTCCGGTTTCGGCAGTCCCATTACCCGCTCCAGATGCACTTCCTCCGGACGTATACGCTGCCCGCGCACAGACGTTATCAGCCCTTCCATCTTTCCTTTAGCCAGCGCGGCGCTCTGTTCCCCTGTTCCCTGTTCCCTGTTCCCTGTTCCCTGTTCCATTACTTCCTCCCCGCAAATTGAAACATCTGTTGTTTATACCAGCTCGCCTGCACCCCGGTGCCCACCGGAAAAGCCCTGTGCGCCTCGGCAACCGTAATCGCGCCATTCCGCACCAGCGCCAGCAGCGCGGTGCGCCATCCAATGAAGCGCGGCGTCCGCGGCACGCCAAACTCGTCAAACTTCATCACCATCCATTCGGTCCCAAACGGCCATTGCAGCGTGGCCACTTGTACCGGCTCTTCCACCGCGGCCTTTTGCCCCGGCATTAGAATCGGCGAGTCGCTGTGTGCCATCACCAGCAGGCTCACCCGTCCGGCTCTGTCTTCGCGGTGCATCTTCTTTATATCCCGCGCAAGCAGAATCCGCCCGCTGCCGATCGTGCGCACATGGTATTGATTGTCCACCAGGACGCCTTCCACCCATTCCATCTGTTTCACCGGGTAATCGTGTACGTTGCCGATCCGTGCCGGCTGCAACAGCCCCATAGTCATCAGGCGGGTATAAAAATCCAGCGGGGTCAGAATCTTCCCTTTGCGGGCTTCCAGCGCGTCGTCTTCGCTCCAGCGTTCCTGCCCGTCCCAGCGTTGCAGCCTCCGACTCTCTTCCACTGTCTCGTGCATCATCGCCGCCAGCTCGGCATACTTCTGGCCGCTCACCGTGGCTTCGCTCTTCTCCGCCTCCATCCGCGCCAGCGCCTCCACCACGCGCGGATGCTGCCCAATCACCAGGCTCTGATCCGTCCGGTCAAAATCCTCCTGGCTCCAGGGCTTTACATCAGGTGTAATGCCATCACGCAGCGCCAACCCCGGCACGACGTCCATCTCGGTCTCCTGCTCCTTGCTCAGCTTCCACCGGCCGCCCTCGATCTCGTCCGCCGCCAGCCGCACAGCCTTGTCGCCGTCGGTCTCCTTCGGCGCGCTCTGGTGCTTGCGGTCGATGTGAATAGCCGGCATCTTGTCAATCGTTTTACTCATCGGCAGAACCTCCAAACTCGGAAGGATTTATACCATGGTCCAAAGAATATCCAGACCCATATTCCAGGCAAAGAGGCACAATCCAAAGAAGACCTGGGAGCGTAATAAACCGAAAATCCTAGGCCGCACCGCTGTTTTTTTGATTCCTCACTCATTGCTCACCCCAGAGATCCAACTGCGGAGAAACGCCCTCTTCCTCCACTGTTAGCGCGATCATTTCCGGTGAATGTTCCACCGTGAAGCCTCGCGTGGCCGCCGCAACCGCTTCGTATTGCATTCGTCTCCATGCCGGGTTGTTCGGGTCCACACGGAGCTCGATTAGCTCGCCCAGCGCCTCAGCCAGTTCTTCGCTCACGCGCTTCACCCCGTGGTGCTGCCCCGGATATTGCACCACCCTGAGCTCCGCCTGCCGCATCTCTTCCAGCCGTTCGGTAGAAATCATCAGTCCACCGTCCCTTTCAGAGAGCGCATGTTTCGCCAGATCTTCAGCCGGTAATACCACGACAGTGGTCTGGTTGCCGACCAATAGATAAGCGTCCGTGCCGCTTCCGCCGCTGGGTGCTGTCTTGGCTTCATCAGATCCTTCAGCCGCTCGGTAGAAATCATTGCGGTGCCTCTTCCGCCTGCCGTTCCCGGCTGGCGTCCGTCTGGTTCTTTTGAATCATCTCCGCGATGAACGGCCCGTAGCGCTTCGCCGTCGCTCCGCTCTCCAGCGCAAACATGAAGTTCTGCGCAATCTTCGGGTTCGCCTTCAGCGCGTTCATCACGGTCGTATAAGCCTCCATCCCGCCCGCGATCCCCGTTCCCGCCGCCGCTCCAGCCTCCCAGTGTCCGGCGGCGCCTCCAGCAGCTCCTCCTAAGATAGCTCCTTGCTCCAGATGCCTCATCACTTCCCACACGCCCTTGTTAAACGCCGCGCGTTGCGGGTTCGTCTGATTCATCCGCGCGATGTTCTCCAGATTCTCCAGCCGTCCCGGTCCCAGGCTCTGCTCGATTGATGGCCGCCCATAGTTGCGCACTGCCTGCTGCAACCCTCTCATCAGTCCTTTGCCGTTGATGCCGCGCTGCTCCGCGCTCACGTTGCTCGATCCCGGCACTCCATTCAGGTTCCTGTCCCAAATGTTGCCAAAGTCGCGCAACTGATATGTCTGCCGCCAACTGCTCTTCAGCGCCTGCACGGTCTCCGGCGTCACTTTTCCTTTGGTCGATTCGATCAGATCATCCATCTCGGCCAGCTTGTTTTTATAAAGCGCGTCCGCGCCCTCCACGCCCTTGTAACTGGCCTTCTGCGCCGCCGCCACTTCCGCGTTCAACGCACGGAACTTCCCGCCGGTGATCTTGTCGAGCGCGCTGTACCCCGCGTCGTTCACTTCCGCCAGTTTGTCCGCCGCGCCGGTAAAGTCGTGAATCTGATCGAGAACCTTGTTCACGTCGAGCACCGGGGCTTTCACCTCGGCTGTTTTTTCTCCAACCGTTGCCAGCGCGTCGCGCGGTGCAAGATCGGTTCCAGGGTTGGGCGCTCCGCTGCGCGTGCTTTCAATCGCATCGCTCACCCGGTTCAAATGCGGCTCCGCGGCTCCGCGCGCCTCAGCGGCATAATCCGCGCTGCCAGCCGCTGCCGCTTCCGGCACACCCGCCCGCGCCGTCTTGATTGCCGCTCCGCCCGCGCCCAGTGTGCTTAATCCCCCGCTCAACAGCGCCGTTCCACCCGCCGCCGTCGCCGCCGCCCCAGCATCGCCGCCAGTCTTGGCATACGTCTGGCCGCCCGCAATCGTTCCCTGCTTTACCGCCGTCGAGCCGATCTTCAGAACCTTGGCCAGCATCGGATACTTCTCGAGCGTCTGCGCCAGGCCGGTCATGCTCTTCAATTTCTCAGCCATTCCCAGCCCTTCCGCGCCTTTTCCCAGAAAGCTCAGTAGTTCGTCTCCGGTGAAAAACTCGCCCACGTTTTCCGCGGCCTCTCCGGCTGCCTGCACCGGCCCCTTCGTCGGCGTGGCGGCCGCTAACTGCAATTCAGTCTCGCCGCGGGTCGTTGGCGTCCTGTCGAGTCCTGTTGCTGTTTTCAGCGCTCCGGTTCCCAACCCAGCAAGCGCATTCACCGGCGCGGCAACCCATGGGTGCTGGTCCAGATACTGCTCCACGCGTCCTTCGCTCAGCGGGTCGGCGGCATGGTCGCGCGCGTATTTTTGCAGCGTTCCCTTGTCGCCAAAGAGATAGCCGTTCTGAATCGATGTGTGGACTTTGCTATAAGGAATCTGCACCGCTCGCCCATCCGGAGAGTGCATCGCGTACAGCCCTTCATTGTTTGGGTTCTCGGGATTGGCGGATTGTGCCGTCTGCGCCGGTTGCGCGCCTGAACCACTGGCGTTCATCGGCACAAATCCCGGCGGCGGTGGCGGCGCGTTACCGGCCTGAGAAGTGTCCTGATTCATCGGGACGAATCCCGGAGGAGGAGGAGGCGGTTGCGGAGTGCCATTCTGAGCTTGCGGGTCCATCTACTTGACCGCCTGACCTGTCTTCGTGTCCACATACTGCTGTCCGTTCCAGCCAATCGTCTGCCCTGTCTGCGGATTGGTGTACAGGTTAGTCAGCGCTGCCGCCGGCTGCTGTCCTTGCCCGCTGGCGCTGCCATACCGCTGCCGCAGATAGCGGTTGTTTCCCACAATGCTCTGCCGTTGCGTGGCTAGCGCCTGTTTCAGAACCTTGGTGGCGCCTTCCAGGTTCTCCATCGTCGGGCTCTCGCCCAGCATACTGTCAGCCTGTTGCAGCTTCTTGTCGGTCTCGCTTCCGCCCAGCAACGGGTTGCCAATCAGTCCGGCGATGCTGCGCCGCGTCTCCATCACCGAAGTGTTGAAGTTCTTGGCGGCATTCGAACCAAAGAACCGCTGCACCGCAAGGCTGGCGGAATTTACGGCGCCGTGGGTTCCAAGATCCGCCTGCTTGGCCAGGTTCAACATTTGATCCATGTAACCCGGCTGTCCCGGCGATCCCAGTACACGGTCGATCCCGTCCAGCGCCGCCTGGGTCTTGGGACTGGATGCGAACTTGTGTTCCTGTTCGATGATCGGTAGGCTAAAATGCTCCCCACGCGCCGCCGCAATCTCCATGGCGCGGCCCACCACTTCGTTCGGATCGAGATTCGCTCCCTTGGCCTCACGCTTCAGATCGCCAGGCAGGAGGTCGCCGTTCAGCATCGCGTTGGCCATGGTTTCAAAGCGCGGGTTCGGCGTCCCATCCGGCAACTCGGCGCCGGTTTTCAGGCGCTTCAATTTTTCCTCGTTCAAGGCGGCGACGGAATTATGCTCGCGCTCCATGCTCGGCGTCTCCGTCTTTTCCGGCGGATTCTTCTTCGCGTCCGCGGCGGCATTGCGCTCTTCAATCTCGCTCTGGTCAAGTTGATACTTGTGCCGGGCATTCCCCGCCGAGGCCCATAGTGCGTTCACATCGCCCTGCTTTAGCGGCCCAGCGCTCTTCTGGTACTCAATCTCATTCTTTACCGGGTTGAAAAATGGAACTTGCGTACCCGCCGGCAATATCTCGTCATCGCTGCCCGGCAGTTTCTTGTAAATATCAAACCCGTTCGGCTTGCCGTCGGCCCCGTAAGTGGCTACCGGCGTGTAGAGCGCAGTCTTCGCCTGGTCCTGGTTAAACTGCGGCGTGTCGCGCATGAACTTGGTCAGTTCCTGCAAGTTCGCGGCGTGTCCGGCTGGGGTTGCGCCCGCGCCTGTCAGCCGGTCCGCCTGTTTTTCACTGAAATCGATATCGTGTTGCTGGCCCTCGATGCCCTTGCGCGTCAGCTCGAGTGCGTTCGCGGCCGTCTGATGATTCAGAGCTGAGATATTCGCCAGTTGCACCATCTCCTGCGTCGGCGCTTCCTGCCGCTGCTGCTGAAACTTCTGCCCCGCCTGCACGCCCGCGCCCAGCGCTTGGCCCTCGCTGCCCGCCCCGCGCTGCGACATTCCCGCCGCCGCGCCCAGCAGCGCCTCCGCGCCAATCCTCAGCCATTGCTTGCCGCCTGAAAATCCCGGCTGCCCGCGCACCGGCTCATGCTCCAGATAAACGCTGCCGTCGGCTCCCTGGCGCACTTTGCTCGTCGGCGCTCCAGCCAGCGAGTCAATCATCTTGTCCATGAACCCGCGCAACCCCGGCGGATAAACCGGCTTCGCCGCCGCCGGCGGAGCGGCCACGGCCGTAACCGCCGGCGGCGGCGCTGGTGTCGCGTTAGGCGTCGCGGCAGTTGGTTGAGTCGGTGGCGTGTTCGCGCCTGTTCCCGCCGTCGCGGCTGCCTGCTGCCAGCTCTTGTCGCCGCTGCCCGTGTCACCGCTGGGCGGTGGCGCGTTCGGCGTCGATGCCGCCGGTGTCGGTGCCTCCATCGCTGTTGCCCCGCCTTGTGTCGGATCGTCCATCACTCACCTGATCTCTACTCTATCCCTATGTTTGGAATCCGCCCTTAGCCCATCCCGCGCCGATAGCGCCCGCCGCTCCGATACTTGCATTGATCCAACTGGTATTTTCCCCGGCAATCGCGTTCGCTTCGCTTCCCGCCGTGTCCTCTGCATTTGTGGTGGCGCTCGCGTATCCCAGCGGATTTTCACCCGCCGCGATCGCCATCTCGCCCTGCTCCGCGTTGGTGAAGTTTTGTTGGCCTTGCTGATAATCGGCGCCCTGGATCTGCGTTTCTTCCGAGCTTTCCTGCTCGGCGGCGCTGTTGGCCACTTCCTGTTTCAATTGCGTCTGCGCCCCGCTTGGCAGCGGATTGTCGCCACCACCCTCGGCCGCCGTCGCCTCGCCCACCGCCTTGCCAGCCGCGCTGTAATTCTCCGCTGTGCCTTCCACGGCCTGCGCGTTCAGAGTGTTCAGCTCAGCGGCGCTGAATCCCTGCTGGTTCGGGCCAGCATTCAAAATCGGGTCCAGCACCGACTTCACCTGAGCGTAGAGCGCCGTCTGGTTGGCGTATTGCTTCGCCTGCTGCTGGTCATACTGCTGCATGGTCGCTATGTCTTCTTGCTGAATCGTGTTTTGAGCGCCGGAAGCACACATATTACATCCCTTCCATCTTTCCGGCTCGCTTCCCAGGCTGTAACGCCCTGCGCAGCCTCATATAGCCATCACCTAAATCCTTCCCGTCCACTATAAACCCTAAACGCTTCTGGCAGAAAGCTATTAGTTTCGGCTGCCGGCTGTCGAAGAACATTTCTTCCGCTCCGCTCTCCTCCAGCACCGGCGCCAGCCATGCCGTTCCTTCCATCAAAGCCTGCCTGGTCCGGTTTCCATCGTCAATCGTCACACGTGGCATGAACTGGATAAATACTTGCGCCGTAATTATCTCCTCCTTCGTGGTTAGCAGTTGCGTCTTAAAGAAAAACACCGGCCCCTGGCTGTCTTCCATCACCACGGAGTCCATCCCCGGCCTCTGTTCCAGCCAAAATCCGGGATCGATCTTGCCCGCATGGTCTAAGTCTCGTGACGTCCATTGCTCAGCCAGTCGTCGATCCGCTTCCCCCGCCGGCCGTAGAGTGTAGCCTGAGAATCGCAAAGTGGAAAGTGCCGTCATGCTCGCTCCTACAATGGAACCTAGATACTTGAGTCCCTAAACCGTCTCGATGTACCCGATTTCCTTCGATTTTGCATCGAAGACCTCGTTGACAGCTGCTTCCAAGTCGATCTCGTATACTTGGCAGAGCAAATCCAAGTACACATATGTGTCGGCCAACTCGCACGCGAACTTTTCTTTTAATTGCTCTGGAGTTTCCTTGTTTCCTGGGATTCCATCGCGCACACGATTCAACTTTTTCAGCACGTTAGCGGCCTCTCCTAGCTCCCCAAGCGTGGCAACCATCCAATCCGATCCGCTCCAATTGTTGAGCGCATGATTGAACCCATTCGGCGACTCGCACCGAAGACGATTTCGCTCCGAAAACTGCTTGTTCATTTCCCCTCCCTAGCCGATCACTTCGTCGGTGAGCACGGAATTCGGCGTCAGTCCCGTCCACTTGCAGACGTGATCGAGAATGATATAATCTTAGCATGGACATAGAAAAACGTCGAGCGCAGAAAAGAGAGTGCGAGGCAAGAAGACGCGCTCGGATGACGCTGGAAGAGCGAGAGGAACATAACCGTCGCATTCGAGAGATGGCTACTCCTGAAGACAGAGCCAAACGCGCAGCCCATCAAAAGGTATACTACTCCAACCTTAGTGATGAGCAGCGCGCAAGGCGTAAGGAAAAGGCTGAGTCTTGGAATAAATCTCATCCTGGAGCCAACACAGAAAGAGAAAGAAAGTGGCGCGAAAATAACCGAGATCGCGCCTGTAAAAATAGTCGGAGCAACAGTCTTCTCCGAAAATACAAGATGACGGCTGACCAGTTTAACCAAATGCTTTTTGCGCAGGAAGGGAAATGCGCCATCTGTCGAACCGATACTCCGATGGGAACATTCAATCAGTGGCACGTTGACCATTGTCACATCTCCGGTGAAGTGCGGGCCATCCTTTGCTATAAGTGCAACGTGGGACTCGGAAAATTCAACGACGATCCGGCTCTCGTTCAAGCTGCTGCTGATTACCTTATCCGATATTCTCGGCGGTAAGAATGTCATCTGGCTGTAGACCACACCAAGAAGACACATTCTTCAAATAAGCATTCACGTTATTCTCGACCGGGGGGGCCCACTTGTAGAGAGCTGCCGCCACCGTCAAGCCGGTGTACCGAATTTGCAGCAACTCACGCATGGCTTGAAACCCTGCCTCCGGCGTGGCCCAGTGCGCAAATCGGTTGCCATCCGTGTGCAGCGCGCCATGAGTCCGCGCAAATTCGCCCTCTTCGATGTTGCCGGGATTGTTGCGCCGCTGCGCCAGCGAACCGGCAACCTCAAACCCTTCCTCACGCGCAATCGCTTCGATGAAAGTCATTGCTGTTTCCTCTCCTCTTCCTTGGCCCCGTAAATCGCAAAGTCCAGCAGCTCGTCGGCCACCGCCTGCGAGCCATAGTCAAACTTCGTCAGCACGGAATCACTCTTCATCACCGCCGCGCCCTGTTGCCCAGTGTAGCGGTCGCTGTACACGGTCTGACTTGGAGGCTGGTTCGCCGGGTCCGGCTCCGTCGCCTGCAACACCGTCCAGGGCGTGTTCGCGGTCACTGCCACTTCGCCCATCAGTACGCTCACTGTTGGGCGCGCGCCCACCGCCGCGCTCTTGGTGGCAATCCATCCAATCTCTGCCACCTGGCCTGTCGAGCAGAGCAGCGTGACGCCTTTGGAATCCCAAGCTGGATATGCCGTGCCGTTATCATCCCAGTGCGTTCCTGTTGTGTCTCGCATCAGAATCGGTACCGGCGGTCCGGCTGGCGGTCCAATCAGCAGCCGGAAAACTCCAGGGCTCACTTCCACGCTCTGCACCGCGCTGGTCCCACCCGCAATTGCCGCCCTCGGACTCCACACCAACCCACTCTCTGGGGGGCTCACCGCGCCCATCCTGAACCAGCCTACAGCCCCATCCGCAACGTACATCCCCACGTCGCGTGTGTTGGCGATATTCCAGCTCAAGTAACTTGTCGCCGGAGTGTAGAGCGCCGCGCTGATGCCTCCCGTGGTCACCTTCAAAAACTGGTCTCCAATCGGCAAGCCCACTTCGTTGTAGCCGCTCTGTGGGTTGAAGGGATAGGTCACAGTCAGTGAGCTCACCCGCCCATTCGACTCCATCAAGTTGATTTCCGTGCCCAGCACGTCTTCCACGTTGTAGCCGCCCAAAATAATCTTGTCGGCATAGATCGTGGTGTAAAACGGATTGCTCGACGTGCCGGTTCCCAGAATGATCCAGATCCCGCTGGTTGTGTAAACCAGTATGCCGCCGTTCTGCACCGTGATCGGACGCAACTTGATCACCTTGCCGATGTAGGCAATAAAATTCAGCGGCGGCCATGCAGTGTTTCCGTTGCCCACCAGCGTGTCCGGCCCTCCGGAGTAGTAAACCAGGTTGTCAACAAATCCCCAGGTCCGCTGCAGGTGGTAGACCATGCCGGTGATCCCGGCCGGAGGAGGGTTATTCGCGCTCGCCACCGGCGCAGCGATAAAAGCGTTCAGCGCCCCGCCGCCGTTCGTCGATGTGTCGGGAATTCCGAGTTCGTAATACAACAGGCTTGCGCCCAGCGTGTCGGTCGGGATCTGATCTTCCAGAATCAGTGTGCTCTGGCCCTGCGGGGTGCGCCAGATCCAAAGTTGATCGATCTGAGTGTCTCCCTGAAATCCGCCTGCGATTTGAATGTATTGCAACGCACCAGTAGGGTTCGGCGCTCCCAGAATTCCACCCTGAATCATCACTGGCAAGGATGCTGTCGAAACCGATCCATCGATCGCGTGAGTTGAAAAGGCGTAACTGATCGAAGCTGTAGTCAGCTTCACTCCTGGTCCCACACACGTCCAAGTTAACGCGCCGTCTGTGGTCGTCGCTCCCATAGCGGTAGCCCAAGTTGGATTTGATCCCCCTGAGTTTCCTCCCCCTCCGTTAGTCACAACCTGTAAATTCTGGTTTGAGTCTAAAATCGCCAATATCTGTCCGGGGATTGCCGCGTTCCCGAAAGCTGTGGCTGCCGTCCAAACTCCCGATGGCCCAAAGTTCCACCAGACAGCCGTTCCATCAAAAGTCAGAGAATAAGGCCCATTGGCCACCGTCCAATTCGGGTAGTTCAATCCGGTTTTATAATTCACTCCTCCAGGGATAAAGTTCATCATCACCTGGATATTCTGGTTAGGATCGAGGATCGAGTAAAACGGGCCTTGCACGGTGTTCGATTGCCAGAAGCGCGTTCCGTTGATCGGTATCAACACCGGAGATCCATGCACCGAAGTCGCCTGAAGGCCCCAGTTCTCCAGCGCCGGTCCGTAGCACTTCCACTGCTGGCTCCCATCGGCCGTCACCGCAAACTGCGTCCCGCTGAAGCTCGGCGCGCTTCCTCCCGTCGTTCCGTTTCCAGTCGATCCAGTGCCTGTATCTGAGGTCTCGGAATAGACAGCGTGCGCCAGCGTGATGGTAAAGATTCCCAGCGTCGTCGAGACAATCGAAGCAACCGGGTAGCTGTGCCCGTTCAGATACGTCGCCCCAGTCAACCCGCTGAAAGCAACCGTTGCGCCCACCAGGTTGGGAAACTGATTCGGCGCGGTCTGTGAGTTGACCCAGATCGTCACCGTTGTTCCATTTGAGGCCGTAGCGATAATCACGAGCGATATGCCGCCCAGCGCCATCTGCACACTGCCAGGCTCCGCGCCCACGTTGATCAGCGTTCCCGGCAGCACATTCTTGCTTGCCTGCCATCCGGCATAATTCAGCCACTTCTTCTGGTTCACGCCGTCGCCCATGAACAGTTCCGTGTTCACGTTCATAAAGCGCATCGGC
>Ga0182014_10002486_pt1 | contig 23155 bp, 22 predicted proteins | sample 612S2DmetaG_FD_120489 | JGI IMG/M metagenome (GOLD analysis project Ga0182014, IMG submission 120489) | Permafrost microbial communities from Stordalen Mire, Sweden - 612S2D metaG | ecosystem: Environmental > Terrestrial > Soil > Wetlands > Permafrost | place: Sweden: Stordalen | collected...
CATAAAAAAGTATCAGAACTATTAGGTCTCAAACCTGTTTTAATTTCCAATCAAGTAGTCCAACGGGATAATCACACTGAATTCATTATGCATCTAGCTAATATTGCCAGTACTTTGGATAAAATTGCGTTGGAAGTTAGAAATCTACAGAGAACTGAAATCAATGAGATTGGAGAGAGTTTTGATCCTGAAAAACAAGTGGGAAGTAGCACCATGCCTCATAAAATGAATCCTATAACAGCAGAGAGAATATGTGGAATATCTCGAGTTATAAGAGCATATGTAACTCCTGCATTGGAGAACAATCCCTTATGGCATGAAAGGGATCTTACTAACTCGTCATGTGAGAGAATAATCTTCCCGGAATCTTGCATTTTAACAGATTATATCCTCAAGCTTTCAATTAAACTCTTCAAAAATTTGGTATTCTACCCCGAGAACATTGAAAGAAATCTTAATATTACTCATGGATTAATTATGGCTGAAAGAGTAATGTCAGAATTAACAAGACGTGGAGTGGGAAGACAAACCGCTTATACCCTAGTTAGAAGCTGTTCTGTTGAAGCTAATAAAAAAGGGAAAGGACTTAAAGAAATTATATCAGATAATGAAGAAATTAGGAAATACTTATCCCTAGAGGAGATTGCAGATATAATGGATCCACATACTTATCTAGGTTCTGCTTTAGAGATAGTAAACAATGTTTTAACAGAATCAAATAACTGGTTTTAAATTATTTTTTATTCTGATCGTTTTAAAGGTATTCTATATATAATTTTTTTTGAGCTTAAAATTTATTTATTTTTTTTAAAAAAAATCATTGTTTTTATCTCATCAATTTTAAATTTAATGGGAAAATTTAATTATGGGCGAGAATAAAAGAATGTAGTGTAAATCAATATGTAAACTAATTGATAAGGGAGGTGAAAAAAATGGCAGATATTAAAGAGATTAAATCAGTCAAACTAGCACCATTCGCCCTGATGTCTTCTACAATACAGGCTATTTTAGCTTTCATTGCAGCTGTAATAATTTTACTAGTTTTTGGAGCTGTTGCACTTTTATTACCTCAACTAACTATTTTTGGGGCAGTGATTACAGCGATAGGCGTAGCATTAATTATCATTTATCCAATAAGCGCATTCTTCATTAACTTATCAACGAGTTTCTTCAGTGCATTGCTTTATAACGCCCTGGTACCCAGATTAGGCGGTATAAAACTAGGATTAGAGGGGGAAGACGTAACTGAAATCCCTGTGATGTCATTTGCCCTTATACTGGCAAGTATTGAAGCCATATGGGCATTTATCATAGGATTATTCCTGGCAGCGTCTTTAGCACCGATTACAGCCCTATTAAGTAGTTCCATTCCAGTGATATCACGAGCCATCGTCACTGCAATTAACTCAACCAACATCACCAACATCACTAACTCAACTAACCTTACTAACCTAACTAACGCATCCCACATTACTAACGCAACCATACCAACCGGCGCAGCCGTGGGAACGGCAGGTATTGTGGGAGCACTGTTATTAATAATTGGGTTACCAATATTGGTGTTTATAGTCGGATTTATTGTTAACGCACTTGCAGCAATATTCTACAACTATCTGGCTACCAAAGTTGCTAAAGTGAAATTAAGTTTTGCAGCAATCAGCGGAACATTGTACGAACTAAAATCCATACCAGTAGTACCAACAGCGCTATCTATAGCAGTTGTATTCGCTATATTTGGATTACTTCAAGGACTTGAACAATTAATAGCACTCAGCGCAGTAGGAAAACCATTAGGCGGTATAGAAGCCCTTATATTTGATATTGTAAGGTCTTTCGTAATGTACTTCATAATCGTGGCCCTTGCAGCGATATTCTACAATTATCTAGCACCAAGAATAGGCGGAATAAAACTAAACCTTAAATAAATCCATCTTCTCTTTTTTTTATTTTTTTTTGGATATTGTTAAATTAAAAAAAAATAGCTTCTTTTTAAGATATTTAATATTCTGAAAATTGATCTATAATATAAAATTAGAAATTAGGAAAATGTTCATTTATGAAGCCAATGATTATAAAATGCAGGAAAATATCAAAAGGACATGCTAAGGGTGAAGTAATTATCACCAAAGATTCTATAAGTTTTTTAGGGGGTGTTGATCCGAATACGGGTATGATCATTGATCCTCATCACGAATTGTATGGCAGAAAAATAAGTGGGAAAATTCTTGTGATGCCGTCCGGCAAAGGATCTACTGTTGGATCCTATGTTATATATCAAATGCATAAGAACAATACAGCTCCCTTAGCTATAATAGCCTTGGAAGCAGAGCCAATTATTGCCACTGGAGCCATAATGGCGGGTATATCCATGGTAGATCAGCCTAAAGATAATATATTTGATATATTGAAGGATGGAGATGTTGTCGACCTTGATGCTGATGCATGTAACATTAAGATTTTAGAAAAAATAAAAGAATAAAATTTCATAGCTTAAAATGAATTTAGGTTCAATTTAATTTTAATATTCATTTTGTTTCACGACAACTCCAATAAATCCACCTATAGCACCTAGGACTGCACCTAAAAATATAGAAAGAACAGTTATAACTAAACCTACTATTAAAGTAATGGTACTGGCTATAATTCCAATTTTGATGAATATTAATCCTATAATAGCACTTATTGCTCCAAAGCCTAAAAGGAATAATAAACCGATTATTATACCCCCAATTATCCCTGAAAGCGCCCCACCAACAATTCCGTCTTTTTCATCTATTTTATCATAATTCTCATATCCATTATTTAGATAAGCTGTTAAAAATCCTCCAATCAATGGTCCTAAAAAAAAGAAGGGAAAGAAAGCTAAAACTAATAAGATAGTTAAAAAAGCGTTAATTATAGCACCTATTCCTATCGCTTTCCAGTTTAACATGTATAATGCAACTAAAATTAATTTAATATTCATTAATAATTATTTATATATTAAAATAATTCATTCTAAACATTAAGATTTTTATAAAAAAATTATTTTATTCTTTGTTTAATAATGGATCCTAAAGCCCCACCCACTAATCCGAGGAGTATAAAGGTTCCTATATACCACAGTCCGAAAATAAGCAGTGTACCAGCTAATTTAGGATTGCCTGCAAATCTTAAATATAATAATGCAATACTAGCTATTCCAATAAAAGTACCTACAACTGTCCCATGCATCATTCCTGATTTAATAGTATTATTAACCAGATATCCCGTTAGCATACCACCAATAAGTGGGGCTAAGTATATTCCAAAATATGGAATAAAATATCCAAAATATGCAAGCATTAAGATAATAAAAGCGGCTATGAATCCTATACCTATATTTTTTTGATCGATTTTCATGTATATTTTTTTCCTAATTATTATTATTTAAATATAAAATTTTATTAAATATTTGCATTCTCAATTTTTTAGAATAAAAAAAAAAATTAGAATTAACTAAAAAAAATTTTTTAGTTTTTGAAAGTAATAATTAAATTAATTTTTATGAATTTAATCTTCAGTCATCAATGCTTCTGATCTCATATAAGTTCCCAAGACACTACCGACTATTGCAAGAATTATCTCTATAGCTAATATCAGTAATAATTCGTCTACATAAAGTCCTAATATCGCTGCGCCTAATGCGGATGTGAGTATCTCAATTATAGTCACTATGAAAATTATCACACCGGTTATTACCCCAAAAATTAATCCATTAATTAAAGTATCTTTAATTTCTCCCCCAATCATAACACCTACTACTGCTCCTCCAAGTAACAAACCAAGGAGAGCTATAGCACTTTGGCTGGACAGCACAGATACGGCGTATACGGCTAGAGCAAATAATATACCGACTATTAACGGTCTCCATTCAATTACCATATTTTTTCACTCCTAACATTTCTAATAATTCATCCTCAAAAAAATATTTAATTAGCCCTTATATAATTTTTTCTCTTTTCTTCTTTGAAAATGGAGGAAATAAATCTATAGTAACTTAATAGTCTCAATTTTCTAGTAAAGAGATAAGAAGTAGAAGCTCAATATATAAATATGTAAACTTTTGAAGGAAATGGTTCACATGGAATATTCTCTTATCCAAAATGGAACTCTTATAGATGGAACTGGGGATCAACCAGTTAATAATGCTGCTATTCTAATTAAAAATAATATTATAGAGTATGTAGGAGTAGAAGATTCAATAAATCTTCCAAAAACTAAAATCAGAAAGATCGATGCTGATGGTGGATATATGCTTCCGGGCTTTATAGACAGCCATTTACACCTTATGTCTAACGGATTTAAATTTGAAGACACCATGTATACTCCACTATCCCTATATTTTTATAAGGCGGTGGAAAATATGCGCCTCACAATCGATGCTGGAGTGACCACGGTCCGTGATGCTGGATTAGCAGATTACGGCGCTAAAATGGCGGTTGATCAGGGCTTTTTACTGGGTCCCCGCATGCAGATCAGCGTCACCCCACTATCTATAACAGGAGGACACTTTGACTTCTGGCTAAAATCAGGGTTTGACATGAAAACATCTTATCCAGGACATCCGGATAGCATCTGTGATGGGATTGATGGAGTGCAACGGAAAGTACGCGAAGTATTACGAGCAGGTGCGGATGTGGTGAAGGTTATGGTAACTGGAGGTGTGATGAGCGCAAATGATCAACCAGAGTTCACTCAGTTCACTGTTGATGAATTGAAAATCATTGTGAGAGAAGCAGGATATAGAAACATTAAAACAATGGCTCATGCACATGGTGTAGGGGGTATTAAAAATGCAATTAAAGCAGGAATACATTCCATAGAACATGGTACTTACCTAGATCAGGAATCTATTGCAATGATGCGGGATAATGGCACCTACTTGGTGCCAACATTATTAGTAATGAAAATTAATAGAGAACTGGCTGAATCCGGATCCATGCCAGCTTATGGGATTGAAGATGCATTGAGAATAGAAGATATTCACAGAAGAAATATTAAAAAAGCATACAAGGCAGGGGTAACTATTGCAATGGGTACAGATAGTGGAGTTATAAAACATGGATTAAATCTACAAGAGTTAAGTTTATTATGTGATGCAGGTATGAAACCTATGGAAGCAATACTATCAGGAACTAAAGTTGCTTCTGAATGTCTAGGTTGGCAAGATAAAGTCGGAACAATTGAACCTGGAAAATTAGCTGATATTATAATAACCAAATCTAATCCACTAAAAAATATAGAATCTCTGGGAAACCCAAATAATATAGAAGTTGTTATCAAGGATGGTAAAATCGTTAAAAACCTGCACAAAACTTAAAAATATTAATTAATTATTACTTTTTTTATTACTAATTTAGGATGCTCGGATGGTTCAAAAAATTTTAAATCAGAGTTTAAACAATAATAATAAAATAGGTGATAAAAAATGGCAGTAGATCCAATATGCAAAATGGATGTAGATGAGGGCGACAGCCAATGGACTAGTTCGTTTAAAGGCAAGAAATACTATTTCTGTGCTAAAAGATGCTTAGAAGAGTTTGAAAAAAACCCGGAAAAGTATGCTAAAACGGATTAAAAAAAACCTTTAGAATTAAATAAAATTCACTTAAAAATTAAAAAAAATACAATGCATTTCTGCATTGCCTAAAATAATTTTTTTATATTTTTTTATGAAAGATTTAAGCTTGACTTCTGAATCTTTTAATCACAAAATCTTTATCTAAAGATAAAACAAATGAAGCTGCTCTAGGGCCCTGTTTTTTACCAATAATCAATTTGTAAATAGCTTGAAACGCTTTCTGAGGCTTAAGACCTAAATCATTTAATATAAGATACATCTGCTCATGAAACGTTTCCGGAGTATAATCATTCTCTTCCAAAGCATCTGAAACTTTAAATAAAAATTCTTCTTGAGATTTACTTAAATCAACCTTTGGAATCTCCTTCTGAACTTCAAACTTCACGAAAGACGGTGCATAATTACTTAACCAGTTTTCAACTTGATTTAATCTCATTCTAAATCTATTAATATCATTTTGGTCCAAATCAATCAAATTTTTATTTTCCATTTCCACTGGAAGTTGTGAATTAGTCTTCAATATATCAAAGATTCTTTCTTCATCATCACCCGCAATCTGATAAGCCACAGTTAAAAAACGATACGAAGGCTGGAAAGGCATTGATTCAGAAATTTGGATCTGTGAAATCTCATAGATCTTTTTAAGTTTTTCAACTTCCTTCTCAGAAGCAGCTTCTTCCATATCATAAAATATTCTCTCAACACGATCATATTGCTCAATGAAATCCAGAAAAGGCATGGAAGGATTAAAATCCTTATGTTTCATGGGTTTACTACGGAAAATGAAGTAATTGAGAGTTTCAGGGGAGGCTATCTCTAACCACTGACCAGGAGTGAAAAATATACCCTGCGATTTAGACATGGCTTCGCCTTTTAAAGTTATCCACTCATAAGGAATGGGATACGGTGCTTCATAATCATAAATCTCCCGAGATATGATTTTACTCACATCATAAGATCCGCCACTGGCTGCGTGATCTTTTCCAAAAGGTTCGCAAGTCACGTCGAAAATCTTCCAACGTGCAGCCCATTCCACTCGCCAGGTTAATTTACCCTCACCTGATTTTATATCCATAACACCATCAAAACCGCATTCACACCTATAATAAACCACATCTTCTTCGAAATAATAAGCATAAGTAGTGTTAACTCTTCCACATTCTTCGCAGATTGGATTGTAGGGTAACCAATCATCTTTTAAAGGATGTTCTCGGTACTTGTTGAAAATCTTCCTAACTTTAGATGCATTGATTAAAGCCAGCCTTATATAATCATCATAAAGACCATTTTTATACATTTCTGCACCAGAATAAACTTTTAATTCAATTTCAAAATCATCTAAAATGTCTAAGAAAGGTTTCTCGAAGTGTTCTACAAAATTTTCACAACAATTCTCAGGGCAGGGTATTTTGGAATAGGGTATACCCAAATATTTTTCATAAGAAGGAGGCAGTGGATAGGGAACTTTCCTAAGCGGGTCATGATCATCGGCTATCCAGATAGTTTTAGCAGGTACTTCACTCGCGTTAATATATTTCGCTACAGCATTCGCTATGAAAACATCACATGAATTTCCTATATGTATAGAACCTGATATAGATGTTCCACTTGCTACAACGTGTTCCTTTGAATTTCGGTTAATTAATTCATCTGAAATTCTTTCGATCCAATGTTTCAAAATTTACATCACCATTTTTTTTAGAACTAAAAAAAAAATATTAAAATTAAATTTATAATATTATAAATCTGAATTAGAGGTCTAGAATGTAATTAAAATGTAAATAAGATGAATATCAGTCAAAAACATCTTTACTGGCATCATCTAACCATTCATTCACTAATTTAATTGCACAATAACTTCCGCACATGGTACAAGTATCTGGGTCTTCAGGTGGTTTAGCCTCTCTAATTGATCTAGCGTCAGAGGGACATATTGCTGCTGCGTACTGACCTTCCCAGTCTAATTTTTTACGTGCATTAGCCATTACTAAATCTAATTCACCGTTATGTATACCTTTAGCCATATCACCCACATATGCGCCAATTCTAGTTGCAATAACCCCTTCTTTCACATCTTCAGGACCAGGAAGTGCAAGGTGTTCTGCTGGTGTAACATAACATATGAAATCTGCTCCAGCTGCAGCTGATTGTGCTGCACCTATTGATGAAACTATGTGATCATAGGCTGGTGCAATATCAGTAACAATTGGTCCGAGCATATAAAAAGGTGCACCACGACAAAGTTTTTTCTGTACCATAACATTTGTTGGTATTTCCTTTAAGGGAATGTGACCAGGACCTTCAATTATAGTTTGTACTCCCACTTCTCTGGCTTGATCAACTAATTCACCAAGAATTATTAATTCCTGGATTTGAGCACGATCCGTAGAATCTGCTATGGCACCGGCTCTCATACCATTTGCAAGACTTAAAGCAAAATCATATTCTTTAGCTATTTCTAGAACATATTCATAATTCTTATATAATGGATTTTCGAGTTCATTATGAACCATCCATGCTGATATGAATGCTCCGCCCCTACTCACTAATCCGCCTTCTCGACCCTGTCTTTTAAGACGTTTAAGGGTTTCCTTATTAACCGAGCAGTGTATTGCCATGAAATCTATGCCATCTTTAGCCTGTGTTTCAATAGCTTTGAACATACTGTCTTCTTCCATGTATATTGCAGCACCATTTTTCCTGATAGATTCTACTGCAGCCTGATATACAGGTACACTTCCAACGGGTAAGTCAGTAACGCTTAAAATTGTCTTTCTTATAGCGTCAAGATCTCCACCTATACTTAACTCCATTAATGTGTCTGCTTTGTTTTCCATTGCTATTTTAGCTTTCTCAACTTCCATATCTACGTCATTTATATCTGTAGATGTTCCAATTGTAGCGTTAACCTTGGTTCTGAGTCCTGCTCCTATACCCACCGGATTAGCACTCCTCCCCACATTGTTTGGAATCACAATAGTTCCATTAGCAATAGATTTCCTTATAAATTCTTCATCAACATTTTCTATTTTTGCAACTGACTTCATCTCTTGTGTTATTATGCCCTTTCGTGCATCATCCATTTGTGTCATAGAATCACCATGTTAAATTTTTTTGACTGTCAAATATTTTTAAACTCAAATAAACAGTATCTACAAGATTATCGACCCTTCACATGCTACATCTTTTACTAAAAAAACATTTGAACTAAACGTTCTTTAATATATTCAGTTTATATTTAACTTAAAAATAGATATGGTTTAAACATTATTGCATTAATAGTATATGAATAATTCCATTTGTAAAATTAATAATATGAAATTCGATAATCTATTTTTAATATTCATTTCATTCTTTCAATGACCATATCATAATTAGGAACATTAGTCTGACATCCTTCAGCTTCAACCACGTATGAGGCAACTGCTGAAGCAAAATTACCGCTTACTTCCAGGCTTTCACCATTTAAGTAAGCTTTAAGAAACCCGGCTCTATAAGAATCTCCCGCACCCGTAGGATCAAGAGTTTTTGTATGCACAGCATCAATTCTTATTTTTTCATCAGCATATACAACGCTTCCATCTTTACCAACAGTCTTTACTACAATATTAGGTCCAAATCTTCTTAATTCATCAATATCCATTTTTATTATTTGTAATATACGGTTAATTTCATGATGATTTCCAAATAAGATATCAACCATCTTCAAAACATCTTTAAGCTCTTCAGAGGAATACATATGTAAATCTTGACCTGGATCGAAGGATATTAATTTTCCAAATCCGTGTGCTAATTCACCACATTTCCTATTGAAACTAGGATCCCCCGTAGCTAAATGAACTGCTCTCGCATTAGTAATGATTTTAACTGGAGGATTAGATTCTTTAAAGTAAGTTGCTGCTCCCCAATAAAAATAACTAATTTGATCATTATTTGAATCAGTAATTACAAATGCAGTAGGTGTTTTTTCATCTTCAATCAAAATCATGCCCGTGATATCTATAAATAAATCCTCAATTTTTTTTTGATATTCGGATCCCACGAAATCATTACCCACAGCAGATACTAAACTTGATTTAACCCCTAAATTAGCTGCTACTACAGCTACATTAGCTGCGGCTCCGCCGTAAAAAGTTTTCATTTTATTAATAGCAGTTGAGGAATTAGGTACGGGAAATTGATTAACTTGAATTATATAATCGAATGCGGTATGTCCAATGGCTAATAAATCATTTTTATCCTTCAACTAATCACCGCGCCTTATTTTTATTTTTGTAAATATTTAAAATTAACCGATTCATGAATATAAATACAGAATAATATTAGAAATATGTAATAACAGTTTTAATATCTTACATTTTATAAATAATAAAATTAAATTCTTTCAAAGCCTAATTCAGTTATTAATTTACGTCCATTACTTAAAATAAACTCTAAAGATTTTTTTAATCTTTCATCATCCTGATTTAGTAAAACCAGGGTGATTAAATGTTTGGTTTCATTTTTTAACACATCAGAACCATTAGTAAAACTACTGTTTAAAAATGTGTAAAGATCTTCACTATTTTTAACAGCCTTTAAGGCTTCAGAGGGAGATTTTAAAAGTTTAACTATTTCATAATCTATATTCAAGTTATCCAAAGTATTCCAAGCCAATCTCTGGGATGAGCCGGGTATTTCCACGAATTTTTTACCTTCTAACTCACTGGTGCTATTTATATTTTCATCAGTTGGAGAAACCAGTACTAGATGATCGTATGCTATGGGTGTAAAGTCCAAATCCCGCATAAATGCTTTTACCGGATCATCTAGAGTTAAAATATCTATCATATCCATATCAGCAAGATATAAAGCACTCTCATCATTTGTTTGGTATATTAGAACATCTAAACCATATTCCATGGTTAAAGCTTCCATAATCCCGGCTGATATATAACCACCACATAACACAGGAGTTTCCCGTTTTCTAAGTCGAGTCATAAGTTTACGATATTGTTGAAGGATTTCTAAACCAGCTTCTGTGAGTTTTGAACCAGCTCCAGTAGTATATACTAATTTAAAACCTAATTTATCCTCAGCATCCTTTATACGACGATTTAAAACAGCATGCGATATATCTAACTTTTTGGAAGCCTCTCTCTGGGACCAAGTCTGAGCTACACAATCTAGTGCCTCAAAAAACTTATAATTTAAGATACGTTCATTTATAAACAGGCTTAATTTAGGTTTATAATCCATTTGACCACGTTATAACTTTACATTTTTCATTTCATACTATAAATTATTCATTTTGATACCCAAAAACCTTTAGACTCATCAATATCAAGGTATATTAAAATTTTTAAATAAAATTTTTTCCAGATATTATTCCATGTAAACATATATAAGCTGTAATAGATAATATAAACTACGATATTTTAGTCCTTATTTGGTGTATATATGATTTTAAACGATGCTATAGAAGAAATAATAGATAATGTTAAGACGGCTTCTGATGAACTAGACAAAAAAAGTGTTAAGGAAATGCTTAAACTTTTAACTTCCTGTGACAATGTTTTTCTACTGGGATTAGGAAGGTCGGGTTTAGTAGCTCGGGCATTTGCTATGAGACTCATGCATTTGGGAATAGGAGTTTATGTAGTTGGAGAAACTATAACACCTGCTATCGGAGAAAATGATTGCCTTTTAGCTATTTCAGGTTCGGGGGAAACTAGTTATATAATAAGCACAGCACAGACAGCTAAAAGAAGAGATGCAAAAATCGTTGCTGTCACTTCCTACGTAGATTCTACACTAGGAAAAATATCAGACTTGGTGGTGCATATTAAGGGTCGCACTAAAATTGACTCAGAAAAAAATTATATCAGACGACAGATAAATGGTAAACATCAGTCATTATCACCTTTGGGAACTCTGTTTGAAGTAACTACCCTTATATTCCTTGATGGAGTTATAGCTCAACTTATGGTGGACTTAGGCAAGACTGAAGAAGACCTTAAGCAAAGACATACCGTTTTAGAATAAATTTAACATATTAAATTAAAATTCGCTGTGGATAAGTGTAAATATTAAATCTATCATCCCTAACAAACCCTATCAGAGTGATACCTGATTTTTCTGCCACTGAAAAACCTGAAGATGTAGGAGCAGCGTTAGAAGCTAAAATTGGAATTCCAACCCGTGCAATCTTTATAACCATATCTGCAGGCATTCTTCCACTGTAAACAATGAAACTCTGGGAGAAATCACATTTGTTAAGTGCACCCGCCCCTATAACTTTGTCCACCGCTACATGACGGCTTACATCTTCTATAGCTAGAAATTTATCTTGATTTACAAGACCAGCTATATGAGTGCCACCTGTCTCCTTCCATACTTTTGATTCTTCCCTTAGTTTATTAAAAGAGTTAAATAATTCCTCTTTAGTAATTTGGAAATCGGATTTAACTTCATCCACTAATTCAATCTTCCGTCTCCACCCTCCAAAGCAATCAGAACCCACTACTAATTCTTTCCTAATATCAAAATCAACCAGATCAATCCCAACATGAATTGTCCTGTCTTCAATATCTAATTGGGTTATGTTATCAATGGATATTGCTAAACCTTCACCTAGCATGTAACCAATAGCAAATTCCTTCAATGAGCATGGACTAATAGAAAACCTTCGAGAAACAGTCTCATTTATTATAATCTCTATTTCTTCATCACAAACAATTTTCTCCTCTACTTTAGAGCTTTTTTTATTAACATGCACGGCAGGAACATTTTCAACCATTTTAAGCATTTATAATTAGCTCCATTATTTTTATAAAAATAAATTTTAAAATTTTAATCTCAAAAAAAAACTAAATATAAAAATTAAACAATTATTTCAAAATTTTTTTAATCTTCGAAAAGGTCATCTACCCAGGATATGGCTGCTGCTACATTGGGAAAGCCTATGGTACTTGTAAGCAAAATTAAGGAGTGATAAATCTCTTCAGGCGACGCTCCTAATTTAATCGCTCTTTTAGCATGACTATGTACAGCTCCTTCAGAACGTATAGCTGCTGATGCAGCAAGCTGTATGAGTTGAGCGTTTTTATCATCAACTGGTCCAGCTTCTTTTACAACCCGACCCAGTTCGCTTAATATCTTACCATAATCTCCATATCGTTCCCTTATGCCCACATAAAGTTTAGGTAAATCCTCATCTTTAGATGTATCAGACATTTCTAAAAATCCCCCATAATTAATATATTAATTATATATTGTTGATAATAGAATATAATTTTATAACTAAATAATGAACCGATGAATGTGAATAAAAAAAATTTAACGATCAATAGTTAAGTAATTAATTAACAGGGTTTCTAATAAATCTGATGCGATACTATTTTTTTTAAGACTTAAGGAATCATCTATTAATCTAAGAGGGTTTTTAATTGCAGACCAGATTAAAATGAATTTATACACTAATAAAAATTCAAGGTTATAATTCAATGAATTTCAATGATTTAATAAAACGATCCAAAGCAGAATATAAGTTTTTATATGAATCTCAGACTCCTGTGATAACGGTGGGTTCTGCAACATGTGGAAATTCCGCAGGAGCACTTACAGTAAAATCAATCATCGAAGAAGAACTTGACAAAAACCAGATAGAATATGAATTAATCACAGTGGGATGTATAGGCCTCTGCTATGCAGAACCTATTATAACGATAACTAAAAAAGATAAACCAACTATTTTTTATGGTAACGTTACAATAGACTTAGCACGTAAGCTGGTGAATTCTTACATTCTGGGTTATGATCCCCTAGCAGAATATGCTCTGGGTACTGTAGGAGAAGGATCCATTGAAGGAATTCCTAAATTATATGATCTTCCAGTTTTAAAACAGCAGGTCAGGAAAATTCTGCGCAACTGCGGATTCATCGACCCTACCAATATAAATCATTATCTTGCAAGAGACGGATATTCCGGATTTTTTAAAGCAATTAAACTCGAAACTGAGGACATAATCCAGGATGTAAAAGAATCAGGCTTGAGGGGAAGAGGAGGGGCTGGCTTTCCCACATGGCTTAAATGGCAATTATGCCGTGATTCAGAAGAAGAAATTAAATATATTATTTGCAACGCTGATGAAGGGGATCCGGGAGCATTTATGAACAGATCACTTCTCGAAAGCGATCCGCATTCAGTTTTGGAAGGAATACTTATTGCTGCCTATGTTATAGGGGCAAAAAAAGGATATATTTACTGTAGAGCTGAATATCCATTGGCGCTAGAGAGATTGAAACATGCTCTGAAGCAGATGCACGAAAATGGACTTTTAGGCGAAAATATTTTAGGATCTGGATTTGATTTCGATATAAAGATAAAAAAAGGTGCAGGTGCTTTTGTATGTGGTGAAGAAACCGCCTTAATTGCGTCAATTGAAGGAAAAAGAGGAATGCCTCGCACTCGCCCACCTTTTCCCACCACCTCGGGATTATGGGGTAAACCCACAGTAATAAATAATGTGGAAACAATGGCTAACGTAGCCCTTATAATGCAAAAAGGACCTGCAGAATTCACAGAAAACGGTACAAATGACAGTAAAGGCACAAAAACATTTTCTCTAGTGGGACAGGTAAACAATACCGGTCTTATTGAGGTAACCCTCGGTAAAACGTTAAAAGAAGTAATTTACGATATCGGAGGAGGAATTAAGAATCAAAAAAGTTTCAAAGCCGTCCAAATAGGAGGACCATCCGGAGGATGCCTTCCCGTAGAATTTCTGGATACACCAATAGATTACGACTCTTTAATAATGGCTGGAGCAATTATGGGATCAGGCGGGATGGTAGTTATGGATGAAGACACCTGCATGGTTGACGTCGCCCGTTATTTTCTCGAATTCGTTCAAAAAGAATCCTGCGGCAAATGCGTACCTTGTAGACTGGGAACTAAACAGATGCTTGAAATATTAAATGACATAACTGAAGGAAGAGGTAAAATAAGTGATAAAGATCTGCTTCTTCAACTAGCATATACTGTTAAAGATGCATCTTTCTGTGGTTTAGGTCAAACTGCACCCAATCCTATTCTCACAGCTTTAAAATTTTTCAGCGACGAATACCAAGCTCATATAAAAGAAAAGACTTGTCCTGCTCTTAACTGTAAAAAACTGATATCATATGTAATTTCATCAGATCGATGTACCGGATGCATGTTATGCCTTAAATCATGTCCCATCCATGCAATAACTGGTGATAAAAAGGAAAAACACACTATTGACCAGAGTAAGTGTATAAGATGTGGAACCTGTTTTGAATCTTGCCAGAAATACAATGCTATAGAAAGGACATCGCCACCTGAGAAAACTATAATCAAAAATTAAGAAATAATAAAATTTATTTTTTTTATTATTACATGAGGAATTTAATGGATGAAATAACCTTTACCATAGATGAATTAGAGTTAAAAACTCAAAAAGGAAATACTATACTTCAAGCAGCAGCTGAGAATGGGATTTATATTCCCCATCTATGCTACAACCCTGAATTAAAGCCTATGGGAGCTTGCAGGTTATGTTTGGTAGAAAATAAAGATGGAAAACTGATCACATCTTGTGAAAACCTAGTTGAAGAAGGTATGGAGATTTATACCACCAGTACCCGGGTAGAAAATACTAGAGAGATGCTAGCTAAACTATTACTGGCTAATCATGAAGCAGACTGTCTTACCTGTGCCCAGAACAATCAATGCGAATTACAAAAGATATCATCATTTTTTGGTATTCAAAAAGAAAATATGGAAGATTTAAGACATTCAACTCCTGAAATCCCACTTGATGATTCTAATCCCTTTTTTAAACGAGATTTAAAGAAATGTATACTTTGTGGAATTTGTGTAAGAACCTGTCGAGATAGATTAGGAGTTAATGCCATAGATTTCTCTTATCGTGGAGAAAAAACCAAAATTACAACTTTTAGAGATCAACCCATTATTGAATCAAATTGCGTATCCTGCGGGGAATGTGTTGAAGCATGTCCAGTAGGAGCTTTAGTGCCAAAAACTAACATTAAACCTGTTAGGGAGGTAAAAACCACTTGCACATATTGTGGAGTGGGTTGTGGACTTTACCTAGGGGTAAGAGGCAACGAAATCATCACCTCTCGAGGAGACCCCGAACATCCCCTGAGCAAAGGAAACCTCTGCGTAAAGGGAAGATATGCATTTAAATTTGTAAATCATCCTAATAGACTAACTAAACCTCTCATCAAGAAGGATGGAGTATTTGTAAAAGTGGAATGGGATGAGGCATTGGAATTTGCCGCGCGAAAACTTTCCCGTAATAAAGGAAATTCATTTGCAGCTATTTCATCCGCCCGCTGCACTAACGAGGATAATTATCTAATGCAAAAGTTTACGAGGGTAGTCATGGGCACTAACAATATTGATAACTCAGCTCGCTCCTGTCACGCACCATCTGTAGCTGCATTAGCCGAAACCCTGGGTAGTGGTGCCATGAGTAATTCGATAGACGAAATACCCCTTGCTCAATGTCTTTTCATTATTGGAACCAATCCTAACCAAAGTTACCCTGTACTCAGCATGAGGATAATGGACGCTCTGAAAAACAATGTTAAATTGATCATTGCTGATCCTAGAGATATAGAATTAGCCCGCTACGCTGATTTAACTCTCCAACATAATCCTGGAACTGATGTATCACTCATAATGGGTATGATACGAGTAATCGTAGATGAAGAGCTTATGGATAAAAGTTTTATTCAGGATCGATGCGAAAATTATGACGCATTTCTAAAATCATTGGAATCATTTGACTTGGAAACTGTTGAACAAATTACAGGGTTAAAAGCTGATGATATCAAAAAAGCTGCCCGTTTATATGCTACAACTGAATCATCCGCTATATTTTACTCATTAGGAATAACGGAACATTCTCATGGCACTGATAATGTCATGGCATTGTCAAATTTAGCTTTAATTACTGGAAATATAGGTAAACCCTTTACGGGAATTAATCCTATCCGAGGACAGAATAATGTACAAGGTTCATGTGATATGGGTTGTCTGCCGGATGTGTATCCTGGTTACCAGAAAGTTGATAATAAGGATGTTACCAAGAAGTTTCAGAATGCTTGGAACACTGAGCTCAGCCCTAACAGGGGCCTTAAAATGCCAGAGATGATGGAAGCAGCTAAAGAGGGGAATTTAAAGGCATTATACATTATGGGAGAGAATCCTGCTCTTAGCGAGCCGGATTGTTCTAATATTCATCAGGCACTGGAAGATATGGATTTCTTGATCGTACAGGATCTTTTTCTCACTGAAACAGCTCTTTTAGCTGATTTAGTACTTCCAGCTGCTTCATTTGCTGAAAAAGATGGTACATTTGCAAATGCCGATCGTCGGGTTCAGCGGGTACGCCAGGTTATAAAACCTATCGGTGATTCTAAACCAGATTGGCAGATTATAGCTGAACTGTCCCAGAAAATGGGAAGTAAAGTTTTTAATTACAGTAATGCTGAAGAAGTCGCACAGGAAATTGCTGCTTTAACTCCTATTTATGGGGGAATTTTATATAATCGTCTGGAAGAGAGGGGCATTCAATGGCCCTGCTTAAATGAAAATCATGAAGGAACACCTATTCTTCATCAGGATAAATTTAACACTGAAACTGGTAAAGGTAAGTTCATTCCTTTAAGTTATAGACTTCCAGCAGAGTTGCCTGATGAGAAATATCCATTAATACTCACCACCGGACGTAGAATTTTCCATTATCACACCAGCACTATGACTGGAGTAGTGGAGGGATTAAAAAAATTATATGACCATGATCTAGTGGAAATAAATCCCGTTGACGCGGAGAAACTTGGTTTACATCAGGGAGAATGGGTGTGGATAGTTTCCCGGAGGGGTAGGATCAAAGCGCCAGTAGAATTAACTGATAGATCTCCGGAAGGATTGATTTTCATGACTTTTCATTCTCCCAACACAAAAACCAATCTTATAACCAGTCCTGCCTATGATCCGGTAACCAAAACTCCGGAGTTTAAGTATTGTGCAGTTAGAATTGATAAAGTAGAAAATGAGTGTAAAGATTAATATTCAATATTTTATTTTTATAGAATTAAAATTTTTTTGGCGGACTTAATTATTGTTGGGAAACAGATATGGTGTCATTTCTATCTTTTTTTGTAATGAATAGTTTTATTAAATGAACTTCAGTTATTCCACTTATCCAAGAGAGGAATTAATGGAGTAAAACAAGGTTTTTTATACTTTTTATTAGAATTGCAAATAATAAAGCCTGTAAAAAATAATAGAAAAAGAAAGAATTAACTAACCGGTAACAAGTTGCTGCGTTCATTAAATCCATTAAAAAATGGGATGAAGGTCTTCTTGCATCAGTTTTAATCAAGTATTTTTTTTTTAAAAGAAATAATTTTTTTTAAGTTATCTGATCCCACACGGATTATAATACGGTTCGCGATTGGATATGGATTCTAAAAATAGTTTTTCTAATTCTTTATCTGAATATTTAAGCTGAAGAGGTTCCATTAAGTCTAATAAATTATCGTTTCTAAGTAAACAGGGTTTTAACTTCCCATCTGGTGTTATTCTTAGACGAGTGCAGTTTTTACAGAATTCAGTATTATCCATAGGTCGAACTACCTCAATTTCCCCTCCATCCAAGAAATACTTCTTTCGATCTTGCATGAAGGCTCTAGTTTTAATTTCAGTGGCTCTTTCCATCAATTTCTCCTCGATGATGCTTATATCATAATGGTAATCATCAAAAAAATCAGTATCAGAACAACTTTCAGCTTTCAACAATTCAATGAGTTGTAACACTGCTCCATTCTCTTTACAGAACTCGAACATATCCCAGATCTCCTGATGATTCAAATCACGCATCACCACCATATTCACCTTTACGGGATAAAGTCCTACCAAAGCAGCCTCTTTAATTCCCTTTTTCACCTGATCAATATAACTGCTTTTAGTTATGAAAAGATAAGTTTCAGGGTTCAACGTATCAAAACTCACATTAACCCTGTTAAGTCCAGCATCTTTCAATGATTGAGCATATTTTTCCAATAAAGTTCCATTAGTGGTTAATGCAACATCTTTGAATTTTAAAGCAGATATTCTGCTAATTATATCTATTATGTCCTCTCTTATCAGAGGTTCTCCACCAGATAACCTTATTTTTTTTATTCCAATATTTTTAGCCACTCTTGCTATCTTCTCTATTTCCTCAGGTGTCATTTCATATTCTTGAGGAATAATACCGTCATGATGGCAGTAAAAACATCGGATATTACAGCGATTTGTTATGGAGATGCGGAGTGATAGTACCGGCCGCTGGAAATTATCAGTTTTCACCATTTCTTATAATCAACTCCACATTTTCTTGAATAGGTTCTTTACCATGGGTTTTGAGTGAATTTATCATACCCAAAACGCTTTTTTTTATAAAATCCTGGACAAATGGATTTAAATGAATGGGTTCATCTCCAATGTAAAGTTCCACTTCCATTATTTTTTTCATTTTACATTCTTTTTCAGATGTTTCGCCCCTAATAATGGCCCGAGCCATATCCAGACAGTTATCGAAACCACACTCTCCGCAATTTCCATAAGGAATTATACCGTAAGTTCTTTCTTCCAATAAATCCACCAGTGGAGGTATATCTTCCTCATGTATTTGAAACACATTTATATTAGTTATAGTAAACTCGTCTTTAACATCATCGGTTGATATTTTAGGATAATTAGCGAATTTAAATCCTTCTATGATAAGATAATCAAGTTCTTTCATGCTGTTGATTATTTTAAGGATTTTATCCAATTTTAATTCATCTTTAATTAGAAAAAAAGTAGTCTCTCCAGATCCTACCACTAACTCAGATCCTGCTTCGCGATGCTTCCAAGTGTCTTTACCTTCCAAGTCTAAATCGTGATGAGTATGCTTGACGGTTCCTACACGGTAACCTCTTCTAACCAGCTCACTGACTATTAAAGTGACTAATGTGGTTTTACCCGTGTTTTTAGTACCTGCAACTCCTATTATCTTCATAAAAGCTCCTCCTACAATTATCTATGTGGATCATATAATAATAATGTATAATATTTTGAAGGAATTCTCAGTTTAAGTATAATTTATTAGAATTGGTAAATTTTTATTCTGACTTTAGTTAATGAAATGAGTTTGTAAATTCTAATTTTTTTTAATTTTTTATTTTTATTACTTAACCTTTAAAACTGGAGGATAGAATAATCACAAGTATTTTATAATTTAACATCCTTTAATTATTAATTATACTCTGATATCATTTGCTAAAGATTTAAATGATGAACAGGAGTCTTATATATGATAATTAATTAGTGTGTTAAATACACATCAGTATTTATATTTTTTGGTTAAGTTTTATTAGAAATATATATATTAAATAAGAAGTTAAGTGTAATCAACACACATGGTGTCCAAATGCCAAAACATATAGTTTCAGGATTAAAGTATCTGACAGCAGTGGAGCTAATAAGAGACGGATTCAGTCAAAAAGATGTGGCTAATATACTTGAAATGGATAGATCAACCGTTTCACACTACTTGAATGGTAGAAACCTGTCATGGAACTCCATAGAAGTAGCAGAAATCATAACCAATTTTTGCTCTAGAGATTTCCTAACTTTGACTTACGCCCTTTTAAATGATTCTGAAAAGACAAGAATCATAATAAAAACTTGTTCAAAAAAAAAATATCAGGCAAAAGTTGAAGATTCATGCATAGGCTGTGGACTTTGCGCAGATACTTGTCTGATGAACGCTATCATACTAGATGATCTAAAAGCAGAGATTGATGCTGAATGGTGCTGTGGATGTCTAATGTGTGGGGATGTTTGTCCCACTAACTCAATAAAAATTTCGGAGGAAAAAAATGGTAGCTAATGTTAAGGAAGTTAAAGCTAAAGAAGTTACTGTAAAACGCGCTTCACCAGAAGAAAAGCGAGAACTCTCCTTTAAAGATGAAATCTGCGTTGGCTGTGGCATATGTGAAAAAATCTGCCCAGTACAAGCAATAGAGCTAGGCCCTATCAATGCGATAGAAAGAACAGGCGTAGAAGAGTCTAAAATATCAATAGACGAAACTAAATGTGTACTTTGCGGTATGTGCAGTTCAGTATGCCCAGTAGATGCTTTAGAATTTGATATAGACGAAAAATCCATAAAAGAAATAGAAGGATATCCAAAACTAATCAAATCTGCAGAAATCAGCGATGAAGACTGTATTTACTGTAAAGCATGTGAAACAGCCTGCCCCCGTGACGCCATAACCATAGCCAGAGTACTGCCAGACAGATCTAAACTCGTGACTGGTGAAATCGAAATTGACAAAGAAACCTGCGTAAGTTGTGGTATTTGTGAAGAAATGTGCCCAGCAGATGCTATAACTATGGAACATCATGAACCAACATCCGCAGAACCCACCGTATCCACCGATATTAATGTGGATAAGGAAAAATGTGTGTACTGTCTAATTTGTAAAAAATCTTGTCCAGTAGATGCTATAAAAGCCGTATGTAGAAGCTGCTCTTACGGAGAATACGACCTCAACCCAGAAGACACTGAAATTAAAGGAAGTTCATTCATAGATGAAGAAGCCTGCGTAGACTGTGGATGGTGTCAAGAAATCTGCCCTGTAGATGCAGCCCACGTTGAAAAAGCATTTGAAGGTGAACTTTTAATAGATCAAGAAAAATGTGAAGCATGCGGAGCCTGCCTTGAAATCTGCCCTTGCAATGTCCTATCATTCCCTAAAGAAGAGTTTGGAAAACAAGGCGCTGAAAATGTTAGAGCAGAAGAAAAATACTGCATATACTGCGGAGCATGTGAAAAAGCATGTCCAGTAGAAGCTATAGAAGTTAAACGTACAGCAGTTAAACATACTCCCACCAAATCTAAATCATGGGAGAAAAAGATGGAATCACTTAAAACCTAGAATCGAGGTGGACAATTATGGTAGAATTAAAAGTAGATCAGGATAAATGTCTGGGATGCGGTAATTGTGTGGTTTCATGCCCTGTAAACGGAGCAATCAGCCCTGAATCAGCTGGCGGACACGGACCTAAAACAGAAGAAGTAATAATGATGGTGGAAAACGGGTTAGTTAAACTATTTAATGTGGATAAATGTACTCAGTGTGGAACCTGCCCACTTTTCTGTCCAACCGATGCGATATATCTGGAATGAGGTGTTATTCATGACTTATATAGACAAACCCAGTATTTCAAATGTTATAAAATTTGATGAACTCAACGTGGCTAAGGTTGATCAATTAAAGGTAATGCTCAATACAGGAACCGATATCTACCAGGGAGCTTGTAAAAAAAGAGGATCTACTCTAAAAGACGAGTACCGGAAAGTAGCCGGTGTAGCCTATATGGATCCTAAAGACATGGCTAAATTAGGTGTAGGTAATTGGGACAGTGTATTAGTAAAATCTGATTGGGGTGCAGTAGTAGTTTACTCAGCCCATTCAAGGGACGCTCCCCATGAAGGAATGATATTCATTCCAAAAGGCCCCTGGGCTAATGTAATTGTTAGTAATGAAACATACTGTTGCAGTGACCCCACTTACAAAGGAATTGAAGCCACAGTAGAAAAATCGGATAAAGAAGTACTATTAATGGCTGATTTAATGAAAGAAGTGTACCAAAAATATACCAAGAAAGTTAAGGAGGTGGATTAAGGTGGGATACGAAGAACCGGTAACTGACTATGATAAAATCGTTGAAAACTGTACCTGCGCATTTTGCGGGAGTAACTGTGATGATTTAGATTGTCTCGTCAAAGACAATCATGTTGTTGCAGTAAGACATGCCTGCCGACTCGGTGCTAGTAAAATCATGGAAGATGAAGACCAGAGACTTAAGGTCCCTATGATGCGAAATGAAAACGGTGAACTGGTGGAAGTAGAATGGGAAACAGCTTTGGATGCAGCAGCTGAACTCATTGCTAACTCTGTAAGACCATTATTCTATGGTTGGAGTGAAACATCCATAGAAGCCATGAAACCAGGTCTTGAACTTACAGAACTGGTGGGAGCAGTTATAGACAACCAGGCCACCATTTGTCACGGACCAACTGTCCAGGCCGTTCAAAACGTGGGTTATCCCCTCATGACTCTCGGTGAAGTAAAAAACAGGGCGGATATGGTGGTTTATACTGGAAGTAACCCTATGAATGCTCACCCCCGACACTTATCTCGTTACACTACTTTCCCTAAAGGTTGGTTCAGGAAAAGGGGAAGATATGATAGAACATTGGTTACTTGGGATCCTAAATACAGTGACACTGCTAAACTCTCAGATATCTGGATACCTTTCGAAGAAAACGGTGATTATGAATTTGTAAATGCAATAAGAGCTGTTTTAAAGGGTAAAAAACTTAAAAAAGATGTTATAGCCGGCATTCCTACAGAAGATATTTATGAATTAACCGAAAAAATGAAGAACACTCAATTTGGTGCTCTCTTCTTCGGACTTGG
>Ga0182014_10002487_pt1 | contig 23148 bp, 12 predicted proteins | sample 612S2DmetaG_FD_120489 | JGI IMG/M metagenome (GOLD analysis project Ga0182014, IMG submission 120489) | Permafrost microbial communities from Stordalen Mire, Sweden - 612S2D metaG | ecosystem: Environmental > Terrestrial > Soil > Wetlands > Permafrost | place: Sweden: Stordalen | collected...
AAACGCGCGATCCAGAGCCGCCCGGTTCGCATCCGACCCCGAAGCTCGCGATGCGAACCTGGCCTCCCTCCTGGCGACCCTTCCGAGGAAGAAGCGCAATGGACCACTCTGAAACGCTCGTCGCGGTCTTTCCGGATCACGCCGCCGCCGAAGACGGGGTGAAGAAACTGGCTCAGGCCGGATTCGAACTGAAGTCGCTCAGCGTCGTCGGCAACGGGTATCATACGGAGGAGAAGGTCGTCGGCTTTTACGACGTCGGCGACCGGGTCAAGTTTTGGGGCCAGCGGGGGGCGTTCTGGGGCGGCCTTTGGGGTTTGTTCTTCGGCGGGCTGTTCGTAACCACCCCGGCCATCGGGCCCGTCTTCGTTCTCGGCTATCTTGCCGGCGCCGCGATCTCCGCTGTCGAAGGCGCCATCGTTATCGGCGGACTGAGCGCGGTTGGCGCCGCGCTCTACAGTGTCGGCATTCCGAAAGACAGCGTGATCGCGTACGAGACCGCCATCAAAGCCGATGAATTCCTGGTGATGGCGCATGGCGGCGCGGCGGAGACTTCGCTCGCGAGGGCCGTGCTCGGCTCGGCGAATGCGTCGCGACTGGACGTATTTGCTCGCGCCCACGCGGTGCCCGCGGAGACAGATGTCGCAATCGCCGCCAATTGAAGACGTGAAGCCGTCCTGCTAGGCGACGAGCTTGCGAATGGCCGTTCGTAGCTCGGCGGCAAGATCGGGGTAACCCAGCGCGAACGCAATGTTGGCGGTAAGGAAGCCGAGTTTCGATCCGCAATTGTAGGTCTGCCCGTCGAAGCGTACGCCGTGAAAGGCTTGCGACGCCGCGAGCTTGATCATGCCGTCGGTGATCTGGATTTCGCCGCCTGCGCCCTTGCCGATGTTCTCGAGGATGTCGAAGATTTCCGGCTGCAGGATGTAGCGGCCGGAGATGATCAGGTTCGATGGCGCCGTCCCTTTGGCAGGCTTTTCGATCATGTCCTTGATCTCGAACGCATGTCCGAGATCAGCGCCGACTGCGACCACGCCGTAGTGGCAGGTCTTCTCGTAGGGAACCTCTTCGACCGCGATGATGTTGCCGCCGTGCTCGGCGTAAGCTTCCACACATTGCGCGAGGCAGCGGGTCTTCCGCGCGCCAGCCATCGTGACCATGTCAGGCAACAGCAGCGCAAAGGGCTCGGCGCCGACGAGTTTGCGTGCGCACCACACCGCGTGCCCGAGGCCGAGAGGGGCGTGCTGGCGCGTGAAGGAGGCGAAGCCGGCCTTGGGGAGATCGGCGATCAGCGCGTCGCGTTCCTTAGTCTTGCCGCCCCGCCGCAGAATGTCTTCAAGCTCGTAGGACGTATCGAAATAGTCCTCGATCACGCTTTTGTTGCGCCCGGTGACGAAGATGAATTCCTCCACTCCCGCCTCTCGGGCCTCGTCGATCACGTGTTGCACAATCGGTCGATCGACGATCGGCAACATTTCCTTCGGGATCGTCTTGGTCGCCGGCAGAAGGCGCGTTCCCAGACCCGCGACGGGCAGCACGGCTTTGCGAATGGGCTTGTTCATCTGGCGGCGCCCCTTGACGGATTTTGCAATTCCGGCGAAGCGACGTCGGGCGCTCGATCCCGGTTGATTAATCCGCAGTCGCGGTCACGCGGACAGATTCGGAACATTCCTGAGTCGAACCGCAACCGCACAATCTCGACCGGCGAATCGACGTTCATTTTGCCGCTTCCCACTTCCAGTTGCGGACCTCCGGCAAGTCCTCGCCATGCTCGTCGATGTAGCGCTTGTGCTCGATCAGCTTGTCGCGCATCGACTGCTTCAGATAGGCGCCCTTGCTGCCGAGGTCGGCCACCCTGTCGACGACGTCCTCTACGAGATGAAAGCGGTCGATCTCGTTTTGTACGCGCATGTCGAACGCGGTCGTGATCGTGCCTTCTTCCTTGTAGCCCCGGACATGCAGGTTGCGATTGGCTCGGCGGTAGGTCAGTCCGTGGACCAGCGAGGAATAGCCATGGAAGGCGAAGATTATCGGTCTATCCCGGGTGAAGAGCGAGTCGTAGTTGGCTTCGCTCAATCCGTGCGGATGCTCCGCGCGCGGCTGCAGCCGCATCAGATCGACGACATTGATCACCCGAATTTTCAGGTCGGGCAGACTCTTGCGCAGGATCGAAACGGCGGCGAGAACCTCGAGCATCGGCGTATCGCCGCAGCCGGCCATGACGACGTCGGGCTCGCTTCCCTGATCGTTGCTCGCCCATTGCCAGATGCCGATACCTTCTGTGCAATGGACGATCGCTTGTTCCATGGTCAACCACTGCGGCATGGCGTGCTTGCCGGCGACGACGACATTGACGTAGTGGCGAGTGCGCAGACAATGGTCGAACACCGACAACAAGCAATTGGCGTCCGGGGGCAAATAGACCCGCACGATGTCGGCTTTCTTGTTGATGACGTGATCGAGAAATCCAGGATCCTGATGGGTGAAGCCATTGTGGTCCTGTTGCCAGACGTGCGAGGCGAGAAGGTAATTCAGCGACGCGATCTTGCGCCGCCACGGCAGCTCGAGCGTGACCTTCAGCCATTTCGCGTGCTGGCTGAACATCGAATCGACGATGCGGACAAAGGCTTCGTAGCTGTTGAACAGGCCGTGTCGGCCGGTCAGCAAATAGCCCTCGAGCCACCCCTCGCATTGATGCTCGCTGAGCATGGAGTCGACGACGCGCCCCTGGGGGGCGAGAAATTCATCGCCATCGACCGTGCGCGCGTCCCATTGGCGATCGGTGACTTCAAAGACGGCGCCGAGAAGGTTCGACAGCGTCTCGTCGGGGCCGAAAATGCGGAAATTGCGCTGGTCCTCGTTGAGACGCGTGACGTCGCGCAGAAACTTGCCGAGCACGAGGGTGTCCTGCGCGGCGACCGCGCCGGGCGCTGGCACCCGAATCGCGTGATCGCGAAAGTCCGGCATTCTGAGATCGCGCAGCAGAGCTCCGCCATTGGCGTGCGGGTTGGCGCCCATGCGGCGGTTTCCCTTCGGCGCCAAAGCGGCCAAGTCGGCTCTCAGCGTCCCTCCGTCGTCGAAGAGCTCCTCGGCGTGGTAGCTCTTCATCCATTCTTCGAGCAGCTTGACGTGGTCGGGATGCGCGGCGTCGACGAGAATAGGAACCTGATGGGCGCGGAATGTGCCCTCGACCTTCAAGCCGTCGACGACCTTTGGGCCGGTCCAACCCTTGGGGGATCGCAGGATGATCATCGGCCAGCGCGGCCGCGAGGGATCGTTGTTCTCCCGCGCTCTGTTTTGGGCCGCATGGATCTGCCCGATGGCGTCTTCGATAGCCGCCGCCATCAGGCTGTGCATCGCTTCGGGCTCGTCGCCCTCGACGAACAGCGGATTCCAGCCGCAACCGCGGAAGAATTGCTCCAGTTCCTCGTGTTCGATGCGCGCGAAAATGGTCGGATTGCTGATCTTGAACCCGTTGAGATGCAGGATCGGCAGGACCGCGCCGTCGCTGACCGGATCGAGAAACTTGTTGGATTGCCAGGCCGTCGCCAGGGGGCCGGTCTCAGCCTCGCCGTCGCCGACGACGCAGGCGACGATGAGATCGGGATTGTCGAATGCAGCGCCGAAGGCGTGGCTGAGTGAATATCCCAGTTCTCCGCCTTCGTGAATCGAGCCCGGCGTCGACGGCGCGACGTGGCTCGAAATCCCGCCGGGGAAGGAGAATTGCTTGAACAGCCGCTTCATCCCGGCTTCGTCTTGACTGATGTCGGGATAGATTTCGCTGTAGCTACCCTCGAGATAGGTGTTGGCGACCAACGCCTGGCCGCCGTGGCCGGGACCGGCGATGTAGATCATGTCGAGATCATGAAGCCGGATCGCTCGGTTCAAATGGACGTAGATGAAATTCTGCCCCGGAGTCGTTCCCCAGTGGCCGACCACCAACGGCTTGACGTCGGCCAACGTGAGCGGCTCGCGCAACAGCGGATTCTTGTAGAGGTAGATCTGACCGACCGAGAGATAGTTCGCCGCTCGCCAGTAGGCGTCGAGCTGACGCCATTCGTGCGAGTCCAATGCGGCGGGGATCTTTGCGGGAGCGTCGGCGTCGTCCTGCAAGCGCATGTCTCGGGTGGAAACGGGAACGTTCATTGTCCTGTGCCTCTTGCTCCGCCGCGGTTCGACCCGCGTGTGAATCTTGCCAAGGATGATCCGGGAGAGGGCGGGCTCGCGTTGAAGCGCCGCCGCTACCCGGTTCAGCCTGCGCGATCCGATCTCACCGCGATCCGCGCCAGGCGAGCGGCGTTCGAGCGCTCGCGCCGAAGAGATCGGATTTTGGTCGCGCTGGAGACAGCTTTACGGCCTTTGTTCACGATCCCAGCAGCCTCGGAAAGTACTCACGACGACGGCCAGGCCGCCCTGCGTACTTTCCGACGCTCGCCGGCGCAAAACCCTCACGACTAGATCTGCGCTCGGCGCCCCAACGCACGCCAAGACAGGCAAGCGCCCGCAATTGAAGCGATGGTCGTGAGCCTCGCAACCGCCAGCAACGAAGGTGTCCGCGATGCGCGCCTCGCGGAAAACCGACCCGAGCAGCGTCGTCCGGCCAGCGCGTGGGGGAAGTCCGCGCCCTCGCGAGTTCGATGCAACCAAAGGAGCAAGTCTCATGTCGCTCATTTCCGCCACTAGACCCGGCGCCAAGCGCAATGCGGCTTCGCCTCGTCCCTTGACGGAACCACCCCCTCGGTCGCCGGCGGCGCCGCGCGCGGTGTTCACGGCGTGGATTGCCGTGGTGCTCGTCGTCGTACTCTTTTCCGGCGGCCTCTTCGGCTACGACCAGGGCGTGATCTCCGGCGCTTTGGCTGGCATCAAATCGACGTTCGCGCTGAGTCCGCTGATCGTCGAGGTCGTGACCAGCTGGGTTACGTTGGGCGCGTTGCTCGGCGCGCTCGCAGGCGGCGAACTCGCGGATAACATCGGCCGCAGACGCGCCGTGCTCATCGCGGGGAGTTTGTTTACGGTCGGCGCCGCGATTCAGGCGTTTGCGCCGGATGCGGCAATTCTCGTGGTCGGGCGGCTCGTCATCGGCGCGGGTGTCGGCGTCGCCGCCGTCGCGGCGCCGCTCTACGCCGCGGAACTTGCGCCGGCTTCTTGGCGAGGTCGCTTCGTCTCGGCGTATCAGCTCGCGATAACGGTAGGCATCTTCCTCGCCTATCTCATTGACGGTTGGCTGTCGGCGAACGCCGACTGGCGGATCATGCTTGGCGCGGCGGCCGTGCCCGGCCTGCTTCTCTTCTTCGTCGCGTTGGTCGCGCCGGAGTCGCCGCGCTGGTTGATGAAGAAGCAGCGCCGTGCCGACGCTGCGCGTGAAATGCAAAAGATTGCTCCAGCTGGCGACGACGTCGAAGCGAACCTGGATGAAATCGCTTCGGCTTTGAATCACGAATCCAGCCGCGGGACCTGGAGCGAAGTCTTCCACCGTGACTGGCGGCGCCCGCTCATGATCGGGCTCGGACTCGCGATCTTTCAGCAGGTGACGGGAATCAACGCCATCATCTATTACGCCGATCAAATCTTCGGCGCGGCGGGTTTCGCCACCGAGGCGTCGCGCACGACCGCAACGACCTGGGCGATCGGGGCGGTGAACGTACTCTCGACTCTGATCGCGATCGCCTTCATCGATCACCTGGGCCGTCGCAAACTTCTGCTCGCCGGCCTTCTCGGCATGGGCGTCAGCCTGATCGTCGTAGGGGCCGCCTTTCAATTCATTGCGATGCCTGCGCCCGTCGGAGCCGCCGCGGCTTCAGCGGGGCCGAGCGCCGCCGGCGTCGTGACGCTGCTGGGTTTGGTCACGTTCATCGTCTCGTTCGCGTTCTCGCTCGGACCGGTGGTGTGGACGGTGATCAACGAGATCTTTCCGGGGCGCATTCGCGGGCGAGCGGTGGCGATCTGCACCGCTGTCAACTGGGGCTCGGCGTTTCTGGTCAGCCAATTCTTTCTGTCGCTCGTCGCGGCGATCGGCAGCTCGGCGACGTTCTGGTTGTTCGCCGCGTTCAGCGTGATCGGCTGGGTCTGGGTCTACATCTATGTGCCGGAGACCAAGGGCCAGTCGCTGGAGCAGATCCAGGGGATCTGGAAGGGACTGCGCAAACGACCCTCATCGCCGGAGAGTTCGCGCATCTGAATGAAATTGCGGATTCGCTCCGGCTTGAACGACGCCGCTCGTGACGCCAAACGACATCTGGCTTACTAGCAGGGCGTCGCGGCGAGCGCCGTCGAATGGCGCGTCTCTTACGCCATCTTCATCATGGCTTTGCGGAAGTACCACGCACTTGAACCAAAGAAAGCGGCGCCAATGCCCAGCAGATACAAGAACTCCGGCCATACAATGTCCAAACCAGCGCCGCGGTAGAGGATGGCCTGGGCGAAATTGACGAAATGCGTGGTCGGCGCGACGATCATCAACCACTGGATGACTTGCGGCATGCTGTCTTGCGGCGTCATTCCGCCCGACAGAATTTCCAAGGGAACCAAGACCAAGATCACGATGATTCCGAATTGTTGCATTGAGCGAGCGACGGTTCCCAGAAAGATGCCAAGAGAGGTCGTGGCAAAAATGTTGAGGGCTGCGCCGCTCAGAAACAGCGGTATGGATCCGACGATTGGAATGCGAAGGACGAGCTGCACGACAAAGATTAGCGAGAATGCGCAAGCCAGCAGCACCACGACGCCCATGGACCAGATCTTCGCCGTCATGATTTCGATCGGCGATACGGGCGTGGCCAACAAATGTTCGATCGTGCCATGCTCACGCTCGCGGATCAGCGCCGCGCCCGTCAGGATCATCGCGACCATCGTGACATTGTTGATGACCTCCATCAGCGCGCCGAACCACGATTGCGTCAGCGACTGATTGAAGCTTGCGCGCATGTCGATGTCGATCGCTGCGCGCGGCAGAGGCTCGTCACGCCTCAAGAACGTCATTGTCTCCTGCGTCACCATAGACTCGATATAGCCGCTCCCTGTGAAGGCTTGCGTGATCTGCTTGGCGTCGACGTTGAGCTGCACGGCGGGTTGCCGCCCTGCGAGCAAATCGCTTTGGTAGTTCGGGGGAATGTCGAGAACAAAGGTGTAGAGTCCCTTGTCCAGTCCGAGGTTCTCCTTGTCGATTGCAATGTTCGCCGGCCGCAGAAAGTGCGGAGGATAGAACGCATCGACGATGCGGCGCGAAAGCGGCGAGTCATCCTCGTCGACGATGGCGATGGGCGCATTGTGGAGCGTATCGGGGATCACGGTCGCCGCCATATAGACCCCCACGCTGAATACATAGACGATCAGAACCAACATCACGGTGTCGCCCGTCAGACTGCGAAGCTCCTTGACCCCGAGGCTCAGAATGTTCGACGCGCGCATGGCTCAGCTCTGCTGTTTCTTCAGAAGAACGACGCACAGGCCCATCAGCACGGCGACGCCCGCGACGATCGGGATGAGCGATGGCCATAGATCCGTGAAGCCTAGCCCCTTCGAAAAGGCGCTCCGGGAAATGGCGAGGAAATAGGTGACGGGATAAATGTTGCCGATGAACGCTGGCGCGCCTTGCAACGAAGACACGGGGTTGATCATGCCCGCCCATTGTATCGACGGAATCATCGTGCCGATGGCGGTGCCGAAGACGGCCGCGATCTGGCTTCGCATGAATGTCGAAAGCACGAGCCCGAACGCGGTCGCGAACAGTACGAATGCAAACGCGGAAACCGTCAGCATGGCCAAACTGCCCTTCAAAGGCACGGCGAAGACCGTTGTCGCGAGGATGATCAGCAGAACGAAATTGACCATTCCCAAGACGACATAGGGGATCTGCTTTCCGATCAGGAATTCGCTGCGCGTGACGGGCGTGACATAGAGATTGACGATGGAGCCCAGTTCCTTCTCGCGAACGACGCTCAGCGCCGTCAACATGGCCGTGATCATCAACAGAAGGAGCGGAATGACCGCCGGCGCCATGGCGACCACGCTGACAATGGCCGGATTATACCAATACCGGATTTGCATGTTCACGGCGCTCGCGGACTTCGTCGCTCCGGCGCTTTGCAAGGCGAGTTGCGTGAGCCACACCGCCTGCATGCCTTCGACATAGCCCTCGATTGTTTCGCCCCGCTGCGGCATGGCGCCGTCCACCCACATGCCGATCTGTACCGGCGTGCCGCGCTCGACGTCATGTCCGAAGTTTGGCGGCAATTCTATCGCCAAGCGAAGCTCGGCGTCCTTCATGCGACGTGACAAGTCGGCGCCGTCGATGATCGACGCGTGCTGGAGGAAATAGCGAGAACCCGAGAGGTTGAGAGCATAGTCGCGGCTCAGCGCCGAGCCGTCGCGATCGAGCACCGCGAAGGGGATTTCGCGAACGTCAAGGTTCAGCCCAAATCCCAGGATCACCATCAGAAACAGGGAACCGAACAGAGCCAACGTCGCGCGCACAGGGTCGCGGGCCAACTCCAAGGATTCCCGCAGAGTGTAGCTCCACATCCGTCGAACGCTGAAGCCGCCGGTCGCCGGGCGCGGTTGAGCCCTTGGGGTCGCGGTGGAAACAGGGGCCGAGACGGACTTGTCCTTCTCGCCGTTCGCTTCGGTCAGATAATCAATGAACGCCGCTTCCAGCGATTTCGCCCCTTTGCTGGCGATGACGGCGGAGGGCGTATCCGTGACCAGGACACGTCCGGCGTTCATCAAGGCGATGCGATCGCAACGCGCGGCCTCGTTCATGAAGTGAGTCGAGATGAAGATGGTGACGTGGTCGTTGCGGGACAGATCGACCAACATCTGCCAAAACATGTCTCGCGCGATCGGATCGACGCCAGACGTGGGTTCATCGAGGATCAGGAGTTCGGGTCTATGAACCATCGCCACGGCCAGCGACAGGCGTTGCCGGACGCCCAGCGGCAGGCTGTCCGGCAACGCGTCTTTCTCGGCGACGAGACGGAAACGGTCGATCATCTCCTCGACGCGCCCTGACGCTTCAGTCTCAGGCAGGCTAAAGAGCTTGGCGTGCAGAACCAGATTCTGCGTGACGGTCAGTTCGGAATAGAGCGAAAAGGCCTGCGACATGTATCCCACGCGTCGCCGCGTTTCCGCGTTGCTCGTGGTCACGCTCTTGCCGAAGAGCGCGGCTTCGCCCTCGCTGGCGGTCAGCAACCCCGTCAGCATCTTCATGGTCGTGGTCTTGCCACAACCATTCGACCCGAGAAAACCGAAAATCTCACCGCGCTCGATGCGAAAATCGACGTGGTCGACAGCAGTAAAGTCGCCAAAGCGCATGGTCAGCCCGCGAGCCTCGATCACGACGTCGCTCGCGGTGTCTGTTGAGCGCTCGGAGATGACGACTTTTCGGTGATCGCGGCGCTGCGCCTCCGGCATCAGCGCGATAAATGCGTCCTCGAGGTTATCGACCCCGGTGCGCTCAAGCAGTTCCTGGGTCGTTCCGCGCGCCAGAATCCGACCCGCGTTCATCGCGATCAACAGATCGAAAGCCGCAGCTTCTTCCATATAGGCGGTTGCGACGACGACGCTCATGCCCTTTCGTGAGGCGCGAATTCGATCAATCAATCGCCAGAACTGAACGCGCGAAAGCGGATCGACCCCCGTCGTCGGCTCGTCGAGGATGAGAAGATCGGGATCATGTATCAGAGCGCAGCAGAGGCCGAGCTTTTGCTTCATTCCGCCCGATAACTGCCCCGCCGCCCGATCCCGGAACGGCGAGAGGCCGGTGCTCGCCAACAGATCCGCGATACGGCTGTCCCGCTCGGCCTTGCTCTGACCGAACAACCGTCCGAAGAATTCCAGATTTTCGACGACCGAAAGCGTGGCGTAGAGATTGCGGCCCAATCCTTGTGGCATGTAGGCTATGCGCGGACATGCCTCGACACGGTGACGGCGATCGGACATGTCGCCGCCCAGAACCTCCAACTGCCCGTCCTGCAGCGCCCGCGCGCCCGCGACGAGACTGAAGAGTGTCGATTTTCCCACGCCATCGGGTCCGATCACGCCGACAATCTGACCCGCGGGCAAATCAAGCGTAATCCCGTCGAGCGCCAACGTCCTGCCATATCGCAGGCTAACGTCGCTAAGACGGACGACCGTCCCAGCATCGTCGTGTGGGGAGATGGTCACTTCGGCAGGCGCGTCTCGAGACGGGCCGGCCAAGGCTGATTAGCGTCGAGACGGACATAAGCTATTCCGGGCAATCCGGTCTTTACCTGAGTGATGAACGTTCTGAGGATCTCCGGATCGATCCGCGCTCTCACCCGGAACATCAGATTCTCGCGCTCGCTTGTGGTCTCGACGGTCTTGGGCGTGAACTGAGCCACCGCCGCCACAAACGATATCGTAGCGGGGATCACGTATAAGGGCGCCGCGTCGAGCGCCAAGCGCGCTTGTGCGCCCAAGGCGACCTTTCCGGCGCTGGCGTCGGAGAGAAAGAAGGTCATGTACACATCCGTGAGATCGACGATCGTCAGCACCACGCCGCCAGCGGCTATGACCTCGGAAAGCTGCGCGACACGATATTGAACCCTGCCGTCGCGCGGCGAGCGAAGCGCGCTATCCTCGATATTGGCCTGAATGACGGCGATCGCCGCTTGCGCGGCGACCACGCCGGAACGTGCGCCGACGACCTGAGCTTGCGCCGTGACGATAGCCGAATCCGCCGCCGCGACTTGCGCCAGCGCGGTCGCGACCGCTGCGTCGCTGCTCCGCTCCAGAGAAAGGTCTTGATCGAACTGCTGCTCTGTCGTCCAACCCTGCTTTTGAAGAATGCGGGACCGCGCCAGTTGCCCTTGAGCGGCCGTCGAAGCCGCCCTGTGCTGATCGACGACCGCTTGCGCGGCCGTGCGGTCCGCTTGTCGAGCCGACACCATGCTCTCGTCGACCGCGATGACGTTGACGGCTTGGTTGAGATCGGCTTGCGCTTGGTCTCGTTGCGCCAGAAGTGTCGCCGTATCCATCTGAGCGACGATCTGCCCTTGCGTTACGAAATCGCCCTCATTCGCGAATACCTGCGCCAGCCGGCCAGCAATCTTGGGCGACACATTGATCTCGGTTCCCTCCAGTCGGCCATTGCCGCTGGCGAAACCCGGTCCGATCGGTTCGGGTTGAAGCCAATACCAGATCAAAGCGCCGGCCGACGCCATCACGGCCAAGGCAATCGCGCCAAGAACGATTTTGCCCTTCTTGCTTATGGGAGGGCGGTTCTTTGAATCGGGCGGTTTGGGAGAACCACTGTTCGCTTCACGAGGCGCGCTAGCGTCTGCGACGGCTGCCTGGCCGGCTTGCGCCGCGCTCACAGCAACGCCCATTTTGTAGCCCCTTCGTTCTGCATATGCCCGCGGCCGTGTTCAGCTTGCCATTGTGATCGGCGCGTCGCGGCTGTTCAGGACGAGGGCCGGGCGGTCCGTCCGTGCGACGCGACGCCCGCTTGAATATGAAGCACTTCGGTTTAGGCGCCGGTCGGCGACTTGATGGGTCGCCGTCCGGCGCTGAAACCAGCTCTGGCTATATCAAGCGATCTTCGTTCAGCGACCGGGGCGCAGCGTCAACGACTCGACGCCTGCCGCAAGTGCGAGGCCCGTCTGTCCTTCGACCGATAGAGGCTGCAGAGTAAATGCGCGGTCGGAACCGCCAACGAGGACATTGGCGCCAACGCCTACGCCGACCGTCGCCGACGCATCGACGCCGCCGTACTCGCCAGCGAGCGCGTGGCGCCGCGGTCCCTGGACGGGAGCAAACACGTCCCAGGCGAGAACGCCCCGGTCGGTTGCGCCGAGATCCAGGCCGAACTTATGGATTTTGCCATAATAGTGTTCCCGCCAACCATGTGCGGACGTGAAGGCGCAACTCAGGTCCTTGCTCGACGTGATGATGAGGCCGAGGCCGGCTGAGACCTCGCAACGCAAGGCGCCGACCTTGACGTGTTCGTCAGCCGAGGCCGGCAGCGCCATTCCGAAAACAAATGTCGCGGCGGCGGCGGCGACGAGGAGAGTCTTGAGAGTCATCGATTCGTCCAATCTGTTTGGCCAGCTCTCCGACGCGACGTCCGCACGCTGCGCAAACGTCCAATGGCGCCAGGAGACCGGTCCTTCTCGTTGAGAGACATCAGCCTTCAACGGACGGCTCGTACCTCGTGGCCGAACGCCGATGAAGAGTCGGAATCTACTCACGCCCGGTGAATCGGCGAACGACGGCGACCGGGAGGGAATGGGTACAAATGACGAGAGACGGCCGATCACCGCGCCACGCCGAACGCACCAAAACCCGACTCGCGGCGCCTCCGTCACTCACCGTGCTTCTGGGTTGGCGTTGCGATATTTCTCGTCGCGAGATTGAACTATGTGTTTTCGGAAGATCTCTCCTTCCGCACGAACGGGAGGACGCCTTCGAGCGACAAAACTTCGACGAGCACGGCCCCATTCCCACAGAAACCGCTCTCAAGCCTGTCTGCGCGCGTCTGGGATTGCCCACCGATCGGCCGACGACCTTGAAGGGCCGAGGAATGCGAGCAGATCGCTCACCAAGCTAGGGCGCTGCCGCGTTTCGGCGAGCGCAGCAAGATAGTCCGCCGCCCAGAGTTCGATATTATGGACCAGGAGATGTTGCAGCATCGGGCCATGACGTTCGCGGCGCTCGGACAACGGCATCCCCAATGCGCGCTTCAGCGCTGCGGCCACCGCGTCGCTCTCGTGTGGGTTGACGATCAGCGCCCCAGTGAGTTCCGCCGCCGCCCCGGCAAATTGCGAAAGCACGAGCACGCCGGGATTCTCCGGGTCCTGCGCTGCGACATATTCCTTGGCGACGAGGTTCATGCCGTCGCGAAGCGGCGTAACCAGCGCCACATTCGCCGCGCGGTAGATGCCCGCGAGCGCGGCGCGTGAATGGGAACGGTTGACGTAGCGTATCGGGGTCCAGGACGCCTCGCCATAACGGCCGTTGACTCTGCTGATCAGCGTCGTCACTTCATTTTCGATCGCAGCGTAGTCCTTGATGTCCGACCGACTCCTTGGCGTGATCTGCAACAGGGTGACGTGCGATCGCCACTCCGGATTGTCTTCGAGAAAACGGTTGAACCCGTTGATGCGCTGGATGATGCCCTTGGAGTAATCTAGCCGGTCGACGCCGAGCACCAGACGCAGTCCGGTAAGGCTCTCCGTCATTTCTTTGGCGAAGGGCGAACGCGCGGCATTGCGCGCAAGCCGCGCGTAAGTGGCGGTCTCGATGCTGACTGGAAATGCGCCGATGCGGGTCTGTCGCCCCTCCACTTCGAATGTCAAGCCGCGGCCCTTCTTGGCCCCCGGCATCGCCAAGAGGTAGGCGGCGAAATTGTCGCGATCATTCTCGGTCTGAAAGCCGACAAGATCATAGTATGTGAGGGCGCCGAGAATCTCGTCGTGGTGCGGCAGCGTACGCAGAATGTCTAACGGAGCGCAGGGGATGTGCAAGAAGAAACCGATCGGATTGAGATGCCCTCGCGCGCGCAGTTCGCGCGCCAACGGCATCAGATGGTAGTCATGCACCCAAACGACGTCGTCCTCTCTTAGGAAGGCGCTGAGCTTGTCGGCGAACTGGCGATTGACGCGCATATAGCCTGAATGATCGGCGCGCGAATATTCCTGCAAATCGACGCGATAGTGCAGGATCGGCCACAGGACCCGGTTGGCCAGCCCATTGTAATATTCTTCAAAATCATTCTTCGACAGATCGATGACGGCATAGGTTATGTGATTGTGCTCGACGATGCGCGGCTCCACCGTCTCCGTTTCGTCGATCTTGCCGCTCCAGCCGAACCACACGCCGGTGCGGTTTCTCAGCGCCGCTTTCACTGCGACTACGAGTCCTCCCGCCATCTGCCTGTTTCCCGGCTCGGGTACGGCGACCCGGTTCGAGACGATGATGAGACGCGGGCCCATGTTTCCTTCCAACTCGACGACAGACGCGTCGCTGTGTTGATGATACTGACGATCACCGTCTCGAATCGGGGCGCCTTCTGAAGCCGCCGCCTGAGCGCTGATCGTCTGACCCCGTGCGCTCACGCCCCAAACGGCGCCGACTCGCATTGTCGCGATGGACAATGCGCCGAGTGCGATCAGACCGCTGCCGATCAAGTCGTACGCCAGCATGCCTCCGCCTCTTCCGGCCGTGAAACGAGGCGCACTCTACCGGTTCGCCGTGACGGCGATAGGTTCGGATTTCACCTACAGGGCGAGCGGCCGCACGGCGCAATTCGGCATGGCGCCGAAATGCCAATTCGCGCGCTAAGCAGCTTACAAAACTGAGTTGAGCGGGATCAAAAGGGCGAGCCGCATCGCACCGCGCCGTGATCGATGGCAAGGTTGCTGGCCGGCAAGTGGGTGGGCGCAGCAGAGCGAAGCGATCTGGGAGCGACCCTTTGCAGCGCCTTCGCCGACTCATCTAGACGAGCTTTGACGGCGTGGCTGATGACTTCAGTGAGGCGCCACGCGCCTTTACGCCCATGGGGCATCGATGTCCTCATAGGCTGCAACAAGGGCGTCAATTTTGGCGAGAACGTTCTGATGGAACCGCCGCTGTCGCTCGGTCAAGTCTATGCCATTTTGGGTGATAATCGCGCCCCTCTCGATTTCGTCGAGAGCGGCGACCGCTACCGCCCTATCTTCGCGCAGTGCAGCGATCTTATCGTAGTATGCGCCCATGCCAATCCCCCATGCTTTGCGGCAGGCATTCCGCGCAACGCGCATGCGGAGCGGGCGCCTGCCGATGCGACTTGCATTCAAACTAAGAAACGACCCACGACCCAAGCAGTCTCGTATTGCGGCGAACTCTCGGCGAGAATCGGAATCTACTCACGAAGCCTTGTCACATATGTCGTGAGTCTCAGTCTTCGGCGCCGCTATCTCGACGACGGCCAGTGGCGCATCGCCGCAGCGCTGCCGCGACTGTCGCCCAGCTGCCACACGGATGAAATGGCGCCGGGCGCCCGTCGAGTTCAGACAGACCGCCGCGGAGATCACGGAGAAGAGCGACGCCGTCGCGGCGTTCGAAATGAGTTCGAGGAAGGTCGAAGCCAAACGCGATCGTCAGGCCACGCCCTCGCGCGCGATTTGCGCGATGCATTCCCACGGCGCGCAAGTCAGCGAAAATTCGCCGCCGCTAACGCGCAGCACGAGAATAGCGTGCGCAAGATCGGCGCGTAACGCTAAAGGCGCCCCATGAGCGCGAGCACCACGATGACAATCAGGACGACGCCGACCACGCCGACGCCGCCGTGGCCATATCCATAGCCGTAACCCCAATAGGGGAGGACGCTGCCGCCCCCCAGACCGCCGAGCAGCAGCAAGAGGAAGAGGACGACAAGGATAAATCCTATAAGTGACAAGGCGGGCTCCCATGGCCTGAGAAACGCCAACACCCGACACGATCGCGCCAACGGCTATCTGGCGGCGGCCGTTCTGCTGGACGCAAACAAACGAAGGGGCGGTCGCATTGGGTTTGGGGGCCACTGCGACCGCCAGTACGCAAGCGCGGGTCGACGGGGGGGACTAAAAGACCGGCGCGCGACACAATTACTGATGCGGCAATCCGTGCTCACATGAAAGGTTCGGATTCTACCTATACGGCGCCATGGGCGGCCCGTTCGCGTGGGGGGAGATCGCGTTCGGCGCGCAGCCGTCCGCGCCCATGTTCCGCACGGGTAATGAGGCCCTCAGTTTGAACCCTGCGGTCCTTGATGGCCGTTCGTGTTCGACCTCCGCCACGTGCTGTGCTTGGGCGATGGACAGGGCCGCGCAATGCTGAGGGCCGAATAGTTGCCTGCTTCCCTGAGAATCACACCGTTTCGAACGGGCGCGAGTCCGCTTTCTCGACGTCAGAAATGTCTGTGTCTAGCGCGGCGTTGAAGCCTCGCTTGTGGTGGCGGCCGGGTTGGGGCCGCCCACAGGCGATGAATGGGTGACGAAGATGAAGTAGCCGGCGAGCAAGAGAGCGAGAAGGGTCAGCGGTATGAAGAGCCGCGAAGGCGTGAAAGCGGCGGCTTTGATCAGCGCCGCAGGCGCTGCGCCTTTGTAGATTGGACGTTGCGGCAAGAGCGCAATCAGGCGAGCGGCGATCGTCGCTGCGGATAGACCTGTCACCAAGTCCGCCGACGTCGCCGCGATCAGCACAGCCAGTCGCTCTGTCGCCCTCTCCTTGGGCATGCCCGCCAAACTGGCGGTTTCTTGCCAAGGGTCGACGTCGAACCGAGCCAGCGCCGAAAGTACGCTCAGCGTCGTTCCATTTCGGTTCTCGCCGACCGGCGCGAACAGAAAATCGTCGAACTCGCGGCCGAGAAGAGGGGTGAGCGCGTTGTGGGTCATGTCTTCAACTGAGTTTCTGATCGACAGCGTCAGCCCAATGTCACGTGAACGCGGTGGACGGCGCCGTCGTCGACCATAAGCAGTCGCAACGGCCGCTCGGTGATTTCAACCCCGTCGATCTCGGCGAAGCGGACGCCGCGGCTGACCCCGGCGGGGTTTTCAACGGCGATCTCGTATCGCGCCGATCGCCGCCGGACGCTGATCTCGAACGTCGGCCACGCCCTGGGTATGCAGGGGTCGAGATGCAGGAAGGCGCCGCGAAGGCGCAATCCGAGAATGCTCTCGACGCCGGCGCGTTGCATCCAACCGGCCGAACCCGTGTACCAGGTCCAGCCGCCGCGTCCGACATGGGGCGCCGTCGCGTAGACGTCGGCCGCGACGACGTAGGGTTCGACCTTGTAGCGCAGCACGCCGGTGCGAGTGCGCGCGTGATTGATGGGGTTGAGCAGCGAGAACAGGTCGACCGCCTTGTCGCCGTCGCCGAGCGCGGCGAAGGCCATCACCGACCACGCGGCGGCGTGAGTGTACTGGCCGCCGTTCTCGCGCACGCCAGGCGGATAGGCCTTGATGTAGCCGGGATCCAGCGCGGACTTGTCGAACGGCGGGGCGAACAACAGCGCCAGGCCGTCGTCGCGGCGGATCAGCTCGCGTTCGACCGAGGCCATCGCTTGCGTCGCCCGTTCCGGCGCCGCCGCGCCCGAGAGCACGGCCCAGGATTGCGCGATCGCGTCGATGCGGCATTCCTCGTTCGCCGCCGCGCCCAGCGGCTCGCCGCCATCGAAAAACGCCCGCCGATACCACTCGCCGTCCCACGCCTCGCGCTCGAGCGAGGCCCGCAGCCCCGCAGCGTGCGCCGTCCATTTTGCGGGGCGTTCCGTCTCGCCGCGCGCCTGAGCGAGCGGAATGAAGGCTGTCAGCGCCGCGTGCAGGAACCAGCCGAGCCATACGCTTTCGCCATCGCCCTTTTCGCCGACGCGGTTCATGCCGTCGTTCCAGTCGCCGGTTCCCATCAAGGGAAGCCCATGGCCGCCGAGCGCAAGACTGGCGTCGAGGGCGAGCGCGCAATGCTCGAACAATGTCGCCGTCCGGTCGGACACGACGGGAGCGAAGAAGCTGTCGGACTCGCCAGGCTCCAACGCCTGGCCTTCCAGAAACGGGATCATCTCGTCGAGGACGGCGACGTCCGCCGTGACGTCGACGAAATGGGCGACCGCAACGGCCAGCCACGGGCGATCGTCGGAAATGCGGGTGCGCACGCCCTGGCCGGAATGAGGCAGCCACCAATGCTGAACGTCGCCTTCGGCGAACTGACGGGCCGCGGCGCGCAGCAGGTGTTCGCGCGTCAGCGACGGCTGCGCGGCGGCCAGCGCCATGCCGTCCTGCAATTGATCGCGAAATCCATAGGCGCCGCTCGCCTGGTAGAAGGCGGAACGCGCCCAGATACGGCAGCTCAGCGTCTGGTAAACGAGCCAGCCGTTGAGCATGACGTCCATCGTGCGATCCGGCGTCTTGACGACGACAGCGCCGAGAATGTCGTCCCATTTGCGCGCGATCTCGCCTTCGACGGCGTCGAGATCGGCGGCGCGATAGCGCGCGATCAGTGCCCGCGCCTCGTCTGCGCTCGCCGCTTCGCCGAGCAGGAAGACGACTTCGACGCGGCCGCCCGGCGGCAATTCGATCTTCGTGCGCATCGCCGCGCAAGGATCAAGACCCGCGCCGATCTTCTTCGACAGCGGCGCAGCGCCGGCGAGGGCGGCGGGATCGGCAAGCGCGCCGTTGCGACCGATGAACTCACGCCGATCGCCCGTCCAATCGCTCTGCGCCCCGCGCAAGTCGGCAAAAGCGACACGCGATCCGAACCCCATGTTCCAGGGGTTGCAGGCGAACATCGCCCCGGTGGCGGCGTCGAGTTCGGTGCAGACGAACGGCAGCGACGCCGAACGCGACGAGCCGAGAACCCATTCGACGTAGGCGGTCACGCTGAGCCGGCGCGGACGGCGCGACTGATTGGTCAGAACGAGCCGCGAAATCTTGATCGAATCGTCGACCGGCACGTATTGCATAAGATCGGACGCGATTTCGTGCGCGACATGCTCGAATCGACTGTAGCCGCGGCCGTGACGGACCGTGTAAGTCGCCGCCGCGTCGCGGATGGGCAGCGGGGTCGGGCCCCACACGTCGCCCGCATCGTCGTCGCGCAAATAGAAGGCTTCGCCGCTTCGGTCGCCGATCGGGTCGTTCGACCACGGGGTGAGCTGATTCTCGCGACCGTTGACGGACCAAGTGTAGCCGCCGCCCTCGGTTCCCGTTTGGAACCCGAAAGTCGGATTGGCGATGACGTTGATCCACGGCGCCGGCGTCGATTGACCCGGTCCGAGGATGGTCACGTACTCGGCGCCGTCTCGCGCAAACCCGCCAAGTCCGTTGAAGAATTCGAGGTCGGGAGGGTGTGGCCGGAATGGCGGCGCTAACCGCGCGACGACGCGCTTCCGCGCGACCCTCACGGACTCGACGGGCTCCAGGATGTGCTCGAGCTGCTCAAACAGGCCGCCACGCTGCGCCGGCAAAACGACCCGTGCGGCGGAGGTCAGAAGAGCTCGCGTTTCGGCCGGGATCAAATCGGCGCGCAACACGAAGATGCCGCCCGCCGGCCGTTCTACGCCGGGTTGCGGGCGCGACTGGCTGGCTCTGACCAGGGTCTCGATGGCGATCTGAAGCTCCTGGACATAAGAGGATCGGCGCTCATTCAAGATGACGAGATCGACCGCGAGCTGTTTCATCCGCCAATATTCGTGCGCCTGAAGCAATTCGCGGGCAACGTCGACATGCTCGGCGTCGGCGATGCGCAGCAGCACGATCGGCAAATCGCCGGAAATTCCCTGCGGCCACAGGCCGGACTGCGCGCCGCCGCCTCGCACGATCGCATCCGAGGACGGGCGCAACGCCGGCGCTGCATAGATGACATGCCCCGCAAGCCGCTGAAACAGCCCCGCTTCGCCCGCCGTCACGCCGAGATGGTGGAGTTGCACCTGAGCCTGCGTCCACGCCAACATCGAGGCGCGCGCAAACGCGGTGGCGTCGCGATGCTTGTCGATGCCGTCAAGGAGCGCGGCGCGACTGGAGGCGGCGATGGTCCAAAACGCCACGCGGACGGTCGCCCCTGGCGCAACGCGGATGCGGCGGCGGATCGAAAAGATCGAGTCGAGGACGGCGCCGACCGAGTTCGACAGCGGGCGGCTGTCCGTCACGGCGATGGGCGTGCGAATGCTGCGGCCGCGGCCGAGGAACCGCGCTCGGTCCGTCTCAAATTCAGCGGCGCCAATCGCTTCGCCGTCGACGACGCTCAGATGCGCGGCCCAGATTTCCGGCTCGGTCGGGGTCCGTCTGCGCCGCGTCGCCAGGATCGCGCCGGTGTCGGCGAGATATTCCGTCTCGACGAAAAGCTTCGAAAAGGCGGGATGCGAGATGTCGGCGCTCAGCGGCGCCAGGACGAGTTCGGCGTAGGACGTGATTTCGATGTCGCGGGCGCCGAGGCCGGAATTCGTGATCGAGACGCGGCGAACCTCGGCGTCGTCCTCCCCGGAAACGAGCACGTCCAGCGTCGTCGTCAGCGAGCCGTCGCGGCGCGTCACCTCGACGCGATCCTCGTTGAAGGTCAACGCATAGGCGTCCGGCTCGACGCCGCTCGGTTGGAAGCCTGCCGACCACGCCACACTGCTGCGGACGTCCTTGATGAAGAGGTAGGAGCCGTAGTCGTCGCAGGTCGCATCTTCGCGCCAGCGCGTGATCGCCAGTTCACCCCAGCGGCTGTATCCCGAGCCAGCCGACGTCAGCATGGTGGCGTAGCGACCGTTGGAAAGAAGATGCGTGGCGGGCGTCGCCTGATGCGCGGAGACAAACCGGCGTCCGCCGGAAGGCTCGATATCGCGGGCGCTGGCGGCCGACTTCACTTCCGCCGCCCATGTTCGAGTGGCGGCGACATCGCGCGGCATGCGCTCCTGCAGCAACAGTTCGCTGGCCTTGACGATCGGCTCGGCATGGAAGCGCCGCCGCATCACGCCCTTAAGCAGAGCGTCGGCGATGGCGACGATCGTCATGCCCTGATGGTGCGCCATGAAGTTGCGCACGATGGCGACGGTCTCGTCCTCGGGCACGCGCGCCGGCGTGTAATCCAGCGCGTCGTAATAGCCATAGCGGCCTAACGCGCCGACTTCAGCCAAACGCGCCAGATTGGCTGCGGCGGCGCGCGGATCGACCATCGCCGCCAGCGCGGTGGCGTAAGGGGCGATGACCCTGGCCTCGCCGAGGCCGCGCTTCAACCCGAGGCCGGGAACGCCGAAGTTGGAGTATTGGTAAGTGAACTCCAGGTCGCGCGCGTTGTAGGCGGATTCGGATATGCCCCATGGCAGGCCGAGTTTGGCGCCGTAGGCGATCTGCCGGCGCACGATCAGCCGATTGGTCTGGTCGAGCAGGCTCCCTGTCGGCGCTCGCATGACCAGCGACGGCATCAGATACTCGAACATCGATCCCGACCACGAAATCAGCGCGGCGCCATGTGCGACTGGGGTCGCGGCGCGGCCGAGCCGGAACCAGTGTTTGGCCGCGACGTCGCCTTTGGCGATGGCGAAGAAGCTGGCGAGCCGCGCCTCAGACGCCAACAGATCGTAGCAATTCGTGTCGAGCGCGCCTTCCGGCGCGAGAAATCCGATCGACAGCAGTTGGCGGCGGCGGTTGAACAGGAAGCCGAAGTCCATCGCCAGCGCCATCGACCGCGCCGTCTCTTCCAACGTCGAGAGCCGTACGGTCGCAGAGCGAGCCGTATTCGCGGACTGCGCGAGATCGCGGCGGTGCGCGACGATCGCCTTCAGAGTCGCTTGCGCCCAGAACAGCATGTCGGCGCCGCTGCCGTCGCCGCGTTCGATCGCCAGCGCTCCGGCGATGTCGACCATGATCTCGGCTTCGGCCTGGAGACCCACCAGTCGCGTCGCAAGATCGTCGTTCGAAAGTCGCGCCTGCCGCAAGGCGACCGCCACGGCGGCGACTGCGTCGTCGAGTTGGCTGACCGTCACAGTCTGGGTCTGCCCGCCATCGCGCAAATGGACGGATTCCGCGCGGGTAATTTCGAGAGCATCGGCGACGCCGTTGAGGCGCTGGTGCGCCGCAATCGGGCGGCCTTTCCATTCCCGGCACGCGTTCGCCAGCACGATCAGGTGTCCGGCCAGATTGCCGCTGTCGACAGTCGACACATATCTCGGGTCGAGCGGGCGCAGGTCGCGCGTGTCGTACCAATTGTAGAAGTGTCCGCGAAAGCGTTGCAACCCGCGCATCGTCGCGAGCGTCGCCTCGATTCGATCAATCGCCCGGTCGGCGCCAATCCAGCCGAAATCGCGCGCGCTGACGACGGAAAGGAGATAAAGGCCGAGATTGGTCGGCGACGTCCGGTGGGCGATCGCCGGCGTCGGGTTATCCTGAAAATTGTCAGGCGGCAGCATGTTGTCCGCCGGCGTGACGAACGTCTCGAAGAACCGCCAGGTGCGGCGCGCGGTTCGTCTGAGCGCCTCGGCGTCGGCGTCGGACATCGACAATTGGGCGATCGCTCCAGGAGACAAGCTGATGCGGCGCGCAACCGCGGGCGAGGCGACCCACAGCGCGGCGAACGGCAGCGCCACGGGCCACGATTCGTGGCCAAACGCCAAAGCGACAATCGCTGCGACGGCGCCGATAACGATCGCCGCCGCCATTCGGCGCGTCAAGCCCAGGAGGTCAAGGCGCGGACCGAGCGTCGCCTGCGCCGCCGGAACCCACTCGAGCAGATGGCGACGGGTCACGCCCAGGCGCCAGAGCGTGCGGCCGATCGCGTCGGCCATGAGCCACGCCTGATCCGCCAGGAACACAACTGTCAGCGTCGACAGCGTCAAGGCGAGACGGAAATCGCCGCCGAGCGCCCGCAGATGGCTCGCGATCGTCACGCCCGGTCGTCGCGGCGGAATGGCGGCGACGACTGGGATCAGGGTCGGCAGCACAATCGTCAGGACGACGAAAAGAGACCAGATCAGCGCCGCGTGAAGCGACAACGTCCAACCCGCGAGCAGAGCGAGCACCGCGGCGGGCGCTGAAAGGGTTCGACGCAGATTGTCGAGCATCTTCCATCGGCCGACCGCAGGGATGGCGCTCGTTGCGCGACCGAAGATCCATGGCAGCAATTGCCAGTCGCCGCGCGCCCAACGGTGATGGCGGATCGCGCCGACGTCGTAGCGGGCCGGAAATTCCTCGACGACCTCGACGTCCGAAGCGAGACCGGCGCGCGCGAACACGCCTTCGAACAGATCGTGGCTGAGCAGCGTCGAATCCGGCGCCCGGCCGGCGAGCGCAGCTTCGAAGGCGTCGACGTCGTAGATGCCTTTGCCCGCATAGGAGCCTTCGCCGAACAGATCCTGATAGACGTCCGAGACAGCCGAGGCGTAGGGATCGATTCCGCTCAGGCTGGAGAAGATGCGCTGGAACAGCGAGCCCTCGCGGCCGGTCGGCAGCGAAGGCGTGACGCGCGGCTGCAACACCGCGTAGCCTTCCACCACCCTGCCCGCGGCTGTATCGAGACGTGGCCGGTTCAGCGGATGCGCCATCTTGCCGATCAGGCGGCGAACCGTATCGCGCGGCAACCGCGTGTCCGCGTCGAGCGTCACGACGTAGCGGATATCGGCGGGCGCGACAGGCGGCCCGGCGCCGACGTCGATGAAGGTGGTGTCGGTCGCGGCGCGCAGCAGCCGGTTCAGTTCGTGCA
>Ga0182014_10002490_pt1 | contig 23117 bp, 18 predicted proteins | sample 612S2DmetaG_FD_120489 | JGI IMG/M metagenome (GOLD analysis project Ga0182014, IMG submission 120489) | Permafrost microbial communities from Stordalen Mire, Sweden - 612S2D metaG | ecosystem: Environmental > Terrestrial > Soil > Wetlands > Permafrost | place: Sweden: Stordalen | collected...
ACAAAATCCCGCGAGAGCAGCGGTGCAACGGCAATGTTGGCGGTGCGCTGCTCGCCGGCTCGGGTGGTGAGGCGGAACTTGTAGAGGTGATGGACGCCTTGCTCGTTGCGGAAGCCCTCGAGCGCCTCAATGAACCCCAATGGGAAGACCGCGCGAAGCGGCTGGCCAATGGCCTCGGCGCGGCTGAGAGCGTACATGGCCTCCATCTGCGCGTTCCAACTCTCGATGCGATCCTCCAGATCGAGAGCCAGGATGCCGACGTTGATCGACTCGACGATGTTTTCGTTGAACTCCTTGAGCCGCTCGAACTCGCCGATTTTGGTTTCCAGGCGGGCGTAGAGGCTGGCGTTCTGGAGGGCGATGCCGATGTAGCTGGCCAGGGATTCGAGCAACTCGATGTCTTCGCTGGAGAGGAAGTCGCCGCCGATGGTGCGGCCCAGTCCGATTACGGCGATGGTGCGTGTAGCCGTTCCGTCCTGAACGCGGCAGGGCAGATAGTAGTTCAGGTCGAGCAGAGCGGCGGTGCGTCGCTGGTCAAGGGGCAGATGCATAGCCAGCTGGGCGTTTTCCAGGAAGATGTGCGAGTGGTCCTGGGCGACGTCGAAGTTCAGGAAGCCCAAAGCCATACCGTCCTGCGCGGCCAAGGCCTCAGCGGGCAGCCCGTGGGAGGCGGCCAGCCGCAAATGGCCGGAATCATTTGAGTTTTGAGCCAGGAAAACAGCAACGCGCGCCACCAGCAAGGTGCGCGGCAACCGCTCCACGATCGATTTCAGAAGGGCTTCGAGATCGGTTTCCGAACTGAGGCCGCGGCCGAAATCGACCAGCGCCTTGCGGTAGTCGTAGCGATGGCGGTCGAAGACGCGGTCTACCCAACTCTGAATCCTACGTTTGAGAGGTTCAAAGAGGGCGAGCGCCACCACAATGGCGATGCCTTCGCCCCAGTCCCTGACCGGCTCGGGCAGCCGATAGTGGGCCAGCCCTGCGGCCGCCGCGATGACTCCGAAGTAAGCTCCCAGGATCAGGCCGGTGGCCAGCGTATACGCCACGCCGCGTTTGAAGATCAGGTCGGTGTCCATCAAGCGGTAGCGGACGATGGCCCAGCTGAAGGTGAGCGGCAGAAAGATGATGGAGAAGCCAGCCAGATTCGTGAGCAGGCTGGGCACCCGCAGGTCAAAGAGGAAGGGAATGGCGTAAAACAGCGTGAAAGGAACAACTGCCAGCAGTGCGCCGCGGGTAAGCCACTTCAATTGCTGGCGCAGCAGCGGCGTGTTGGCACGGCTGTAGCTGAGCAGGAACAGGGCGGCCGCAAGCACGTAGAAAATGGCGTCGTATGCCGTTCCGACCTGCTCCAGGCGGTGCTTGAGTAGCGCGGTGGCCTGCCAATAGTTGATGGCATAGAGCCACAGGCAGAGCAATCCGGCGCCGGGCGCATAGATCAGCGGCAAGAGCCAGCGGCGGCCAAGCTTTTTGAGGCGTTCCTCGGGAAAACTGAGGGCAAAATGCAGAAACAGCGCCGGCTGAAGGGATTCAGCCAGCACATTCGACCAGAAGACGGTCCAGTCCAGCGCGTCGAACGCGCCGGTGTACTTGAGCGCATAGAGGGCGAATGAGACCAGGCAGAAGAGGTAGAAGTGGGTGGCGCGCGGAGCTGTCCAGCGGCGAAAAAGCACATAGATGCCGATGGCCAAATAGACGAGCCCAATCAGACGCTGCCCCAGCGCGAGGCTTCGGTCCAGCGGCTCCGGAATCACCTCGACGATTACTTCCGAAGGCGAGACTCCGTTGCGGTTGAGCCGATAGTAAATCTGGAAGTAGCTGCCGGTCCGATAGAGGGCGCGTTCCAAATCCGCCGATCTAAGAACAGGGGTAAACTTGACGTCGGAGGAAAGGGAAAGCGGCGCGTTTTCGGCGTGCTGCTCAACTTCGTCCGGCAGTTCCTTCACGACGCTCGAAATCTGTTCAGACGACCGAATATTCGGGTGCAGGCCCGAACCGACCGATCCGACAGGCAGGATATTCACGCCCGTGAGCCGGTCGCCGCTCCGGATGCCAGCGCGCTGTCCGGGGCTGTCAGGCAGAACCCTGTCTGCCACCAGACCGCTGCCATTCGCCGCCTCCCGCCACCAGACGCCGTCGTCGGGCTGCTGGGAGTGGCGCTCCTCGATAAAATTCAACACCGCCAACAGCACCAGACCAGCCGTGACTACGGCCAGCAGTGTCGCCTGCAAGCGGTTGAAGAGATTTGTCTCCATCAGAGGAGCACCTTATTCCATTCTCCTCTATTGCACGTCAGTTGCCATGGCTGAAAAAGACCTCGAACGCGAAAAGCAGAAGGACAATCGATTGAGAATACGCGAGATAGAGATGATTGGCTCCCGGAAACGTCAACCGGATTCCGCAGAGATGGAAGAGAAAATACAATAAACTGCATGATGCCTACTAAAAAAGGGATATACATATTGAAATCTGTAGCGGTTGGAATTCCACTCGAATCATGGGGATTGACCCGCACGGCCGCTTTCTCATGGACTGGAATCCCGGATTCTCGCCTCTCTCGAAGGCAATGAGGTCGGAAGAAGCGAACACCTTACCTGCTTCGAAGTTCTCAGCGGCGCAGTGGTGCACAAGGCCATTTTCATAGCGTATTCTGGTGTGGAATTGGACTCCAGATATGTACGGAGGAATGTTTTCGATGCGTCGAGTTTTGTTGTGCGGGTTGAGTGGGTTTGCGGTTTGCGCGCTGCTCTCAACGGCGGTGCTTGCGGGCGGGCATAATCCCGCCGATTATCCATTGCGGATCAACATCTTTCATCACAGTTCCTATTCGCACTACTATGGCCCATCCAGCGTACGGTCTCTGAATGGTGTGGACGGGGAGGGCCGCGCAAATCTCTTTGAGAATGGCGAACCGGCGGGTTTCGACTTCAGGTATAACTGCGGGAGTCGGCTCATGAACTCGGCGGGTAACGAGACTTTCCGGGCGCGGTGGAAGAAGCCGGGCAAGGAGCTGGAGATGCTGCTGCCCGCGATGGCTGGAACCTGCGACCTGAAGGTGGAGATGAAGGAAGGCATTGCCTTTCGCAGGACCAAAGATGGCGCTCTGATCGAAGTACCAGCCGAGAAGTTCAAGGAATGGATGATCAAGTATCAGTACGATCCAGAACATGGCAAGGAAGTGCCGGTGGCGCCGGCTCCTGACCCGGCAAGCACCGGAGCGAGTGCGCCCAGGTAAAACGCGCCTGATTGCTGACGGTACGTGGGGCGTCGCTGTCCGCTCCACTTGCCGTCGATTCGATAGATATAGATGAGAATTGCCGCGGGGCTGTAAACTTGCAGCCTGTGCGGGCGTCTACCTAAGTGATGGCAGCCGGCACAGCATTGGTACCGATGAGCATAGCTACCGCACAAGAGAATGCGGCGCAGGAGTTTTCTGCTGTCGTCGCAAAGCATCGTATGCAGATCTTCCGGTTTCTTCTCTCGTCGACTCGTGACGTGGACCTGGCCGAGACGCTGACGCAGGACTGTTTTCTGAAAGCGCACCGGAACTGGTCGAGCTTTCGCGGCGAGTCCAGCGCGATGACGTGGCTGATGCGCATCGCCATCAACCTGCAGAAGGATCACTGGCGCAACCGGCGGATGCAGTTCTGGCGTCAGACGCAGTTGCATTCGGTGGACCTGAACGAGGCCAGCGATTGGTTGCCGAGCGGCGAACGGTCAGCGGAAGAGCAGTTGCTGGCGAGGGAACGGGTGGGGCAGGTGGGGGCGGCAGTCAAGGGGCTCAGCGAGCGCCAGCGGACGGTGTTTTTGCTGCGCTACGTGGAAGAGATGGAGTTAAGCGAGATTGCGCGGGCCACAGGGCTCAATGAGGGAACGGTGAAGGCGCACCTTTCGCGGGCAGTGGCGAAAGTGCGCGCGGAACTGGGGGGTAAACGATGAGTTTCAAGGACAATATTCCGGACGAGCAGGTGGAACGTGCAAGGCTGTACGCGGAGCAGGACCCTGAGCTGAACGAGGCGCTCAGAGACTTCCGCTTGAGCGTTCATGCATGGAGCGAGGCGGTTTACGTTCGGCCGCGGGCTGTGGTTGAACACGCGCAGCGGCGGATTTGGCGGCTGGCGACCGGTTGGGCGCTGGGCTGCGTTCTGGTTGCCGGCGGAGCGTTCGGTGGATTTTACGGCCATCTTCACCGGCAGCAAGCCGCCGGCTGGGAGCACCATCCGCAGGAAACGGGGATTCACGAGACCAGCGCGGTCAAACTTGAGCAGCCGGCTGTTGTGCAAAGGGTTCAGCAGACACACAACGAGGAAGAGGACCTGCTGGCCAAAGTGGACAGCGACGTATCCAGACAGGTTCCGGCCGCTATGGAGCCACTGGCCCAACTGATGGCCGGGGACGAGACCCGGTAAGAACGAACTTGGGAAACAGACACCACCCCTCGCGAGGTCGAGGCAGGCAGAGGAGAAGGCGATGAAGGCATTTGCAGCAGTGTGGTCAGGATTGGCGATTGCGGGAGTTTTGTTGGCGGGGACGGCGATGGCGCAGCCGTCCGGCAATGGACCCGGAGCGGGTCCTGGATTTGCGGAGCATAAGCCTCCGATGGAGAAAGCCTTTGGACCCCAGGGTGAGCATGGGCGCTGGTGGAATAATCCCAAGGTCGTGGAGCGGCTGAAGCTGACCGAGGAGCAGCGGAAGACCTTTGACAGTATTCTGCTGCAGCACCGGGAAAAGCTGATCGACCTGCGCGCCAATGTAGAGAAGGCGGAGCTGGAAATGGAGCCGCTGATGGGTGACGATCAGCCGAATGAGGTCAAAATTTTGGCCCAGATCGACAAGGTGGCGCAGGCCCGGGCTGAGCTGGAAAAGGCGAATGCGCGTTTCTTGCTGGCGATTCGGAATAAGTTGACGCCGGAGCAGTGGAAACAGATGGAGGCTTACCGCGCCCGCCACGAGCAGGAACGCAGCGGTTCGGGACGGGACGGTCAAGGACAGCGACCGGGCGGCCATGAACAGGGCAGCCAGCACCACCAGACGCCCCCACCTCCGCCTCCACAAGGCGCAGATTCACAAGCTCCCGCTTCGCCGCAACCGCCCGCGGCTCCAGGACCAGGAACCGAGCAGTAGAAGGGTTTTGTAGCGAAAGTTTCAGGTAGAGAGCAAATGCGGTTGCAGTAAAAACCGATGGCGGCAAGAGGTGATCCTCTTGCCGCCGTTTTTTATTGCTAACAGCGAACAGTTGACAGCGAATAGCTTTCAACTGCTAGTTGTTTGTTTTGGTTTCCCAGACGCCGGTCGTCAGGTACTCGTGGATGGAGGCGGCGGCCTTGCGGCCCGCGCCCATGGCCAGGATCACCGTGGCGCCGCCGGTAACAATGTCGCCACCTGCAAAGACTCCGCGCTTGGAGGTGCGGAGTGTCTCCGGATCGGCAACGATGTAGTTGCGGGGGGTGGTCTTCAAGTCCGGCGTTGTGCTCTGGACGAGCGGATTGGCGGTGGTGCCAACGCCGATGATGGCCACATTCGCGGGCAGAACGAACTCGCTTCCCTTGATGGGCACCGGGCGGCGGCGACCACTTTCATCCGGCTCGCTCAGTTCCATGCGCACACAGCGCGCGCCTGTCAACCAGCCCTTTTCGTCGCCGATGAACTCGATCGGGTTGGTCAGCAGGTGGAACTCGATTCCCTCCTGCTTGGCGTGCTTTACTTCTTCAGCGCGGGCCGGCATCTCAGCCGCCGAGCGGCGATAGACCAGGGTTGACGACTTTGCGCCCAGGCGGCGCGAGGTGCGCACAGCGTCCATGGCCGTGTTGCCGCCACCCACCACGATTACATCCCGATCCCGGCAGTCGTATATCGGCTCATCGAACTCGGGAAACTGGTAGGCGCGCATCAGGTTCACGCGGGTAAGAAATTCGTTGGCTGAGTAGACGCCGTTGAGGTGCTCGCCCGGAACGCCGAGGAACTGCGGCAGTCCCGCGCCGGTAGCCACAAAAATCGCGTCGTAGCTCTCATCCTGCATCAGCTCGTCGATGGTGACGCTCTTGCCGACCACCACGTTGGTCTCGAACTCGACGCCCATCCGGCGCAGGTTGTCCACCTCGCCTTTCACGATGGATTTGGGCAGGCGAAACTCGGGAATGCCGTAAATGAGCACGCCGCCCAATTCGTGCAGGGCTTCAAAGACGCGAACGCGATGACCCTTTTGGATGAGGTCACCAGCGGCCGAAAGGCCCGCGGGACCGCTGCCGACGATGGCCACGCTTTTGCCCGTGGAGGGCGCGTTGGCGGGTAGTCCAAGTTTCCCGCTGGTGCGCTCGTAATCGGCCACAAACCGCTCCAGGTTGCCGATGGCGACGGGCGCTCCTTTTTTGCCCAGGATGCAGCCGCCCTCGCACTGGTTCTCCTGCGGGCAGACGCGTCCGGTGATGGCCGGCAGCGAGTTATCCTCGCGCAGCTTGGACGCAGCGGCAAGAAACTCGCCCGCATGAATCAGGGCCACCACTTCCTTGATCTTGACGCCCACCGGGCAATCGACGATGCAACCGGGCTTGGCGCAGGCGATGCAGCGGGAGGCCTCGGTCAGGGCATCGGCCGTTTGCAGGCCCTGGTTGACTTCCTCAAAGTTGCGGCTGCGCACCGTGGGGTCCGCCTCCGGCATATGCGTGCGCAAAATCTTCATCCGTTCTTTCAGCGGAAGAGTGTTTTTCTCAGACATGATGAACCTCCTCCGCTGCCAGATCTGCGCGAAGCTGCGCTACTTCCTCATCCTTGTTTTCCTGGAAGCGCTTGAGCGACTCGCACTCCTTTTCGCGATACATGGCGTTGCGCTGCATGAGAACCTCGAAGTTGACTTGAGAGGCGTCGAACTCCGGCCCATCCACGCAGGCAAACTTGCTCTTGTCGCCCAGCAGAACACGGCAGCCGCCGCACATCCCTGTGCCGTCCACCATGATGGAGTTCAGACTGACCATGGTCTTGATGCCCAGCGGCGCGGTGATCCGCGCCACAGCGCGCATCATCGGCACCGGGCCAACGGCGAGAATAAAGTCGATCTTGCGTCCGGCAGCGATCAACTCGTCGAGCTTCTTTGTGACCAAGCCATGTTCGCCGTAGCTGCCATCGTCGGTCATCACGTACGTCTCATTGCTGGCCTGGCGCACTTCGTCTTCAAAGACCACCATCTCAGTGGAGCGCGCGCCTTCAATAAAGACCACGTGATTGCCCGCCTGCTTGAGCGCGTTGGCCGTCGGGAGCGCCATGGCCGTGCCCACGCTGCCGGCAAGAATGACCGCCGTGCCGTAGTTTTCTATCTCCGAAGGACGGCCCAGGGGCCCGACGATGTCCAGGATGGCGTCGCCCGTTTCCAGGCAGTTGAGCAGCGAAGTTGTCTTGCCGATGGCCTGCACTACGATGGTGATCGTGCCGGCTACGGGGTCAGAACACTTGATGGTGAGCGGAATGCGCTCGCCCTTATCATGAAGGCGGAGAATGATGAATTGCCCCGGCTTATGCTTGCGCGCAATGCGCGGCGCCTCAATCATAAACTGCTTGATATTGAGGCCCACGTTGCGGGTTTCCAAGATTTTGTACATGAAAAAGGTCTCCAATTTGGCCAGTGTGACCGGCGATTCGCCTCCGCGCAGTTGCAAAAGCGGGCTCATCAACGATTGCACACCAAGGCGCAGGCGAACTCATCGCCGTCCTTCAGGATCATTCAGCCAGCGCGAGGGGGGATGTGATGTGAGTCACTAGGGGGCGAATCTCAGAAAGAACGAGATGGACCCAATTCGTGGGATCTATCGATAACGGCAGCAACTTAGCCCTCGCTTCGCGAGGATAGCGGGTTAGCAAGTTGGCGGCTTCGGTTCAGCCTTCCACTTCCAGGTTCTGCCCTGTCTTGGCCTCCATACCGGGGAGAATGGCCTTCATCCGTTCAAATTCCGGGTCGCCGTGCAGTGGTTTCAAGCGTGGATCGGCCAGCATCTGGAAGAAGAAGGGGCAATGGGCTTCATCCACGGCGCGCAGTTCAGCCAGCGCGGCTTTGTGTTCTCCCAACGCAACATAGGCTGCGGGCGTAAACCCGCGCACGATGTAGCGTTCCCGGCCAAGCCATTGCAGCCGTTCGAGGACGGCGCGGGCCTCATCTCCGCGGCCAGCACAGGCCAGGGCATACGCATACACGGCACTGGCAGGATCGAAGTGCGGCGTGCGCTGGGCGAGACCCTGCGCAAGCTCGGTCCCCTCTTCCGCTTCGCCGTTGTAAGCAAGGATCATCGACCCATAGAGACAGGTTCCTTCATGGTCAGGGAACTGAGCGATACTTCTGCGGGTCTGCTCCAGGCTTTCAGTCCGCTGTCCATCCAGATGGAGCGTCCAAGCCAGGCGGTTCTGCAGCCAGGGCGAAAACGGATCAATACGAATGGCAGCGCGCAGCAGTTCAATGGCTTCAGCAAAACGATGGCGGCTGACAGCGAACATCATGCGCTCGCGCGTGGTCCAGGGATCGTGAGGCAGTTGCGCGCTGAAGGAGAAAGCCTGCATGGCCGCGGGCAGGTTGCGGTCGAAGTGGAAGTTGACCCAGCCCAGCGCGGGCAGCAGGGCTTCGGCACGGTAGGTAAGGTCGGGAATCGATTCCGCCACGCGGTGCACAAGGTCCGCTGAAATGGCTGGAGACATGAAGCCGTAGAAGGCCTGGGTGACGCACAGGTGCGCCAGATCGACCTTGGCGGAGATCAGCGAGGGATCAAGTTCGACGGCTCGCAGCAGGTGATGCAGCCCATCCTGCATCCGATGGCGATGAAGCGTCTGCCACTCATAATGCCCGCGCAGGAAAACCTCATAGGCCTCGGTTCGCGGGTTGCGTTCGTCTTCGATTTTGTCAGCCGCTGCGGCTGAGATTCCGATGCTGGCCCAATTGGACTCGGGCGATAAAGCCGCGCTGCCGGGCGCGCCGGTGGACCATCCCTGCGACGAAGACCCGTCGCCGGAGACCCCGGCGGCCAGGCGATAGGACAGCCGATCTACCAGCTCCCGCTCCAGCACGCCTGTCTGGCCACGCGGCGTCAGCAGGTCTTCAACCCAGATTTGCATGCCGTCTTCGACACGGATCAATTCCGCACGGAGCCGGTAGTGCGAAGTGGATGCACGCAGGGTTCCGGTCAGAACCAGGTCGGCTTTCAGCTCCATACCAATCTGCTGGGCTGTGAGTCCGCGTTGAGCCAGGTTGAAGACCGAATCCCTGGCCAATACGGCAACGGCAAAGTGGCGTCCGCTGGAGAGGCTGGCGGCGGTCTCTTCGGCCATGGCTGGCCCGAGATGCTCCGGAACGGAGTAGCCGGTGGTGAAGGGCATGATGGCCAGCCGCAAAAGCCTCCCGGACGACGCTGCGCCGTCCCATCTGATCTCGGCCGTGAAGCGGTAGCCGCGCTTGTAAACGGTCTGGATGCACGCAGCCGGCTCAAGCCGCGCGCGCAAGCTGGATATGCACTTGGTAACGCTGTCGGCTGTCACACAGACATCTCCCCACAGCATTTGCTTCAGTTGCACGGGCGAGACAATCTGGCCGGTGTGCGCCATCAGCAGCCGCAGCGCCGCCAGCCCCTTGGGAGGCAGGTGAACCACCGCCTCACCGCGCCAGAGCGTGCCATCGGCCTCCAGCCGGAACCCTGCGAAGGAACAGGCTGACGCCCTGCCTCGCCGGCCAGCGTCTGTCGCAGGGGATACGAAATCAGGGGCATTGCATAAAGCTGAGAGGGGTTCTGTTGTCGCAACCACAGCACTACCTCGAATCCTGGGCGGCACGGTTGCCGATCTCTGGCCCATTCGGGCAAGAAGATAGGTGACTGCCTGCAGTGATCGCGGGAATCTGCGTGGGGGGACCCGGGGTGAACAACCAGAGAGGGAAAGAGAGCAGCCGTCCCGACAAACATCTGTGCTTCAATGAGCCCAGTATTTTCCGTGACCCCCAGATTATCTGTTTTTTCACGTTGCGGGAAGGGTGCGTGCGGGTACTTTTTTCTTTTTTTATGCTCGAAGTAACCTAAGGCGGTTACCGGGGAACCATAAGATGACGGCTGTCCACGGGAGCATCTGCCTCACTTCTTCCAGCCCGGGATGTGCTTCTCAAATGAAATCGCTTCCGAATAAGGAGGAAAAATGGACAGGCTTCACGAAAACTTCAGGCATTTGTCAGAAAAGACCGGTGCGGCCGTTGGCAGGCTAGAACAGAACCGGAGCTGCTGATAAACGCCGCCGGGTTTTGCCCGCATTGGGGTCAGTCTGTAGGATGGTTGGAATCAAGGAACCCACAGGCCATGCGACCGAACCTCAACCTGATGAAGGCAACACTGACCGGCGCCCTGGGCGGCCTGCTCTTCGGCTTTGACACAGTCGTCATCTCCGGCGCCATTGATGCCTTGGTGCGGCTCTACAATCTGAGCCCGCAGGGCAAGGGCTGGACGGTAGCCATCGCGCTGATCGGCACGGTGGTGGGAGCGCTGGGCGCGGGGCACGTGGGACAAAAGCTGGGCGGGCGCGAGACTCTGCGCATTACCGCCGTGCTCTACGTTGTCTCGGCGATCGGCAGCGCCTTGGCCATGAATTGGCCCGTGCTGATGGTCTTCCGCTTTGTCGGCGGGTTGGGCATCGGCGCTTCCTCGGTGCTGGGGCCGGTCTACATTGCCGAGCTTGCCCCGGCTAAATGGCGCGGCCGTCTGGTGGGCGCATTCCAGTTCAACGTGGTCTTCGGCATCCTGGTGGCCTACACCTCCAACTACCTCATCCGCACGCTGCATCTGGGCGCGGCGGAGTGGCGCTGGCAGGTGGGTGTGGCCGCGCTGCCGGCCTTCGTCTTCCTGGTGCTGCTCTTCGGCATTCCCCGCAGTCCTCGCTGGTCCGCCTCGAAGAATCGCAATGACGAGGCCCTGGCCGTGCTCCGCCAGATGGGCGAGCCGAATCCCGAGGCCGAACTGGCCGACATTCAATCAGCGCTGGCCGAGGAGCACGTAACAGCCCGCGAGCCGGTCTTCCAGAAGAAATACATCTATCCGTTATTTCTAGCTATTTCTATCGGCGCATTCAATCAACTGGCGGGCATTAACGCCATCCTCTATTACCTGAACAGTATTTTTTCCGCGGCTGGCTTCAGTCAGGTTTCAGGCGACCAGCAGGCAATCGCCATCGGCTTCACGAATCTCGTCTTCACCATCGTGGGCATGAGCTTGATCGACAAGCTGGGCCGCAAAACACTGCTCCTCATTGGCGCGGCAGGTACGGCCAGTTGCCTGGCTGCTGTCTCGTGGCTCTTCGCCACAAACTCCCACCCCGGAGCGCTGGTTTGGCTGCTGATTACCTACATCGCCTTCTTTGCGCTTTCGCAGGGGGCGGTCATCTGGGTCTACATCGGCGAAGTCTTTCCCAACGCCGTCCGCTCCAAGGGCCAGGGCGTGGGCAATGCCAGCCACTGGATCATGAATACCCTCATTGCTCTGGAGTTTCCCGTACTGGTGGCGCACATCGGCCGCAGCGCTCCGTTTACCTTCTTCGCCATCATGACCGTGATCCAATTCTTGGTGGTGCTGTTTGTCTACCCGGAGACCAAGGGGCAGACGCTGGAAGAGTTGCAGCGCAGGCTGGTGCATGCGAAGTAGTGAATCGGAGTAGGGACTTGTGGGGTTGCGGAAGCGTGAGGGACTGCGCCCGCACCCGGCCAGCGCCTTCGTGACCCAAGTCACCGGGCATATTCCCGGTCGGCGTCTATATAATCTGAAAGAAATGCTGGTGTGTGCCGGAGACCGGCCATCCAGCACAGGCGCGAGGTCAGCCATGGAGCAGACGGCGATTCCAGTTTCGGGGCAGGTGAGGGAAGCGGCGCAGGCCGCGGCGGAGGTCGTGCGCGAGCCGAAGTCCGAAGAAATCTCGCCGCTGGAGGCTGCCAACTCCTCTGAGGCCCAGGCCCTGCGCGCTGAGATCATCCGCGTGGGCCGCAAGCTGTGGGACCGGCACTATTTGGACGGCAACGGCGGCAACATCAGCGTTCGCCTCGGCTCGCGCTACGTGCTCTGTACACCCACTTTGATGAGCAAGGCCGACATGGAGCCGGCCGACATCTGCTTCTCTGACATGGATGGCAACATCCTGGCTGGGGAACGTTCGCGCACCAGCGAGCTGCTGCTGCATCTGGAGATTTACAAGGCCAACCCGCGGGCCCGCGGGGTGGTGCACTGCCACCCGCCCCATGCGACAGCCTTTTCCATCACCGGCACTACGCCCCCCAACGGGCTAATTTCGGAGTACGAGATCTTCATTGGTCCGGCAGCGGTGGCGCCCTATGAGACTCCCGGCACCCAGGCCTTTGCCGAGACAGTGCTGCCCTTTGTGCAGGACCACAACACCATTCTGCTTACCAACCACGGCATCGTCTGCTGGTCTGATACCGTCACCCACGCTGAGTGGCTGGTCGAGGTGATGGACACCTATTGCAAGACCTACCTGCTGGCCAAACAGATTGGCAAGCCGCTCAACTTCATTCCCGACAGCAAGATTGAGGAAATTCTGGCGCTGAAGCGGCGCATGGGCCTTCCCGATGCCCGCTTCGCACACTCACAGGAACAGGCCAGCCAGCCGGCGGGGAAGAATGCCGCTGAACTGGAGCGTCTGGTCGAACAAGTGGCAGCGCGGATGGAAGAGCGGGACTGAATTAAAGAGCGCGGCCAAGCGCAAGCGTGCTGTCCACCAGGGCGTCAATCTCCGCGCGGCTGGTGCGATGATTCACGATGGCAGCGCGAATGACCGTGCGGCCTCCGATTCTGGTTGTGGATGGGGCCACAATGCCGGACTCCTGCAACCGAATCACAATCTCCTTGTTGACCCGGTCAGAGTCTTCAGCGCGATAGCGGAAGCAGACGATATTCAGCTCCACCGGGGCCATCAATTCCAGCTCCGGCGTCGCGTTGATGCGCTCTTCGAGATAGCGGGCCAGCGCGCAACTGCGCGAGATGGCCGCTCCCAGTCGCTCCGTGCCCAGCGCCTTCAGCGTGAACCAGACCTTCAAGGCGCGAAAGCCGCGCGAGAGGTCCGGCCCGAAGTCGCAAGGCCAGGGCGAGCCGGCAGCTAACCCGCGCTCGGCCCGTTCGAGGTATGCCGCCGGGGAGACGAAAGCCTGCTTGTGCGCCTCCGGGTCCCGCACCAGGATGAAACCGGCGTCGTAAGGCGCCTGCCCCCATTTGTGAAAGTCGAAGGCCAGCGAATCGGCGCGTTCGATGCCGCCGAGCCGCGGGGCAAGATCTGGAGCCAGTTTGGCTAGAGCGCCAAAGGCACCGTCGATGTGAAACCAGAGCTTTTCGCGCTGGCACAAATCGGCCAGGCCGGCCAGATCGTCAATGGCCCCGGTATTCACCGTTCCCGCGGTTCCCACCACCAGAAACGGCGTAAGCTCAGCCTTGCGATCCCGCTGGATTGACTCTGCGAGCGCCGCCAGATCAATACGGTGGCGGCTGTCAGTGGGGATGAGCCGCAGCGCATCGCTGCCAATTCCGGCGATGTCCATGGCCTTGGGAACGCAGCTATGAACTGCCATCGATGTGTACGCGGTCAGCCGCCCAGGCCCTGCGGCGACTCCTTTACGCCGGACATCGAAGCCCAGTGCGGCATCGCGGGCAATCAGCACGGCGATCAGGTTCGCCATCGACGTTCCGGTGACGAACAATCCACTCGAGTCCTGAGGGAATCCAAAGATCTCCCGCACCCATGCCGTCACTTGCCGTTCGACCTCGATCGGCATCTGATCGCGGCCACCCAGATTGGCGTTCAGTCCGCCGGCGAGCATCTCCGCCACCATGCCCACTGGCGTGCCGCCGCCTTGGACCCACCCCATGAATCCCGGGTGAACATTGCCCAGGGCATAGGGCAGAACCTCCCGCATGAACTCCGCATGAACCTGGGCCAAATTCTGGCCCAGTCGCGGTGCGGGAGAGCGAAACGGCGCGCGCGCATGATCCGGTATGGGTTGCCACACGGGCCGCTCGCGGATCTTCTCGATATAGCCAAGCATATCGTCCAACATACGGTGGGCCTGGGCGCGAAAATCGCTCCAGTCCTCGGGATCGAGGGTTTCGTTCGCCGCAGTTGGTGAGTCAATACCGGCCTTCCCGGCTGGGTCGATTATGGAGTGTGTCTCTGACATTCCTTCTCCCTGAAGGATATTTTACGTGCTTCCGTCGCTTCCTCCCGGTGAGCTGGTGACTGGAAACGCCGAAGATCTTGGCGGGAAGAGGGGCGAGACCTGGTGGCTGGGCAGGCAGCTTTCGGAGTCCAGACCCCGAGTCGCAAGGGACTGCGGTCTGCTGTATACTGATTAAAGCCTCAAGAGGGCAGGGAAGTCCCTGTCTAACGGGGAACCCGACCGAGTGACCCCACCCTGCCGGACAAAGAGAAGAAAATGCCCAAGTTGAAGACCCATACGGGCGCGAAGAAGCGCTTCAGCAAGACTGGCACCGGCAAGATCAAGCGGCACCAGATGAAGACGCGTCACATCCTTACTTCAAAGTCGCCAAAAACGAAGCGCAAGCTCGGAAAATCCGTGCTGGTTTCCGATGGCGATTTCAAGAAGGTAGCGCGCATGATTCCTTACCTTTGATTGCTGAGCTGATTCCATAAGGCGGAATCAGCGCTTCAGGGCCCCCGCAAACGCGTTGCAAGGGCCCCCGGTTGACCGGAGAATTTAGAGTCCGAACCAGCCGAGAAATCAAGGGTTGAATGAGCGAGTGAAGAGGTTTACCGTCCGGCCCGCAAAGGGCTTGGGCCTCCAGCCTCCAGCCGCATCACAGAACGCAAAATGGAGAAATCGATATGCCCCGCGTAAAACGCAGTACCAAGCGGAATGACCGCCGCAAAAAGATACTGAATAGGGCCAGTGGATACTTCCTCACGAAGTCCAAGCTCTATCAGGCAGCGCAGGAGGCCGTCGAGCGCGGCCTGAAGTTTGCCTATACCGGCCGCAAGCAGAAGAAGCGCCAGTTCCGTTCGTTGTGGATCGTGCGCATCTCGGCCGCGGCCAAGCTGAACAACTTCAGCTACTCGCAGTTGATTAATGGCCTGAAGAAGGCCGGCATCGAGCTGGATCGCAAGATTCTGGCTGAAATCGCCGTGAAGGACGCGCCAGGCTTTACCCGGCTGGTGGAGCAGGCCAAGACGGCGTTGGTGTCAGAGAAGATGATTAAAAAGCTCAGCGTATAGCAAACGATTTGATTTGAACGGCCCGGGGCGATGCTCCGGGCCGTTTTGCGTTAGAGTATTTTAGCTTTTGCTATAGACTTCCGTGCCCCATCCATTCCGCGTTTTTCTGCGGAATGGGTGGGATACCGCAAAAGCTTTTAGGAGGAGCGGGATGCTCTCCGCTCCGCGCTGCTCACTCAATTCGCCGGCGTGACGGTGACTGCCAGATTGGTGCGATAAGCCGGATTGGCATTTTTCGGATCGGCCCCAAAGTGGTCGGGGCTGAGCTGAATTGCGCCACTGGAAAAGTCGAGCGCCAGTCCGCTGTTTCGATTCACGATCTTATACACCTTGTTCGCTGTGTTGAGAGCGGTCGCGTTGGCCGCTGCAGGTTGCACTCCGCGGGTGGTCAAGGTGGTGGGAACGTTATTGGCGACCGGCTCGAAAAACCATTCGTCGCTGCCGCCCGGAGTCTTGTTGTTGCCCAGGGCCGCCGCGTTGCCGCTTCCCTTGAGATAGCCCTGAACGCCAACTTTCGCTGAGACAGCGCGCAAGGAGGCCGCGTCAGTGCCGCCCGAAGCTGAAGAGAGGACGTGCAGCGGGGCGCCCGAGGCGGCATCGACGATGCGATAAAAGCCGCTCGGCATGGAGGGGTTGAAGGGATCCGGAATGGACTGAATCTTCCACTGCCCTGCAGGTCCGGCCAACTCGATGCGGGCGCTGGGTTTCTGTCCGACCGCAGGCGCCTTGGCTTGCGAAATGGTGTAACTCGCGCGGGAGGAAAGCGGAGCTCCCTTGCTGTCGAACAGCGGCACAGGCGTTCCGAAATACGTCAGGCCGCTGGTGGAGGAGGGGAAGCTGAAATCCCAGAATTTCTCCACATCCAGGTCGTAGCGGCGGAAGGAACTGCCGGTTACCAGGCTGCTGGTCAGGCTACCCGAATCCATGATCCAGTTATAGTAGCCGTAGTCGACGCTCGCAGGCAGCGCGCCGATCAGCTTCCACCCATTCTGATCGCCCAGATCGGTGTTCGACCATACATAAAGAACGGAGTGGACTCCCGTGCCATCATTGCCGGGGCCGATGGACAGGTTGGAGACATCGCTCACGCTGAGATACTGGTTGAGGTAGGTGTTGAATGTCACCACGGCGCCATTCGGCCGCGTCGCCCCATAGAGGCCGTTTGTTCCCTGGACCCTGTAAGAGAACATATTGGCATCCGGAGTTTGCACGAGGGTGGCTCCGGTTTTCTGATCCACAAAAGTGACCTGGGGAGCATCGTTGATGATTTGCACGATGACTTGCTGCCCGATGGAGGCGTCCACATAGCTTACAGATCGCACGGTTGCGCCGGTGGCGGCATTAACGATAGACGGCGTCGAGAAGCCCAACTGGCGCGCGAGCTTGCCGAGCCAGCCCTTGCGCGGCCGCTTCAAGTCGATGTAGTACGCGGTTTTGGTGGTGGGATCGGAAAACTCGTAACGGCCGCTGGCGGGAACCAGATAACTTTTGACAACGAGAGGCGCGCCATCGGCGCCGGTTCCGCTGAAAGTTACCGTGTCGTTCGCAGGCGTATAGATCATGGCCAGATCAGAGTCTACGGGAGCTTCCAGACCGCCGATTCCCGGCTGCGTCCAGGCGCCTCCGTACCACTTGTTCCAAGTTCCCTTGGCCATCTTTCCGCTGATGGGGGCGCGGGCGACATTCGTGTAGCTCGCAACTCGGGCGCCGCTCTTCAGGAAGATGCGGCTGTAGTAATAAACGTAAAAATAGCCCGTTGAGTAATCGACAAACAGGCGCGGGTCTCCATCGCCGAAGTACCAAGTTTTGCCAGGGAAGGCCGTGGTGGTCGCATGGTCTCCGAAGGGCGAGGTGAGGATCTCGTCCTGTAACTGCCAACTCGCGCCCTTATTGGTGGAAGTCGCGTACATCAGCCGGTCGAAATGAACTCCGCTCAGGACGTTTCCTTTATCCTTGGCCGACCAGGGGTTGAAGAAGTATTCGTCGTGGACGACGCCGTACCATGTGCCGGTGTCATGGTCGATCCAGGTTCCAATCACATCGCAACGGTCGTCCTCGAAGGGCGTTTCGATTGGATTTACGGCCCGCTTGTCGATTTTGTAGCACAAGGCTCCGGGAGTCTTGATAAAGGTGTCGTCGGTGACGATGGCGTTGCCTTTGGGATGGCGATTCATCTCGCCCAAGTCAGTATTCGTATAAGTCTTGACAAACGCATCGCTCTTGTCGGCGTTGTCATACTGGCTCAGGGTTGCGAAGAAGTGGAACGCGCCGTTGTTGTCGATCAGGGTCGAGCCGGGCGCATCGGAACCCAGGCTGTCGTCGATATTGGTGCTGGCGCGCACAGTAAAAACCGGGAATCGGGGCGCGATGTTCGGCCGTTGGGCATGGAGCGCATGGAGGCGGTTGAGCAGCGGGTGCGCCTCAAATACCAGAGTGACGAGGCCGGCGCAGAGGAGCAAGCCGAGAATGAATCGCGCGATGAATCTTCCGCGAGAATTGAACATTGGATTCCCTTCCATCTTGAAAGCCGTGAGGATGCGGGCCAGCCATGCTGGAAAAGCGCATCACTTTTTGAAAAAGCACAGTCCCGGAGAGACGAAAACAGGTTGCGGCGTGAACGGCCTGATGGCCGGCGAGGCGATCCCAGGGCGCCAGATTGCGACGGTTGCGGAATCCTGTGCCGGCGGCGGAACGAAACAAAACGATAGTAAAAATTTATATACGAAACGCGCTAACTCTGTCAAATGGATTTGAATGCAAGGCTGAGGTTCATCTACGGCTTTACCCTCCGGCATGTCTATTGATCAGGCACATGAGGAGGGTTCCTGGTTTCTCATTCCTTTCTTTTCGCAAAAGACTCGGAAAGGATGGGGCACGGAGTGACAGTATTTACGGACCGGATCAGTAGAGCCCATGGAGTTGATTGAGGGCTGCATCCAACAGGGGCAATCGCGGCTTGCAGGGGCTCTGTGGCCGAAGCTGTTTCCGCGCGGCGCTTGCACGCAGTGGTTTATCCTTGTCTTTACGCTATGAACAATGAGATTCCCAATCTGACGGCATTTGACGAGGCTGCGCTCGACGAGGCTTTTGCGGCGCTGGAGCGGCAGGCCTGCGAGGCTGCCGCTGCACTCGACGGCGAGGCGGCGGTAGAGACCTTTCGCCTGGAGTGGCTGGGGCGCAAGCAGGGGCGGCTCAACGAGGTTTCCGGGCTTTGGCTGAAATCCGCTCCCAAAGAGGCCAAGAAGGCGCTTGGTATGCGCTTCAACGCGCTCAAGGCGGTGGTGGAGGGCCTGCTGGACTCGGCGCTTGGCGCAGGGCCGAGCGATGCGGCGCTGGCGGCCGAGGCCATCGACATCACGCTGCCCGGCACACGGCGGCTGATCGGGGCCGAACATCCGATCACCAGGACGCTGAATGAGATTACCAGCGTTTTTGCGGAGCTTGGCTACTCGGTGGGCGTGGGGCCGGAGGTCGAGACCGACTTCTACAATTTCGAGAGCATGAACTTTCCCCCTGGGCATCCGGCGCGGGATACGCAGGACACGCTGGTGGTGGCCGGGCAGGACCGGCGCCCGCAGCGCGACCGTCTCTTGCTGCGCACGCACACTTCTCCGGTGCAGATGCGGACCATGGAGCAGCAGCCGCCGCCGGTGCGCATCGTGATTCCCGGCAAGGTGCACCGCAACGACGCGGCCGATGCAACGCACTCGCCGATCTTTCATCAGGTCGAGGGGCTGTGCGTGGACACCAACATCACCTTCAGCGACCTGAAAGGGACGCTGGACCACGCCATGAAGGCGCTCTTCGGCTCGGCGGTGAAGACGCGCTTTTTCCCGTCGTTCTTTCCCTTCACCGAACCGAGCGCGGACGTCCAGATCAGCTGCATCTTCTGCGGCGGAAAGGGCTGCCGGAAGTGCAAGCAGTCGGGCTGGATTGAGTTGCTGGGCTGTGGCATGGTGGACCCGGCGGTCTTCGCCTTCGCGGCGGAAAAACAGCCGGCCTACGACCCGAAGAAGATTTCCGGCTTTGCGTTTGGCATGGGCGTGGAACGGATCGCCATGATGAAGTACGGGATCAGCGAAATCGGCCAGTTCTATGCCGGGGATATGCGGTTTCTGGAACAGTTTGCGTGAGGAAGACAGCAAGTTAGCGTGCGCTTCGCGCACAATTGCGAGTTAGCCAGTTAGCGGCGGTTGTGGGAGAAAGGACGATTGTGCCCAGGACTCGACATTTTCGCGATTTACTTGTATGGCAGAAGGCAATGGAACTGGCTCGTGAAGTCTACTCGCGAACGGAGGAGTTTCCCAAGGCAGAGACGTTTGGATTGCGGATGCAGTTGCGCCGGTCAGCCGTTTCGGTCGCAAGCCATATAGCCGAAGGACATGGGCGGCTCACGGACGCGGAGTTGCGGAAGTCGCTTGGTGCGGCGCGCGGGTCGTTGTATGAATTCGAAACGCAGAACGAGTTGGCATGCGGCCTGATGTTTATTGACCAGGATTCTTCCCGGAGGTTACTCGAACTGGCTACAGAAACCGCAAAGCTCATCAACGGGCTGCTAGGAGTATTGGAATCGTGATTGAGTTTTCGCGGAGCCAGCTAACTCGCTAACTTGCTTTTGCGCGCAGAGCGCGCGCTAACTCGCTAATAGGATTTCCAATGAAGATACTGACAAAATGGCTTAGAGCTTACTTGCCGGGGCTGCCGGTGGATGATGCGCAGCTCGCTGAAGACCTGACGTTGCGCGGCATTGCCGTGGATGGCGTCTACGATCTGGGCGCGGGCAACGGCTCGTACTTTGAAATGGACGTTACCACCAACCGCGTGGACGCCATGAACCACTACGGCGTGGCGCGTGAGGCGGCGGCGATTTATGGGCTGGTGCTTCCTGAAGTGATCTACAAGCTCCCCGCGTTTCGCCCTGCGGCCAAGGCCGTTCCGGTGCGGATTGAGGCCGAGGATGCCTGTGGCCGTTACAGTGCGCGGATCCTGCGCGACATCAAGATCGGCGACTCGCGCGACTGGTTTGCCGGGGCCGAAGTGGCCACCTATTTCAAGTTGCTCGAGCAGAAGATGATCTCGAACGCCGTGGATGCCTCGAATTATGCGTGGCTCTCCATCGGCCAGCCGACGCACGCTTTCGATTGCGACAAGGTCGAGGGAGGCATTGTGGTGCGCCGCGCCCAGAAGGGCGAAAAGCTGAAGACCCTGGACGGCGTGGAGCGCACGCTCGATCCTGAGGATCTGGTGATTGCCGACGAGCAGAAGGCTCTGGCTCTGGCGGGTGTGATGGGCGGCTGGGATTCGATGATTACCCCCGAGACCAGGAATGTGCTGGTCGAGTCGGCGTGGTTCGATCCGATGGCTGTGAGGCGCACGGCGCGTCGCCACGGCCTGCACACCGACGCCAGCCATCGCTACGAGCGCGGCGCGGATTTTAATGCCGCTCTGACTGGATCGGATCTGGTTTCGAGCATTCTGCTGGTCAACGGAGGATGGATCGACGGCGATGTGGTCGATGTGCGCGTTCCGGCGATGGAGGCGAAGACCGCCCGGCGTCAGCCCGTTGCGCTGCATCTGAGCGAAGTGAAACGCATCCTGGGCGCCACCGTGGACGAGGAAGGCATTACAGCGGCGACGGTCGAAGTGGTGCTCAAGGCGCTGGGCTGTCAATTGGCAAGTCAGCAAGCCGGCAAGCCGGCGAGTGAGGATGAGGCGGCCTGGCTAGTGACGCTGCCCAGTTGGCGGCTGGATGTGGAACGCGAGATCGACCTGATTGAAGAAGTCGCGCGAGTTTACGGCTACAACCGCTTTGCCAACACGCTGCCGGCTTTCGGCGAAGGCGTGCGCGCTTTGCCTTGGGCGGAGAGTGAAGCTGTTGTTCGGCAGACGCTGCGGTCGGCCGGATTCCATCAGGCGATTGCGAGTACCTTCTGCTCGGCGGCGGAGGCTGCGCTGACAGCGCCGCAGCCGGGGCTGGTTGTGCCGCTGGGCAATCCGCTCAGCGAAGAGGCGGGCGTGATGCGGCCGTCGCTGGTGCCGGGAATGTTGGCGATGATCGCCGGCAATCTGCATCGCGACGTGAGTGACGTGCGTTTGTTCGAGCTGGGCACGGTCTTCAGCGGAAATACCGAGAAAGTCGAAGAGCGGCCTGCCGTGGCCTTTGGCGCTGTGGGCAATCTGCCGGAGCAAGGGGCGTTGCACCCTGCGCGGGCGATTGAGTTCCATGACGTGAAGGGCGCGGTGGAGCAGGTCGTGGCGCGCTTCCATTCGCGGGCAGTGTACTTTGACCGCTTTGGCGCCGAGGCAGGGCTGACGCCGGAGTGGCTGCATCCCTATCGCTCCGCGCGAGTGGTTGTCGATGGCGTTACGGTGGGTTGGTTCGGCCAGTTGCATCCGAGCCAGGCCGCGGCGCGCAAGCTGAAGGAGACGGTGCTGCTGGGCGAGCTTTATCTCGACCGGCTGTATCAACTGCCTTTGCGCGAGCCGGCGGCGCGGGAAATCTCGCGCTTCCAGTCAGTTCGCCGGGATTTTTCGCTGATTCTGGGCGAGAGCATCGCGTGGGAGAAGATCGACCAGGCGGTGGCTGGATTGCAGATTCCCGAGCTGGTGGAGTGGCGGGTGCGCGAGGTCTTTCGCGATGCGAAACTGGGCGCGGGTGAGTACTCATTGCTGCTGGGCGTGACCTTTCAGGCACCAGACCGCACGCTGCGCGAGGAGGAGTTGCAGAGCTTCCAGGCGCAAGTCGTGGAAGCGATCGGCAAGGCTGGGGCGCGGCTGCGGAGCTAGAGCATTTTGGCTCCTGCTATAAACTTCCGTGCCCCATCCATTCCGCGTTTTTCTGCGGAATGGGTGGGATACCGAAAAATTCCGGTCTACACTATTTCCGAAAAAACATCAGGCGGAGAAACAGACCTGGATCGGCGTTCTCCTTGCCGCTATACTTGCATGGATAAGGCGCATTGGCGCGGAGGTTTTTCGATGTCGGAGTCGCTCTGGAAATCGGACGAAGTGGAAGAGGCGCAGCAGGAACGGCCGGCAGCGGTACCGGTCGAGGAATCGGGCGCGCTGGCGTTGAGCGGAGATGATTTTTCCGCGCTTGAGGAACGGATTCTGCGCGCGGTGGATGTGGTGAAGCAGGAGCGGCAGGCCCGCGCCGCCGCCGAGGAGCGCGCCACCGCGGCGGAAGCCCAACTGCGGGAGCAGGCGCCGCTGGCGGAGCATCTGCAAAAGGAAGTAAGCGCGCTGCACGCCGAGCGCGATGATGTGCGGGAGCGCGTGGAGCGGCTTCTCTCTCAGCTAGACGCGCTGGAACTGTGAGGTCTGTCGTGGCTCAAGAGCAATCCGGCCATCCGGCTGAGTACGTCACCGTTCAGATCTACGATCAGACCTATCACCTCTCCGGGCAGAACGCCGAGCACATTCGCCGCCTCGCCGAGTTGGTGGATACACGGATGCGCGCCGTGGCCGAGCAGGGCCGCACGGTGGACTCGCTGCGCGTGGCCGTGCTGGCCGCGCTGAATCTTGCCGACGAGCTGACGCGAGCCAATCAGGCTGGCGGCGCAGATGTGCGGCAGGCCCATGCGCGCGCAATCAGCCTGCGTGGGATGCTGGATGACGTGCTTGAGGAAGAGCCGAAAACCACGTCGTAGGCTTCGCTGCTCACCGTTTTGGGCGGGGCGCGCCTGAAGCGGCGGGTCAAAAACGTAGCACACCGCGGCCCTCTCGCACAAGACTTGTAATTCCCCGCCGGGACCCATACTATTCGCAATAGAAACCGGCCTGCAAAGCAGGTGGGCGATCAACGCTGGTTGAACCAACATTCAATGAACAGGGGCTCAACTCGACAATCGGTTCTGTGTGCCGTGTCCGCCAGTCCGGAATGCCTA
>Ga0182014_10002492_pt1 | contig 23108 bp, 20 predicted proteins | sample 612S2DmetaG_FD_120489 | JGI IMG/M metagenome (GOLD analysis project Ga0182014, IMG submission 120489) | Permafrost microbial communities from Stordalen Mire, Sweden - 612S2D metaG | ecosystem: Environmental > Terrestrial > Soil > Wetlands > Permafrost | place: Sweden: Stordalen | collected...
ACACCGTGGACTGGCCCACGTCCATGGCGGCCACGATCTCACCCACGGTCATGGGGCGGCGTTCGCTGGCCAGCAGGCTAAGGATCTGGATCCGGGTCGGGTCGGCCAGGCAGCGGAACCAGCCCGCAAACAGCTCGGCTCGGTCTCGGGCTACTATCATCGTTCATCGACGATAGTAGCTAGACGTCGGTGACGCAAGTCCCATGAGCACCAGGGAAGGCGTCTCCAAGCCTCATTGAGCCGATGGCGCCGCGGAAGCCCAGATTGGCCCTGGCCGAGGCGGCCAGCTCGGTGTCGGGCCGGGCACCGACGACGGTGCGGACCGGCCCCGCCCGGTACGGGCCAGGGCGAAAATGACCAGGACAAGGCCGAAGGTGGCCACGACCTCAGATAAGAAATGGGCGGGTGTGGCCCGGTGGTGGGCCGAGATCGTGACGGCGGCCTTGGAGAACATCACGTTGGCGACGAGCGCTCCGGCGCTGCAACCGGCCACCTGAGCGGGTAGGTAGTCCCACGCCTGTCGCCGGCGCAGCAGGTGCCGTCACCGGCCAGGCCCGTCGACGCCGGTGCGTCTGCGAGCACGGCATAGACCTCCCAAGGCGCACCGTCGGGGTCGTTGGCCCAGGCTTTGTCCTGCACGGCATAGCGGCAGGTCGTCGACTCCTGGACCTCGGGGACCAGGCCCTCCTCCGCCAAGCGACGGGTGGACTCCTGGACCTCCCCGGGGGTCTCGACTTCGACACCCAGATGGTTGAGGGCGCCGGCGGGACCCGTGCCCCGCGCCGAGGCGTTCTCGATCAGGACCAGCCATTAGGGGCGGATCGGCTACAGCGAAGTTGGCGTAGCCGGGCTGACGTTTGGTTGGCTCATTGCCGAACAGGTTGGAGTAGAACTCCACGGCGGCGTCGATGTCGGACACGTTCAGGGCTAGTTGCACTCGGGACACGGGACCTCCTGGTAGTATTTACGACTGTAGATGTATCTAACATGCTCGATACATTTACAGATGTCAATAGGAGATTCTTAGGATGGCCAAACAGAGTGCAGTAGTCGAGGTGATCGAGGCGGTGTGCTGCCCGTCGGTGCTCGCCGCCCCTCTAGGTGCCGAAGAGGCGGCCGACATGGCCCAAGGGTTCAGCGCGTTGGCCGACCCGGCACGGCTCCGGATCCTGTCCATCCTGGCTGCCGCGCCTGAGGGGGAAGTGTGCGTGTGCGATTTCGTCGGGCCCGTGGGCAAGTCCCAGCCCACCATCTCGCACCACCTCAAGATCCTGGGTGAGGCGGGACTGGTGCACGGCGACCGTCGAGGGAAATGGGTGTGGTACTCCCTCGACCGTGAGCGCCTGGCCCGCCTGCGCGCCGCTCTCGATGCCTAGCCTTCGTTGGGCAAAAGCGGGCCGGTGAGCAGCACCGTCACGCCGGCTCGGCCCCAGGTTCCGCCCGCGGCAGAGGAAAGGGCGGTGGTAGCCCGGCTTTCCCGCCTGGACCGCTTCCTGCCGCTCTGGATCGCCGCCGCGATGGGCGTCGGCTTGGGCCTCGGCCGGCTGTTCCCCGGGCTCAACCAGACCCTCAACCGGGTCGCCGTGCACGGCACCAGCCTGCCCATTGCCATCGGGCTGCTTCTCATGATGTACCCGGTACTGGCCAAGGTCCGCTACGCCGAGGTGGGGCGCATTGCCGCCGACCACCGGATGATGGCCGCCTCGCTGGCCCTGAACTGGGTGGTCGGCCCAGCCGTCATGTTCGCTCTGGCCTGGCTGCTGCTCCCGGACCAGCCCGCCTACCGTACCGGGGTCATCCTGGTCGGCCTGGCCCGCTGTATTGCCATGGTCCTGATCTGGACCGACTTGGCCGACGGGGACCGGGAGATGGCGGCCGTCCTAGTAGCCCTGAACGCCGTCTTCCAGGTCCTCGCCTATGCCGCCCTCGGCGTGTTCTACCTCAACGTGCTCCCCCGTTGGCTCGGCCTGCGTACGGAGAGCTTGTCGGTGTCTATGGGTACTATCGCCGCCACCGTGGCCGTCTTCCTCGGTATCCCGCTGGTGGCCGGCTTCGCCACCCGCACCCTGGGTGAGCGCCGCCGGGGCCGGGCCTGGTACGAAAAGAGCTTCTTACCCAAGATCGGCCCCGTCGCTCTTTATGGGCTGCTGTTCACGGTGGTCGTCCTGTTCGCCTTGCAGGGCCACAAGATTACCTCCGAGCCGACCAGTGTGGCCCGCATCGCACTGCCGTTGCTGGCGTACTTCGCCATCATGTGGTCGGGCGGGTTCGCCATCGGCCGGCGCCTGCACCTGTCCTACGGGCGCACCGTCGCTCTCGCTTTCTCTGCCGCCAGCAACGACTTCGAGCTGGCCATCGCCGTGGCCATCGGCGTGTTCGGGGTCACTTCCGGCCAGGCCCTGGCGGGGGTGGTAGGGCCGCTCATCGAGGTGCCAGTCCTACTCGGGCTGGTCTATGTCGCCCTGTGGGCCCGGCGCCACTTCTATCCCACCGAAGCAAAGGAGGCCCACCGCTGTGGCCGTATGCGGCGACTGCGGGGCCGGGCTCTGCCCCGACCACGCCCACGTTGAAGTCCACTGGCTGACACGTACGGCGGTCATCAACCGCACGGTCGTTGTCGAGCCCCCGGCACGAGTGATCCGCTGTACGGTCTGCCACACGGCCCACGACGCTGCCGAACATCCTCGAGCGAGGACAGCCTGAGGCTTCAGCGATCGAGGTGCCGGCTCTCGAAACTGGAGCCCGACAATGGATGACCAAACAGCCGGCGGCGCGGGCGGTCCCGAACCACCGCCGGAACCGCCGCGTGCCGACCCGATAGCGGGAGAGCTCGTCACCGAGACGCTCGACCACGACGGTGGTCGGCGGGTCACGGTGTACGTCCCGCCGGATCCGCCCGAGGCCGTCGTGTTCGCCGGTGATGGTCAGGGGATCTCGCAGTGGGGCGGGTTCCTCGAGGCGGCCGACGTGCCGTCCACGATGATCGTCGGTGTACACGGGCTGGCCGATGAGACGCTGCGGCTTGAGGAGTACTCACCGGTCTTTGACGCGGAACGCTTCGCCGCACATGAGAGGTTTTTCGTCGAGGACGTCGGCCGATGGGCGCGATCGCGGTCCGGAGTCGCGCTGGCCGCCGAACGCACCGCGGTGTTTGGTGTCTCGGCGGGTGGAGAGCTCGCGCTCGCCCTTGGGCTTCGGCACCCGGACGTCTACGGAGCGGTCTTCTGCGGCTCGCCGGGCGCGGGTTACAAGCCGACTGGCGTGATGCTGAGCTCGGTCCCGCTGATGGTGGCGTGGGCGTTTGGACGATAGAGCGTTCAACTGGCCCTTAGGACGTTTGCAGGGCGCGATCGTGAGATGACCAAGGCTGGAGCCATCCCCAGTACGGTCGCGACTAGGACCGCCCCCAAGGCCACTCCGCCGATGTCCTGAGCAGCGACTACAGGTGCCGGCAGGACGCCCAGGTACCCGGCGAAGGCCTGCCAGACGACCCGTCCGATGACAGTACCCGCCGGCACGCCCACGATGACCCCTGAACCCCCGCACGCTCGACCTCGCCCACAGCCCGGACGGTCACCCGATGGGCGGGACCACCGAGTCGGCTGCGATGGTCAGCAACGTCCGCGTTTCCGCTCGTCCGGAGAAGTTCGGGTAGGGGATGCCCAGGTACTTCTGGGAGATCTCGTTGATGCTTTCGGCTCCGCCTTCGGTCGTCGTGGAGATCACACGACCTCGCACGGCGAAGTAGCGCCTCGTGTCGTCGGGGTCCACCACGTTCACGGCGACACGGGCGTCCCGGGCGACGTTCTTGGTCTTCTGCGTCCAGTCCGGCGTGTTGATCACGATGTGCTCGCCGTCGGTGGTCACCCATGTCTGGGTCAACTGCGGAGAGCCATCGGGCATGAGAGTGGCTATGAAGCAGGGGCTCGGTCGGCGCAGTAGGTCGAGCAGCTCCTGGGGCAGCGGGATGGACAACGGGGGCTCCTTCTAGTCGATGGTCTCCCCTCGAACATAGATTGTGGGCTGGAGATTGCGTTCACCGCTCGACGCCATCCCGAGCCTTCAAAGAGCTCGAGAATTCCAGATATGTGCGCCTCCCCGCTGTTTCTAGGTGGTTATGTACATTGCCGTAGCTTGTGCTGAGCTCGAGCCAGGCGGCGACGCCGTCGCGGATCCCGACGTCGATCCTGCCGCAGGCGGTCTGGGCGAGGATGGCGCCCCTCCACCTGGCCGAGGTAGACGTCCCCGTTGGCGGTCTTGGCCGCGACCCTGGCATGCGCCTGGCCGACAGAAATCTTACCGTTGGCCGCGTTCACGCGAAGCCCGCCGGTCACGTCGCCTACCCATATGTCCCCATTGGAGTTCTTGATGACACCCGCCCCGACGATGCTGCCCACATGCACGGCACCCGAGCCGGTCGTGATCTCGGCACCGTCGAAAGCTCGCTCCAAGCTGGTGTCACCCGCACCGGTACCGACTTCCACGGCGCCCGCCCCGTCGGCCTCCTCCCGAACATGGGAGCCCGTGGGCAAAGCGATCTCCACGTCGACCGACTCGCGCCCACCTCCAAAGCTGTACTTCCGCCATCCTTTGGGTGCCTCGATGGACAGCCGGCCACTGTTGTACTCGACGCGGGTTTGTTCGTTCAACAACCAGGCGGTGGAGGACGACACCGACCGACTGCCGACCAACGTGGTCTTTACACCCGCCTTCACGCGCCTGGTACCCGACGACGACACCGAAGGTACCTGGTACGGCATCCAGCTCGTCCACGGCAACGCTGACATCGCGTCGATGGAGCAGGCACTGTTGCGGGCCCTGCCCCCGGGTGCCGCTGGCAACTTCAGCGTCACATCCATCACCGAGGCGAAGGTCGAGCGCGCCGTCAAACCGGAGTCCATTGCCCTAGCGGTGTTCGGGCTCGTCGCCCTCATGGCGGCCCTTGGTACGGCCTTGCCGGTGATGGCCCGTCAACTACGGTCGAGCGAGGACGAACGTCAGGTCATCCGGGCGCTGGGCGCGGGGCCGGCCACTCCTTCGTGGCTCTGGCCGCGCTGCTATTGGCGAACCTCGCCGCAGCCATACCCGGTCGTGCCGCGGCGGCCACGCCGGCTGCCGTCGTCCTGGGACAGGAATGAGCTAGAGCCGTCCCGGCCCGCAGACGACTACCTAGGACGAGCAGCCTGCTCGTTAAGATGTCACATGCCAGGTCCTTCCGACCGAGGAGACCTTGGCGGACCAGCTCGGGTAGACGCCACGGAGGACAAACGTCGGCTCCGACGAGCCCGTTGTTGGGACTACCCCGTACCACTGCCCCGTCCCGACGAGGCTCCCGTCGTCCGGTACACGATGGACTGCTGCCTGTTCGGACCAGGTTGTCCCTGACCACCGGTACACGTTGATGCTGAGCGTGTTGCCCCCTCGGGCCGGTTGCCCGACAGCCAGCAGCCAGCTCTTGCCCTGGAAAAGGATCTCGCCGCTCACCGTCCACAGCGTCGAGCTCCCGCCCGCGTCCAGGCTCCGGTACACGGCCCCGCCAGCGACCGACCGGGCCACTTGGGGCCCGAGCGCAGACCCGATCCGGTCCAGCAACGTGAGCGGGATGTCGTAAATCAGCGGATCGCGCCCCAACGCCGCGCCGTCGTCGATGTTTACCGGTTGCCAGCCATTGCGCTGCTGTTCAAAAAGCCCCACGAACCCGTTTGCGTACCCGGGCGCGGTCCCGGTCCCGAGCGCCCAGCCGTCAGCGCAGGACGCCCGTGTGAACGCCAGGTCGAGCAGGCCGGCCGGGTCGGCTGCACTTGCCAGGGCGTCGGGACCGCAGGTGGGGGCAGGTCCCGGTGGGGCGGTTGGGTGAAAGGTGCCTCCTGCGTAAATCTCCCAGGTGTAGGTCTCCGGCCCCGCGGCGCACCCACAACCGTCCGTCTCGGTTTCGACAAGGTGGCCATGCACGCCGGCCGCGTCGATGGCGATGGTCGGCCCATAGCCATAGTCGAACGGCACGGCATGCCATGTCCCACCTGCGTCGGACACCACCGACAGCCAGTTGGTGTCGGCGCCAAACGAGCTGACGACGAAGTCCGGGCCCGTCGACTTGGTGAGCGATGCTGCCGTGACCGACCCGCCGCCGGCCAGTTGCCCGCTTGGCATCGCTACCGGTCCACCCTGGCGCGCCCAGGCGCCGCGCCCCCAGCGGTAGATGCTGAGGACGATCCCAGGCCCAGAGGCGCCCGGGGAGTAGCCCGCAGCCAGCCACTCACCGCCGCCGTTATGGACGACCGCGCTGGCCGCCCAGGGGACGGGCCCGCCGGAGCCGCCGGGCGTCCTTTCCGAGGCATTGTGTACGAGGGTGGCGGCGCCGATGTCCGGCCGGGTTTCAGGCCCTAGGTCCGCTCCGAGGCGGACGAGTACGGCAAGCGGGACTCCGAGGGATTCTGGCGCGTAGTCGATCTCGCTCCCATTGCCGGTGGCCTGTTCGGCCCAACCGGAGGCGGTCGCCTTGAAAAGCTCCAGGGTGGTGACGGCTGCTCCTAGCGAGCCTCGCTCGGCCAGGGCCCAACCTGAACTGCAAACGAGACGGACCGGGCCGCCCGCCCCCCCCAGCCCGGGGGCGTCGTCTACGAGACGGGCCTGGCATGCCGGAAAGGGACGAGCAACCGCCCTTGCCGGCGCAGCCGTTATGGTGCCGCCGGGCCCCGCGCCGGGGCTGGCGGCGCCCGCCGGTGCGGCGGCCGTCACGCCCCAAACGGTTATCGCCATAGCCACCGTCCACCGAGCTCGTCTTGGTCCGGTCCTCACCATCGCCTCCGCTCGCTGGCCCGTGTGTACCGCCGGGCACCGCTCCCTTCGCACGTCTGTTGCGCAGCGTAGTGCCCTTGGGCGCGGCCATCCCCAGGTAACCCGGTCCAGGGTGGTCAGTCCTCGCGGGCCCGGTACCCTCATCCCTGTGCGCGCGGAGCCGAGATGATCGTCCATTCGCGCATTGAAGGTTCTCACTTGGCGGGCAACCTCCTGGGCGACCCGATCGAGCGGGATCTTTTCGTCTACCTGCCTCCTGGCTACGAAGCATCCGGTTGCCGTTACCCGGTGGCCTATCTACTGCATGCCTACGGGGGCACGGCAGAAAGTCTCGTCAACCCCCGGACGGACGAGAGGCGATGGGCGCCGCCGTTGGAGGACGTGCTGGGGCCCGTTTTCGGGCGCATGGGCACCTCCCCTATGATCGTCGTGGTCCCTGACGGGTGGTCCCGCTACGGCTGCAGCCAGTGGGTGGACTCGCCCGTGTGCGGAAATTTCGAGCAGTATGTGCTGCAAGATGTTGTCGGCTACGTCGACGGCCACTATCGGACCATCCCCGACGCCACCAGCCGTGGGGTCTTCGGGTTTTCATCTGGCGGTTCGGGCGCTTGGCACCTCGCCTCTCGAAACCCGGGCACCTTCGGGGCACTCGCCATGCTCTCGGCCGACTCGTTCCTGGACATGACACACAAGACAATGCTTTACGATTATCTCGACAGCATTTGGCCCGAGGCGCCAAATGGCCCCATTGATGGCAATTACCTTTCGCAGATCGTCTACGCCTATGCCGCCTGTTACTCGCCCAACCCAGGCGCACCGCCATTTTTCGTCGACCTTCCGGTAGCCTTTCCCAGCGGCGAGCTTGTCCCCGAAGTCTGGGGCCGCTGGCTGAGCTTCGACCCGGTCATAAATTATCGCGACCGCCTTGATAACCTCGCCAGACTTGCCGGTATCCTGCTGGACGTGGGTTGCCACGACGACTATCACCTTCAATGGGGCCACCGGTTGCTGAGCCATTACCTCAACGAGGCGGGTGTTGTCCACGAGGTCACCGAGCATGCGGGCAATCACGGCGGGCGGTCCCGCGAGCGCTACCAGCTGACGCTCAGGTGGTTGTCTCGAGTCTTGACGCCCAGCCCGACGAGGGGCAGATGATGGGCCGGCCTGGTGCCGCAGGACGCTCGCGGCGTGCCCTCGCTTGCGCCGGCGTGGCGGTTGCGGTGGCGGCCGCAATCGTGCCGGGCGTCCCGGCGGGCGCAGCATCGCCGGCTGCGGGCCCCTCCACGACAACCACCCCGGCGCCCTCGCTCGGGGATCTCACGACCTATGCGTACGGCAACGCCCGGTCGGACAACGACACCGTCGACCCGGCCATCTCCAAGCTCTCGGCCGGCCCCGCCTGGGACGCCTCCCTCGACGCCGGCGTCTACGGGCAACCGTTGGTCTACGACGCGACGGTGTACGTCGGTACCGAGAACGACACCGTCTACGCCATCGGGGCCAAGACCGGGAAGGTGATCTGGAAGTTGCACGTCGGCACTCCGGCCAGCACCTCGGTGGTTGACTCGGCGCCGACCTTGTCCGGAGGCTGCGGGGACATCAACCCGCTCGGCATCACCGGGACCCCGGTGATAGACGCGGCGACGGACGAGATCTTCGCCGCCGAAGAGACCGTGGTGGGTGCCGACGACTGGCAGGACATCCAGCACTGGCTCGTGGCCGTGTCGTTGGCCACCCACAAGGAGCTGTGGCACCGGCAGGTCGACCCCCCCGATGGTAACCAGGCCAGTCATTACTACATCCCGGCCGAACAGCAACGGCCCGCCTTGACGCTCTCGGGCGGGCGGATTTATGTCGAGTTCGGCGGGCTCGACGGTGACTGCGGCCAGTACCACGGCTACGTCGTCAGCGTGCCCGAGGAGGGCCGGGGATCTCTGGTCAGCTACCAGGTACCGACCCAACGGGAAGGGGCCATTTGGGGCACAGGCGGCGGTTTCGTCTCCTCGGCGGGAAATATGTACGTCGCCACCGGCAACGGGAGCTCGAACTCCCTGTCGTCCTTTGACGAAGGCAACTCGGTCGTCGAACTGTCCCCAACACTGGCACGGCTCGGCTACTGGGCCCCGAGCAACTGGGTACAGCTCAATGACAACGACTGGGACCTCGGCTCGGCCGGGCCCATCGCCATACCGGGCACATCGCTTTTGTTCGTGGCCGGGAAGCCCGCCGCGAACGGGAGCTTCGGCTACCTCATGAAGATCTCGCCTCTCGGTGGCATAGGCAAGGGTGCGTTCACTGGGGCGCTGTGCCTCGGCGGCGGGGCGTTCGGCGCTGAGGCCACCGACCTGATCAGGACGGGCGGCCCCACCCGCACCTATGTGTACGCGCCGTGCGGTAGCGGCACCGAGGCCGTCGAAGTAGATGCCTCGGCCATGACCTTCGAGCGCGTGTGGACGGCTTCGACCGGCTCACCCGACGGGCCCCCGGTCGTAGCCGGCGGGCTGGTCTGGGCCCTCAACTGGGGCTCGAGCGGGCTTTACGGGATGAACCCTACGACGGGCCGGGTCGTGCTGGAACGTTCAACGGCCGCTCTCGAGCACTTCGCCACACCGTCCGTCGGTGACAGGATGCTCTTTGTCCCCACCCAGAGCGGCGTGGAGGCGTGGAGCACTTCGGGCTGAGAACCCGGCCTCTACCGTTTTACGTCGCTGACCGATAAGAGCGTGTCTTCGCTTACATCGGCCCAGCCGTGTAGGGCGCCGGGCTCGAAAATGAAAAGCTCGGGGGCTGAATATTCAATCTCGCGATCTCCCGGAAGGACCAATTTCCCCCGCCCGACGACGATCTGGCAAAACGCGTAGTTACTGCCAGCATGGATGGGGACGGTGCAACCGACAGGGATGCTGTACAGGACACTGGTGCCATTGGGAGACCGGAAAATCTCGGCCGCGGCTTGCCCAAACTCATCGGGTGCTGCCCAAGGCGGTGCTTCTGAGCTCTTAAACTCGATACGCCCTTCGGCTACATTGAAAACTGTCGTTCGCACAATGCGACCCTCCGATCATCTCGTGGACCTTTTACAGCCCTAGTTCACCAGACGGTGTAGCCACCGTCCGCGACCACCGTCTCGCCTGTCACGAAGCTGGCGGCGTCCGACGCCAGGAAGACGACGACGCTGGCGACCTCTTCGGGGCTGCCCAATCTCCCCAGCGGCGTGCCGCCGAGCCAGTACTCCCGCACGTTGGCCGTCCCGAGGAAGTTCTCCGTTATGGCGCTGCGTATGTAGCCGGGCGCCACCGCGTTAACCCGGATCCCGTAGGTGGCCCATTCGGCCGCCAAGGACTTTGTAAGCATGATGATGCCCGCCTTCGACACGTTGTAGCCGACTTGGGGTTGGGGGCGGTTGACAACAAGACCGGACATGGAGGCAATGCAGACGATGTTGCCTGAGCGCGCCTCGATCATCGAGGCGCCGAACACCTGGCTGCAATAAAAGGCGCCCGACAGGTTGACCTGGAGCACCCGGTCCCACTCCTCCACGGCGAGCTCGTGGGCGGGGGCGTTCGAGAAGATGCCGGCGTTGTTCACCAAGACGTCGGCCCGGCCCCAGGCGGACTCGAGGGCTTGACGGGCGGCGCTGACGCTCTCGTAAGAGGAGACATCGCATACCTGGACCACGACCTCGGCCCCGCCGGTACTGTCGCGGAGCTGGGCGGCGGCGTGCTCGAGGGCCTCCTGTTCGAGGTCGAGGACCGCCACAGACGCGCCCGCGTTTGTGGCCGCCTCGGCGATGGCGAACCCGATGCCCCGAGCGCCACCCGTTACTACGACCTTGCGCCCGTCCAAACGGAAAGTGTTGTTCCTGTCGGTCATGGCCCGTTCCTTCCTTGTCGCCGGGCTGTGTTGAGCGTAGTCCGCCGGATGTACACTCGCCGGCAACTAAGCCAACCAGGCAGTGCTGCGCGACAGGGGTCGGCGCAAGTGACAGTTGGGCTCGCCTAACAGCGCAAAGGGGCCCGGGACAGAGGTGCAAGTGACCAAGATCGTGACTCTCGGCGAGATCCTGGTAGAGATCGTGGCGGAAGACCAGGGAGACGGGTTCCGCCGGCCGGTCCGCCTGGTGGGGCCGTTCCCGAGCGGCGCTCCTGCCATCTTCATTGACCAGGTCGCCAAGCTCGGCCAACCCTGCGGCATCGTCAGCTGCGTCGGGGACGACGACTTCGGCTGGGTCAACTTGGCGCGCCTGGGTGACGACGGGGTGGATGTCCGGGCCGTCGAGATCAGCCCGTCCTTCCCCACCGGGAGTGCGTTCGTGCGCTACCGCGACAATGGCGAGCGCGATTTTGTCTACAACATCAAGAACAGTGCCTGCGGACAGGTGCGCTGGACCGAGGCCGTGTCGGAGTTGCTCGAAGAGTGCGGTCACCTGCACGTGTCCGGGCCTTCGCTTTTCTCGGCCCGGATCATCGAGATGACGACGAGGGCCATCGAGGTAGTGAAAGGCAAGGGCGGCACGGTCTCTTTCGACCCCAATATCCGCAAGGAGGTCGTCCGCGACCCCGAGGTGCGAACGGCCCTGACCGCCATGCTGGCGTCGTGCGACACCTTTCTGCCCAGCGGGGACGAGCTGACCCTGTTGACCACCGCCGGCACGCCCGAAGAGGCGATCTCCGAGATCCTCGGTCTGGGGGTCACCGCTATCGTGGTGAAGAACGGTGCCGAGGGGGCGACGTACTATGACGCGAGCGGTCCGGTGAGCGCGCCGGGTTACCGGGTTGAAGAGGTGGACCCGACCGGTGCCGGCGACTGCTTCGACGCTACCTTCGTCACCTGCCGCCTTCAGGGCCGTAGCGTGCAAGAGAGCCTCGCCTATGCGAACGCCAGTGGTGCCCGGGCGGTGGCCATCAAAGGCCCCATGGAGGGCACATCGACCTTGGCCGAGCTCGACGACGTCCGCTCGCCAGGCGAGGGCGGGCCCAAGCGCCGTCTGACCTCGCTGATCTCCCGTGGTCGCCGCGGCGACGGTCACAAGCCGGCGAGCGTCACCTCCGTGTGCTCCGCTCACCCGACGGTGGTCGGGGCGGCCATGCGCCAGGCGGCCGTTGACGGGACGGTGGTCCTTATCGAGGCCACTTGCAACCAGGTCAACCACCAGGGTGGCTACACAGGCCTGACGCCGGCCGCGTTCCGAGACCAGGTTTACGGCATTGCCGACCGGGCCGGGTTGCCTCGCCGCCAGGTGGTCCTGGGAGGTGACCACCTCGGGCCCAACCCGTGGCGGCACTTGCCTGCCGAGGCGGCGCTGGCGGAGGCCGAGGCCATGGTGGCCGCCTACGTCTCCGCTGGCTACGAGAAGATCCACCTCGACACCAGCATGGGCTGCCAGGGGGAACCCGTGCACCTGGCAGACGAGGTGACAGCGGAGCGTGCCGCCCGCCTGGCGGTGGTCGCACAAGCCGCCGCCGGCGTTACCGACACGTCCCTTCGCTACGTCATCGGCACCGAGGTGCCGGTCCCGGGCGGCTCCGTGGAGGAGATCGAGCGCCTCGAGGTGACCCGCCCCGAGGCCGTGGCCGCCACTCTCGAAGCGCACCGGGAGGCCTTCGCCGCCGCCGGTGCCGAGGCGGCCTTCGATGCGGTGATCGCCGTCGTGGCACAGCCCGGGGTGGAGTTCGATGACCGCAACGTCGTCGTCTACCAGCCCGAGCTCGCCGCTGAACTGAGCCGTGCCCTTACTGGGATGCCCGGGCTCGTGTTCGAGGCCCACTCCACGGACTACCAGCCGGCAGGGAGCCTGGTCCGCCTGGTGGCCGACGGCTTCGCCATCCTGAAAGTGGGGCCGGGCCTCACCTTCGCTCTGCGCGAAGCGCTCTACGCCCTCGACGAGATGGCGACGGCACTGACCCCCGACTGGTCGGAGCGCTCATTGGTGAAGGTGATGGAGAAGGAGATGCTCGACCACCCCGGTTACTGGCAGCCCTATTACCGGGGCACGCCGGACCAGCAGCGCCTGCTCCGCCACTTCAGCTACAGCGACCGTATCCGCTACTACTGGGCGGCACCAGGGCCGCAAGAAGCCGTCCGCGACCTCCTAGCCCACCTGAGCGGGACCAGGATCCCGGCGCCGTTGATCAGTCAGTTCCTGCCGACGCTCTATTCGCGTGTCACTAGCGGGGAACTGGATCCCACACCCCAAGAGCTGGTGCTCGCAGCCGTGGGCGATGTACTGAGCGTGTACGCAGATGCGTGCCGTCCGGGCCTACCTAAAAAGCCGGCGAAAAGCGCCGGGCCGACATTGGAGATGCCATGAGCAATGAACACAGCCGTAGACGTGTCCTGGTAAGTGCCCCCGACGTCGTCGAGGTGGTGACCGAGGGCGTGCCGCCTCTCAATCCCGGCGAAGCGCTGGTCAGGATGTCCGTGTCGGGAGTGTGCGGGTCCGACAAGGCCGGCGTCCACGGTGAGCACGCCTTCATGAAGCCCCCCTACTACCCAGGGCACGAGGTGGTCGGCGCAGTGGTTGGCGTCGCCGATGGCGTGGAGGAGGTAACGGTCGGTGACCGGGTCACGGTCGAGCCGACCCTGGTGTGCGGCCACTGTAAGCCTTGTCGGAACGGCGCCGAGAACCTTTGTGAAAACCTGGAGTTCTTCGGCTGCGGCTACCGGGAAGGCGGGATGGCGGACATCTTCTCGGTGCCGGCCCGGCGGCTGCACAAAATCCCCGCCGGGTTCACTGACTACCAGGCCGCGCTTATCGAGCCTTTGGCCACGCCCGTGCACGGCGTGCGCCTGGCCGGGGACCTGACCGGGAGGACGGTGGCCATTCTCGGCTCCGGTACTATCGGGCTTCTCGCCCTGACGGCGGTCCGTCATGCCGGGGCGAGAAGGATCGTGAGCACCGACACCTTGGCCTCCAAGCGGGAACTGGCCCTGGTCTTGGGCGCTGATGCCGTCGTGGACGCCAGTGCTCCCGGCCTGGCCCGGGCGGTCCGGGGCGAGCTGGGAGAAAGCGCCGACGTGGTCTTCGACTGCGTAGCCCACGAGGACACCTTGGCTGAGGCGGTCAAAATGGCCATCAAGGGAGGCACCGTGGTCGTCATGGGGGGGGCACGGGTGCCCGTCACCGTGGACCTACCGGTCATCCAGGAGTACCAGATCCGCCTCCAGGGGACGACGACGTACCGCTGGGAGGACTTCGAGGCCGCCGCCAGCATCATCGGCGGCGGGACCTTCGATGCCGACCGGTTTATAACCGCCACCTTTCCCCTTCCTGAGGCGGCTGCTGCCTTCGCCGCCATCGGTTCGGGCCAGGAAGTCAAGATCCTTGTCGTCGCCGACTGATAGGGCAAGAAGCGGGTCATTGCCGCCCTCCCCTAGCAAACGATTACTGGGACGTCGGTCCGAACCATGAGGCCTGAACCATGAAGCTGGTCTCGGTCGACCTCGGTGCCCAAAGCGGTCGGGTCGCAGTCGGGTCTTTCGACGGCCGGCGCCTGAGCGTGAGCGAGGTCCACCGGTTCCCCAACGTCCCCGTGAGCGTCCACGGAAGGATCCATTGGGACCCTCTCCGGCTGTACGACGGTGTTCTCGAGGGCTTGCGCGCCGCCAGCCGCCAGGGCGGGAGCTTCGCTTCCGTCGCCGTCGACGGCTGGGGGGTCGACTTCGCTCTGCTGGACCGGGCCGGGCGCCTTCTGCAGAACCCGGTCCACTATCGCGATAGGCGTACCGAGAGCGCGTTCGAGGAGGTCCGCCGGCTGGTCCCGCCCAGGGAGATATTTCAGCAGACGGGGAACCAGTTGTTGCCCATCAATACCCTCTACCAGCTCTGGGCCATGGTGGCGGCCAAGGAGCCGGTGCTGGACGTGGCGGAAAGGCTCCTGCTCCTCCCCGACCTCTTTCATTACTGGCTCTCTGGTGTACCCCGTTGCGAGCTGACCGAGACGAGCACGAGCCAGTGCTACGACCCCGTAGCGGGCGACTGGGCCTGGGACTTGGTGTCCCGCCTCGGCTTGCCGGGGCACCTCCTGGGCGAAGTGGTGCCGCCCGGTACGGTCCTGGGGGCCTTGAGGGCGGAGGTGGCCGAAGAGACCGGGATCGCCGGAGCATCGGTCATAGCTCCGGCGTCGCACGACACGGCGTCAGCTGTGGCGGCCGTGCCCTTTCAACAGCCCGGATCCGCCTACATCAGCTCCGGCACCTGGTCGCTCGTGGGGTTGGAAGTGCCCAAGCCCGTCATCGACGAACGTGCGTTCCTGGCCAACCTGACCAACGAAGCGGGTGCCGGCGGCACTTTCCAACTAATGAGCAACGGAACGGGCCTTTGGTTGCTCCAAGAGTGCAGGCGTACCTGGGAGCTTCAAGGGCAGGGATGGCAGTTCGGCGAGCTAGTGGCCATGGCCGAATCGTCGGCGTCCCTGGGACCGCTCGTCGACCCCAACGACCCTGCGTTCCTCGCCCCCGGTGACATGCCTCGGCGTATCGCCGATTGGTGCCGCCAGAGCGGCCAGAGCGCCCCCGAAGGCCCTGCCGCCATGGTGCGCTGCATACTGGAAAGCCTGGCCGTTGCCTATAGGCAGACGATCGAGCTGCTCACGTCGACCTGCGGCATCTCTCCTCCGGCGGTGCACATTGTAGGGGGCGGGTCGCGGAACCAACTCTTGTGCCAGTTGACGGCCGATGCCACCGGGCTACCCATCTGGGCCGGCCCGGTAGAGGCTAGTGAAGTCGGCAACCTGCTGGTCCAAGCCATGGCCCTAGGTGAGCTGAGCACGCTCGACGAGGCCAGGGCGGTCGTAGCTGAGTCTTTTGCCCCCGTGCTCTACGAACCCCGCACGGGAGGCCGCTGGGACGACGCCTACCAGCGCTTCAGCCGGCTCAACCGGGCGCGCGACAACAACTGACGGTACGGCCTAGACCCCTGACGCAGAGGTCTTATGGCCCGGGAGGAATGGCTCCCTTCTTGATCAGGACGTTCCCATAGAACCGGCGTTCTCCCGTAAGCACCACGGCATAGCTGTTGCGGGCGGCTTCGTAGAAGGCGAAACGTTCCACCTCACCGGTGGGCCACGGGCGACCCGCGGCTCGGTCGATGACGGCCTGCACCTCGCGTTGGGCTTCGGGAAGGTCGGCGGCGGAGCTGTCGCCGGCCATGCGACGCACGGGCGTTTCGACGAAATCGTCTAGGGGCAACAAGGTAAGGATGGCTCGGACCGCCTCCGGCATCGAGACGCCCACCAAGGGCACCACCCGGCCGTGCGGGGTACGGCGGGCGACGCTGTCGGCGGGGAAATTGGCGTCGACGACCGCCAACTCGTCGCCGTGGCCCATGGCGGCCATCACGTGGAGCAGTTCGGGGGTCAACAGAGGGTCGATGTTCTTCAGCATTCTGGTTTTCCTCTCCTTGGTCGTGTCTCGAAAGGCCCGGGCCCCGGTAAGGCTTGTCAGCCCCGTCGAGCCACCAGGCGACGTTTGGGCACCGAGCTACCTCGTATGTGCAGTGTCGGCGACAGGGTGACCATCCTGGCCGCGCCGTTATACCCCTCGAGCCGGCTGAGGAGCAACCGAGCGCTTTCGACTCCCAGGTCGTAAGCGGGCTGAGCCACGGCCGTTAGTGTCGGGCGCAGCAGGGTAGACCAGGACATGTCGTCGAAGCTGACGACGGCGATGTCGGTGGGGATGGTCATTTTCGCCTCGACGATGGCCTGGAGAGCGCCGATCGTCATCAGGTGGTTCGCCACGAACACGGCGTCGGGCCGCTGGGCTCGGTCCAGCAGCCCTTGCATGGCCAAGAGGCCGCCCAGCTCGCGGAAGTCGGCCACCCTGACCAGGGCGTCGTCGACGGTGAGGCCGCCTTCCTCGATGGCCTTGCAATAGCCGAGGTAGCGCCGCGAGCCTGTCGTGGTCCCCATCGGGCCAGTGACACAGGCGATCCGCTTGTAACCTCCCGCCACCAGGTGGCTGACCGCCTGATAAGCACCAGAGATATTGTCCACGATGACGCTGTCTGCGGCCTGGCTGGGCAAGGTCCGGTCGGCCAGCACTACGGGGACACCGAAGTCGAGCAGGGGCGACAGGTCGGTGCGGGGGCCGGACGGCGTCAGGATCACGCCCCCGACGTTCTCGGCCACAGCGAGCTCGATGTAGGAGGCCTCTTTGGCCGCGTCCTCGTCGGTGTTGCACAGGAACAGCGAGTACCCCGCCCCGTAGGCGATATCCTCCACTCCCCTCACCACATCGGCGAAGAACGGCCCCGTGCGGACGTCGGAGATGATCAGGGCCCAGACCCGGTTCTGGCGGGTGCGCAGGGTGCGGGCCACGCGGCTAGGGCGGTACCCGAGCTCTTTTATGACCCGTAAGACGTTGGCGGCCAGGCGAGGGTCGACCTGGGGGTGGTTGTTGAGCACCCGGGACACCGTGGCGGTGGAGACGCCCGCAGCGCGGGCCACGTCGACGATGGTGGTCATTGGTGCCCGATGGTAGCTGTCGTCCCGCCGGTCCCCGTCAGGCTCGTGTGGGGGCCTACAAAGTGCTCTTGAGGACCTTGCATCAGACTGCTAGCGTAGTAAACGATTACTCGTCAATGCTCAAAAACGCTCCTCGTCGTCCGGTCCTAGGGGTAGGGACCTACTGATGGCTCTATGGCTAGGGACTAAAGTACCTATTCGGGACGGGTTTCTCTCGATGAAGGCTACGTAGGTCCTGGTGCGACGTTGGTAAATCGTTTTCTTAGGAGGGGGCCCATCACATCCATGCCGTCCTCGGCGACATAACAGAGGAGCTGGGGGCTGCCTGGGGTTCCCAGGGCCGGCCCTGGAACGGTCCGACGCCTGACTGAGGGGGGTGATATGAGCCCGACGTCGCAGACGTCTGAGGCGACTACAACAAAGCATCGCGGCAGTCTTGAACTAGTCCGAACAAAAGAGTTGATGAGCCCTTTTAGCGGGGTGCTTGGCGCGTAAGCCCAAGCCAAACTTCACAGAAATAGCAAAACTTCACAGAAATAGGGAGGGACAGATGAAAGTTCAGTCAAAGAGGTGCCTCAGCTGGCTTGCCGCCGCGGGCTTGCTCGTACCTGTCGTCGCGGTAAGTGGGCCGGCGGCTGCCAACGCCAGCGCGAGGCATGCCTCCGCCTCGGCTCCGGTCACCATCGGTGTCGACCTGACTTACGACAACACTGCCTTCTGGGCGGCCTACGACACCTACGAGGCTCAGTACGCCAAGCAGCTCAATGTCAAAGTATTGGGGCCGCTGCTGTCGGCCGCCAGCGCCAGCCTGCAGAACCAGCAGGTGGAGGAGCTCGTCAACGAAGGGGCCAAGGCCATCGTGGTCAACCCCGAGACGGCCACCAGCATGGGGCCCGCCATCACTTACGCAGCCAAGAAGGGTGTGCAGCTTATCTCCACGGACACGATCGTCGGCGCCGGCCATGTGTACATGGTGGTGCGCGCCTCCAACCTGCTCTATGGCTGGGACGCCTGCGCTTACATCGCCTCGAAGGTGCAGTCCGGTTATGTGCTTGACCTGGAAGGGGACCTTTCCTCGTCCAACGGCGCCGACCGCACCAACGGCTTCAACGAGTGCATGGCCGCGAACGCGCCCAAGGTCCATATCTTGAAGGACCCCACGGTGTGGACAGACGCCACTGCAGTTACTGACGCCCAGGACGCTGTAAATGCTTACGGGTCGCAGCTAAAGGCGATCTATTCGCAATGGAGCAGCCCTGACCTCGGGATCATCCCCTTGCTGAAGAAGAAGGGCTTTGGCCCAGTGGGCTCGGCCAAGCACGTGATCCTGATCAGTGATGACGGAGTCGCCTTCGAGATGTGCGACATCGGCACCGGTTGGGTGGACGCGTCCGCGTCACAGCCGGCCAACCTTTACGCTTACTGGGCGCTCGAGTACGCCAAAGATGCGGCCACGGGCGTAATGCTCAAGGCCGGGGACACCGGCGGCGGCGCTCCCACTTTGGCGGACGTCAGCTATGCCGGTGATACCAACTTGGGCGACCCCGTGGTCGCTCCTTTTGTGACCAAGACGGTCGAGCACCTGACCATCAAGCCGGCCGGCGGCTCGCCTTCTGAGATCACCACGACCCCGGTGAGCGACTCCGCCCTCTGGGGCAACGTGTACGGCAAAGCCCACGGTGGGGTTTGCTCTGGTGTGAGCTTCTGATCCGACAGCGAAGTCGGTAGCAGGTCCCTGATCTGGCGCTCCCCGCGAGCGTGAGAGTGGGACCGGTAGAGGCCAAACTGGTGGGCTCCGGGTCGGGGCCCACCAGTACTGGCAGGTAACCCGCCGGGGCCTGGGCTCAGCCCGTCAGCCGGGGTGCGGGGCACAGCGACGCCAATTGGCAATATAAGCGGAGGGCAAGAAACGGTGGCTGAAAATCCTGAACGAGCCGTTCCTTCGGACGGCGTCCCGCCCGCCGAGGCCGTCGGTATCTACAAGCAGTTCGGCAGCACACTGGCCCTTAGTGGGGTCAGCCTGGCCCTTCGCCCCGGCCGCTGCCTGGGCCTCGTGGGCCGCAACGGGGCAGGCAAGTCCACTCTCGTATCGATAATGTCCGGGATCTACGGGCCCGACCGGGGCCAGGTGCTCTTCGAGGGTGAGCGGGCGCCGGCCCTCGGGGACGTCGAGGCCTGGCGCAACCGGGTGGCCACCGTTTTCCAGCACTCAATGGTGGTCCCCCAGCTCACCGTGGCGGAAAACGTGTTCTTGAACTGCCAGCCCAAGCGTTCGGGGATGGTGGACTGGAAGACGATGCGGGCTGATACCCGCCGGGTGCTTAGCGAGTGGGGCTTCGATGACGTGGACGCCGCCGCCCCGTGCTCGAGCCTGTCGGTCGAACAACGCCAGCTGGTCGAGATCGCCCGAGCACTGGCGGCCGGGCGGCGTTGCCTGTTTTTGGACGAGCCCACGGCGGCTCTGGAGCGGGCCGAGATCCGTCGGCTGTTCGACCGGGTGCGGGCCTTGGTGGCCAGTGGGGTGGCCGTGTTGTACATCTCCCACCACCTGGAGGAAGTCTTCGAGGTGTGCGATGAAGTTGCCGTCCTGCGTGACGGCGAGATGGTCCTCACGCAAGAAACCGCCGGCCTGTCCAAGGACGAGCTCGTGGCTGCCATGGTGGGCCCGGACGTGGCTGCTTCGGCCATCATGTCGCAAAATGGCCGTGACGGGACCGGGACCTCAATGCACCCCGACAGCGGCCGGCCCTGCCTGGTGGTGGAGCACCTTTCGGCCATCTCGCCCCGAGGCCCCCTCCATGATGTCTCGCTTGAGGTGCGCCGCGGTGAACGGGTCGGGGTGGCGGGTCTTCTCGGCGCCGGTGTGGCCACCCTGGCCCGGGCGGTGGCGGGTGCCCATCCGTGGCAATCGGGCAAGATCGAGATCGACGGGGCCCCACTCGTACCCGGAAGGCCGGACAAGGCTCTAAGGATCGGAGTCGGTTTCGTTCCCGAGGACCGCCGCGCCGAGGGGTTTGTACGGTTACTGGGTGTGGCCGAGAACTCCACCATGACGATCGTCGACAGGCTGGCCAATCGCCTTGGGGTGGTCATGCCCCGGGCGAAGGCCGCCGCCGCCCGGCCTCTGGCCGCGCGGCTGTCGATCGTTTCCGCCGGGCTGTCTCAGCCCGTGGGCGAGCTCTCCGGAGGCAATCAGCAGAAAGTCACAGTGGCCCGGGCCCTGGCGACCGAGCCCAAGCTGGTGGTCGCTATCGCACCGACCAGGGGTGTCGACGTCGCCTCCAAGGCGGCGTTGCTAGAGGCGCTGTCTTCCCTGGCCAGCAGTGACGGGACGGCAGTCCTCCTGGCCACCGATGACCTGGACGACCTGGTCATCTGCGACCGGGTGGTGGTGCTGAGGGGTGGCGAGATCGTGGCCGAGTTCACAGAGCCGCCTTTTGACCGCGAAGAGCTTATTGCCGCCATAGAAGGCCTGGTACCAAACGGGAAGGTGACAGCATGACCCAGCTAAGCAGCGAAAAGGACGCCAGAGCGACGACGGCGAGGCCGCCGGGAGCAGAGGCTAGCGGCAGGGCCGCCGCCGACGCGGTCCTGCAGCAAACCAGCCGGCAGGCTCGGGCCGTGTCGTTGGTGAGAGAGGCGGCCCTCCTCCCAGTAGTGGTGCTGCTCATCATTGTGGGCGCACTGGTGAGCAACGTGTTCCTGACGGTGTCGAACTTCTCCGGCATCGGGCTTCAGGCTTCGGCCCTCGGGGTCGTCGTGGTGGGGGAGAGCTTGATCATCATGATCGGGGGAATGGACCTGTCCCTGGAGGGGACCTACGGCCTGGCCCCGATGGTGGCGGCGTGGCTGATCGTGCCGGTGGCGGCCTTCGGGTCCGGCGCCGACCTCAACCCCTATATCGGGATCCTTATCCTGATCCTGGTCGGTGCTCTCGTGGGCGTGTTCAACGGCTTGCTCATCGTCAAGGGCGGTCTCAACGCCTTCATAGTCACCCTCGGCATGACCATCGTGCTGGCGGGCCTGCAGAACGGCATCGTGAAGGCGCAGACGCTGTTCAGCCTGCCCAGTGCTTTTAGCTATCTCGGTTCGGCCTACTGGGGCCAGGTCCCCGTCTCGCTCGTTGTCACCGTCATCATCTTCGTGGGCGTGGGACTGTTCCTTCGTTACCACCGGGGAGGCCGGGCCATCTATGCGGTGGGAGGTAATGCCGAGGCGGCTCGGGCGGCCGGGATCAACGTCGACCGGGTGAAGATCGGGGTCTACGTGGCCGGGAGCGTCCTCGCCGCCATCGGAGGGCTCATGGAGGCCGGCCGTGTGTCTGCCGTAACCGGTCAGCAGGGCTACCAGGAGGGCATCATCTTCACCGTCTTTGCCGCCGCCGTAATCGGCGGGGTGAGCCTCGCCGGGGGTAAGGGCAACATGGTCGGTGCCGCCACAGGTGTCGTGCTGTTGTCTTTGGTGCAGAACATCCTGGACCTGGCCAACGTCTCCAACTACTGGATCTTGGCCATCTATGGCGGCGTGATCTTGATCGGGTTGGCCGTCTCGCGGATGATCGGGGGCAAGACGTCCCAAGGCTGAGGCGAGGGCCACCCCGTTCTGCACCGGCTGCTGTCCTCCATCGCAAAATATCCCTTTCAGTATGGTGAGTAAATGAAGACCACGAGCGTCGACCCGGCTATCGTCCCCCAGCGCAGGCTCTGCACCGGTGCGCTTATGCCCGCCATAGGGCTCGGCACCTTCGGGTCGGACCATGCTGGCCCTGATGAGGTGGCTGATGCCGTGAGGGGTGCCTTTGAAGTCGGCTATCGCCACTTCGATTGTGCTGGCGTCTACGGCAATGAAAACCGCATCGGCCGGGTGCTCGAGGCGTTGCCTCGGGAACATATCTGGGTCACATCCAAGTTGTGGAACGACAAGCATTCACCCCGGGACGTTGTCTCCGCCTGCCAAAAGTCCTTGGCCGACCTGTGTACGGACTACCTGGACGTTTACCTGGTGCACTGGCCCTTCCCCAACTACCATCCGCCGCGCGCGGACGTCACGTCGCGGAGCCCGGGCGCCCGCGCGTATATCCACGACGAATTTATGGCCACCTGGGCCGAGATGGAGCGACTGGTCGACATGGGCCTGGTGCGCCATATCGGCACCTCCAACATGACGGTACCGAAGCTGGAGCTTCTCCTCCGTGACGCCCACATACCCCCCGCGGTCAACGAAATGGAGTTGCACCCTCACTTTCAGCAACCCGAGCTTTTCACTTACGTGCGCGGACATGGCATGGAGCCGATCGGCTTCTGCCCCATCGGCTCTCCGGCCCGGCCCGTGCGTGACCGGTCGCCCGACGACAGCGTCGACATCGAGGATCCTGTCCTCGTCGCTATAGCCAAGGACCACGGCGTGCACCCCGCCGTGATCTGCGTGAAATGGGCGGTACAACGCGGCCAGGCCCCTATCCCGTTCTCGACCAAGCCCAGTCATTACACCGCCAACCTGCAGGCCGTGGTGAGCGACCCGCTGACTGACGACGAAATGCGTGCCATAGCCGGCACGGACCGGGACAACCGGCTGATCAAAGGTCACGTGTTCTTATGGAAAGACGGCCAGTCCTGGGAAGACCTCTGGGACCTTGACGGCAAGATCGCCACTTAAATAACCGGCGCCCGTCGTTAGTGGTAGGCGCGCGGCTCTCGGGCCAGAAAACGCGGCCGGCGGCCCGCTCCTAAGCGCTATGGAGCAGGAGGAGGGACCGGGCGTCTAGCGCAACAGTCCTTCGTCTCGTGAGCTTGGGCGTTTTTTCGATGGGCCCCGTGGTGAGCACGGCGTCCCACTTGGCCCGTCCGG
>Ga0182014_10002493_pt1 | contig 23108 bp, 11 predicted proteins | sample 612S2DmetaG_FD_120489 | JGI IMG/M metagenome (GOLD analysis project Ga0182014, IMG submission 120489) | Permafrost microbial communities from Stordalen Mire, Sweden - 612S2D metaG | ecosystem: Environmental > Terrestrial > Soil > Wetlands > Permafrost | place: Sweden: Stordalen | collected...
CTCACCGAGACCGCCGATCCCGGCCAGGATCCGCAGCGCGGCGGCCTGCTGGTCGCCCACATCGGAAAGGGAATCTATGTTTACGCCGCATACGCGCTCTATCGCCAGCTTCCCGAGCTCGTTCCCGGCGCATACCGCATCCTCGCCAACCTGCTCAGCGCCGGACAGGAGATTCCGGTAAATAAGAATCGGCTGCCAATGCCGCACCCATAAGTTTTCAAGCCATTGACCCAGGCCGGCCGCTTCTCCCTCCGCAAGCCGGACTCGCTGCGCCATCCATCAAAATGATGAGGTCCCGCTCCATCTGTCGGGCGAAGACGCCAATGCGCCCTGAACTTAAACTTCTGGTAATCGGTCACGCGGTTTCGCGTCCGCTCTCCTTTTCATGAGGCTCACGGAATCGCTGCGCAAGACGTGACCCGGCGCACAGTGTATGCGCTCGGTCAATAGTCCCTGCCTTCATTCACTGACCTTCAACCATGCAGTCTTTCTTCTGGAGAGCCATGATGCGAAGAATCGTGCCAGTAGTCTTTTGCCTTGCCATCACCCTTGTCACAGCCCATGCGCAAAGCAATTACGCCGTGGTGCGCGGATCGATTTTGGACCCGCAGCATCGCCCCATTGCCGGCGCACGCGTTCTCATCACAGCCAAAGGAACCGGCGCTGAACGCGAGGTGGTGTCCAATGCCACTGGGCTCTATGAGATTGCCGGCTTGCAGCCGGGCGCCTACACGCTGGCCGTCGATAGCTCGGGCTTCAAGCAAGCCACAGAAACTGTAGAACTCGAGGTCGGCCAGCAGGCTACTCTCGATTTGAAGTTGAGCCTTGGCAGCGATACGCAAAATGTCACCGTTCAAGCGCATGAGGAGCTCCTCAAGACTCAGGATGCAAGCGTGGGTGAGGTGGTGGATCAGCGGTCTGTGGATTCGCTGCCGCTGAATGGCCGCATGTTGATCGACCTGGTCCTCACCGTGCCGGGAGCGCACATCAGCCACGGCGCCTCGGTTGGCGATATGAGCTCTCTTTATTGGAGACCGGGCCAGCGGTCGGCGGTCAGCATCGGCGGAAGCCGGCCGAACGCGAATTATTTTCTACTCGACGGCGCCACCAACACCGACCCCACTTTCAGCACCCAGAACCTGAGCCCTTCGCCTGATGCTGTGCAGGAGTTCGAGGTGCAGACCGGCAGTTACTCGGCCGACATGGGCGGCGCCGGAGGCGGCCAGATCAATATCGTCACCCGCTCCGGCTCCAGCACATTCCACGGAACCGCCTATGAGTTTCTGCGCAACGGCGATATGGATGCCCACTCCTTCAATCAGATGGGCTCTTCAAACTTCCTTGTGCAGAACAACTTTGGCGCTTCGTTCGGCGGCCCTGTAAAGCATACCGGCAAGACTTTTTTCTTCCTAAACTATGAAGCGTTGCGCCACGTTGAGACCGACGCTATGGTAGACACGGTCCCTACCGCGGCCGAGGACGCGGGCGATTTCAGCCAGAGTGGCGTGAACATCTACGACCCCAGCACCACAACTCCGAATCCCAGCTATAACCCCGGCCTGCCGGCGAGCCCGTCGAATCCCCAGAACATCCGCCAGCAGTTTTCTTATAACGGCGTGTTGAATGTGATTCCGCCGGGGCGGTTGACCAAGGCGGCGTCGATCATGCTGAACACGTACACGCCGCAGCCTAACACGATGAACATGGGCGGAATGACCATGATGGGTCAGCCCACTGTGATCGGCGCGGGCAACGACGCCAACAACTACCTGGACACGCGCAAGGAACACATGACCGACGACCAGGGAACGGTTCGCGTGGATCACAGCTTCGCCAATGGCGATACCGCCTTCATCCGCTACTCGGCCGCCAGCGAATACGGCTTCATGCCGGAGGGCTTGCCAGGATTCGGCTTGTATCACGACAACTTTTCCCAGCAGGGAATCCTGGCCTGGAACCGCGTCATCTCAACGCACATGGTCAATATGGCGACCGTAGCAGTCTCGCGTCTGGCGATGTCCCACACCACCGAAAGCGCAAGCACGAACGACATCGTCGACCAACTGGGCATCACAGGGACCGGCTTCGGCGGGCCCAAGGCCTGGGGCGCGCCCTACTTCAATGTTCAAGGCTATTCCCCATTGGGCGACAACTATCTTGCCACGCCGATGAAGGCTTGGGATACCGTGATCGAGGGCCGCGATTCGCTGAGCTGGCAAATGGGCCGCCATAGCGCCAAGTTCGGCGGCGCGTACCAGAAGTTCATCTGGCCCATGTGGGGCTTCTTCCAGAACCGCGGCTACTACCAGTACACCAACGGCTACACAACACAATACGCGCTCAACGACGGCAAGACAGGATCGGCGCTTGCCAGCTTCCTGTTGGGATTGCCGGCGGCGCGGCAAGGCCAGGCCGGCGTGCCGCAGATGAACCTCCATCAGTGGTATGCGAACGGATTCGCACAGGACGCTTGGCGGCTGACGGCAACTACCACGCTCTCCTACGGACTCCGCTACGAGTTCATGAGTCCGCTCATCGACGTGGACTATACAAACAGCAACCTGGACCTATCGAGCGGCGCTCCCCAGGTCTTCATCGGCGGTCAGAACGGCTATCCGCGCGGACTCATGTACCCCAACCGCACCAACTTCGCGCCCCGGCTGGGTTTGGCGCAGAGTTTCCCCAGGCTGAGCGTGGTGGCCCATGTTGCCTATGGAATCTTCTACACGCCGGTTGACATGAACACCTGGTGCAATCAACGCCACAACGTGCCCAATGTCTTCCCTGAGACCGCGCAGAGCGATCCATACATTCCCTCGATCGCCACATTGAATTTCCCGACACCGGTGCTCGGGACAACAGCGGTCAGCTTCACCGCACTCCAGTTGCACGCGCCGGCGCAATACGTCCAGCAATGGAGCACCTCGCTTGAAAAGCAGGTTGGCGGACAGACTACGGTCGAGATTGGCTATCTGGGCGCTGGAGGCTTCCACTTGCAGCGCTCCCACCTGATCAACAATGCGCAGCCTGGAGCGGGCTTGATTCAGCCGCGGCGTCCGTTTCCGAAGATCAGTTTTGTGGCCAACAGCGTCTTCCCAGCCGCTGTCGCGCAGACCATGACCAGTTCCACATTCCCAGTCAGCACCATCAACCTGCTTGAGAACACCTCGCAAAGTTGGTACGACGCGGGATATGTGAATGTGCGCCGCCGCGCTTCGAACCGTCTCAGCTTCCTGGCCAACTACACCTTCGCTAAGGCGCTTGAGAACGCACCGGACTTCCGTTCTCCCATGTTCGAGGCCGCCACTCCGCAAAACAATAACGACCTGAACGCGGAGAAAGGCCCCGGCTGCGATATTCGCCATCGCGTTGCCGTAAGCGCGGTCTACGCACCGCCGGTCTACGGCCGCAACGGTCTCACTCGGGATTTGACTCGCGACTGGCGCGGCTCTGTCGAATATCAGGTCCAGACCGGATTCCCTCTTACCATCTCCGTCTTTGGCGACACAGCAAATGCGGGAACCGTCGTGGGCGAGAACCCCATTCGCGCCAACTCCACGGGCCAGCAAATCTTCCCATCCGGCACCCGTAACTCAACCACATGGCTCAACCCTGGCGCGTTTTCCGCGCCGCCCGCTTACACCTTTGGAAACGTCGGACGGAACTCGGTCTATGGCCCCGGATTGCAAACCATGGACCTGGCATTGGTCCGCGGCTTCAGCCTGGCGGAGAAGGCCCGGCTTGAGACCCGCGCCGAATTCTTCAATGGCCTCAACCACACCAACCTGGGAACGCCGAATCGATTCGTCAACACGTCAAGCTTCGGCAGCATCACCGAGGTCGCCACGCCGGGACGGGAGATCCAGGTGAGCGCGCGGGTCAGCTTCTAACTCGTGCGAAAGCGAAAATACCGAAAGGGGCGGGCTTTGGCCCGCCCTTCCTGCGGATAATGAAATTGCGAGTAACCAATCTGATTCGCGCCATCAATCACGAGCACTCGACTACCGGAGCGTGGATATCCCAAACTCGGGGTGAAAGCGCATTTGTATGAATAGCATGTTAATTCACTTCCTGCCGGACTCACCGGCTGAACTGGCTATCTTTCAGTTAAGTGCTCTTATAATCATTGAATTAGGCACTAACTTATAACAAGCCAGATCGCTTTGTTAATAATATGTGAATTCGTTAAATATTCATATAACTCTGCGAGTCTTGCAGTTGGAAGCACCAGGGGAAAGCTCCGTTTGTGCGGAGAAAATCTCTTGGCTATCAACCTTCCTTTCGCATCGCCGATCAAAACCCGATCTGGCTTCTTCTCAAGGATTTGGAGATGCGATAACGCAAGGCGTTCGCCTCGGAAGCGAGCGCAGACACGATTCAACCCGATTCGAGAGGAATAATGAGAGGCCCAATGAACTTCAAGCTTAAAGCGGCTGCCGCCGCAATCGCGGCTGCCAGTCTGATTGCCTCATTTGCCTATGCCAGCGACCTAACACCGCCGGCAAAGAAGCACGTTGCCACCAAGAAGGCCAAAACGCCTCCGCCACCCACGGTTGCGGAGCAAATTCAGGCTCTGCGCCAGGAACTGGAAGGCCAGATCGATAGCCTGAAAACCAATCTGGCCGAGAAGGATGCGCAGTTGAAGCAAGCGCAGCAGGCGGCGGCCAATGCACAAGCCGCGGCGGACAAGGCGGCAGCCACAGCCTCAGCCCAAAACCAGGCAGTGAGTGACAACGCAACAGCCGTCACCACACTGCAGGCCACCGTCACCGACATGAAGTCCGCCAACGCGTCGGCAGTCTCTTCGCTCTCCGACGAAACCGCTGCCGTAAAGAAGGCCATCGCCAATCCCAGCGTTCTCCACTTCAAGGGCATCTCGCTCACGCCTGGCGGCTACGCGGCGGCTGAAACGGTTTGGCGTGCCAAGGCCACCGGCGGTGATATCCCTACAGCCTTCAGCGCTCTTCCCTATGAGGGTGCGGATGCCTATTCGCTCAGTGAGTTCTACGGCAGCGCCCGCCAGTCGCGCGTCACCCTGATGGCCGAGGGCAAGACCAACTGGGGCACTTTGCGCGGCTACTATGAGGCTGATTGGTTGGGTACAGGCATCACCTCCAATAACAACCAGTCCAATAGTTATGTTCTCCGCCAGCGCGTAATCTGGGCGCAAGCCGAAACCAACAACCACTTGGCCTTCACGGGCGGCCAATTGTGGTCTCTGGCCACCGAAGACAAGAAGGGCATATCAAACCTCTCCGGCGACATTCTTACGCCGCAGACTATAGACCCAAATTACGTTGTTGGTTTCGTTTGGGCCCGCCAATATGGTTTTCGCGTAACCAAGACCCTAAATAAGGCGGCCTTCGGCCTCGCGTTTGAGAATCCTCAACTGATATACTCGGCGGCTCTGGCCGGCAGCACGCCGTATGCAGTATTGGGCAGCGCCGGCGCCAACGGCGGCAACTACAATGCGGCGATCAGCGGTTTGAGCGGCTTGACGACCTATGTCAAGAGCTATTCGAACCTGAAGACCTTCGATAGCGCCGGCAACTCGGTTTATACCTACGTCCCAACTCTCAATTCGGTTTACGCGAACAGCAACGTCACCAATATTTCCTTCAACGACGCGCCCGACGTTCTTATGAAGGCCGCCTTCGATCCCGGCTTTGGCCATTATGAGGTCTTCGGAATCATCGGCTTCGCCCATGAGACGGTCTATCCCGGCGTGACGCAGAACTCGGTCAAGTACGGCGGCGTGACCGACAACCTGGGTTTCAGCGGCGCAGCACCTGGCACTGCTGTCATCGCCAGTTCGTCCACTGCGGGCTCCATTTCGGATGCCATCGTGCTGGGCGGCGGCGGCGCCAGCCTCCGCATTCCCGTCATCAAGGACAAGCTAACCATTGGCGCCAAGGGCCTCTACGGGCCTGGCGTGGGCCGTTACGGAAACACAACCCTGTCCGACGTAACGGATAACGGTTGGGGCGGTCTTTCTCCCATCCACAATGCCTCCGGCCTGATCACGGTGGAAGCAACACCGACGCCTCGCCTGGCTATCTATCTGAATTACGGCGGCGACTATGCCGCCCGCGCCGATTACGGCAGAACCGCCCTCACGCTGGGCGATCCGAAGCCTTACTTCTGCCAGACCGGTGTCACGGCAGCCAACGCCTCCACCTTCTGCTCGGCTTCGCCCACTGCGGCGATGTTTGCCGCAGGCGGCAGCTGGGGCTCGCACTTCACCGCTACTCCGGCCATGACGGCTGTAGGTTACGGTTCACGCTACGCTAGTGTTTCCGCCACTTGCGCCACCGTGGCTTCCCCTGGCCTGAATTCCGGCTCGGTCGGCTATCAGCCGGGCGGCTCGGGTTGTGGCAACAACACCCGCGACGTGCAGGAAGTCACTGGCGGCTATTGGTACGACATCTACAAGGGCGACCGCGGCCGCCTCCGTCAGGGCATCCAATATGGTTATGCCGTGCGTGAAGGCTGGTCGGGCACGGGAACAGCGGGCTCGCTCTCCTCGCCGCTCAACGGCGCCAAGGGCATCGACAACATGTTCTGGACCACCTTCCGCTACTACCTCCCATAACCCGTGAATCTTTCGGTTCCACACCAGCAGCATGGGCAGCCCGCGATCGGGGCTGCCCATGCTGTCTTCAGGAAAGAACATGGCGCATCGCAAACTCGCTGAACTTGACTTTTTCAGGATCGGCAAGTAATTTGATTAATAATATATGACTTGTTGTCTACCCACCTGTCGATAAAGTTTTGCCGCCCCATCCAGGCCAGGGGCCTAAGGTCCTAACCCATCCCCAGCTTCCCCAAATTCCAAGGAGAGTCCCAAAGTGCAAAAAGCTCTTTTTGCTTCCCCGTCTGCATCTCTGCGCTGGTTGCCGCTATCCATCACTGCTGTGCTTCTTCTGTTGGCTATAGCGGCCAGCTTGCCCCTGGCCGCGCAGGATGACATCACCACGCAAAACGCAACGTCCGGGTTCAATGGCGCATATATCACCGGACCGGCCTCGAACCCGTTGAGCTTCCTGAACGGCGCGGCCTGGCGTACCACCGGCAACCCGGCGCCCTACGACTTTCACGACTTTGCCCCGGCGACCTATGTTGACGCAAAACTGCCCAAGTGGATCGATCTACAGGCCGAGGAACGGTTTCGGTACGAGGGGTACAACAATTCGAGCTTTAAGGCGAAGGCCGATGACTCCTACCTCTTGAACCGCTTCCGGTTTCAGGTGGATGTGCGCACGCCCAGTTGGCTGCGGGTTACAGCACAGGTGCAGGATGCCCGTTCGGGCTTCCAAAACACGCCGATCGGCCCGCCGAACACGGTTCGCTGGGATCTGAAGCTGGCTTACGCCGAGATCGGCGCGGCCGAACGGCATTGGTTCAGCCTGCGCGTGGGCCGGCAGCTCATCAACTACAACAACACCATCATCGCCACCTCCGAGTGGCGCAACCAGGGCCGCTCCTACGATGCAGCGGTGTTGAACCTGAACGCAAAGCGCGAGCACCTGGGCATCTTCGCGGCCTCGGCTGTGGTGCCCCAGGCCTTTGGCGTGAGTCCGCATCAGGAAGGCAACAACATCTACGGAGCGTACGGCCGCATCGATGATTTTCTTGTGCGGCACTCGGACCTTGAGCCGTTCTTCCTGTGGCGCGTGCAGCCGGCAGCGGTCGTTGAGCCGGCCGTCGCCAAGACCACCGGCAAGGAAAACGAGAAGGCTCTTGGTGTGCGCTTCAAAGCGCAAGCCCACACGGCGCTCGATTACTCAGGCGAGGTGATCCTTGAAACAGGCAAGGTGGGATCGCAGCCGCTTCGAGCCTCGGCAGCTCAGGCAGGCGCGGCATACCAGTTCCTCAATGTAGCGGCCAAGCCGCGCGTCTTTACGCAGTACGACTACGCCACGGGCAACAGCAATCCGGCGCACAACGCAACGCACACCACCTTCGACACGATGTACCCGACAACCCACGACCGCTTTGGCGTCGCCGACCTGTTCGGCTGGCAGAATATTGAATCGGTGCGCGCGGGCACAACCATTGAACCCCACCGGCGGCTCACCTTCACGGCGCAGGGGCTGGACTTTTGGGCGGCTTCAGCGCTGGATTCGATCTACAACATTTCGGGCAGCGCGATCGTGAACAACAAAACCAATCGCGGCCGCCATGTGGGCGCGGAAATCGATGGCTACTCCTGGTATGAACTCAACAAGCACTTCAACCTGGGCGGAGCCATTGGCTACTTCGGCGGCGGCCAGTTCCTGACCAATGTGACAACCAGCCACTCGTATACGTATTACTTCTTTGCGCTGAACTTCAAAGACAACGGAAAGAAGTAGCCAACGCCGCACGGGAACTCCGAGATGAGGCTGACGTGATGGATCATCGCGCAGTTCGCATCCAGCCATGTCCTCTTTTGCAGTCTGCTGGGAAGGAGGCCGTGTGCGAGAAATCGAACTGGAGTAACTTGATCTTCAGAGAGCTATGCGCGGTCCGGTTTGCCTTCCTATTGTGTGCGCAGCTCTCCCGTAGGAAGAAAGGCTACCCCTGAAACCGGATTCCCCGAGGCCAGAACGTCCCTCAATCGCTCGGGGTTGGCTCCACTGCGGTTCTCGGCAGCTACCAGCAACCGCAGCGCCAATACCGGAGCAGTGTCGGCCGGCAACCGGAAGATCCAAGGAACATTGGTCGAGGTGAGCGTTTTGTCGCCGCTGAGGGCGATGACCGGCACAAAGGCCTTCAGCGCCAGTTGCTCGGCCAGGTGGCTCGAGTTCCGGTCCAGCGCCAGGATCGCCAGCGCGCGCTCATCCATCAGCGCATGAACCAGCTGGGTTGAGGCGGCGCCCCAGTTTTGATCGCTCGCCACCGGCAGCAGCTTCCACTCTCGCCCTTTTGCCGCGTCAGCCAACTCCGATTGCATCTCTGGCGATGCGGCGACCTCAATCGCCTTCGGCCCGAAGAGAACGAACTTCACCGGCCCTGCCGGCAAGTCTGCCTGACGAGGCCCGGCAAAGTCCACTCCATCCTCTCCAACTCGCGCGTAGGGCATTAACTCAGGGCTCGGATGCAGGATCTGGGGCGCCTCAATTGCTGGCGGAATCTGCATGGCAGGTAGCTGCTGTGAGGCTTGCGGCTTCTCCGGCGGCGGCTGTTTTTCCATCGTCGCAACCCGAAAGGTAATGGCGCCGTTATGCACCGTGCCCAGGAACATGGGAGCCACGTTCTTCTGGTTGGGGTCGAAGACCATGTGCCCGGTCACGCCGTCGTACTGCTCGATATTGGCCAGCGCATCGTGGATGCGGGCGCGATTCAGGCCAGCCTTGCAGATGGAATCGAGCAGCGCATTCATGGCGTCGTAGGCCAGCGAGGCAAACTGCTCCGGCTTCTCGTTAAAGCGATCCTCGAAGCGGCGGTTGAAATCCAGCCACTTGGGATCGCTGCGCGTCGGATCGTAGGGAAAGACAGCTTCAAAGCCTTCGGCGGTGTCGCCGGCATTGGCTAACAGCGTAGGGCCAAGCGTTCGATAGGCTCCAAAGACCGGCTGCTTCATCCCGGCGGCGCGCAATTGCTTCAGGATCAGTGCTGCCTGCGTTTCGTCGGTCCACAGCACGATGGCGTCAGCGCGCGAAGAGCGGATTACCTGCAACTGCTTGGTAAAGTCCGTGTCGCCTGGCAGATACTTCTGCTCGATCACCACCGGATGGCCCAGCCGCCGCGCCGCATCGCGAAACTTGGGAACGCCAAAGCGGCCGTAACGGTTATTTACCCTAAGCAGCGCCACGCGCTTCAGGCCAAGTTCGGTGAATATCCGCCGTGCCAGCGTCAGGCTCTGCACACGGTCATCCTGCAGGTCGGTGAAGTACCAGGGAATGTAAGTCTCTGGAATCGTGGGATCGGTGGAGGCGGAGTTGACGATGGGAATCTCGGCGCGCAGAGCTACGCGCAGAGCGATGTGGGTGGACTCGGAGCTGATGGAGCCGAAGATAGCCCAGTCCTGATCGTCGTAGACCATCTTCACAACTTCATTCGAGGCCGAGCCCCAAATGGTGGGGTCGGTGGGCCGGTCGTCTCCATAGACCGTCTTCGCCTGCCAGTTGTCATAGTCGTTGTGCAGCATTAACTTGAAGGGCTTGCCCCCGTAGCCGCCGCGGGCGTTTGCTTCCTCAACAGCCAACTGCGCGCCGTGCAGCATGTGCAATCCGAAGACCGATTCCGGATTGTGCTCGATGGGTCCGAAGAAACCGATGCGGACTTCAGTGAGATCCTTGGGATCGGGAAGGTCGCGCCCCGCGCCAGAGTAGATGTTGGGATGGGTATAGTTGAGGTCATAGGGCGCGGCGAACTTGGCATAAGGGCTCAGGTCGGCTGGCTCGCCTGCATAGGGCGTCACCACGCGGTCCTTGGGCGGACCGGGCGGATGCGCGCCACACTCGCAGCTTCCCTTCCCCGTGACCTTCACCGGGCTCGCATTCTGGCTCGCAGCCGGCGCCGCGTCCTGACTCGAATACTGCGCGCCGAGCTGCGCCGCGCAGGCCAGGATCAGCGCGCAGCCGGCTAACGGCAACCATCCCTTATGCATTGCTGCTACTCCTTGTCGCCCTTTGTCCTATCGGTGCGGAACATGGCGATGGCCTCGATCTCGATCAGCAGCTCGGGCCGGCAGAGATGCGCCTGGATGCCCGTGGAAGCCGGCAGTGGATCGAGCCCCTGCTCCTTGAAGAAAGCTGTGCGCCCTGCATTGAAAACGTCGTAATCGCGGTCGATGTCACGCAAATAACAGCTCGTCCGCACAATGTCGTGCCAGGTGCAGCCTTCGCTCTCAAGCAGCCCGGTAATGTTGTCGAATGTGCGGCGCAGCTGGGCGGAAAAGTCGCCGATGTGAACGCTCACACCGTTCTCGTCGATTGAGGCCGTACCTGAGATCAGAAGGATACATACGCACCCGATATCGATCCTCATGCCGCGCGAGAACGAGCTCGGCTTGGCGTAGGCGTAGGCTTCGTTGAGCACTCCGTGATTGGTCATGGCGCGCTTTTCAATGGGCGCGTGCGCGATGGCTTCCAGAATATCTGCAAATGCATTCATGATTGTGTTGTCTCCTGTTCTTCCTACTGTTTTTGTCGAATTCCGTGGCTTAAACCCTTGGCTGTGGCGACCCAAATGTCGTCGCCTTGAAAGTCGATTCCGAGAACGTAATTGTGGGCCGGCGCGGTGGTGACGGCGACAGGCGTTACCTTGCCCTCGGCGTCGCGCACCGTCATCTCCGGCTTGCCATCTTTAAGCGAGGGGCGATAGACAGCCCAATTCACACCGTCGTAGTAGGCCAGCCCCTTGTCGGTTCCGAACCAGGCGCGCTTGGCGTTCACGCCCTTGATGGTGTTGGTAAAGTTCGAGGGAAGCCCGCTGTCTTTCGTGAGAAAGTTGTGCCAATAGCGCCCGTCGTACCGGCTGTCACCGAAGTACGTGGCCGCCCACACAATATTGTCTACATAACTGACCGATGTGACAATCTCGTGGATCAGCCCCTGGTCCCTGAAGAGTACCATCTCGTTTTCGCCGTCCGGATCGTCGTACTTGTCCCATCGGCCTGTCTTCTGGTCGTACTCAAGCACTCCGCTACCCCAAACTGCAAAGTAAACCTTGGTAGGGGTTGCCGAAACGTTGTAGACCCAAATTTCGTTCATGGGCGTGTTGCGCTCGTTGTAAAGCGTCCATTGGCCGGTGCGGATATTCATGCGGCAAGCACCGGCTGCCGTGGCAACCCACACGTTCTCGCCCTCTACGGACACGCCGTAGACCACGTCGTTCGAGAGCCCCGAGTTCAACTGCGTGAAACTGTCGATGCGTCCGCCCGAGATGCGGCTTAACCCTGCCATGGTCCCTGCCCAAACATCGCCCGTGCGCTTGTCCAGCGCCAGTGAAAGCACCGCCCTGTGCGCCAACCCGTCCTTGGTCGTATAGGTCTTCCATTTGCCGCCTTCGTAGAGCGCCAGCCCATCGTCCGTCCCCGCCCAGATGCGGTCTCCGTCCACCAACACTGAATAGACGTGATTGTCCGGCAGGCCGTTTGAGGTGGTGAAGTTTTCAAAGCGAAAGCGAGGCATCGCGGGCGGCGCGGCAGACGCTGCCGGTGCGGCCTGAAGCAATTGCGGTGCAACTGCCAGGAGCACTGCGATCATTAAGAGACAATGGAGAGGGGAGTTTTTCATCGCGTCCTCAGGTACTCGATCAGGTCGTTGAGTTCGTCCTTCGTTAAATCGTTTGTGCGGCCGTGCTTGTCTTCCGGGTTGTAAACCGTCCAGATTTCTTCGAGAGTGCGCGCCGAGCCGTCGTGAAGATAGGGCGCGGTAAGCGCAATGGCGGTCAGCGGCGCGGACTTCAGAACTCCTGAATTGTCGGTGGGCTTGCGCGTCCCCACATCGAAGAGCTTCTGGTTCGTTCCCTTGAGGCCGCTATGGCAGTATGAACAGCGATTGATCTCAGGAATCGGCTTACCGAACTTGTCCACAGCGCGCGTGAACAGTGCTTCGCCGCGCTCCTGCGCGGGCGTCATCTCTCCTCCCGGAAACCTCCAGCGGTTGGGCCGCGGCTTCAGGCTGCGAATGTAAACGACAAGATCGGTGAGGGTCAGGTCGTCGAACTGCTCCGAGCGCCAGAAGTACTTCTCGGTTCTCGGGCCGCACTCGGTAGGAAGATTGGGGTTGCCGCCGTTCCATTTGTACGGCTCGGTGCCCTTCACGCCCTCGAGCATCTTGTTGTCCACAATGTCGCGGCCGAAGCCGTCCGGCTCCAGATCCCAGGTGAGGCCGTCAAAGGTGGAATCGATGTGGCAACTGGCGCAGCCGATCTGTCCCTGAAACGACTGGCGCGCGGTATAAAACGTTTGCTCACCGCGGCGCAGCACGGTGATAGTCTTCGGCCCGGCAAGCTGGATGGTCGAAGCCACACGGTTAGTTTGCGTGTCGATCACGCTGATCGTGTCGTCAAGCCTGTTGGCCACAAACAACTTGCGTCCATCGCGCGCCAGAGCCAGACCGCGCGGATTGCGTCCCACTGGAATACGCGCAACAACGTAATTCGAGCTGGCGGAAAGATCCAGCGCAAACGGCGCCGGATGCGCGTGAATGAAGCGCAGCAACCGCTGAGCGTCGATGACGAGCACCATCTCCGATCCGCCGCAGGTGACGTAGATGCGCGATTTATCCGGCGCAATCGCCACGCCGAAGGGCATCGCCGCATACCGCTCAAGCTCGTCGAGCGGAACTTCGACCGGCTTTCCTACATCTGAACCGAAGAGGGTGAGCGTGTCCTCGAAGGCGCCTCCATGCTCGAGGTGCGCAAGCGGCACAAGATTCTTGGGGTGGTACTCGGCCACCGCGCCCAGCCGTCCATCCGCGGAAAAGGCCGCGTGAAAGACGCCGGCGATTGCGTGCAACGGCATCCGATCCGCAACCACAGCGCGCGCCGTATCGATCACTGTAATCTCCGACTCGGGCTCCGTGCGATGCGGCGATGGATTGGGATACACATGCGTACCGTAAATCCTGCTTCCATCCGGCGAGAGCATGAGATAGCTCGATCCGCGCCCAGCCAGGAGACGCTTCTCTTCCGCGCCGGTCTGCGCGTCGAGCACGGCCACATCGCTCGAGATGCGATTGGCCACAAAGAGCCGCTTACCGGAGCGATCCTCGACCACGCTCGAAGGTTCCGCGCCCACCGGCCATGTTGCCACCACAGCCTGCGCGCCGGTATCGATCACCGAGATCGTGTCGTCCCAGGAGTTGGTGACGAACAGCCGCGCGCCGTCAGGCGAAAGCGAAAATCCACGCGGCACGCGCCCGACAGCGATCGTCTTGATGACCGCATAGCTCGCCGCATCCAGCACGCGAACCTCTTCGCTCTGCTGGCAGAGCACGTAGAGCCGCGCGCCATCCGGTGAAAGCAGAACCTCGAGCGGAGATGCATAATCTATTTCCTTAGCCGGGTTCGCGCGCTCATCCGCGCGCACACCCCTGCCGGGAAAAATCGCTACCGTGAAGAACACTAGCGTAACCGTGAAGACAGCGGCTGCAAGCGGCCCGAATCCCGCCGCTCGAGCCCGCATTCCGGATTGGCCGAGCCAACTCACTTCGGCTCCTCCACTGTGAGTACGCGATCGACGGCGAGCTTCTCGATAGTCTGCTCGCGACCGCTTGGCCAGTGAACGATTAGCTTATCGACCGTGGTTGCCGCGCCCAATCCGAAGTGCAGCCGCGGGTCGTCCTGCGAAAGATAGCCCGAGCCAGCTACGCGCTCCGCCGTTTGGCGCTTGCCCGCGGCGAAGACCTCAACCCGCGCGCCGATGCAGTCGCGATTGCTCTTCGTCCCAACCAGCTTGACAGCGACCCAGTGGCCGGTGTTCGTTGAAACATTGTGCAGCAGCGTTCCCTTCGCGCCCAGGTTCACCACGAAAGCATCCATCTTGCCGTCGTTGTCGTAGTCGGCAAAACATGCGCCGCGCGCCGTCGTGCGCACGCTCATTACCGGCCCGGCATCGCGTGAGACATCGGCAAACTTATCGTTGCCAAGCCCGCGAAAGAGCGTGTGCTCCTGCGGAATCAGGTGAATCAACCCGCCGTGGAAGATGAGAATATCGAGTTGTCCATCGTTGTCGAAGTCGTAGACGCCCGTGCCCCAGCTAACGTACTGCGCGTTGGTCTGCGAGACGCCGTTCGATGCGCCCATATCTTCAAAGCCCAGCTTACCGGCGCTCGATCCCGAGGGCGCATCCGCCACGGCGGGCGCGGTGGCCCCGGTGTTCGACCCTGCGGACGAAGACCCATCCGCAGGGGCCCCGATGTTGCGCAGGAAACGGTTGTAATGACCATCAGTCACCCACAGGTCGAGCACGCCGCGGCCCTCGAAATCCGCAAAGACCGGACCCATCGACGAGGTGGATTCGCCGTTCTGCCCGAAGGCCGTCCCGGTATCGTTGCCAATCTCTTCGAAGGTTCCATCGTGCTTGTTATGGAAGAGGAAGTTCTCCGTGCGATCGTTGGCCACGTAAATGTCGTCCCAGCCGTCGTTGTCGAAGTCTGCCGCCGTCACGCCCATGGTGCGGCCAACGTAAGCACTGATGCCGGACTTTTCGCTCACATCGGTAAAGGTGCCATCGCAGTTGTTATGAAAGAGTTGATTGGTCTGGCCCTCATAGTCCAGCGGCCCCGGATAGTTATCCGCCGCATAAAAGGCGCGATACTTCGGATCGAACTTGACGTAGCGGCCCACGAAAAGATCGACGCAGCTGTCCTTGTCGTAATCCAGCCAAGTCGAGCTGATCGCCCATCCATCCACCTTGATGCCGGCCTTCGCGGTCACATCGGCAAAGTGGCCGTTGCCATCGTTGTGATAGAGAACCACCTTGCCGTAGCCGGTGACCAACAGGTCTTCATTGCCGTCATTGTCGTAGTCGGCCGCGGTCGCGGCCACCGAATACATATCGGGATTGAGACCGGCCTTGTCGGTCACGTCGGTAAAATGCTCATTGCCGTCATTGCGATAGAGATGATTGTGCGGAAGCGGATTCGGCTTCTCCTTCAGCGGATATGGATGCATCGAATCGTCGAGCGGACGGCCATTCACCACATAGAGAGACTCGAGGCCGGAGTTGTTGTAGTCGAACCAGATGCAGCCCGCGCCGGTTCCTTCTAACAGCGAACCCAACTGCCGCGAACCGAAGCTATGCACAAAGTCAATGCCTGCCTTATCGGTCGCGTCTTCAAAGCGGATTACGGGCGCCTGGGGCGCAGAAGCCACCTGCGATGAGGCAGACGCCGCTTGCGCGACAGGCGCAGGTTGAGTAGTGGACGGAGGTGTGGACTGTGCGGCAGCAATGGAGACAGCGCTAAATAAAAGTAGAAAACGAATGATCATCTCACTTGCCTCCCGCGGATTTCTGCGGCGCTGTGCTGCCAGCATTTGTACCGGATAGATCCACTGGCGTTGTCGTGCGCAGCAACACCGCCGGCACGCGATTCGCCGAAGAGCGCTCCGGTCCTGTGTGGCAGCCAACGCAGATGCGCTGTTCGCCGCGCCGAATCCAGAACCATCCTTGCTCCTGGCGCACCACATCGCCCTTCGCATCCAGCAGCGCAAAACGAATCGGCCTGTCCGCCGGCGTTGTTACAAAGAAGGAGCCGTCCGCCTCGACCTGCGTGGTGCCCATGACAGCTGTGTGCCCTTCGCCGTCCAGCATCTCCAGCCGCACCGATTTCGGAGCTGCCTTGAGGTCCCCCTCGCGCGATTGCCGCGCATCGAGCGCCAGCATGTTGGCGTAGCTCCAGTCGTGCAATCCGGAAGGATGATGCTTGGGCCTGGTTCGCGGTGCAACCAGCACCGGCTCGACCAGATCATTACCGGTTTTGGCAAGCACGGTTTCAAACGCCGCGGCGCCCGGCTTCCACAACTTGAGCGCATAATGCGTGCCGGCTGCTGCCCGCGCACTCACCAGCCAGTCGCCCGAAGCCGTCTCGGCTATTGCGCCCGCATACTCGGCGTGCGGAGCAACGATGGGCGCTTCGTGCGCCAGCGGCGACGTAAAGCGCGCCAGCCGCGTTCCATGCGTGAAGACCACATCGCCCGATGCCAACTGCCTTCCGCCCCAGCGCGCGGTGCCATGATCGCAGCGGTACGACTCAACCCCCGAACCATCGGAGTAAACCAGAAATAGCTCTGGGGTCGAGCCCGCGCCGAGTGGGAAGCCGGCTTCAAAGAGAATTCGCCCATCCAGCAGCACATCCGCGGGGACAGCGCTCGCCGGTAAATACGAGAGCGGCAGCATCGTCGAACCCGCATCCGCGGCAATGGGCGCTAGCGCCAGAGAATCGGCCTTACCGGCAACCTCAAGCTGAAAACCACGCTCCGTACGGCGAGCATAGACCAACTGACCGGAGGGCAGGTAGAACGGACGAATCGCATCGCCGTCGCCCGCGATCAGCCTGCGCAGCGAACGATCCGCCAGTGCCAGCTCCCATATCTGCCAATGATCGTCTGGGGCTTGCTTACCGGTGAAGAGCACCGTCTTCGCGTCGAATGAAACACTAGCGTCCGCCGTGGCCGCAAAGCCCGCTACCAGGGGTTCGGTTTTTCCATCGTGCATCAGCAGCAGTTGTGCGCCCTTGGGAAAGCGCTCCCCGCCGCCGAGCGCAGCCAGCGGATCGTAAACAGGCGCGGCGGTCACAATGACATCCACGCCGATGCTCGCGCCTGCACTCTGCGCCGCATTGGGCGCAAAGCCGCAGACAGGGATCAACAATGCGACCGAAGCTGCTGTCGCCAGTGCTCTGGACCCAAGCCTCATCCAACGGCCTCCATCGGCCGCACGTCCACCGCATCGCGCATCGGAACCGCTCGCCGGCGCCGCCCTGCTTCAAGCTCCCGCAGAGAAAGATAGGGATCCAGATCCTCCATCATCGCGTCGAATTCAGCAAAGCTGAGCGACTGGTCGCCGTCGCTCCACGCCTTCTCCGGATATGGATGCACCTCGACCAGCAGCCCATCAGCACCTGCTGCAACCGCAATGCGCGCCAGCGCCGGAACCAGTTCGCGACGCCCGGCCGCGTGGCTAGGGTCGGCAATCACCGGCAGATGCGAGATCTGCTTGAGCAGAGCAATGGCGCCAACATCGAAGGTGTTGCGAGTCGCCGTTTCGAAGGTACGAATACCACGCTCGCAGAGGATTACATTGGGGTTGCCGGCGTCCAGAATCACTTGTGCAGAGCCTAGCCATTCGGAGATCGTGGCCGTAAGGCCGCGCTTTAGCAGCACCGGCCGCCCCGACCGTGCCGCCGCCTCCAGCAGCGAGTAGTTCTCCATGCTGCGCGCGCCGATCTGCAAGATATCGGCGTACTCGGCCACCAGCGGAACGTCGTCCTCCGACATCGCCTCGGTGACGATGGCCAGCCCGCTCTCTTCCCGCGCACGAGCCAGCATCTTCAGCCCGTCCAGGCCCAATCCTTGAAATGCGTAAGGAGAGCTGCGCGGCTTGAAGGCGCCGCCGCGCAGAATGCGCGCTCCGGCGCGCCGCACATGGTTGGCGGTGGCCATCAGCTGGAACTCCGTCTCAACCGAGCACGGCCCAGCCATGGTCACGAACTCGTCGCCGCCGATTTCTAGATCCAGCACCGGCACGATAGTCTGCCGGCGCCGCGCGCTCTTCAGGCAATCGGAACTCTCGGCAAATCGCTTGTGCCAATCTTCACGCACCCTGTGCGCTCCGTTTCTGGGGAAGCGGAAAGGTCAGGGTACCGCGATCGACTGTGCGACGCATCCATCGAAAGGTTGAGGCGGCGCATTGCCCATGCGCTGGAAACCCCTGTTTACACTGGAAAAATTAGTACGGGTGCCCCATCCTTGCGGCGTCTTTGTTCTTGTCGCAAGGGTGGGAAGCGAATCTTCACTGCAACGTCTTCGAAGGCAACTCCCTATTCGCGCGCCATCGGCGGCGGCCTATACCCAAAGGCCGCATCCACAGCGGCGGCAACCCCCAGCGCGGTCTCATCCTCAAACGGCCGCGCCACAATCTGCACGCCGATCGGCAATCCCTCCGGCGACCTGCCAACCGGAACCACCGCCGCCGGCGCGGCCAGCGCATTAAACCACTGCGTGTAACGTACAGCCTCCAGGTACTTTACCGTCCGTCCTTCGACGATCCACTCGCGCTCGCCATGGCAGAAGGCAGGAATGCTGGCCACAGGGCACAGGAGCACCGGATACTTGCTCATCTCCGCGAGGGTCTTCGAGCGCAGCAGGTCCAACTCCGCCCACGCATCCAGCAACTCAGTTGCCGTCAGCGGCGGCACAGCTGCGGCAAAGCCAATGAATTCGTTGAAGATAGGGCTCAGCCGATGCTCTTTGCCGCGAATCGCCGGAGCATACAACATCGCTCCGCACTGCACAAAGAACTTCCACCACAACCGCTGCAGCGGTTCCAGCGTGCTCGGCCTGAAGGGCTCCACGCGAAAGCCCGCGTCGCGCAACGCCGCCGCCGCCGCATTCACCGCCGCGCGCGTCTCCGGCGTAACCGGCACGAGACTGTCGTCCTCGAAGAAACCGATCGTATTCGCGCGCAGCTCAACCGGACCAGGTTCGCGCAACACAAGCGGCGGACTCACCGGATCGAGAGCGTCCTGGCCACTCAAAGTGCGGAAGAGAAGCGCTACGTCGTCCATTGTGCGTGCCATGGGCCCTATCGCGCCTAGAATTGCGAACGGCCCCATGCACGGCGGCAGATGCCCGCGGCCTGGAATTCGGCCCGGCGTGGGCTTGAGCGAACAGATGCCAGTAAAGTGAGCGGGCACACGCACCGATCCGCCGCTGTCGCTGCCCAGCCCGCCCGCCGTAAGCCCCGCCGCAATCGCCGCCGACTCTCCCCCACTCGACCCCCCCGGCGACCTCTCCAGATCCCACGGATTCCGCACACGCCCGTGCAGCAGATTGTCAGTCTCGTAGGCCATCAGGAACTCCGGGCAGTTGGTCGTGCCCAGAATCAACGCACCAGCCGCGCGCAGCCGCGCCACCACCATCGCATCCTTGCGCGGCACATCGCCCTCGTGGAGCAGGCTGCCGATCTCGCACTTCATCCCCCGCGTCGCAATCGAGGACTTTACCGTGACGGGCAGCCCGAACAGCGGTCTGCGCGCGCGCTGCCCCTTCCACGCGTCGTGCTTGCGCGCCCGTTCGCGCACGCGCTCCGCATCGAAGTCGGCAAAGACATTCAACTGCGGATTCAGCCGTTCGATCTGCGCGATGTGCGCCTCGGCAAGCTCGGCCACCGAGAGTTCGCCGGAGCGCAGAAGCTCCAGTTGCCGCGTGGCCGAGTCAAGCACCAAATCCTTCACGGGTGCGCCACCGGGGTTGCCGTCGGCGGCAGGTCGTCCGTCGGCGTCGAGGGCATCGCCTTGTAGTCGAAGCGATACGACCGCACCGGCTCGCCCGAATCCCACCGGTCGTTCCAATTCAACTGATACTCGAGCGCATCCTTGCCGTCGGGATAACTCTCGCTCGCGGGATATGGATAGGCGCTCATCGCATGGAACGGCAACTGCGCCACCGTGAAAGGCGATGCGTCCCACCAATCCATATCCTTCACAAACCCATTGGCGTAAAAGAAGTAGTCGCGCTTCCAGTGCGCGGGCAACACGGACAGCTTCGACGCATCGAATTCAGCCGCAATCTCCTCCCCGCTGCCGAAGATTACGAAGCGATCGTCGATGCTCTTCAGCAACTCCGTCACGTCGCCGATGCGCGTGTAATTACCCCGCTGGTGCTGAAAAGGCCCCGTCAAACTCACCCGGTCGTAGTCGTAATCCAGATCGCCGGGACTTGCACCTTCGGTTTGCTTTGGATAACCGCGGAAGTGCAACGTGGCCGTGGCGAGCGGAAGCTCCGCCGTGCGCGCTTCCGCTTCGGGATTGTTGTCGATCAGCACCTGATCCCAGTAGATCTCCAGGTTCGTCACCAGGCGAATCTTCCGCGCGCCCGCCGGCAGTTTGCCGCTCAGGTCCACCACAATCGTGCGCTCCAGGCCAGCCGGGAAGCCCACATCGTCCGCAATCCGCCGCCATGCGCCGTCCGGCATCTGCGCTTCAACGTATGGCGAGATGGGCTTCACGCCCGCCTGCCATGCCGAATACAGCGAGGACGCGCTGAAGTAGTTCACGTATCCCGTCATCAGCAGCCGCAGCGGGGACTGCGCGTCCACCGAGCCCAAGTCGAGTGTCAGGACGTGGAGGTTCGCAAAGCCGTCGTAGGGCAGCGCCGTGAATCCGCTGGCGAATCGATGATCGCGGCGGCTCACCTGATCGAGCACGTCGCGGCCCTCGCCATCCCACGCGCCCACCGGTAGCCGAGCGCCCCGGCTCGCCACCACGCCACCCGAGGCAAAGGGCGGATCGTCGAGGAAGCGCTCGTCGGGATTCACCTCCACATTCTCCGGATGATCGACCGCAACCAGCCGCAGTTGATCGATGTAATTGACCTCCTCCATCGGCTCCATGAAGCGTAGGCTCAGCCTGCCGTTCACCGCCGCTATCTGGTCGCCGTCCACCTTGATCCACTCGCCGGGGTTGGGCGTATTGCGCCGCGAAGGCGTGAACCAGTGCCCTACCACTGCCGCGCCAATCACATCCGTCACCAGCTTGTACTTATGTCCGTCCCACGCAAACAGCACCGGGCACGAACTTCCGCGCCGGTCGGCTTCTTTCATCGCAATCACCGGCTGATGGGGCAGATCAATCTCATCCTGCAGCACGCCTGTGGGCCACAGAATGCGCAGTAGGTCGATGCCTTCCGCATCGCCCAACCCAACCAGAATCTGCGGCGGCCCTTGCGTCTGGTAGCCCGAAGCACCTGCCAGCTCCCACTTCTGCCAGTGGCCGCTGGCAAAGACCTCCACCTTCACGCCCAGCGCCGTCTTGTTATCGGCATAGCCGGTCAGGTCCAGGCGCACAGAGTGATTCTTGTTGCCGCCCACATTGCGCAGCAGCACTGGCGGCGCGTTCAACTGGGTCACAATCAAGTCCGCCGCGCCGGCGCCATCCACATCGGCGGCAATCAGCCCGCGCGGAGCGGTCAGCTTCACGCTATCCAGCCCCAGCGCGTGGCTCACATCCTCAAATGTGCCATCGCCGCGATTGCGCAGCACGCGCACCTGCGGTCCGGCTTTGGTCTCCACAATCGCCGCCAAGTCGATCCAGCCGTCGTTGTCGATATCGATCGCGGTCACGCCCCACCCGCGCAACGCGCCCAGCAACGGGAGTTGCACGCGCTCGAAATGCCGCCCCATATGATTCGGCCCCTCGACGTTACGCCACAGCGTGAGCCCCGGCGCGCCGGCATGAGTGACGGCAATATCCATCCAACCGTCCTTGTTGTAGTCGAGAACGGCGATGCCCATTGCGGGCGGCAGCTTCTCGCCGTCAGAGACCGTCTGCGTCGGATACTTCCCTTCCCGCGGATTCACGTAGATCATTGGCGCTGGCCCATCACCGGTCACAGCGATGTCCACGGCGCGGTCATTGTTGAAGTCCGTAAGAATGGCCGATGCGGTCTTACCGCTTCCGCCCAATCCGGTTGGTTCTGTCCACTCGGTAAACGTCTTGTTGCCATTATTGCGCCACAATACGTTCGGAGTGCCTCCATCCTTCAACGGAGTGCCCGTCAAGAAAAGGTCCAGATCGCCATCGTGGTCGTAATCGATGAACGTAATCCCCGAAGGCCGGTTCTTGGGCGCAAGCCCCGCCTCCGCCGTCACGTCCTGAAACTTTCCGTGGCCCAGGTTGCGGAACAGTAGCACCACATCGTCCAGCGCAACGGCCAGGTCATTCAATCCATCCCCGTCGTAATCGCCCACCGCGCAAGCCACGGCGTGTCCTGATGCCTTCAGACCTATTCCCGCGGCATCGAGATCATCGAACTGCCAATTCCCGTGGTTATGGAGCACACGAATGGCTTGAGCGCCAGCCTCCATGAGCACCAAATCCATGTGGCCGTCGCCGGTTACATCCATCATGCAGGCGCCGCCAGTTGTGGTCCATGGCCAGGGAATTCCGGCGATTGGCAAATTCAGCGGCGTGGGCACCAGCTTCACCGGGATCATCGCCTTCCCGGACGCCTCCGGCTCCTCCATCGGGGTCACCGTCGAGTAGCGCCCCTGCTCGCCGTAGGCCAGCCCGATGGGCACTCCGATCTTGGTGCTGGTCAGGTGCTGGAAACGCTTGAAGTGCTCCTTCGCCTCCGCGGTGCGACCGGAGCGCTGCAGCGCGCGCGCCAGTTGAAACTCCGAGGAGGCGTGCATCGGGTTGATCTGAAGCGCCTGCTCGAAGATTGCAATCGCCTTCTCGAAATCTTTCAGATCCACATAGCAGACGCCCACGAAATAAAGCGAATCGGCATCGCGCGGATCGAGCGTCACCGCCCGTTGAAAGCTCTTGAGCGCCTCATCTGTTTCATTGTTCGCATGCTGCGCCAGACCCAGGTTGTACCACGCTTGAGCACTGCTCTGGTCCAAAACAAGAGCAGCACGAAGTTCTTTTTGGGCTTCATCCAGCTTCTGC
>Ga0182014_10002497_pt1 | contig 23093 bp, 13 predicted proteins | sample 612S2DmetaG_FD_120489 | JGI IMG/M metagenome (GOLD analysis project Ga0182014, IMG submission 120489) | Permafrost microbial communities from Stordalen Mire, Sweden - 612S2D metaG | ecosystem: Environmental > Terrestrial > Soil > Wetlands > Permafrost | place: Sweden: Stordalen | collected...
GGCCTGAGTATTGAGCATCCAGTTCCACCAGAATGCTCGAAGATCACGCACGCTCTGAAGGGCTGGGCTAAGCTGGTTCGCCCCTCCGGGGCCGGAGTATTGAGCATCCGGTTCCACCAGAATGCTCGAAGATCACGCACGCTCTGAAGGGCTGGGCTAAGCTGGTTCGCCCCTCCGGGGCCGGAGTATTGAGCATCCAGTTCCACCAGAATGCTCGAAGATCACGCACGCTCTGAAGGGCTGGGCTAAGCTGGTTCGCCCTTCCGGGGCCGGAGTATTGAGCATCCGGTTCCACCAGAATGCTCGAAGATCGCGCACGCTCTGAAGGGCTGGGCTAAGCTGGCTCGCCCCTCCGGGGCTGATTGAGTATCGAAGTCTGAAAATCGTAAAGTCGGAAATCGCATGGAACAACTGGCTTTTACCGCACTTCTGAATCGCCTGTTTGGCGCGCCGGTGCTGGCGTTGCTGCTGAAACTGCACATTCATCCAAAGTATCCGGCGACTCCGATTACGAACAGCTTCGCCATGGAACTGCTGGTGGTAGTGCTGCTGACGATATTTTTTATTGCTGTGCGCACACGGCTTTCGGTGGAGCGTCCGGGCGGGTTGCAACACACGATGGAAGCGATCTACGGATTTGTCGGCGACATGGCCGATGAGGTGATCGGGCATCATTCCTCGAAGTACGTACCCTACCTGGTCACGCTCGGCATGTTCATTTTGAGCTGCAATCTGATTGGACTGGTGCCGGGACTGGAATCACCGACTGCGGTACCGATTGTGCCGCTCGGATGCGCGCTGCTGACTTGGTTTTACTATCATTATCAGGGCGTGCGGACGAACGGACCCGTCGGCTATCTGAAGCATTTCATCGGGCCGCAGGATAAGGAAATGCCGCTGGTCATGCGTGTGTTATTGCCGTTCATGCTTTTTCCGATCGAAGTGTTCAGCCACACCGCCCGCGTCATGTCGCTCACCATACGTCTCTTTGCCAACATGTTTGCCGGAGAGATGGTCACGCTGGTGTTTTTTTCGCTGATACCGCTGGGCATTCCGATCATGTTCGAGGGACTGCACATCGGCGTGTCGTTTATTCAGACTTACATTTTCGTGCTGCTGGCGTGCGTGTACCTGGGTGAGGCGACCGGGCAGGAGCACTAGAGAATCAGTACCCAGTAGCCAGTACCCAGTTGCCAGTTCGGCAGTTTTTTCTGGGTACTGAGTACTGGTTACTGACAACTGCTTTCAGCGTGAGGGCGCCGGCTCATGGTAGCGCGGCGTCAACCACCTACTGGCGGCAATTCATATAAGGAGAAGCACAATGCGGAAATTCGCGATGTTGATGTTTGTGATGATGATAGCGTCGGTGATGGCGGTGCCGGCGTTTGCGCAGGGCACGACTGGAACGGTTGCGGGCACGAATTGGGTGGCTCTGACTTCCGGTTTTGCGATTGCACTGGCGGCTGGGCTAGCGGCACTCGGACAGGCTAGAGTGGCGGGATCGGCTTGCGACTCGTTGGGACGGAATCCGGCGGCGCGTCCTGGAATTATGGTCGCGCTGATTCTCGGTCTGGCGTTCATCGAGTCGCTGGTGCTGTTTACGCTGGTCATTATTTTCGTGAAGGTGGCGTAAGCGAAAGTGCGGTTCGTTGATCTTGATTTGCGAAAGGGCCTCCGCGGAAGCGGGGGCTTTTTTGTGCAGCTGAATCGGTGCGCGGGAGTGACGGACGCGTCAAGCCGCGTCTCTACGATGATTTCCTTGTGGAGTGGACTGAGTCTAGAGTTGCCGGAACCCACTCATCGCAAAGTACGCGATGAGTGGGGCACCCGGCGCGATGAGTGGGGCAGCCAGTTCTCGCTTTAGACTTTCCGTTCGCCGTCCCAGTTGGCGGCGCGGTTGTCGGGGACTTTTTGCAGGGCCTCGACCAGGACGCGGCGGAGGCGGTAGCGGCTGTCGAGGTCCATGCTGACGAACTCGAACCCGATTTCATTGACGCGGGCGCGGCGGAGGAAGACTTCGCCGCGTATTTTTTTCACGCCCAGAGAGATTTCGACGTGGGCTTCGGAACCGACGCGGAGGTTGTCGTTGCGCGTGCCCATGCCCCCGCCCAGACTCATCTCGCGCATGATGATGTTCGACTTTCCCCAGGAACTGGAAAGGCTGGCGGAGAGCGTGCGCGGCAAGATGATGCGTTCGTAGCGGCGCTGGCGGACATAGGGACATCCGGCGCCGGAATCGAGCGGGGCAATGGCGAGTTCGCCGGCCTCAAGGCCGCTGTCAGCGAGAGCCTGGGTGCCGTAGCGGGGATCGATCTTGGAGAGCGCCTGAATGGCGGCGATGCGAAGTTCGCGGTGCTGGGTGTAGCCGAAAAGTCGCTTGTCTTCGACGATGGCGCGCAGAACGGGGACGGCCTCGACCTCGCGCAAGCGGCCGAGGGACTCGATGGCTTTCAGTTGCACGAATGGAGGACGGTTGTGAGCTTCGCCAGCGGTGGCGAGCGCAATCAGGCTGGAACTGGCGCTGCGGTCCTGGCTCATGCCAATCTCATCGATGGCTTCGGGCAGGATGAGGGAGTCGAGCAGTTCGAGCAGTTCGAGCAGAGTGCGTCCGCGGTCGGGTGCGGCGCCGTAGGCGATCTGGCGAACGATGACGTCCTGATAGAAACGGTTGAACTCGCTCATGCGGGACGGCAGCAACTCCAGCATCGAGGTAACGGCGAGGCGGCTCAGCAGGCCGACGGTGGAGGCAGCCTGGCGAGGCTGGCCCATGCGTAGAATTTCGCGCAGATCGTCGATGGCGGGTTGTCCGAGTTCGCCGGCGAGTTCCACAATGCGATCGCATTCGACGCGTTTCTGGGCGCGGAAGAAACGGTCGGCAAGGTGCTCGACGGAAGTTCTGGGAAGCTGCTGCAGGACATTGACCAGATCCTCGGGCACCTGATCAGTGTTGATGGCTTCTTCGATCATCTCCGGCAGGCGATTTTCGATGCCGACGCGGGAGCGAAGATCCTGCACCAGGGCTGGCCGCTGACGGGCAACTCTTTCGAGCGAACAGCAGAGTTCCGAGACCGCTTTGTACTTTCTGCGAGAACAGGCCTCCTGCCCAAAGCGCGCGAAAGCGGCGGCCAGCAGGCTTTGAATTTCGGAGTCGCTTTCCTGGGCCAGTCTCTCGCCGATCATGGCGAGGGCATTGGGCATGACTTCCTCGGGCGCGGAGGCGTAAAGGTCGGCGAGTTGAGCCAGGCCAGAAGCGGTCTTGCGGCGGGGTTCGGCATCCTTGGCGTCGAGGCCACTGCAATAGTTGGAGAGAATTTTGGCGGCGCTCTCATTGTCGTCGCGCTCAAAAAGGAGTTCGACGAACTGGCGAACGTTACGGGGCGGCACGCAGGCGGCTTCGCCGGAGAGCAGAACGCTTTTCTTGCCCGCCTCGGGAATCTCAGCCCAGAACATGCGGTCGAGAATGTCGGCGTGGGACTCAATCAGGATGCCAGCCTTGGACATTTTGTCTTCCTGGACGCGCAGGATCTGGCGGAGGGTATCCATCTGCCGGCTCATGTGCTCCATCATGTCGTGGACGGCGTTGACCTTGACTTCGCCGCGTGAATAGCGGTCGAGGGCGAACTTGATGGCCATGCTTTCGGCGGCCTTCATCAGCAGCGGAGTGTCATTGCCATCGCTGGTGCTGTTCTGAGAGGTCTGCTTGGCCAGACTTTCGAGCAACTGGGCGAGATTGACCTTGGCGCCTTCGGGAGCGTTGCCGAGTTCGACTTTGAGATTGTCCGGGGAAGCGTTGGGATCCTGCATGGCCTGGCCAAAATGGGTGAGCAGGCGAATGGTCTGTATGACTTCCTCTTCCTGTAAGGGAACGACGCCGCCGGTCCATGTTCCGCCCGAGGTTCCGTCGGGGCCGGTGGCGATGCCGCCCGGAATGGGGACGGTGGGGACACTGCCGAGGGGCGCGCCGCCGGGTGTGCCGGAACCGGTGTTGCTGGCGCCCTGAGCGGCGGCTATCAACTGCAGGAGTTTCTGCGGGTCATTGAGCCAGTGCTTGAACTCGGGGCCCAAGGCTTGGGCGGCGAGTTGAGCGGCCATGGAATATTCGCCGGTGGAAGGATCGGCGGCGACAAACTTGACTTCATTGATGCGGATCGAAGAGTCCTTGTTGTCGCCGAGGGTCTCCTTCAGTTGCTTGGCGAAGTCCTGCGCTTTGGAGCCGCCCATGGCAAAGGCGCGGACCAGGCGGGTAAAGTCGTCGAGCGTGACCTTGTTGGAGAACAGGATGCTGGAGAGCCCGGCGGCGTTCAGCAATTGTGCAAAGCTGCGCTCGGCCTGTCCGGTTTCGAGCGGGATGCCATCGAGAAGAAGCTTGTTGTCGGAGACGCCAAGCAGAAAACCAGTGTCGCCGCTTTTGGGCAGCGCCTGCTGGAGTTCGGTCCAGGCGGTCTGGAACTGGCCTTCGGTACGCTTGTGATTCACTCCGTACAGCCGTGTGTACTTGATCAGAATATTGAGGCTGTGGAGGAAAGACCGAGCGGACGCGCTGCGGCTGGCGTCGGTTTGAGCGGCGTTAGCGATGACAACCTCCTCTCGGTATATGGGGCGTCGCACTAAGACTAAGTGGGAAAGTGACCTAATGCACGATTACGGAGGTAATTGAATCGAGCAGATGGGCGTCAGACGAGTGCACGAAGGGACAGGTCCTGTGGGACGCCGTCGCTCTATACTGATGGCTTGACATGCAGATGATGCTGGGGATGCGGCAGGCTGCGCCTCTAGTACCGTGACCGCGTAACGGGTCATACAATGGAGCGACGGGCGTCTCGCCCGTCCAGCCGGGCGGGGACGCCCGGCGCTCCACCGGCAATCTCAAATCAACCGTTGTAACAACCTCGCGGTCACGGTACTAGAGGAAAGTCCTGATGAAGATTGCCGTGCTTTTTTTTGGCGCGTTAAAGGACGTGCTGGGACGGCCGGGCGAGACGGTCGATCTGCCGGAAGGGGCGCGGGTGGGGGACCTGGTCCTCAATTATGAGCGCGAGGCTCCGCAGTTTGTCGCGATGGCGCCGTCCCTGGCGATCTCGGTGAATCGGGAATATTCGGGAGCGGAACGCGAGCTGCGCGAGGGCGATGAGGTCGGGCTGCTGCCGCCGGTGAGCGGCGGGTCAGCGGAAGGCGGCCAAATCGCAGGCGGAGTGCGGTGTGAAGTGCGGATAGTCCGCGAACCGATCGACGCGGAGGCTGTGGTGGGGCAGTTGAAGCGCCCGGCGGATGGCGCGGTGGTGATTTTCGACGGCGTGGTGCGGGACAACACGCGTGGGCGGCGCACGCTCTATCTGGACTATGAAGCGTACGAAGCGATGGCGCTGAAGCAGATGGAAGCGCTGGCGGTGGAGGCGCGAGAGCGTTTTGGAGTGCGAGGGGCGTCGATTGTCCACCGGTTGGGGCGGCTGGAGATTGGGGAGACGAGCGTGCTGATCGTGGTGGCCGCGGCGCACCGGGGCGCGGCGTTTGAAGCTTGCCGGTGGATCATCGACACGCTGAAGAAGACGGTGCCAGTCTGGAAGAAAGAGTACTTTGAAGATGGAGCGGTATGGGCCGACGGGGAGCCGTTCCCCGAAGAAATTCGGCGGCCGGGAGGCACGGCGGGGAAGCAGCCCGCATCCAAATGATTGACTCTCACATGAAGCGAATTCCAAGGGTGCTGCGAGCTTCGAGCTGCGAGCTGCGAGCGAACCGGGTCAGGGCTTGCTCGCGGCTCGAAGCTCGAAGCTCGAAGTTCGTGGCTTGCCTGATCGTCTGTGCCTTTGCCTTGTACGCCACCATCGGGTTGAGGGCGGAGGAACCGGAAACCACGATCACGGTGGATGTAAAGCTGGTCAACGTGTTCGTGACTGTGACGGATGGGCGCGGGGCTCCGGTGGCGAACCTGCAGAAAGAAAATTTTCTGCTGAAGGAAGACGGCAAGGAACAGAAGATTGCGATCTTCGGCCGGGAATCGGCGCTGCCGCTGTCGATTGTGCTGGCAGTGGATACCAGCCTGAGCACCAGAAAAGATCTGCCGCTGGAGCTGACCTCGGCGCGTAAGTTTGCGCATGCGATTGTGCGGCCGCAGGACGGACTGGCGGTCTACAAGTTCAGCGAGGAAGTCAGCCAAATGGTGCCGTTCACCTCGGACTTGAAAAAGATCGACGCCGGAATCGACCGGGTGCACAATGGCGCGGCGACGGCGCTTTACGACGCGATTTTTCTGGGATCGCAAGCGCTGGGCCGGCGGCAGGGAAGAAAAGTCATGGTGGTGATCACCGATGGCGGAGACACCATGAGCCAGGTGGATTACAAAGAGGCATTGCGCGCGGCCCAGGAGTCGGAGGCGATCATTTATAGCATCATCATCGTGCCCATCGAAGCGAGCGCGGGACGGGATACGGGCGGCGAGCACGCGCTGATTCAAATCTCGGAAGACACGGGCGGGAAGTCTTACTACGCCACGTCGCTGTCGCAACTGGACGACGCGTTCCGCAAGATCAGCGACGAGCTGCGAACGCAATATCTACTGGCGTACTATCCGTCGCAGCGCTATTCGAGCTCGGAGTTTCGCCAACTGCGGGTGGATCTAACGAATGCGCCGCCGGGAGGACCTTTTCAGTCGCATTACAGGGCGGGATACTACACGCGCAAGGGGACGTTCTAGGGCCAGGCTACGAGCTGCGAGCACCCGGTTGGTTCGAAGCTCGTGGCTCGAAGTCAGAGGCGCAGGACTATAGCGAATCCAGAGTTGCTGTGCCCAGCGGCAACTGCCGAGTTGCACTCGGCTTGGACAGCCGAGGGCGGCCGTCCCTACGCGTTCTGGGCACAGCGACGCTAAGTCCGCTAGCTGGCAAAAAACGCATAGATGGCGCCGGGGAAGTGGCTGCATCTAGTAAACTGTACTATTCCATTGCAGTGGAAATTGAGATCCTTAGACGCGGAACCGCTTCCAGGTACTACTTGAGGTTCTGCCCCAGGAGAGTCACTTTGTTCGATTGGTCTGGTTTGCAGGTTCGCCGTTCTCTGCCCATTGGCATATTGCTCTTTGCCGCGTTCACGGTTTCGTTGTGGGCGCAGGAGGAAATGACTCCCGAAAATCCCACCACCGGCACCATTCAAGGCACGGTGCGAGATGACGACGGCTTCGTCGTGGAAGGGGCGCGGGTTTTTTACAGTTCGCAGGCGACCGACACCAGTGGCACAACCCGCACCGGCAAGGACGGGACGTATGTTTCCGAACCGGTGGGGCGGGGCGTTTATGTGGTGCGGGTGGAAGGCCGCGACATGCGGGTGGTCGAGCGCAGCGTGACCGTGGTGGCGGGGACGCCGGTGACGGCGGATTTCAAAACGGAATGGATCAATCCGGGTCCGGTGCGGCTGGAGAGCAGGTTCAGCGGAGAGGCTAGCGACACGCTGCCGATCGACGGTCGGAACTATCTGAATGCTGGGAGGCTTGAGCCCGGCGTGCAGGCGGTGGATGCAGGGATTTTCGATCCGGGCAAGAGTGGATTCCAATCGCTCTCGATCGACAGCCAACTGGGACGAACGACGCACTACGACATGGATGAAGTCGAGGTGATGGATGAGACCAAGGGCGCGGCCACGCTGAACCTGCCCGCGGAAGCGGTACGCGAGGTGATCGTGTCGCAGGCCATGCCGGAGGTGTTTCAGTCGCTGAATGCGGCGGGCGGGGTGCGGGTAACGACGCGCTCGGGTGGAGATGAATGGCACGGCAATCTGTTTGGAAATGTGCAGGAACGGATCCTCGGCCTGGCGGGGTTCCCGTCGGGGAACGACGATTACAGCCGGCAGCAGTATGGATTCGGGGCAGGCGGCGCGGTGATCAAGGACAAGGCGTTCTTATTCGTTGGCGGGGAACGCACCAAACAGGATGGAGTTTTGCCGGCGGAGTTAGGATTCCCGGCCGTCAACGGGCCCGGCGTGCAGAACGCTTATTTTCGCGAGAATATGCTGACGGCGCGATTGGATTATGACGTCAGCGACGACATGAAGTGGTTTGTGCGGCTCAGCTACGACAACGCAAACCAGATTCCGCCGTCCAATAGCCTGTCGAATATCCGCAATCAGCTGAACGTTCCGGCCGCTGTCTTCGGGCTGGATTGGAACCGGGGACGGGTTGTGAACAGCGCGCGCTTCGGCTATCAGAAGATGGTGAACGCGATCACTCCCGACTTACAGGGTTCACTGGCGGCGCCTTTCCATATTCAGCTCGGATCGTATGGACTGGGGCCGAGCGTGGCCGGTCCACGGCAGACGATTCAGCGCGATCTTTTCGGGCGCTACGACAGCAGCACGGTCTACAGGGTGTATCACACGATTCGCTTCGGCGGAGCGGTTCATCGCATCGGGCAGGGAGATTTCTACACGCCGGGAAATGATGGGCCGTCGGTGACCAGTTCGAACGGGATAGACGTGATCAACGCCATTAATAACAACCCGGCTCTGTTGACTGGAGGGGCGGACAATCCGCTGAACTATCCGGTGGGCACGATTACGATTTTCAACGGCCTCGGAAATTTCAGCGAGAACTCGGCTTTCAACCGGCCGGGCGGCGGACACTTCGACACGCGATTCGAGGGCTACATCGGCGACACGTTCAACCTGTTTCCGAACCTGAATATTAATTTTGGCGTGAATTATGTGCGCGACAGCGGACGCACGGACAGCGATCTGCCGGCGGTTCCATGTTCGGCGATCAATACCACAATCGTGCAGAGTCCGCCGTGCACGAGCGGTCTGATTCTGGATCAATTTGGGCTGCTGCCAAATAACGCCATAACCGGCGCGCACCAGTTTCTCGGCGGGCCGGTGAACCAGCCGGACTTGAATTTTTCCCCGCAAGTGGGTGTGGCATGGGACCCGGGACACAGTGGGCGGACGGTGATGCGGGCGAGCGGCGGAATGTTCTATGACAATTTTCTGCTGCAGAATCTCTATCAGGATCGCATCAACCGCTTGTCGAACGGGCAGTACAACCGCAGCCTGACGCTGTGTCCGGCGGGATCGGTGCTGTTTCCGAATGCGCCGAATGGAATAAACAATGCGTTTGTGAGTGAGAGCAATGGCGTCGTAAGCGCGGTTGATGGGCTCGATATCGCCACGCAGATTTGCGGGCAGCCCATATTTCAAGTGGCCACCGCGATTCAGGATCTGCAGAAGCAGCTTTTGGCGGCGCAATCGGGGGTGACGAGCGGGCAGAACGTGTATTCGCTGGCGAACAGCGTGGCCGATTTCGGCGGTCTGCTGGCGCCGGGCTTCAAGACGCCGCGGGTTATCCACATCAGCGCTGGCCTTCAGCATCAACTTGGGGATCACAGCGAGTTTTCGATCGACTACGTGCGCGAGATCGGTACCCAGTTTCCGCTCGGGATTGACACCAATCACGTCGGAGCCTCCAACTACCTGACCGATGGCAGCAGCTCAAACCCCGCCCTCAATACGTATGCGGCGGAACTGCAGGCGATCACCAGCACGGTGGCGTCGGCCGGATGCGGCCCGGCGAAGTACGTTGGCGCCGGCCCTGGGTCTGGGTTTTCGCAAAATGCGGTGGATTGCTATCTGAATGCAGTGCCAGGAGCGAGCATCACGGATTTCGCGCGCAACGGGCTGGATTCGTCGAATGCGTTCTGCGGACCGTTTCCGTGCTCGGTGTTAGGGAAGCAGCAGGCGGCGTTCGGCGGGATCAATCCGGCGGTGGGATCGAACATCATGTACTTTCCGAGCGGGCGGTCGCGCTATGAAGGTGTGCATATGGCCTACCACGCGGTCAGCGGAGAGAGCCCGATGCGGCGCGTGCGGCGGCTGGAAGTCGCGATTTCGTACACGCTCTCGCGCTATCGCAGCAACATCGCGGAGCCGAACGGCAGCGGCGGAGATTACTCGCTGATGAACGTGGCGAAAGATTACAACCGGCCCCATGCCGGACATTGGGGTGCCGCGGGGCTGGACCGGACACACCAGTTTACGTTCACTCCGACGGCCGACTTGGCGTATGGGCTGCGGCTCTCGATGATCGCGCATGTGGCGTCGCCGCTCCCGTTGAGTGCTTATTTGCCGCAACAGAACGGGGGCGGAGTCGCGGGAGAGATCTTCCGCAGCGATGTCACCGGCGACGGTACGGTGGGCGATCTTTTGCCGGCGACGTTTATTGGAAGCACGGGAAAATACTCGAACAGCAATTTGACCAAGGCAATCGCGTATTACGACACCAACTACGGTAAGGGGGGTAACGGGGGGAATTATTTGACGCCGGCGGGGCAGGATCTTTTGAATAGTGGCTTGTTCAGCCTGAATCAACTGCAGCTTCTGGGCGCTCAGCCGCCTCTGATTCAGGCGCTGCCGGGTCATGCGGCGCAGGCCACCTGGCTGAAGACGATGGATCTGCGGTTGAGCCGGCCGTTCCAGGTTGGAGAGCGTATGAAGCTGGAGGCGAATTTCTCCGTGTTTAACGTTTTCAACTGGGCTAACTTTGGGGGCGCGGGCAACCAGTTGAACGGAGTGCTGAACGGCGCGCCGGGCAGTTCGCTGAACAATGCCAGTTCGGGGGGATACTGCGGTGGCTCAACCGCGTTCTGCACTTCGCGGCTGGACCGGGTTGTGGCCGGTTCGGGTACGTATGCGAACGGAGCTCCACGGCAGATGGAATTCGGAGTGCGGATCACGTTCTAAACCCCCGTAGGCTCTCTTCGCCTAGGGTGGTCAGGCATTCGGCTCCGGTACCTTACATCGGCGGTGTCGACGCTCTGCTTCAAGAGGCGCAAAGTTTCACCTTCCGCAAGTTTTTTTTGCAGGAACCGTTATTTACTTGACTTAATTTCGGAATAAGGGTAACTTCCCCGAGTCAGTACTGGCCAACCGCACTTCCCCGTTGAGCCTGACTGAGCTTTGGGTCGTGTAACCTTCGAAAACTTTTACTAAAACTTCCAGGGGGAATTCCTTGGTTATAAGCATCCGGGCAGACAGAAATGCCTGCGTACGGCTTGCGTTTGTAAAAAAGGGTTTCTTCCTGGCCTCACAATTTGCCCTCTCAAGGGGAAGGAGAAAAACAGATGCAAAACCAGAATTGGCGATCTTTGAGCAAAGTAGTCGCTGTAGCAGCAGTGGCAGTACTCGTCGCGAGCCTCACATCCATGGCGGCAGCCCAGAGCGACGACCTCAGAGCCCTTCGGGCTTCGGCGCCCAAGGAAGACACAAATGTTAAGGGAGTCAAGATATTTGCCGGGCCGCCGGCAGGCTTTGATGCCCTGAAAGCAACCGACCGCGAACTGGCCCTTTACGGCTTGCCTCCACGCCCCGACCAGGCGTCGAAGCCAAAAGAGTTCATGCTTTGGCAGCGGGCGATGGGAGCGGCGAAGCATCGCGCGGCTGCCAAGTTCGATGTGAAGTCTTTCTCCAGCACGAATTTCAAGCCATCGAAGCTGTCCGGCGCGAGTCAGACCAGCACCGGATCCTATAACTGGAGCGGCGTCGCATCCACCAACAAGAACAAGAAATGGAACAGCAAGACCTCCTTCGACGAGGTGGTCTCCATCTTCAACGTGCCCGTTGCTCAGCCTCCGTTCGGCGCCTGCGGAGCCGGGATCACCGGGCCGTTTTACGAAGTCAGCTGGAACGGCATCGGCGGCTTCTACTCGTATGACAGCCTAGTGCAGGGTGGCAGCTTGTCCGCCGCGGACTGCTCCGGCGACACGTTGTACGAAGCCTGGGTGGAGTGGTACCCGAGCTACTCGATCATTGGAGTGTTTTATGTCAATCCGGGCGACGATATCTTTGTTGTAAGCTTCGGCGCTCCCGGTACTGACGATCAGGTTGTCTTTGTCGAGGACATTACCCTCGGAGTCTACGCAGAAGTCGACCTGCCCTATGTCACAGGGAATGGGTTGGTGGGCGCCAGCGCGGAATATATTGTCGAGCGTCCCTGCTGCGACGGGGATGGCTTCCCGCTTCCGCTGGCCAACACCATCTACGACTTCTTCAACGACGACGTGGCTTTCGACTCGGTCAAGGCGTTCTATCCCGGTACCCAGGCCGCGAGCAACTACAACATCAGCATGGTTAATGATACTGATACCCAGTACATCGAAGGTGTGTATGACGGGAACACGGGAGAACAAGGACTGCAGAGCCTCTGGTTCTACACCGAGGGCTGCGCCCTTTCCGGTGGTTGCACTCCCGACTAGCGTCACTGCTGTCTGATTTTTGTCCTAACTTGGAGGCCTACCCGATGGGTAGGCCTCTTTTTTGGTACGCTGTGCATGATTGACACCTTGGGGGCGCAAGTCCCTTTCACATCCTGGTGGAGGAGAAGTGATAGCGAAGCGCAAGGGCGTCATCGCGGGGCTGGGTCTGAAGGAAGCGTGGAGCAACGGCGTGAGCCGATGGGCAAGAACCGAGTGATGAGGCCTGCAGCGCTGGATGAGCTCGCCAAAGACGGCGAAGTTCACATCCATGGAGATCGGAGTCCTAAAGCCCTGCGTCTAGAGCGCAAAGTTTTTACCTTGCCCACTATTTTTCTCACGGAACCCGATTATTAACTTGACTTAGTTTGTGAATAGGGATAACTTCCTCCGAGTCAGTGCTGTCCGCCGCTCTTCCCCAGTCGAGCCGCACTGAGCTTTGGGGTCGTGCAACCTTCGAAATTCTTACCAAAACTTCCAGGGGGGTTCCTTGCTTATAAGCGTCCGGGCGGACAGAAATGCCTGCGTACAGCCTGCGTTTGTAAAAAAAGGGTTTCTTCCTGGCCTTACACTATTCCCTCTCAAGGGGAAGGAGAAAAACAGATGCAAAACCAGAATTGGCGATTTCTGAACCGGGTAATCGTGGTCGCGACGGTGACCCTGTTGGCAGTGAGCTTCACAACCTTCGCGTGGGCGCAAGAGTCCGCGGGACGTGAAATCAAGGGCGCTTCGCCGCAGGCGGTAAGTCCACGCACGCCGCAGGCCGGATACATTTACACTCCAGAGAGCAGCATCGAGCGTCCCGAAGACCTCGGCTTGCGCGCTCATACGACCTATGTGGTGCGCAGCGTCGACGGCAATAAGCCAGTGGGCCTGGTTGCGCCGCAATCATTCCAGGTTTCGTCGAGCTTCTCGCCCGACGCCATCGAAGAGGCAGAAACGCCCGCTTCTCTGGGCTGCCTCTATGTCCAGAGCCCGAATAATGTGAAAACGGGATGCGTACCAAACTATGCCGGAGGAACAAAAGGGCCGAGTTCGGCAGGTTGGGGCGCCATCGCTTTAGTGGACGCATACGATAACCCGGACGCCGCCAGCGATCTGAAGACTTTTGACACATATTGGGGCCTGCCCGCGGCCAAGTTCGTTAAGGTCGAAGCCACTGGCAACGGGGACTGTTCCTCGGTCCCAGCCAACGCCGGCTGGTCGGTGGAGGAGTCGCTGGACATCGAGTGGGCGCACGTCTTTGCACCGAAGGCGGTGATTGTTCTGGTGGAGGCGTGTTCAAACTCCGACACGGATCTTTTCTATGCGGAGAGCGTTGCCATTCAGTACATCCAGGACAACTACGGTGGCGGGGATGTCTCCAATAGCTGGGCGGGTGGCGAGTTCTCCAGCGAGTCGTCCTATGACTTCACCTTCGCTGGCGCGAACTATAGCGACTACGGCGCCCCGGTTACGGTCTTCGCCTCAGCCGACGATGCCGGTTTCGGCGCTGCCTATCCCAGTTCCAACCCTTGGCTGACTTCGGCGGGTGGCACGTCGGTGCTGCGCAACGCTAACGGCACTTTCAATTCCGAGGGCTGCTGGAGCGGTTCGGGTGGTGGCAGCAGCGCGTACGAAAAATCGGGCCCGTCGACCGAATTCCAATATGGCATATTTGGCAACGGTACTGCTCGCGCGACGCCAGACTTCGCCGCCGACGCCGATCCGGCCTCGGGTGCATGGATTTACAACCAATACGCCTACGGCGGCTGGGCGGTGGTAGGTGGGACAAGTCTTTCGTCCCCATCTCTCGCCGGCATTGTCAACCGGGCGGGCAACAGGTTGTCGTCGTGGTTTGGGTATAGCGTAGACGGCTACGGCTACTTCACCAACGGAGAAAACAACCTGCTGTACGCGCAACTGCCGACAGCCAAAGCCTACTACACAAACTTCTACGACATCACGACCGGCTCGAACGGTGGCACGGTAACCTACAACTGGGACTATTGCACGGGCGTTGGAAGCCCGCGCGGTCTCCTCGGGAAGTAAGTCTTGCCGCTGCTTCAGCAGCGGATTGCGGATTGTTCGCGAAGAGGCCTTGCGTAGGCAAGGCCTCTATTTTTGTTCTGCAATTAGCTGAGTTTCATTGCGGCCCAGGTTGCCGGACGGCCGCCTATTCGAGTGTCTTTTCCTCTACCACCTTGTACATCTTTTCGTAGGGTGTGCACTTGTCGGGCGGAGTAAACAGTGCTTTGTCCTGTGTCCCGAGCACGATATCGTGATACATGGCCAGAATCTTGCCATGCTCGGTTCGCGATTCGATCTTCACGGGAACGCCCTTCAAGTCATCCGCCTCCCATACCTTTGATTCGATGGTCTTGCCGTCGTGCCTGGTGACAACGACGTTCTCGACCTTGCAGCTATGGCCCTCCACGGTCTCTGTCCCTGCGGGCGTGCGTTTGACCTGCGTGCCTTGCAACAGCTCCAAAGGGCTGTGCAACATCTTCGCCTGGTCGGTCCTCATCACAATACATAGCCGGGTCTTGTCGGGGTAGACGGTCAGTCGGTACACCTTGCCGGTCGCGGGCAGATACAAGGTTGCCATAGCGTCGGAGATATCGATCCGCATGTTTGTGCCCGACCAGTGGACTTTCATCGACAACGCCCGCTGCGCCGGCCCCATCAGTTGAGTCGCGGAAAAATCGGGGAAGTTCCATGGATCTGCGGAGTCTTGTGCGCGCGCAACGATGGCGGACAATACGAGTACCACTACCGCTGCGATTGTACCGAGGGTTCGAGACAACCTCATTCCATTCTCCTTTGGTTGAACATCTCTGATTGGGACGCAGTTCAAGATCCATCGCAACAGCAAGATGGCTGAACCGTCAGGGAAAACGTTGCAAGAATATGGCGATACGCTACTTTGGTTGTGGTTTGCTTGTCAACAGTTTTGCTGGTCGGTAAGCGCCTCAAGAGGAGCGATTTTCAGCATTTCGACCTATTATCCGTACAACTGGGCGCTGAACTGGGCACGCGGCAACGTCTTCAACATGCTGGTGGAACCGCCACAAGAGGAGCTGCGACCGGGCTGCGAGACAAAATGGAAAGCGGCAACGAAAAGTTGAGACAAATCCATCGCCGTTTACCCTTTACAATGACGTTTCCGAGTTCGGGTAATCGGTTTAGAGCGACGCGTCACGCAAGTATGTGACGAGGATCACATCGCAAAGTGCATCATCCGAGTTGACTGGCAGAAGAGAAGAAACGGAAGTGATCGGCAAGGAGAGGAACGCTGAAAGCGTTTGCTGTTCTCCCCCGCCGGGACCTCCACACAGATTTTCCGCCGGTCTGGTCAAGAGAGACTCTGAACAAATGAGCTGCGCTACAAACCCTGCTGACTCTTCGCCTCTGCCGCTGGTCGAAGCGGAGATTGCTCGGCGCGTGGCGGCGGAGAGGTTACGGCTGGAGCAGGCGGCGGGGCTCGTCGAGAAACCCATCGCCCACTTCCATCGGCCCGTGGAGCGGCCCTTCACCGCGGAAGAACGCGATCGGGTGACCATTCTTTTCGGAGGTTTTACCTGGAAACACGAGCGTTTCGTCGAAGCCGTGTTTCGCGGCTGCGGCTATCGCTTCCAGATGCTGCCGAATCCCAACGTGGCTGCCTTCCAGACCGGCAAGGAGTATGGCAACAACGGCCAGTGCAATCCTACCTACTTCACCGTGGGCAACCTCATCGAGTTCCTGAGGTCGCTGCAGGCTCGCGGTCTCTCGCGCCAGGAAATCCTCGACAATTACATTTTTTTCACCGCCGGCTCCTGCGGGCCGTGCCGCTTCGGCACCTATGAATCCGAGTATCGAATGGCGCTGGAGAATGCGGGCTTCGGGGGCTTCCGTGTCCTCCTATTCCAACAGGACCATGGCATCAATGCTCTGACCGGCAACACCGGCCTAAAGTTCTCGGTTGACCTCGGCATGGGCCAGCTCAATGCAGTGAACCTGGGCGATGTGATCAACGACTTGGTGTACCAGATCCGTCCTTACGAAGTTGTTCCGGGCGCAACCAATCAGGCCATGAAGGAAGTCGTCGACCAACTGAGCGATTTCCTGGAACACCGGAAGCGTTACGAAATCCTCGAGCGCGCGCCGGGATGGATTTCGCGCCGCCTGGCCCGGAACAAGAAGCTCAAGAGTAGCCTTACCACGCTAGGCAAGATTCTCGATCATCTTTACGCCGAAGACTTCCTCAAAGCGATGCGCCTAGCCCGTGAGCGCCTGAATCAAGTCGAAGTGGACCACACACGTGTAAAGCCCATCGTCAAGATCACCGGCGAGTTCTGGGCGCAACTCACCGAAAGCGACGGCAACTTCAACATGTTTACCTTTCTGGAGCAGGAAGGCGCCCAGGTGTATGTGGAACCAATCGGCGGCTGGATTACCTATCTCCTCTATGAGGCTCGGGCGGCCACGGAAGAGAGAAAAGGCCTGGATGTTCCGCATCCCGGCGCCCGCTGGTGGGAATGGAAGAAGCAACTGGCAAACGATTGGAAATTCCGCAAAAAGTGGCTGCTGTTGCGCTTGAGCGAAGGCATCTGGAACCGCCAGCATGCGCGCACCGCCCGCCATCTGGGCGGACTCACGCCCCGTCTCGCGCCCCAGAGCGAGCTCGCCCGTATGGCGCATCCTTTTTATCATTCACTCGCTCGCGGCGGCGAAGGCCATCTCGAAGTGGGGAAGAACGTCTACTACACGACCCACGGCCTCTGTCACATGGTGCTGGCTTTGAAGCCCTTCGGATGCATGCCGTCTTCACAATCCGATGGCGTGCAATCCGCCGTGGTGAACCGCTTCCCGCAAATGATCTTCCTGCCCATCGAAACTTCGGGCGAGGGGGAAATCAACGCGCACAGCCGCATGCAGATGGCCCTGGGCGAAGCCAAGATCAAAGCGAAAGCCGAGTTCGAGCAAGCGCTGGCTTCCACCGGCAAGAAGCTCGATGAGATCAAGGCCTACGCTGCCGAGCATCGCCAACTGCGGAGCCCGTTTTATCCGGTGCCGCGCCGGCGAGGCGTAGCCGGAGTGGCAGCCAACTTTGTATTGCATGTGAGCAACCTGATGGATGGCAAAGCGGGCCTCGCCAAGCTGCCCGGCGAGAACTGAGGAGCTGCGGAGATTTCGTGGACACGAACGCACAAAGCGCCGGACTTGGCATCCGCTATCTGGTTGGCTTGGACGTTGGTTCGACCACGGTCAAAGCCGTCGTCATTGGAACTGGAGCTGAAGCCGAAGCCGACCGTATTCTCTGGCGCGACTACCAACGCCATGACACGCGCCAACCCGAGAAACTCCTGGAATTCCTTCATCGCATAGAGGCCGAAATCGGCATTGCTCCGGGCAATTGCCGCATGTTCATCACCGGCTCCGGCGGCAATGCGCTCAGCGCTCTGATCGGCGCGAAGTTTGTGCAGGAGGTGAACGCGGTCGCGCTCGCGGTCGAGAAGCTCCATCCCGAAGTGAACTCGGTCATCGAACTCGGCGGCCAGGACGCCAAAGTCATCATCTTCAAAGAGGAGGGCGCAAACGGCCGCAGGAAGAAGATTCCTTCGATGAACGACAAGTGCGCGGGCGGCACCGGCGCGGTCATCGACAAGATCAACGCCAAGCTAAAGATTCCGCCCGACGATTTGTGTAATCAGGGCTACAACGGGATCAAGATACATCCCGTGGCGGGCAAGTGTGGTGTTTTCGCCGAGACCGATATCAATGGCTTGCAAAAGCAGGGCATCCCCGCCGATGAACTGATGGCCTCGCTCTTCGACGCCATTGTGCTGCAGAACCTCACCGTCCTCACGCGCGGCCACACGTTGCGCCCCCATGTGCTGTTGCTAGGCGGGCCGAACACCTTTATTCGCGGTATGCGCGAGGCATGGCAGCACAACATCCCTCTGCTCTGGGAAGAGCGCGGAATCAAGCTGCCCCCGCACGTTGCCCCCGAGGACGCGATCAAGACTCCGGAGAATGCGCTGTATTTCGCGGCCCTGGGCGCGGTGGGATTCGGTAAAGGCGAAGACGCGGAGATTGGCCAGTATCTCGGGACACAGAATCTCGAAGGTTACATCTACGAAGGCCGCCGCCAGGAAAGTGCGGCTTCGGGTAATCACGGGTTGGTCGCTTCAAACCAAGAATTGGAAGAGTTCAAGGCCAAGTACGGGCGGCCGAAATTCGTTCCGGCTGCCTTCCGGTCCGGTGAGCGCGTGCGCGCTTTTATCGGCCTGGATGGCGGCTCGACTTCCACCAAAGCCGTGCTTTTGTCGGAGCACGGCGAAGTGCTCTCGAAAGCCTATCAACTCTCCAAGGGCAACCCGATCCAGGACACGATCGACCTCTTCGAGAATCTGCGCCAGCAGGTTGAAACGCAAGGCGCGCATCTGGAAATCCTCGGCGTGGGCACGACCGGCTACGCCAAAGACATTCTGCAACGCGTGTTGTCGGCCGACGTTGCCCTGGTTGAAACCGTGGCGCACACCGAGTCGGCGCTGCGCTTCTGTGATGATCCGCACGTCATCGTCGATGTCGGCGGACAGGACATCAAGCTCATCGTCCTCAAGGATGGCCGCGTCAAAGACTTCAAGCTCAACACACAATGCTCCGCCGGCAACGGCTATTTCCTGCAATCCACGGCGGAAGGATTTGGCATCCCGGTCGAGAACTATGCGGATGTGGCTTTCACCGCCGCCACCATGCCTGTGTTCGGCTACGGCTGCGCTGTGTTTCTGCAGTCCGACATCGTCAACTTCCAGCGCCAGGGCTGGCGGGCGGAAGAAATTCTGGCCGGCCTGGCGACCGTGCTGCCGAGGAATGTTTTTTTGTATGTCGCCAAGGTGCCAAGCCTGGCGGCGCTGGGCACACGCTTCGTTTTGCAGGGGGGCACACAGAACAATCTCGCCGCCGTCAAAGCGGAAGTGGATTTTCTGCGCGCCAGCTTCCGCCCCCTGGGCATCGAACCGGAGATTGTAGTCCACGAGCATTGCGGCGAATCGGGAGCGATCGGCGCCGCCATCGAGGCCATTCGCTGGTGGCGCAATGGCCATTCCACCAGCTTCATTGGTCTGGATGCCGTGCGCAAGATCCGCTATCGCACCACACGCAGCGAAGCCACGCGATGCAACTTCTGCAAGAATGCCTGCCTGCGAACTTTTCTCGATGTTCGAACCGATGACGTTCGGACGGATGACCTGCGGACCGCAGGTGCTTTGATCGAAGAAAACGCCGAAGCCGGATTGGCCGAAGCCGCGCCGTCTTTCCCCACCAAGGTTCCGCTCCAGCCCGGTGAGCAGCGTATGATCGTCGCCACCTGCGAAAAAGGCGCGGTGGAAGATGTTGCCATCATGCGCGGCATCAAGGCCCGGCTCGACGCCACCAAGGCCGCCAATCCAAACTTGGTGGAGATGGCCGCCCGCGAAGTGTGGCGCTCGCGTCACCCGGAAAGCGTCGCCGATCCAATTCCCACCGGCGCGCGCGCATGGTCCGCCACTGCCCGCAACCGCGTCGCGCTCATGAAACGTCGCGGCGAGCTTCGCATCGGCATACCCCGCGTCCTCAACATGTATGCCTACACGCCGCTGTTCAGCGCCTATCTGGAAAGCTTGGGCGTGAGGGCTGAAAACGTCGTTTACTCCGACTTCACCACCGGCGACATGTACCGCGCGGGATCGAGCCGGGGTTCCATCGACCCCTGCTTCCCTTCAAAGATCGCCATCGCGCACGTCCACAACCTGGTCTTCAGCAAGCACGCGCGCCAGCCGCTGCAAGTGATTTTCTTCCCCATGTTCGACGTGTTGATATCCCCACTTGTCAACGCCAGGGGGAACAACGCCTGTCCCACGACTTCGGTGACACCGGAGACCGTGGAAGCGGCTTACACCAAGGAAACCGACCTCTTCGCCGAACGCGGCATTCGATATGTGCATCCGCTGGTCGACCTTTCGGACCGCAAGCTTTTTGCGCGGCAGATGTTCCAGGCGTGGGCGCCCATCCTCGGTCTCTCGGAGGCGGAAAATGAACGCGCCATCGAAATCGGCTACCGCGAGTTGGGAAAGTTTGAATCCAGCATTCGCCGCCGCGCTCGCGAAGTTCTCGACCAACTCGAGTCGGAACAGAAGCTAGGCATTGTCATGCTGGGACGTCCCTATCATCACGATCCCGGCATCAACCACGAAATCCCCGAACAATTCCAGAAGCTGGGCTACCCGGTCTTCTCGCAGAGCACACTGCCGCTGGATGAAGACCTGCTGGAGCGGTTGTTCGGCGGGGAAGTGCGCGCCGGTGATATCGTCCATCCGCTCGACATCGGCGATGTTTGGAAGACCGCCAACTCGGCCAGTTCCAACCACAAGATCTGGGCCGCCAAGTTCACGGCGCGTCATCCCAACCTGGTTGCGGTGGAAATTTCCAGCTTCAAGTGCGGCCACGACGCGCCCATTTACAGCGTGATCGAGCAGATCGTGGAACGCTCGGGCACGCCATATTTCTCCTTCAAAGACATGGACGAAAACCGGCCGGCCAATTCCATAAAGCTCCGCGTCGAAACCATCGATTACTTCTTGAAGCGTTATCGGGAAGATCTGTTGGAACGGAAGAAAAAGCATGCGGACATCGAGTGTCAGCTAGCCGAGTATGAGTACGGGCTGCGCCGGGATGGATTCGCTCTCGCGCCTTAGGATCTCGTCGTAAGAGTCGTGGAGCAGCGCACGATTTCCACCACGCGCCGCTATGGCGAGTCCGCGGGCACGCTGAACTCCGCCAGATAAGCCTGCGGGTCCATCAATTTTTGAGCGCGGGCGAGAATCCTGAACGTATGGCCGATGTGGCGCAGATCGATGCCCCGCGCCCGCTGCCACCACTTTTTTCGCCCGCCGGTGTTGAGTACGGTGCGCTTCCACGTCTCGCAGTAAAGTTCAAAGAAACGCTCGACGGGCAGGTGAAGTTGCCAGAGCAGGTGGTGCAGATCGTACTGGTTCTAGTCCAGAACTTGAGTTGCGCCGTGCTACAGCGTTGCGGTGCGGTTTGCCATGAGATTCCCTTGAATCCAATACTGCGAAAACAAGGAAGTCTCACGATTTTTAGTAACAGGAACCGCTCAAAAATAGTAACAAGCTCACGGAACCCGCATGTTTGGCTGCGATTTGAGAACTGGCGGAGAGAGTGGGATTCGAACCCTTCCCAGCCCAATCGCTTCCGTAACTTGTAGATTCTACATTGCCACGGATGCCAAATTTACCACCTTCGCCGCGCACCATTGCACGCTATTGCACGCTGCCGCAACCCCTGGCCTGAAACTCAATCGCCCTGCTTGTTTGCGATACCTCGGCTGCGCTTCGACTGTTCGGGTCAGTCTCCTGCACTGTGCGACCGCCGATCATGGACGCAGCGTAGTCAATCCGGTTATGGATAAACTAGTCGAATTCGGCGTCTTTTTACGGGGCTTCATATTTCCCAAGGATTGGAGATGTCGAGGCCGAGACCCGCGAAGTCTTTGACGTTGCGCGTGACGAGGGTAAGGTCGTGATGAAGAGCTGTTGCCGCAATTACGCCATCCACGACAGCCAAGGTCAAACCGTGTTGCTTTGCAGTTGCGGCCAAATGTCCCCAGCGTTCGGCAATGACTTCCGTGACCGGCAATATACGACCGGCGAACCACGAACGAACATCAATATCAAGCCAGTCCTGCAACGCGGTGCGCCTTTGGCTGACTGGAAGGGTGGCGACGCCCTTACAGATTTCACCAATCGTCATAACGCTGAGGTACATGCTGTTTTTATCGGTGTTCCTGAGAAATGCTGCTACACGTGCATCGGGTTTTTCGCGAGTGAGTTCGGAGGGGATATTGGTGTCAACCAAATATCCTTTCACAGGTTAATCTCCCGGCCTGTGTCCCGGTCGCGCTCAAAATCGAGATTGAGACCCCGAAGTGGCGCAAATAGCTCAACCATGTCCTTCGCCGCTGCCGCTGGTAAGGGCTTGTCTGACGCAGCATGGGCCGCCTCTTCGAGCAGACTTGCGGCATAAGCCCCAACTCCCAATCCGTGCGCGGCGGCCTGTCGAGCCAGTTCTTCCTTGGTCTCCGGTCTGATGTCAAGAGTGATGGTCATGGCTAACCTCCTTAATTATTATGCCTCAAAAACCATACACCGGCCACGCCGGGGGTTGTAGACCTTGAAGGCGAACCAGCTACTTTCACCGGTGAGGACGGGGCGAGACGTATATACGCTCGGAAACTCGGTAAACGCCTCCAGCGCGTTAAGCAAAGCCTGCCAATACGCACTAACACTTTGGAGGAAACTTACTCGATTCCTGGAATATTCAGAACTTGAATTAAGCAGACGAAATAGCCCAGAATGCCATCTGTTTGGCGCAATTCTGGCGCAGTTTTTTCGCCGACTCGCAACAGCGCCGGACGCTAGTGGATGCGGATGATTGTGCGAGATCTGCTCCGGCAGGCAAATTCCAGCGGGCGGCTACAGGCAAGGAAGCCAAAAGCTCCTAGACGAGGAGTTGTCACAAGAGGTGGGATAAGAGAATGGCTCCTCACGAAGGACTCGAATCCGCATGAAAACGTAGATTCAACAACATGCAAGGCCACGGATGGCATGAAAGTACGTGGAAAGCAGTGCTAAGCCAGCAAACGGATTGCAAACGGATTGCGGATTCTACCGTCTGAGGCGATTGCACTATTGGACTCGGGACCCTCCGTCATTGAGTGCAATCGCGATATTTCGCCAATTGAGAAAACCGCGTGGTTCCTTAAAGGTTGCCGTTTGTGCTTGCTGTCCGCCAAAAGTACACGACTGAGCCCCGTGCCAAATCTGCCATCTGGCGTATCGAAACAAC
>Ga0182014_10002501_pt1 | contig 23076 bp, 19 predicted proteins | sample 612S2DmetaG_FD_120489 | JGI IMG/M metagenome (GOLD analysis project Ga0182014, IMG submission 120489) | Permafrost microbial communities from Stordalen Mire, Sweden - 612S2D metaG | ecosystem: Environmental > Terrestrial > Soil > Wetlands > Permafrost | place: Sweden: Stordalen | collected...
AGCCCGACCGCGTGGCCACCGGCAATGTCGGCGATTTGAGAATCCCCAATCATCCAGCCGGAGAGGGGAAGAGAGCACCGTCGAGCGGCCTCCTCGAATATTGCGGCGTCGGGTTTTCGAACGCCGACCACTTCGGAGATACAGACTGCATCAAACTCATCGATCAGATTCGTGACCTCAAGCTTCCTCAGTTGCGAGGGTGGACCGTTCGTCACGACTCCAAGCTTGTAGCCGCGTGAGTGCAGTCTCCTTAGGGCTCGCACCACGTCATCGCTCACCGTGTAGCAAGCGGGATACTCGACGTAATATCGAGCGAGCAGAACCTCTACCTCAGACGCGATGCCAAAGAGCTCCTTCGTCTCCTCGAAGAGGATTCTTCTCGGCGTGGAGCCATCCACGTCAATTCGAATGATCGTTGCGAGTGAATCGGGCGCGAGTTGATTCTCCCGGACAAACTCTGTTGCCCAGACTTTGAACGCGGCGTCGCGATCGAGCAGTGTGTTGTCTAGGTCGAAGAGGACGAGCTCATGAGCCATGAGTCGTACGGTACTTGAGAGACGCGCATCCCTCGTCAACGTTGGACTACTCGTCACGTCCGGCAATCGCAATCGTCAGCGTGGCATCAATTTGTGGTCGCCATGAATCGGAACTCTCGAAATGAGCGCCGTTCCAGCCGTGATCACGGCCCGTGAGGACATTTTCGAAGGCATCGTCGATATCGAAGGGCAGAACAATTCCCACCAGAGGCCGCGGCGAAGGAATCACCAGAAAGCATCGGGACACTTCTACCAGTCACCTGACGGGCTCGTCTCTGAATCTCGGCGCCTTCGCCGTACCAATTGCTGCGGTGAGTCCCCTCACCGGACCGCCAGCGATTTGAAGCGCAGTGCGCTCGCGAAGGTGAGTAAGTCCAATCCGGCGAACACGGCGATGGTGAGTGGCACAACGTGCACGCTGAAGATTGAGACCATCAGACTAAGAGCCCCGGGTCCCGCCACTCCGCCAATCATCATGAAGAGAATGAGCCATGAGATCCCGTCGCTGTCGTGGGGACAGAGCATTGAGTACCACATCAATCCCATGGGGAAGATTGAGGCGAGGATGAGCCCCAATAGTGGGTAGGCGTACGGAGCCAGAGGTCTGGCGAAGGCCGCGAGGCAGATGATGATGGCGAGCGCCAGACCGCCGAGGACCAGGATTTTGTCCGAGAGGCGGTGGTAGAGGGGTCCGCCGAGTGAACGCCCGATGGCCATCCCACTCCAGAATCCCGCGGTGACAAAACTGCCGGCCGACTGAGAGAAGCCTTCCCCGTGCAGTTGGGTGGCCATCCAACCGGCGGCGCCGGTTTCGATGGCGACGTAGAGGATGTACGCGACGACGAAGGTGATGAGAATCGGACGTCGTTCAGCTTTCATCGCCGATATCCTGCGTTGCAGCAATTCGGCGTGGAGGGGTGGGGCGTGTACCCCTCCGTTCAACGTTGAGAGGATCAACGCGACGACGCCAATCCCCGCAAATATCAGCGGGAAGTTATTCGGTCGAACCAGGACGATGATCAGCGGACAGATGACGGCGCCCACGCCGTAGCCCGCGTTGCCCACGCTGAGTCGAAAAGCCCGACCCTGCAACGACGTGCGGGCGAGCAGCGTGTTGAGGCTGATGTCCAAACCGCCGAATCCCAGTCCAATGAAAAACACGCTGACGAGGAACAAAGCCCAGCGGTGAGCTAACGACGCCCCGCACGCACCCAGTGCGACGGTCAGTAGCGAAATGACCAGTACCACTCGGCCCTCGAGGCGTTTCATGCCGAGCCAACCCGGCAGTACGCCAAAAAGTGCCCCGACGAAGTAGACGCTCAGCGCGGCGCCGGCGCTCGGCAGTGAAAGGTGAAATCGGTGAGTGAAACTCACCAGCAGCGGCCCGAAGAGCGACGACGTTGCGCCGATGAGAATGAAGATGCCCGTCGTGCTCGCGAATGCGAATGGCAGAAAAGTTACCTCGGTCGCTGGTCTTTCGGATGCCGGAGTCGCGCTGGATTCCACGGGAAATCTCGATTCTAAGAGCGGGGGGACTGGCCGCGGGCCGGTCGTGGTGAAAGCTCCCGTTGCGTACGTAGGTTAGAACGAATGGCGACGGTCATCAAAAGAGAGAGTACGCAGTCGAGCGGCCCCGGGCTGACTCAAGCAGCGTTATTACAATTCGCGTATGGCGAATGCACCCGAAGTACCAGGAGAAAATATCTTGGCAATTGATATTGGCGCAACCAGTATCAAGTTCGCCATGGTTGATTCGAGCGGTCATCTCGGCGAGCCAGTTCGCAGCGTCGCCACCCCGTATCCGTGCTTGCCCGGGCGCCTCATTGAGGTCGTGGCGAAAGAGATCGCGTTGAGCGGATGCTCACGCGTCGGTATTGGGTTTCCCGGCGATCTCGACGATGGTGTCGTGGTGGAGCCCGGTAATCTTTCGCGTCCGGGCGGGATCACCACGGAGATTGATCCGACGATTCACGAAGCGTGGCAAGACTTCGACCTGCAACGAGCCCTGCGAGATGCGTGTCCGCAAGAAGTCCGAGTGGTCAATGATGCGACGCTCGCGGCACTCGGCTACAGCAATGGAACTGGCCGGGAGCTCGTTTTTACCTTGGGCACGGGATTCGGGATTGCTCTCGTCGTTGAGGGTTCGATTGAGAAGATTCGCGATGTTGGCGCGGAGATATTTTTCGAAGGCCAGACTTACGATCAACTGCTGGGAGAGATGTCGCGGTCGCGTGATCAAGTCCGTTGGGGCGAACTGCTGCATCTGGCGGTCGAGAATTTTGCTGAAGAGTTCCACGCTGACACGGTCCATCTCGGCGCTGGGAACGCCCGCCATGTTGATCTCGCGCTGTTTGACGATGCGTCGTATCGAGTTGAAGTGAACGACAACGACGGCACTTTGCGCGGCGCCGCAAAGTTATTCGAGCAACTCGAGTCGGGGCACTAGCGGGCGCAACGAAGGACGTTCCGTTAGTCGTGGTTGCAAAGTGCCCAACTACACTGCGGTTAGGTTTTGAGTTCGGCTGTCCGACGAATGAGGATGAATGACCACAATCTTTGAAGAGGAGATCCGCTCGCAGGCTGGCATCCTTCGTCGACGAGTGAATTCTGGCACGGAGCAGGCTCAGCGGGTCGCCGATTCATGGAGCGGCATCATGTACGCGCTCGTTGGCGCTCGCGGTTCATCGGACAACGCAGCCCTCTTCTTCCAGTACCTCGCCGGCAGCGAGTTGGGTCTCCTGGTGGCGCTCGCCACGCCGTCGCTCTACGAAGGCGGGAAGGCGATTGATTTAGCCGGAGCCGGCGTGCTCGTCATCTCGCAGTCGGGTCGTTCGCCGGGCATCGCCGAGGTGCTCGAGCAAGCTCGGCTGCAGCATCGTCCGAATGCGGTCATTACCAACGACATCACTTCGCCGCTCGCGATGAGCTGTGAAACCGTCATTGATCTGGCGGCGGGCCTGGAACGGGCGATCGCCTCGACCAAGACCTTCTCTTCGTCGTGGCACGCCCTGGCCCAGTTAGTGCAAGCCCTTAAGGGGAGCGCGCTTGAGGGTCTCGACACTCTTCCCGATGTCGTCGGTCGTGTTGCCGAGTGGGCATTGTCGACACAACTACCCACTTCACTGCTCAATGCGCCCCGAGGCCTGACCGTGGTCGGGCGAGGACTCGGGTTTGCCAGCGCCTGCGAGATCTCCCTGAAGATTCGAGAAGTTACCGGAATCCGGTCAGAGGCCTACGCCGCGCCCGACTACGCCCACGGGCCCATCGGAGCCGATGGTGAAGATGCCACACTCCTGCTGGTCGTGACCGAGGAGATGACCGATGAGCTCTGTGCACTAATTCTTGACGGATGTCGTCAGACTGGAATGGCGACGGTGGTGTTGAGGCCATCGAGTCGAAGCGCGATGAAGTGCGACGCTGAAATCGTTTTGGACGAAATGCTTCCAAATTGGAGCCTGGGGCTCGCCGAGGTCATTGTCGGTCAGGTCTTGGCGTTGCGGTTGGGTGAGCTTCGCGGTCGTCCCATCGACACGTCCCCGGGGCTGAGCAAAATTACCCTCGGCGTGTAGCTGTAGGTGGCTCGATAACTCCGATCGTCGCTAGGCAGAGATGTTCGCTTTGGTGCTCGGCATCGGGCCGCGCTAAGGAGCCTGCGGAGTTGGGACTCCGCGTCTCGGCCCGTGAGTCTGAGAATTTATTCCGTGAAATTCAACTCAATTGTTAAAATCTCTCAACTTGGGGTGAATTGTGTTAAAAAATCGCATATTGTGACTCGATGGTCACTGTGCTTGTCTTCTCAAGGGCCATACGAGTTGATCTGAAGTAGCAATTGGTAGTGAGTACTTTGAACCGTCGAACCCTCGGGTTCTTTAAAAAAGGAGCTGGACTATGAGAGAAAAGTTTAAAGGGGGTCTCGCCGCTCTGGCTCTCGCCCTCGTCGCAAGTACTTGCGTGCTCGCGCCATCAGTTGCGGGTGCCTCGGGTCAAGTGCCCTTGAACCTCGACAACGAGCAGGGAATGGAATGGGCCTGTTCGTTCAATCCCTTTCTCCCAACGTCGTCGCCGTATTCGGTTGGCGTCACGTATGAGACACTCGATTTCATCGACGCCCTGCAAAATGCCAAAGTGACGCCGTGGCTCGCTTCCGCGGATGCGTGGAGCAACAATGACAAGACGCTCACGTTCACGATTCGCTCCGGAGTGAAGTGGACCGACGGCAAGCCCTTCTCGGCTGCTGACGTGGCCTACACCTTCAACCTGCTCAAGAAGTACCCAGCCCTCGACTCCAACGCAGTCTGGTCGGTGCTTTCGAGCGTGAAGCAAGTGGGTAGTGACAAGGTCGTCTTCAACTTCTCGACCTCGGCAGTGCCGTACTTCTACTACGTCGCGGACCAGGTGCCAATCGTTCCCGAGCACATCTGGAGCAAGATTGCCAACCCCGTGACCGACCCCATCTCCAGTCCGGTTGGTACGGGTGGTTACATCATGTCCAAGTGCACGCCACAGAACATTCAATGGACGTCCAATCCGCACTACTGGCAGCCCGGCTTGGCGCAGGTGAAGACGGTCAACATGCCCGCGTTCTTGTCGAACAACACCGCCAACGAATACTTGGCCACTGGCCAGTCCCAGTACGGCGCTCAGTTCATTCCGAACATCAAGTCGTACTACGTTGACAAGAAGGCCGGCAATAGCTACTGGTTCCCACCGGTCGCCAACGTGTCGCTCTTCCCGAACCTGACCGTCGCGGGCTTGAGTGACGTTGCCGTTCGCCAAGCAATCAGCTACGGCATTGACCGTGCAGCTGTTTCCAAGATTGGCGAGTACGGCTACGAGCCGGCGGCCAGCCAGACCGGCATTGTGGCACCGACGTTCTCGTCGTGGTCGAGCAGTACCGCGATGAAGAGTGCGGGCTCCGGCTACGACCCCGCGAAGGCGAAGGCGCTCTTGAAGGCCGACGGCTACAAGCTGGACAGCAGCGGCGTCTACGCGAAGAATGGCAAGCAGTTGGCGTTCACGGTCATCACCAACGGTGGATACTCCGACTGGATCGCCTCGATGCAGGTCCTGAGCACGCAGTTGGCGAAGATCGGTATCAAGATCACGGTGGACCCGATCACGAGCAGCAACTTCTACGCCGATGTCTACGCCGGCAAGTTCCAGCTCGCCTACAACGTTGAGACCGGTGGACCCTCGCCGTTCTACGAGTTCCGCCAGTGGCTGTACTCGAAGAACTCGGCGCCCATTGGCCAAGCCGCGGCATCGAACTGGGAGCGTTACAACAGCCCCGCCGTCGACAAGCTGCTCAATCAGTACGGAGCGACGACCAACGTGGCGACCCAGCACTCGATCATGAACCAGTTGCAGACGATCATGGTCCAGCAGGCGCCGGTCATCCCGGTCCTCGAAGAGGTCGACTGGTTCCAGTACAACACCAAGGAGTTCTCGGGATTCCCAACGGCGAAGAACCCCTTCGCGCAGCCAGCTCTGTACAACGAGCCCGACTGGGGCGTTGTTCTGCTGCATCTGAAGCCGCTTAGTTAGAGAACTGCTGGGCTGAGTCGGGAGATGAGATATTTAGTACGCCGTGTGGGCTTCCTGTTAGTTGCACTATGGGCCGCCCTAACGTTGAACTTCCTCATCCCCCGACTCATGCCCGGCAATCCTGCCGAATCGATGATGGCGAAATTCCACGGCCACGTGAACCCCGCCGCCATCAAAGCCCTCGAAGTGGCCTTTGGGATCAATAACCACCAAAGCCTGATCTCCTCGTACTTCGAGTACATCAACAACACGCTGCACGGGAATCTCGGTCTCTCACTCAGTTACTTCCCGATTCCGGTGAGTACGGTGATCATGCGAGCGCTGCCTTGGTCACTCGGCCTCGTGGGGGTGAGCACGATACTGGGCTTCGTCATCGGAACGGCGCTCGGGGCAGTGGCGGCGTGGCGGCGTGGCGGGTTGTTGGACAGCGTGCTGCCGCCCGTCTTCATCGTCATCTCGGCCTTCCCCTATTTTTGGATCGGCCTTCTCTCAGTGTGGTTCTTCGCGCTGACCCTCGGATGGTTCCCCATTCTTGGTGGCTACACCGAGACGGCGACGGTGACGTGGAGTTTCTCCTTCGTGGGCGACATCTTGTGGCACGCGGTACTGCCCGCGTTCACGATTCTGCTCACCTCGATCGGTGGCTGGATTCTCACCATGCGCAACAACATGATCACGGTCGTCGCGGAAGACTACGTGAAGATGGCGCGGGCGAAGGGGCTCAAGCCACGACGAATCCTTTGGCAGTACGCCGGTCGAAACGCCTTGCTGCCCAACCTCACGGGTTTTGCGATGTCGCTCGGTTTCGTCATTTCGGGCGCGATCCTGGTGGAGTACGTCTTCAACTACCCGGGCCTCGGCTTCACCCTGCTGCAGGCGGTGCAGAATGAGGACTACCCGCTGATGCAGTCGCTCTTCCTGCTCATCACCGTCGCCGTGTTGGTCGCGATATTCATCTCTGACATCGCGACCGCTCTCTTGGATCCTCGCACTAGGAGCAGCTCATGAGGTTTCTGTCCTCTCTTGGTGGCGCGCTCGCGAGGGCCTCGAAGTTCATTCGGCGTGACAAGAAGGCCGCCGCCGGATCCATCATCTTGTTCGTGCTTCTGTTGATCACGGCCTTTCCGTCGTGGTTCGCCCCCGACAATCCGTCGGCCGAGATCTACACCCCCGGCGTGGGCCTCTCGTGGTCCCATCTTCTGGGCACCACCTCCTTTGGTCAGGACGTCTTTTCCCAGCTCATCGTGGGAACGCGCCAATCGGTGATGATCGCGCTAATCGTGGGCCTGCTTTCGACGATTCTCTCGGTGGGCATCGGCATCACCGCGGCGTACTCGGGGGGAATGGTCGACGACGCCCTGTCGCTCATTACCGACGTGGTGCTCGTCATTCCGACGTTCCCTCTCATCATCGTGATCACCGCGTACCTCAAGGCCGCCAGCTTCTGGCTCATGGTATTCGTCCTCGTCATCACGGGTTGGTCGTACGGGGCCCGCCAACTCCGGGTCCAGGCGCTGTCGTTGCGCAACCGCGACTACCTCCTCGCGGCGAAGGCGCGCGGTGAGTCCAGTTGGTACGTGATCTGCGTGGAGCTCATTCCGCCCATGACGTCGCTCATCGTCGCCAACTTCCTGAGTTCGGCCCTCTACGCGGTGTTGATGGCGGCGGGCCTGCAGTTCGTCGGGCTCGGCAACATCAACACCGAGTCGTGGGGCACCATGCTCTACTGGGCCCAGAACAACGAGGCGCTTTCGATTGGGCTGCCGCTCTGGGCGCTGGCCCCGGGAGTCGCCATCGCCATTCTGGGCAGCGCCCTGGCCCTGCTGAACTACGCCTTTGACGAAATAGCCAACCCCGCGCTGCGCCCGGTCTCGGCGAGACGTCTGAAGAAGGCCGAAGCGTGAGCCAACCTATCCTGCAACTTCGTGATTTACGGGTCGAGTACGCGACGCCGACGGGCCCCGCCCTGGCGGTGAGCGGTGTGTCGCTCGATCTCGAACAGGGCGAGTTCCTCGCCATCGTTGGCGAGTCGGGCTGCGGCAAGTCCACCCTGCTGTTCGCCATCGCGCAACTCCTCACCTACCCCGCGAGCCTCACCGGCGGTACGGTCGTGTTCGATGGCGTTGACCTCACGTCGCTGTCGCCCGAGGATCTGCGTCTTCATCGCTGGCGTGACATCTCGGTCGTGATGCAGAGTGCGATGAACGCCCTCAATCCCACGCTGACCATCGGCGCGCAGCTCGCCGATGCCTGTCGGGCCCACACGGACTGGGACCACGAGCGCATTGCCGAGCGCTCGGCGGAGGTCTTCTCCATGGTGTCGATCGACCCGGTGCATCTGAAGAGTTATCCGTTCCAGCTCTCGGGCGGCATGCGCCAGCGGGCCATGATCGCCATGGCCCTCTTGTTGGAGCCGAAGCTGGTGATCATGGACGAACCGACGTCGGCCTTGGATGTGGTCGCCCAGCGCTCGCTGATGCGCCAGGTCGAGACCTTGCGCCGCGAACTGGGATTCTCGGTGCTCTTCGTTACCCACGACATGAGCGTCGTTTCGCACTTCTCGGACCGGCTCGCCGTTATGTACGCTGGAGAAGTGGTGGAGCTCGGCGCAACCCGTGAAGTTTTCGACCGGCCCCAGCACCCTTATTCCCAAGGCCTGATGGAGGCCTTCCCCTCGTTGTTCGGTGAGGTTCGCCCGCTCACGGGGATAGCCGGCAACCCCCCGTCGCTGGTGAATTCGCCGCCCGGATGTCTCTTCGCGCCTCGTTGCCCGCACGTCATGGACGAGTGCCGAGAGTGGCGCCCGGAGTTGGTCACCAACGGAACCCACGCCGTTCGATGCCACCTCATCAACAAGGTGTTGCGCACGTGAGCGAGCCCATCCTCAAGGTGCAGAGCCTGTCACGACAGTTCCGGGTCGGTGGATTTCGATCGCGGGGGCAGTTGCACGCCACCGACGAGGTCTCGTTCGAGGTGGCACCCGGCGAGATCGTGGCGCTGGTGGGCGAGTCGGGTTCGGGAAAGTCGACCATCGCGCGCGTTCTCGCGGGACTGTACCCGCCGACGTCGGGTTCGATCGTGTTCGAGAACAAGGTCCTTGGTCGCAAGCCAACCCGCAGCGTCCGCGGGCGTATGCCGATGGTCTTCCAGGATCCCTTCGGTTCCATCAATCCGGTGCTGCGGGTCGGGCACAGCCTGCTTCGATCGCTGAAGTTACACCGACCCGACGTGGCGAAGTCGGAGCGCTTCGCTGAGGCGGTCGCCCTCTTGGAGAAGGTTGGCCTGACGCCCGGGGTCGAGGTCCTCGAGCGCTATCCCCACGAACTCTCGGGTGGCCAGCGCCAGCGACTTGGTTTCGCCCAAGCCCTCGCGTCGCGACCCTCGTTGATTTTGGCCGATGAGCCGGTGTCGATGCTCGACGTTTCGATTCGCATCGGTCTCTTGAACGTCATGAAAGGGCTTCGCGACAACGATGGCGTCTCGCTGCTCTACATCACTCACGATCTGGCGAGTGCCCGTTACGTTGCGGATCGCATGATCGTCCTGTACGCTGGGCGCATCGTCGAAGAGGGCCTCACCGAAGAAGTCATTGGATCGCCGCAGCATCCCTACACGCGCCTGCTCATGTCGACGGCCCCCGATCCGCGCTTGAAGCTCACGGACTACGAGGGCGCCGACGATCTGGGTGAGCCGCCCAAAGTCATCAACCCCGGCCCGGGGTGCCGTTTTGCACCACGGTGTCCCCTGGTCATGGCGCAGTGTCGAACGAGCACGCCGGCCATGGTCGAGCTGTCGCCGACCCACCGAGCGGCCTGTTATGCAGTCGAGAAGAAGTAGTGAATCTGGGACTGGTACCCCAGCCGCGTTCGATTGCGGCCCGGCCCGGGGGCGTCGTGTGGGAGTCGCCGTTACGAATCTCGGTTGAAGACGATTGGCGCGAGATCGTTGAGACCTTCGCCGTTGATCTGAGTGCCTCGATTGGTTGGCGGGTCGAGATCGTGGACGAACAAGCGAAACCCGATATTCAAATCCTGCGGGTTCTTGAGTACCGCGACGAGGACTACCAGATTCGAACCGGCGAGTGCACCACCATAGAGGCGAGCTCTCGGGCGGGCGCCTCCTACGCGCTGACGATGCTGCGCCAAATGGCGCCAGTGGCGCTGTGGTCGAACACCCTTCGAGAACTCGAAAAGATCGAGCTTCCACGATTCGTGATCAATGATGGTCCAAAATTCCGTTGGCGTGGGGTGCACCTCGACGTGGCGCGCCACTTCTGGGACGTGGCGACGGTGTGCCGGCTGATCGATCAACTGGCGGCGCATCGGCTCAATAAGTTGCACCTCCATCTGAACGACGATCAAGGCTGGCGGGTCGAGATTCCCACGTGGCCGCGGCTGAGTGAGGTCGGTTCACGGCGCCGGTCCTCGCCCCTTGGTCACGAGGTCGACGGTCGTGATGACAACATTGCCCACGGTGGCTCTTACAGCGCGAACGATCTCGCCATCATCCGAGAGCACGCGGTCAAACGGTGCGTGCAGATAGTCCCCGAAATCGATCTGCCCGGTCACGCGCAGGCCGTCATCGCCGCGTACGCGCAGTTGGGCAACGTGAGCGAGCCACTCGAGGTCTGGACGCGCTGGGGCATTTCGGATCACGTCCTCAACGTCGGGCCCGAAGCCCTCGATTTCGCCGAAGAGGTGGTCTGCTACGTCGCGAGCCTCTTTCCCGACAGCCCAGTGCACATCGGGGGCGACGAATGTCCGACGACGGAGTGGGAAAGCAGTGCCCTGGCCCGAGCGGTGATGGATGAACACGGCTTCACCGAGGCTCGCCAACTGCAGGGCCTCTTCACGAAGCGCCTGACCGGAGCGCTGCAGCGGGATCATCACGAAGTGATCGCCTGGGACGAGGTACTCGATGCGGACGACTCACCGGGAACCGTGATCATGGCGTGGCGCAGCTCGAGAAAGGGCGTCGAAGCCGCGAGGCGGGGTCGCGACGTCATCATGGCGCCCATGCAGTTCCTCTACTTCGACTGGCTGAACAGCGTGGACGCGGGCGAACCAATCGCGCTGACGCTCGCGCCCCAGGCCACCACCTGGGAGAAGGTCTACGGATTCTCGATATTTCCGCCGGGTCTCGAACCCGAGCTTCGCCACCACATTCGTGGAGCGCAGGCTCAACTGTGGAGCGAGTACATCGCGACACGCGACCATCTCGACTACATGGCCTTTCCACGAATCAGCGCCTTCAGTGAGGTGGCGTGGGGAACCAGCACCATGGTGAGCGATTTTCGCAAACGCCTCGCCCTTCATCTCGAGCGCCTCAGCGCGATGGGCGTGGCCTATCGACCACTCGACCCCGCATAATGGTCGGCGATCCCGACACCCTCTCACGACTTCGTCGGTTCCTGCCCACGGCGCCGCCGGACGTCGTTGAGCGTGTGCGGACATTCTCCACGACGCAACTGGTCGTCGTCCTCGAAGGGCTGGATCTCGCCAAGTCCGCGATTGACGAGATTGCCGGGCACTGGGACGGCTTTCGACGCGACGAGGTTTGGATACAACTCTTGGCCGACCTGGTGGTCGTGGTCGAGGAGCAGCGGGGCAATATAGATGCTCCGCTGCTCGTATGGCCGGACATGGAAGAGAGTGGGCCGAGTGGGCGACTGCTGTTCTTCTACCTTTTCGCCCTCTGTCACGACGGGACGAGGGATTTTCTTCGCACGGCGGGTTGCCCCGAGGACGTCATTCATTCGACGTTCAGCGTGCTCCGCCGTCACGCGCAGCTCCATGAACGAAAAATTGGGACCCTCGGCGTCGACGCGGGTTGGTGGATGATGCCGACGCTGCGCGGCGAAATAGTCCACGTGGGCAGTCTGCAGTTTCATCGCGTCACCCTGGGTGTCGGGACCCTCAGCCCTTTCCCGTGGTACGACGACGACCACGTCGCGACGCTCGGGGTGGGATTCCGTCGCGGCGATCCCTCGATCGGCCTCCACATTCCCGAAGGGACCGATCTGTCGCCCGCTGCGTTGGACGCGACGTTGGAGCGTGCCTGCACGGTGCTCGGCGCTATGTGGCCGGTCGATCAGCGTCGGCTCGCGACGTGTCAGACCTGGATGCTCGAGGACCGGCTCAACGGTTATCTCTCCGCGACCAGCAACATCGTGCAGTTCCAACAGAGGTTCAGCATGTTGCCCACCTGGCACGAGGACGACGGCGACGTGCTCGAATTCGTATTTCGCCAAACGGCACCTGTGCTGAACGAACTAAAGCCGACAACCACTGCGCAGCGAGCGGTCCTCGACGTGCTCGCGCACGGCGGACATTGGCGTATCCGTACGGGCTGGCTCGACTTCGATGGAGCGTAAGAGCCCATTTTGACGAGCGAGCGGTGTTGGGCGGTGTGGTCGTTCCCCGGAGGTTTCCCGGTTTTGGGAGCGACCAGCGCTCATACCCGGGCAACCAAGAGCGAGGGCTGCACGGTCGTGTCTTCGTAAGGAGGGGGTAATTTCTGTCAAAATATCTCAACTCGTAGGCCACGAGTGTTAAAAAATCACATAATATGGGGCGATGAACACCAAAACTCGCAGAGCTGACATCGCTGGGCGTTTGCAGGTTGAAGGTGAAGCCGCAATTGTTGAGCTCGCGGCGCTCTACGGGACGTCGGAGATGACAATACGCCGTGACCTCGAACTGTTGGAGTCGGCCGGTTTGGCGCGTCGCACGCGCGGTGGCGCCATTTCAGTCCAGAGTCGTTCGTTCGAACCACCAATCTTGCAGCGCGCAGCGCACATGGCCGAGGACAAGCGACGCATCGGAGTCGCCGCGGCGGCGCTCTTGAGTGAGAACGAGACCGTGGTGTTCGACGTCGGAACGACGATCCACGAAATGGCCAAGGCTGTCAGAGATGATCTCGCCATCACGGTGATTACGAGTTCACTCTTGATCGCCACCGAGCTGAGCACGCGACCGTCGGTGAGGACCATCGTGACCGGTGGGGTCGTGCGCATTGGTGAGATGAGTTTGGTGGGTCCTCGGGCCCAGGCGTCGTTTGATGACCTCAACTGCGACACGGTCTTTCTAGGGGTGGCCGGAATCAGCGACGTCAAGGGTCTCAGCGAGTACAACCTCGATGACGCCTACGTGAAACAGACAGCGATCAACTCGGGCCGACGAGTTGTCGTGTTGGCCGACGCATCGAAGATCGGTCAAATCGCATTCGTGACCGTGGCGCCCATCAGCGTGGTTGATCTGCTCATCACCACCGCCCTGCCTACGAACCCCACCATTCATCGTCTTAAGGATCAAGGTGTCGAAGTGATGCACATCGAACCATTCAATAAGGAGAAGGACTGATGTCCCGATTTCGTACAATCTTTCCCGATGTGGCCAAGCCACTCATCGCCATGGCGCACGTCCCACCGCTTCCGGGCACGCCGCTCTACGACGCCGCCGCTGGCGTGCAGGGTCTCATAGATCACGTGAAGCGTGACACGGAGAAACTTCTCGACGGCGGCTTCGACGCGATACTTTTCTGCAACGAGGGAGACCGGCCCTATCAACTCAACGCTGGTCTCGAGGCTTCGGCGGTGATGGCTCGCGTGGCGGCCGAGTGCCGGCCGGCCGACCGGCCCTTCGGTGTCGACTTTCTGTGGGATGCGCAGTGCGCGCTCGCCATCGCGGTGGGTAGTGGAGCATTCTTCATGCGTGAGGTGATCACCGGCTCGTGGGAGTCGGACATGGGTCCATGGAATCCCGACGCCGCCACGCTGCTGCGCAACCGGCACAACTTCGGACGTGACGATCTGGCCATATTCGCCAACATCACCCCGGAGTTCGCCTCGAGCATCGGTCAGCGCACGCCAGCGCAGATGGCCAAGTCGACGGTGGTGTCGAGCCTCGCGGACGTGATCCTGGTCTCGGGTCCCATGGCGGGCAGCGAGCCCGACGTCAGAACCGTCGCCGAGGTTCGTGAAGCCGTCGACAAATCGGTGCCAGTCCTGTTGAACACCGGCGCGAAGGCCGCGACCATCAAGGAGTTCTTCCGATTCGCCGATGGCTGCATCGTCGGCAGCGACCTGAAGCGCGATGGCTACACGTGGAATGAAGTTGATCCCGAGAGAGTCAAGCGATTCGTCGACGCGGCACGTAGTGCCTGAGTCGGGGCGCCAATTGCTTTTAGGAATTGATCTTGGATCGTCGGGTGTGAAGGCGGTACTGCTCGATCCGAGAAGCGGCATCGTGGCATCGCGGTCCCAGGACGTCGCTCTCCATTGCGATTACCCCGGCTGGGCGGAAGCCAATCCGCTCGATTGGTTCGCGGCGGTGTGCGCGTTGGTCCCACAACTCCTGCGCGCCGCGGGCGTTGCCAACTCGGCAATACGCGGCGTGGCCGTCGCGGGCATGGTGCCCGCGGTGCTGGCGCTGGACGAGAATGGTCGACCACTGCGCCGCGCCATTCTGCAAAACGACGCCCGCGCGACCCAGGAGATACGCGACGTCCGAGAGGCCCTCGGCGGCCTCGATCTCTTGCGCCTCACCGGCTCCGTGCTTTCCCAGCAGTCGGTCGCGCCCACTGCGCTGTGGCTCGCTCGACATGAACCAGACGTATGGTCGGCGACGTCGTCCCTGCAAGGTTCGTACGACTGGTTGGCGCGAACCCTGGGCGCCGAGGCGCACGTGGAACAGAATTGGGCGCTCGAGAGCGGTCTGTACAACATCGACATGTCACCGCTCTCGGCGGTGATTGAGGCCACGGGTATCGCGTGGCCCGAACTTCTCGACGTGAAAGTGTCCGGCGCGCGTGTCGGCGAGGTGAGTCAGAGCGCCGCTCAAGCCACTGGTCTGCGAGCGGGCACCCCGCTGATCGTCGGCGGCGCCGATCACGTGCTGTCGGCGTTCGGCGCCGGCCTCGTGGAGCAGGGTGACTGCCTCGTCAAACTCGGCGGGGCCGGGGACATACTGGCGGTGACCGACCACGTCTTTCTCGATGAGCGCCTGTACCTCGACAGCCACCCGATGCCCGGCAAGTGGTTGCCCAACGGTTGCATGGCGACCAGCGGATCGCTGCTTCGTTGGGAGCAGTCAATCTTCAACGCGGTGCCGCTGAGCGAGTTGGACGACGCGGCAGCGGCGAGCTCGCCGGGGGCGCTGCTCGCGTTGCCCTACTTCTTGGGCGAGAAGACACCGCTGCACGACCCCGACCTTCGAGGTGTGATGATTGGGCTGCACCTCGGCACGACGCGAGGCGACATCCATCGATCGTTCCTCGAGGCGATCGCCTACGGATTCAGGACGCACTTCGACGTCTTCGCGCAGAGTGGACTGACGATCGGACGAACGAGAATCACGAACGGCGGCTCGAAGTCGCGCCTCTGGCGCGAAATATTGGCGGACGTGTTGAACCGCGACCTCATTTCCATCATCGATCACCCCGGCGCCTCCTACGGAGCTGCCGTCCTCGCCGGCATCGGCACCGGGCTCATCAGCGACTGGTCGTACGTGACGGCGGGACTGGAAGAAGGCGAGATTATCTCGCCGAATCAAGAGAACGTCGCGCTCTACGACGAGCGTTACCAGGAGTTCCTTGAACTGACCGAGGCCACCAGATCGATTTCCCACTTACTTGCGAGGAGTTCATAATGACGAGACCAGTTGCCTGCGTGACGGGAGCGGGATCGGGCATCGGTGCCGCAATCGCGACGACGCTCGGACATCGTGGCTTTCACGTGGTGGTCACCGACATCGACGTCGCGAGCGCGCAACGGGTCGCCGACGGCATCGAAAGCGCCCAGGCTTTCGCTCTTGACGTGACGAGTCCCGCAGCGTGCGACGAGCTCGTAAGTGGTGTTGTCGGCGAGCACGGTCGTCTGGACGTGTGGGTCTCCAACGCCGGCATCTCCAAGATGCAGCGCTTTGTCGATATCTCTCCGGCGGACCTCGTCCGCAATTTCGAGGTCAACACCTACGGCGTCTTCTACTGTGGCCAGTCCGTCGCTCGCGCCATGATTGCTCTCGGGACGAAGGGTCGCATCATCAACACCGCCTCCATGGCCGCCAAGCAGGGCGGGGTCCCCTTCCTCGCGGACTACGTGGCGAGCAAGTTCGCGGTGCTCGGGCTCACCCAAGCCATGGCTTTCGAGCTCGCTCCCTACGGCATACGGGTGAACAGTGTGTGCCCGGGTTTCGTCGCGACCCCAATGCAGACGCGCGAACTCGCCTGGGAAGCCGAACTACGCGGCAGTGATCCCGAGAGCGTGAGGCAGTCGTGGATCAACGACACCCCGCTCGCTCGTCTCGAGACACCCGACGACGTGGCGAAGGTGGTGGCGTTCCTCGCCTCTGAGGACGCCGACTTCCTTACGGGTGAGTCAATCTCGGTCAACGGTGGCGCGTACATGGATTGAGTTACGGGACTCAGTCGTGGCCGACTTTCTCACGCTCGAACCTCATTCCTTCGAAGACCGCGTCCGTTGAGTGAGGTGACTTCGACGCGAATCGTCAGTGGAGTTGAACAAAGGACAACCGCGGCGGTAACGTCCGAAGCGATGAGCCAAGCGCCGCGGATCGATGTCAACGAGCACCTGGCGCTCGTCCAATCCGGCGTCACGCGTCGCGAACCAACGCCACGGACCATGAAGGGTCTCGTGTGGATTGGAAATGTCGGCGATTCATCGTGAGGGAATGCCGTACGTCAGAGTGTCACTCGATGATCGGTCGACGATGCACGAACTCGACCAGATCCACTGCGACAGTTTCACGGACCCCGTCCCGTTCGCACCGCTGCGAAGGCGGGGATTCGTGGATCGATGTCGTGGCGACCAATTAAGAGGAGAAGGCACACATGCCCATCAACATTGTGATCGGTTCGTATCTCGAGCCCGAACTGATTGAGCGCATTCAATCGTTCGACGATGATCTCGCTGTCTTCTACCGGCCCGATCTGCTGCCCGTACCGCGTTACGCGTGCGACCATTCGGCGCCCGCGAGGCCGTTGTCGCCAGAGCAGCTCGACGAGTGGAGGAGCATATCGGCCCAAGCGGACGTGTTCTTTGACTTCGATTGGCTGGACACGGCTTCGATGGCGCAGCGTTGTCCGAATCTTCAGTGGATACAGGGGACGAGCGCGGGAATCGGTGGTCTCGTGCAACGAACGGGCCTCGACCAGAGTTCGCTGACGTTCACCACCGCCGGGGGGATCCACGCGGTGCCCCTCGCCGAATTCGCCCTCATGGGCGCGCTCTATTTCGTCAAGGGTGTTCCTCAACTTATGAGGTCGAAGCGTGACCATCACTGGGAGCGACACACGACGCGTCAATTGAAGGGAATGCGGGCGCTGGTTGTCGGACTCGGTGGCCTGGGTCGCCAAATCGTGCGCCAAATGGCGGCCCAGGGAGTGGAAGTGTGGGGCCTGGGCCGCTCGGGCCACTCCTACGAAATCGATGGAATGACGAGAGTCTTCGAGCACTCCCAACTTGACGGGCTCCTGCCCGACGTTGACCTGCTGATCCTGTCGTGTCCGCTCACGAAAGAAACCGAAGGCATGATCGGCGCGGCGCAGTTGGATCTGTTGTCGAGCCTCTCGATCGTTATCAACGTCTCGAGAGGTCCGATCATTGACGAGGACGCGCTGTTCAGATCGTTGTCCGAGCGCAGGATCGGTGGCGCCTGCCTGGATGTGTTCGTCGAAGAACCCCTGCCCGAAACGAGTCCGTTGTGGGACCTCGACAACGTCCTTATCTCTCCACATTCGGCGTCGACGGTGCGAACTGAGAATGAGGATTTGGTCGATCTCTTTCTCGAAAACCTTGACCATTGGCGCCGTGGCGAGCCACAGAGGAATCTTTACGATCCGGTTGCCGGCTACTAAACCCAAACCCCGGCGATTCGTGAGCGGCTTCGGCCCCTTGGGCGCCAAGAGTGCGAACGGTGGGCCCACCCGCGCCTCGTCGGAGCGACTGGCCGCGTGGTTCGAGGCTGACAAGCAACGCCCACGTGAAGTCACTTTTGGCAGTGGCGTGGCGGTGACGCTCGTTGGTCCGCCCGAGACCGAAGTAGTGGGTGTCCATCGAGTGGGGTCGCCAACAGGTGACGCAAACCCTGACGTGTCGAGGACGTTGAGGACGCCGAATCAATGGGATTGCCTCGTGTCGCGGGTAATTTTGGGCGGCGCCACCGGACCGAAAGTGACCAGGACTGGCCTTGAGATGGCCTCATCGAGCGTCATTTCTTGAAGGTTCATCGTAATTTCTAAGCAAACTCTAACTTCGCGACCCGATGGAGGATTTTGCGATGGGCCTATCATTGATAGGACGTGGTCAATCAATTAACGAAGGGTTTCGTCGCGGCAATTGTCGCGGTCGCGGGGTTCCTGGCACCGATTTCCCTCGCCGGCGCCAGCACGGCCAAGGTCTCGACGTCAATCGGGTACGACATCAGCTACCCCCAATGCGGCGGCGACTTCCCCACATCCGCTGGATTCGGCGTCATCGGCGTGAATGATGGACATCCGCTTTCGGCCAATCCCTGTCTGGCCAGTGAATTGAAGTGGGCGGAGACGTTGGCCAATGACGCTCCCTCCTTTTACATGAATACCTCGACGCCGGGCCCGGCGTACTCGTCGGGCTGGCCCAGCAGTCAGCAGACCCCCCAGGTCTGCTCCGGGGCGAACTCTCCCGCATGCTCCTACGACTACGGCTGGAATGCGGCGAAGGTGTCGTACGCCAATGCCGTCGCCGCTGAGACCCAGGACGGTGTCACGGCGCCTTCCACCGCGGCCATCTCCGCGCATTGGTGGCTCGACGTTGAGACCGGTAACAGCTGGGAGACCCTCGAGTCGAAGTACGGACCAACTGCGGCGTCGGACACGAATGACCAACAGATGCTGCAGGGTTCGATCGCGTACCTCTCGGGTGTTGGTGTCACCTCGATTGGCATCTATTCGACAGGCTCGCAGTGGAGGACGATCACGGGAAATGCGGGTTCCACGTTCGCCGCGACCCAGGTCTGGATGCCGGGCTACGCGACGTTAAGCGCGGCGCAGTCCGCCTGCCTTCTGGCGTCATTCACGGGCGGGCGGGTGGCCATGATCCAATATCCATTGAACGGGCTCGACGGCGACTTCGTCTGCGGACTGTTGAGCACGCCAACCTCCGCGTCGGTGACGGTCCCCGGAGCAACGACCTTCACCGACCAGCTCGCCGTCACGGGCAACATCGGAACGGTGACCTACGTGCAGACGGGCGGTAGTCCGAACGTGACCGTCTCGAGCACGGGTCTCGTGGCGACGAGCGGCGCCTTGAGTGCGGGCACCTACATCGCCACCGGTACGACGAGCGATACCAATGGCGACCAGGGCACCTTCACCTTCACCCTCAGCGTCGGCACGATCACGCAGGCCTCGCCCACCTCAACCGCCGTGACGGTGCCTGGATCGTCGACCTTCACCGACCAGCTCAACGTCACCGGCGCCGCCGCCTCGACGACGTACGTGATGACGAGCGGCAGTCCGGACCTGACGGTCTCGAGCCCCGGCGTCGTCGCATCAGTTGGCGCTCTGGCGCCGGGCACCTACACGGTCGCGGGCACGACGAGCGATTCGATTGGTGACCAGGGCACCTTCACCTTCACGCTCAGCGTCGGCACGATCACTCAGGCCACGCCCACGTTGTCTTTGGTGACGCCCACTGCATCGTCGAGCTTCAACCACCAGCTCGTTGTGAGCGGCAACATCGGGACGGTGACGTACGTTCAGACAACCGGCACACCGGACTTGACGGTCTCGAGCAGCGGTCTCGTCGCGACGAACGGCGCTCTTCCGACGGGCTCATACGTGGTGAGGGGTACGACGAGTGATCCGGGCGGCGACGTGGGAAAGTTCTTCTACAACCTCGTCGTTGCCGCTCCGACGACCACCACAACCACCACCACAACTCTTCCGACGTCCCCCACCACCACGACGACGATCCCGACGGTCTCGCTTCCTAATGCGTTCGGCGTCGCCGGCCACGCCGTCGCTGGAAGGTCCGTGATCCTCGCCATTTCGGGAGTCGGCTTCTTTGGTCGTCCTCTCGTTACCAGCCATACCGGTACGACTGCACTGGTCACCAGGGACAGCGGCACCTTGCTCGCCTTGAAGGTCACGGTGAAACCTCGATCACGTAACGGCGTCTTCACCTTCAAGATCATCTTGGCGAACGGCAAGTCCTGTCGAGTGAAATACAACCAGAGGTAATCGGTCTGATCGACTTGGCGTGAAGCGCGGACTTTTCTTCACGCTCCAGCCTCTCCGTCGTACGTGTGGCGACGTCGCATCGTCGTACGCTCTCGCACTAGAGGCGACGAGCGGTTCGAGCGTGACAGCCTCCGGGCGTTCTGCGCACCAATTTGGCTCGGTGGATCGGGATGGGTAGGTTGGCATTGGAGAAAGGTTTGCCATGAGTCAAACTATGAATGGACTGGTCGCGGTTGCCATGACGCGCGATGAGGCGCGCGTCTGGGCTACCGGAGTCGAGCGGGGCACGAAGCCCACGAACATCCGCGCACCGAGCGAGATGGAGCGTCATCATCACATTCGCGAAGCCCAGCATCATCCCGGCCACGACATCGACCACGACAGCTCGGCGTTCTACAAGTCGATCACCGAAGCAGTCGGCCCGGCGTCGGCGATTCTGTTGATCGGCCACGGCAAGGGGAAGGCCAACGAGATGCTGCACCTCACGCAGTACTGGGAGCGCAAGCACCCCGACATCGCCCAGAAGGTCGTCGGTGCGATCGACAGCGACCTCGAAGCTCTTTCCCAGGACCAGGTGCTGGCCCTGATTCGTGACTGGTACGAGGAGTACAAGGAGTTCATCTAAGCGTTCCTTCCCGGGTTATTCGTCAAAGCGCGTCGGGCGCCTTGGTTCGCCCTTGCGGGCTGGGGTGGCTTATTGAGCCGCAGGGCGAACGTCCGAGCACGTTGGGGTGGGGTAGTTGGCGAAGTGGGCTCCGCGGGTGCAGAGATTGAGGAACCACGGCTAGTCCACGTTCGCCATTGACTCGATGAAGTTCTGCGAGCACCCGCAGAACCTGATGTCGAGTTCGCGACCGCCCTGAAGCGAGTTGTTGCGGATCGACTTGCTTGGTGCAATCGCTCAGTGGACTTGGATGACCCCTGTTGGATAGGTTGAGAAGGAGAGAGAGGTTTGCCATGAGTGAATCAATGAATGGTTTGGTGGCGGTGGCGATCATGCGCGATGAGGCGCGAGTGTGGGCCACGGGCGTCGAGCGGGGCACGAAGCCCGAAAGCGTCCACGCGCCGAGTGAGAAGGCACGTCACCATCATGTTCGCGAGGCCCAACACCACCACGGGCACGACACCGACCACCAAAGCTCGATCTTCTACGAATCGATCACCGAAGCAGTCGGCCCGGCGTCGGCGATTCTGTTGATCGGCCACGGCAAGGGCAAGGCCAACGAGATGCTGCACCTCACGCAGTACTGGGAGCGCAAGCACCCCGACATCGCCCAGAAGGTCGTCGGTGCGATCGACAGCGACCTCGAAGCTCTTTCCCCGGACCAGGTGCTGGCGTTGGTTCGTAGCTGGTTCGACCAGTACGAAGAGATCGTCTGATAGCAGGAGTTCGTCTGATCCCTCTTCGTGAGTTGACGGCTAGCTGACTGGTGCGCCAACGTCAGAGGGACCGTCACACGCAGCAAGGCCCTCGCGCCCGTGGGCATGCCCGTCGCGGTGTCCGCCATGCACCATTGATCGAGGGACTGCCTTGTTCTTGCGGTCTTCGACACCGTGGTCCAAGAAATCCGGACGACCGGCTATAGGTAGTTCAACGTCCGGCTCGGTGACGAGGGACTCAGTCCGGTGGGAAGGGGTGCACGACTAGGTGGCTCATCAGTTGCGCCAGACTCGCCGTCGCGACGCACACCACGCTGTCCGCGGCGCCGTAGTAGAGGTGCAGGGTGTCGCCGTCATCGCGCAGTAACCAGCCGCAGGGAAAGACGACGTCGGATACGTCACCCGACTGCTCGTAGGGCGCCTGAGGACCGAAGATCCACTCGTTTCCCCTCGCGAGGACCTTGGAGGGGTCGTCGCGATCGAGCAACGCCAATCCGAGGCGATAAATCGACCCCGAGGCGGTCACCCGCACGCCGTGGTAACAGATCAGCCAGCCCTCTTTCGTGAGCAGGGGCGGGGGACCGAGTCCGACCTTGTTGGCATCCCACCAGCCGCCGCGCCGCGCCGGGAGCAACACGCGCGCGTCGCCCCAGTAGTGCAGGTCGGGACTGAACGATAACCAAATGTGAGCGCCCAAGCCCGACGCCGCGGGAACCGGACGGTGAAGGAGGGCCCAACGGCCATCGAAGGTTGTAGGAAAGAGCGCGGCATCCTTGTCCTCAGGCGGCTGGAGGACACCGCAGCGCTCCCACTGAACGAAGTCACGGGTCTTGGCCAGGCACACGAGCGGACCGTACGCCGAGTAACCGACGTAGACGACGTAGTACTCGTCACCGATGCGGGTTATCCTCGGGTCCTCGATCCCCCAGCACTCCTCCGGGTGATCCGGGTCGGGTTCCAATCCCCTGGTCGGGTCGATCTGCCAACCGGTCAGCCCGTCGTCGCTCATCGCCACGGCCAAGGAGGAGAGGCCGGTGCGGTGCTCGACCCGCAGCAGCAGGAGCGTGCGGCCTTCGAACTCGGTAGCCCCGGGGTTGAACACCGCGTTCACCATCTTGGGAAAGTCGGCGGCGCTGAGAATTGGATTTCCCTCGAAGCGCTGGAACAACTCGCGTGCATCGGTTTGCGGACTCATTGGTATCCCTCACTAGAAACTGCTTCACTCCTACACTTTGTCTACTCGTGCGCGTGGATGTGGGCTAGGGTCTTTCGTCCGTACGCGAAGGTTGGGGAGGATACAAGTCAGATCATGGTGATGGTTCCCTATGACGCGCCCCGCGCCAGACGACTGCACGACCGACCGATCGTCGAAGCGGGA
>Ga0182014_10002502_pt1 | contig 23067 bp, 22 predicted proteins | sample 612S2DmetaG_FD_120489 | JGI IMG/M metagenome (GOLD analysis project Ga0182014, IMG submission 120489) | Permafrost microbial communities from Stordalen Mire, Sweden - 612S2D metaG | ecosystem: Environmental > Terrestrial > Soil > Wetlands > Permafrost | place: Sweden: Stordalen | collected...
GCTCGTTCTCTCCGCTCACAACGATGACGCGTACGTCGATCAAGCGATCGCGTCCGGCGCGGCGGGATTTCTGCTCAAACAAACCTCGTCACACGATCTGTCCCGGGCGATTCGTACAGTGCAGAAGGGAAACACATTTTTCAGTCCATCCATTGCCAGGCGGCTGCATGATCAGAAGATGCCTGCGAGAGGCACAGCGCTGCGTAAGAAAGTGTCGCGCCTGAGTTCGCGCGAGCTGGAGGTGCTGCAACTGATTGCCGAAGGCAAGGCCAACAAACAAATGGCGGCAGAACTTGGCATCAGCATCAAGACCGTCGAAAAACATCGGCAGAATCTTATGGCAAAGCCCAACATCCACGATATCTCTGGTCTCACCCGGTATGCCATCGGTGCGGGAATCATCGAGAGCAGCGTCCAGTTGACGATCCGCTAGTTGCTGAATCTGCCGCCTCCCCGATGTGGTTTTGCCGTGGTAGGGTCGGTCTGAAGTTTGATGTGGGGACGCATGGCTTGGGCGATCTGGTTGCGGGTTTCGACGGGGGTGGCGGCGATGCTCACCTCAATCTCTTCCGGGAAGATCGTTCGGTGCACTACAGTCAGTCATCCCCATCGCTTGCAGACAGTCCACCCGTACTCCGTCGAGACTGAAGAGGTTTTCTCTTCGGTATCACTGTGCAACGAGAGACGGCGGATGAATTCCGCCCGGCCGGTAGCTCTAATTGCCATGATCGGTTCCCCAGCCACGGGGGTCCAACCTTTCCAGGCAGCGACGCAGTTTGGTCAGGGCCATGACCTGAATCTGGCGAATGCGTTCGCGGGTCACTCTGAATTTCCGCCCCACTTCGTCCAACGTCCGTGGTTCCTGGCCGTCGAGCCCGAATCGCAAGCTGATGATTTCAGCCTCGCGTGGTGTCAGGTACTTGAGGTGCTGACGGATTTCCTGTCGCATCGCTTTTATGCGAAGCAATTCATGCGGGGTCAAAGCGGCTTCGTCTTCGATGATGTCGTTGAACTGGTTGTCGTCATCGTCACCAATCGGCGCATCGAGGCTGGTGGGACGCAAGCCCAGTGTGTGGAGTTGGGTGATCTTGCTGGTCGACACGTTGCATCGGTTGGCCAGTTCGGCATCGGTCGGCTCGCGACCGAGTTGATCCGTCAAACTGTAGCTGAGCCGTTTCAGTCGGTTCATTTTGTCCGCGACGTGGACGGGCAGGCGGATTGTCCTGGATTGGTTGGATAAGGCGCGACGCATGGCCTGCTTGATCCACCATGAGGCATAAGTGGACATTTTCGCGCCTTTCTTGGGGTTGAATCGTTCGACGGCATGCATCAGACCGATGTTGCCCTCGTTGATGAGGTCGAGCAGCGGCAGACCGAACCCGTCGTAATCATGGGCAATCTTGACCACGAGACGCAAATTAGCCTTGATCATGTGCTCGCGAGCTTTGTGATCGCCGCGTTTGATGCGCCTGGCCAAGTCGGACTCCTGTTGGCGAGTCAATAACGGCACCCGGCCGATCTCCTGCAGGTAGACCTGAATGGGCTCGGCACTTTGGGTTTGTTCTCGTTCCAATTCAATCACCATAAAACTCCTCCATCGTTGCGGGGGAAAAGTCCGTGTCGGGCATGTCTGACCCCGCACCAACCCGGGTGTCAATGCGTGCCCAACCGTATTCTTGGGGAAACGCTACGCGCTAAGCCGACCCTTTGCTATGGGGTATAACCCCACCCCATTCCCGAATGACGCATTTCTTTCGCAAAGAACCTTTTCACCTTGACTGCCACATCCAGCCGTATCGCGCTCAACACATGATGATGCTTGACGATCGGTTCGTTAGTGTTCGAGAGGCAAGAGGAGGCGGACGAATAACAGATGACGGGCAGAAGAGAAGAACCGACAGCAGGAACACCTCAAGGATTTCTGAGTTTGCATGCAGGCAAACCTCCGATTCGTTCGCGCTTCCCCGATCATCCCCCAGCCGAGCGTCCACCCGCGCGCCATGCCGGGGCCGTATTCATCAAATCCCCGATGGGGTCAACACCCCATAGCGCCTTCATGGTTGCTCTGGTAGTTATCAGTCATGAAACATCGACACCATTTCCAAAATCAACAATCGGCCAACGCGCGACCGCAGCTGACGACGACAAATTCAAACCACACCCAAAATAACAATGGAGAATCCGCCACCGCAAAACCGCAGGCGTCGATTGAGAAATCGATTCAAACCAGCATCGCAGTCAGACCGCTGCGAGATCAAGTGGCTTTGAGAGCATACCAAATCTATCTGCAGGAAGGTCGTCCACAAGGACGCGACCTGCAGCATTGGTTGGGAGCTGAAGCTCAACTGGCGGCTGTTCCCCCGGTGACAATCAAAACGGAGATGACAGTAAAAAACGAAGTGGGAGCAACGGCGAAAACAGACAAGCCGGTCACTAGATTGACCGTCTAGTTGCAGCCCCCGTCGAGCTGATTGTGTTGCCGCGTAGCGTGCGGCACGGAAAAAAGCGGATGTTTGTACTGAAAGTGAAGGCGGTTGCCGATTCTGTTGGGAGTTTGTCCATGAACCTGTCGTCCAATGTGGTGCAATCACCAAGGGACTCCGCGCAACAGGTCTTTTCGTACTTCACTTTGGTACCCGTCACGATGAGTTGTCCTAGTCACGGCTGTTCCTTCTTTCATCCATGAATCTTACGCAAGATCATATTCAACAACAGGGATCATTGAGCGCGAGCTCGGCACGGGCTCCGCTTTGGAAGCGGTCCCTGGACATCACCTGCATTCTGGTGGCGCTGCCACTTCTGAGCCCGCTGCTGCTGATCCTTGCCGCGATCATCAAGGCCGGGTCGAAGGGGCCGGTGTTGTATCGTCAGCAACGCGTTGGTTTCCGAGGTCAACGATTCACCTGTTTCAAGTTTCGCACAATGGCCAGCAACGCCGACACATCAGTCCACGAAAAGCACTGTCAGAGTCTGATTGATTCCGATCTCCCGATGGTGAAGATGGATTCGCGGGGCGACTCTCGGGTCGCTCCACTGGGTCGAGCGCTTCGCGCCACGGGGCTCGATGAGTTGCCGCAACTGATCAATGTCTTTCAGGGGGAAATGAGTCTGGTCGGACCACGCCCCTGTTTGCCCTGCGAATACGACCGTCACCTTCCGTGGCAGAAAGAGCGATTCAGGGCCTTGCCGGGCATCACGGGCCTCTGGCAAGTCTCGGGAAAGAATCGCACCACGTTCAACGAGATGATCCGTCTGGACATTCGCTACGACCAGAACAAGTCCCTATGGTTGGATGTGAAAATTCTCTTCCAAACCATTCCGGCGTTGATCGTCCAGGTGCGCGAGACGCGAAATGGAAGGAACAGGAAGCTGTCGGCACGCTTTGGTTCAGCCATGGGTAGTCATCTCAGTCCGAGCAACCAACCGCTGACGTTCGGTCAAGCGATTGCCGTTAGTGCGCCGATTCCGGTGGAAAAACTTGTCATTCAGGAGGCAACATGGCCGAGCAAATAAAAGTTGGTGTTGTCGGATGTGGATATTGGGGACCCAATCTAGTTCGCAACTTCCGGTCCATCGCGGGTTGTCACCTGAAGCTGATGTGCGACATCAGCGAGGTGCGACTGGCGCATGTTCGCTCCCTGTACCCCGATGTCGAAGGGGAGGTGGATTTCAAACACATGCTCAATGGCGCCGGTCTCGATGCGGTGGTCATCGCCACGTCGGTGAAAATGCATTACCCGATGGCCAAGGCGAGCCTGTTGGCCGGCAAGCACACCTTCATCGAAAAGCCCATGGCCGCCACATCTCACGAATGCGAAGAATTGATTGAGATTGCGCGAAAGAATGGGCTCGTGTTGATGGTCGGACACACGTTTCTGTATTCACCGGCTGTGCGCAAAATCAAGGAAATCGTGGATAACGGTGACTTGGGAGAAATCCGGTATATTTGCGCCCGCCGCCTGAACCTGGGACTGTTCCAAAAGGATATCAACGTGGCGTGGGATCTGGCGCCGCATGACATTTCCATCATCCTGCACATTCTGGAAGAACAGCCCATAAGTATCAATTGCCGCGGTACGGCCCACATTACCCCCGGCGTGGAGGATGTGACGTCGATGTGCCTCCACTTTCCGAAGGAGCGGTCAGCCATCATTCACAGCAGTTGGCTTGATCCGCGAAAAGTCCGGGAGATGACGATCGTCGGCAGCAAACGCATGATTGTGTATGACGACGTCGCCCAACAGGAAAAGATCAAGGTGTTCGACACGCGCGTCGAACGTCCGCCGCACTACGACACCTTTGCCGAATTTCATTACGCGTATCACTATGGGGACATGTACGTCCCCTACATCAAGCAGGAAGAACCACTCAAAGCTGAGTGCCAGCACTTCCTGGATTGTATTCGATCGGAAGCGACGCCCCTGACGGACGGCCACCGCGGAGTGGAACTCGTCCGGATCCTGGAAGCGGCGTCCCGGTCTCTGAAGGCCAGTGGGGCTCCTATCGATCTGTCACGACCACGCAACTTCCATCATTCCATTCATGATCTTTCTGCGAGACCGGGGCGTGCCAAGGAAAAATCGCTTGCGCCGAGCGCGTCAGAAACTTGCAGCCGGAGCTGAAGTGAGTTTCGTCGTCAGGTCATGAACGAACTGACCGGGTCCTCTCCGCTAATTGCGCGAGATGTAAAGCTCGGTAAGGGCGTTCGCATTCACGGTTGACCATGGCGACGGAAGGCGTTGTGCGGGGCAACCGAAATTCGCTCGACGGATCCCGTGTTGGTGGTGGATCCCTGTTGGAAAGACATTTCCTGTCTCTTTTTGCATCTGTGATCAGCCACCCAAGCTAATCGGAAATTAGTCCATGCTGAAAAACCGCATTTATTACCAAGTCAAGCCCTACTTGCCGTGGCGATTTCGAATGGGTCTGCGCCGATTCTTCGCGCGCAAGACATTGCAAGCGAACAAGGATGTCTGGCCCATTAATCGCGCTGCCAGTGAGCCGCCGGAGGGTTGGCCCGGCTGGCCGACCGGCAAGAAGTTTGCCCTCGCGCTCACTCACGATGTCGAGGGGGCCAGGGGCCTTGCCCGACTGCGGCAACTGATGGAACTCGAGATCAAGCTCGGCTTCCGTTTCTCGTTCAGCCGGATACGATGGATCACTCTGGTCTGCTAGGAATCTGCTAAACTCGAGCACCAACCGCTTGCCCCGCTGACCTCGAACGTCCGCCATTGCTGGACTCGGCCGTATTTCTTGATCGGGTTGTGATCAACCAGTCAACGCTGACCACTACCAACCCGGAACCCAACAGGCCACATTCCGCCAAGAAGAATGCTTGTAGAATCGTATGCCCCCACGTGCTCAAAGCCCAAAGAACTGCAGCCGCCGCAATCGACCCAACCGCCTGTGTTACCACACCGCCATTGCTGAGTTTCTGTTCGTGTCCGGAATTCATGTAAACCTTGCTTGGGTTTACCCTATCGCCTCAAGCGGCACGAAAACGCGAGATTGGGTCGGGGAAAAATGAGCCTGTGAACAATGGCTACTGTCAAGGAGGTGAGGGGTAAGACCCCCAAGATGAACAATGGCTGCTGTTCCCACAATTCCTGAGACTATGCGTCACGTCTTCCGCGGACAATGGGGTGAACACCCCATGGTCATGGTGTCTTTCCGGATCCTGGCACAACAGCCGTCATTGGGTCCTGGTCCAGCAGCATCTCCAGCGCCTGTTGCGAGGTCAGATCATCCGGCATGCGGCGGAAATCGCCGATCTTGGTCACCGAATCGACGCGACTGGTGATCAGCAGCAATAGTCTGTTGGTGTAGTGTAATGCCAATGTCGTCATCGCCCACTGGTCGTGCCACACAACCTGTTGTTCCAGCAAGAGACTGCTTCCGCTAGAGATGTGGTCAATGATGCCCCAGCCGAAATCAACATCCTGACACAGCCTGGCTTCTACCCGCACAATGCGCTCCCCCACGGGGTCGATCAGCATCGCCCCTTCCACACCTTGCAACACCCGCAATTCTGTGGAACGGGGATGAAAGTCCGGGTTGGGGCGGAATGTCACCAAAACGAGCTCGCGACCGACGCTGTCCTTTTCCGTACCCATATGCCGGTAGAGAAACGCATCCGGAAGCACCTGGATCACCCTGTGTACGCGGGCTTCGTCGGAGTGTTGCTCCGTTTGGAGTTTCACCAAACGGGCTCGATTCGTCAGCAGACTGCGCAAGCGTTCTTCCTCCCGTTGCCTCTGCGCTGGAGGAAGAGGCTGGCCGTTCTGGAGAATTAGCCGGTCGATTTGCAAGTCGCGGGTCTCAACCATGACACGGGTTTCCGCACCTTGCGGCGTCTCTTCGCGGACCCGGTACATATACTGGCCGCCCGTATCGGTCGCCGCCAGTTCGCGAGCCACTGTCTGCCGCACCAACTCCGTCGCCGCAACATCTGGCGACTGTGTTTGCGCCGCTCCCCGAGACGCTACGAGTAAGATCCACAGCAGTACTCCCGCCCGGAAGCGGACATGATTTACGGTTGTGCGCTTGGCCATCATTGTGGTCGTCGGCTGGTTTTCCTTAACACCAGCCTGCATTGACATCGAGCTTTCCGGTACACTGCCAAAAACTTATCCACCCAGCATTCCTTCGGGGGGTATTGAATGACCACAGGATCAGGCAGCCCGCAGCAGACACGGATCCGTGTGTGGCGTCAGGACCCCTTCTGACGTCCGTCCCGACCGGTCACATCAAGTACTGGACATTGAATGTGGCGACGATGACCGAGATGACGCCAATCGAAACAAAAAACGTCCGCTCCCCAAGCGGCGCTTCCAGCGGATGATCCGGGGACCATGAGAAAAAGCGCGCGTAGCCAGCTGACAACCAAGGAAGATCGCTGGGGTTGTGATCAGCGCTTCATACGTGATGATGCCCGTGTGACATCCCGGCGCGCGAAAAACGTGCCTGGCCAGCGGCTGACCTTCCACGGCGCGCCCCCGACCGAGCGCGCATACGGCGACTGCCCCGGTGATTCCCCCCAGTCTGTCAAACCACTGCCATAAACTCGTCTTCGCCTTCATGCCATACGCCCCAAAAAACTCACCGGCTCAAGACTTCCTGCCTGGCGCCATCGAGCCACCCAGAACCCGTCTCCGCCCATGCCGCAAGCCGCCGCGCGCCATGAGGAACGCAATGTTTACTTGTCAGCAGGTGGCGGCGGCAACGCACCGCTGGGACTGTGTCCACCGCTCCAATCGTGGGCGTGTTCGAGACCCTTGTCGAGCGTAACCTTTTGTTCATCGGTCAGGAAGGCGCGCACCTTGTCGACGTAACTCTGGCGAAGATCCATGAGCCCTTTGCGCTGGTTGGTCAGCTTCTGGATGGTTGCCTGGTCGCCGGCGGCGCGTGCCTGGCTCATTTCCTCGCGCGCTTTTTGGGAGTCGTAATTGTTGTCGGCGCGCCACTTCGCGGCGTCCTTCTTGAAGCCGGCTGCGAGAGCGTCGTAATTCGCCTGCTGCTCGGAAGTCAACGCGAGATCTTCGAGCACGCGCGGCGGCAACAGGTTCCCCGCCATCGGCTGGTGGGCGGACGGACTGGGGAGAGGCGGCGCGTTCGTGTCTGCGGCTCGAGCCGCCGTGGCGGCTACGAGGCCGATCAGGCAAATGACTGCAATTCCGAGTTTCATAACATTTCTCCTTTTTCGTTGGTTCGTGTAACTGGTCCGATCATGGATGCTTCACGTCGAGGGGCGAGATCTGATGCGCGACGTTCACGCCGTCGTCCACCGTGTACTTGACTTGGACGCCATCGCCCACCATCAGATCGCTGAGTTTTCCCTTGGGTCCAGCGGGTTCACCCTTCACGATGATCTCCGCGTCCGTCGGCACCACAAACTTCCAGGGAACTGCCGAACCATCCACGATAATCGTACGAGCCTGTAAATCGATCGAGCGTAGAGTGCCACTATAAACGTAGAGTGTGCGCGTCTGCGACGGTTCCTGCCCGAAGAAGTTGAATGTTGCGCCGGCGATGGAGATTCCCACCACCAGGATGGCGAGTCTAAAGGCCGTCTTCATAAGAACTCCTTTCTTCCACTAAAATCAAAAGCACTTTGTTGTTCTCGGAACACAACGACGTGGGCATCAATGGCGAGCCGGATGATTCCTCTCGCTCGGCGATTTCCACAAACGCCGTAAACGGTCTCGATGAGGTTGCCGAGCGTCAATGCCTTCTGCTTGTGATTGGTTTTCATGACCCGCTCGTTCTTGGTGTTGAGGTGGCAATCGTTTGGGCCTCAGCCTCCAACCAATGTTGGACGTCGTGTCCTTGAGGACTGCCCTGGTTCAGATAAATGAGGTATGCCTTCCTGGCTACTTCCTCTCGCGACGGCTGGGCATTTCCTTTTGTTTGGTTCGAGTTCGTAGTCTGCGCCGGCGATCGTGCGTCGGCTGACCTTTGACTTTGGAAGAAGTGTTCTTGTTTCATGGTCTGAAAATACGACGGGAGACCGGGGGTTCGCTATGGGGTGTTGACCCTATAGAAAGCGGGCCGGCTCTTGGCGTAGCTAACCGGCAGCGATAAAGAAAGGAACAACAGTATGGGATTGATCCTATTGATATTGGTCATTCTCTTCCTCGTGGGCGCATTACCCACCTGGCCCCACAGCAAGAATTGGGGTTACTTTCCGAGCGGCGGGCTTAAACTGGTAGCCGTCATTCTGCTTGTATTAGTTTTGTTGGGTCGGATTTGAATGACAAATGCGACGAAGAACGTTAGCGAACGCAAAACCCAAGCCCGACTGAGGGATTCATGAACCGTATCCGGCTGAGGGGAGAGCACGCAACCGTCGTGGCGCACAAGTCGAAAACGGGAGGTTAAGCTCGACCGGCTGCCGATTTGGGTGCTTTTTCTCTCACGGTTCTGCTGTTACAGGAGTTCAAGTCCATGTCGGTGCCGGGTATCCACAACCCCCCATTCTTCTCCCGCAATTGCAAGTTCTTGCCACGGAGCATCTAATATCAAATCGGCTAACATAAGCCAAACTCCCTCCACAACCCCATACCCCCGGATCCCCGGGGAAGTTCCAGCGGGACTCCCAGACCCAAGATGGTGCAATACCGCCATCTCAGAAAGTTGCTTGGCCATTAAAGGCGAATGCCCCATCCAGATTGACACCAGCACCCACGGCAATCTGTGTCGCGATCGATTTCGCTCAAACCGCCTTCTGCCATCATTCTGCGCCGTGAGATTCGAGCCACTGGCGACAATCCAAAAACTCTGGTTCGTCATCGAACGCGCCGCGCATCGGCACACCTACCGCAGAGCGAAGGCGACGAATCGCTCGCTGTGGCGAATGAGCTGGTGCGTATCGCGCACGTGTCTGGCGAACTGCGCGTAGAAGTCCAGCCACCAGAAGGCCGGGGGGCCAAAGATCAGGAACTGCAGCCCCTGTGCGCGCATTCGAGCCAGTTCCCGCATTGCCGCCGCATCATCCGCCGGTGGTCCCCAGTACTGGCCCTGGTTTTCGGTGAATGGGACTCTCGTGCAGTTGGGCACGATCTGCAGGCTGCCCCACTGGTCGTCGTCCACCAGTGCGTAGCGACATCCGGACGGGAGCAGGGCGCTAAGCTCCTCGAAGCACGCGGCCGTCCAGTGATTGCTCAGCCGCCACTTTCCCTCGAGGAACTCCTCCAAGCTCAGGTGGCTGCCAGTCTCCGCGGCAGGCTGCCGGTCGAGGCAGCATATCTCCCACTCGGACAATTCTCGGTTGATGCGGAACCCGGCCTCATAGAACTTGCGGATCATCCAGTCCGCCTTCTCGCGGCCCAGCTTGCGTTCATGAATCTCGGCAACGACGCGGGAGATATTGTGCAGATCGATGAACTGCATCAGTTCGTACTCGCCGCCCTCGACGTCCATTACAAGAATGGTTGGGTTGATGCGGCGAATCTGCTCATTGAGCGGGCGGGCCTTGACCCGCACCACCCGTTTCGCGCCGGCATCCGCGCTGGCGGAGGAGGCCCAGAAGGCTTTGTGGAGATAGAAATCCCGCTCCCCCTCGCGGTCGGTCAGCATGCACATCTCGAGTCGGGGGCAGACTCCGTTGAGCCGGTAGGTCGAGCGGATGCGAAGCTCCAGTTCGGGATTGGCTTCGAAGGTGAAGACGCGATCGCTGCCGATGCGCTTGGCGCAGTAGGCCGAGAGAAGCCCGATTCCGGTGCCCAATTCCAGGACCACGTCGTCCGGCCGAAGGGATGCGGCCAAGGCGCGGGTCTCCTGCTCCTCGTACTTCCCCGACTCCATCGCGGCGCGGACGCGCTGGTCGAGGTCTTCTCCCAGTGCGATCTTGACGCCCGCTATCTCGATCACTTGTTCCTGGCTCATAGTCTGCCTCGCAGTCTCTTTTAATGCCGGAACTGAGCGACCACGGGCAGCGAAAAGCACCGTGGCGGCCTCGTCGCTTCACGCAGCGCCAAGACGGCCTCGCATTCAGAAGTGGCGTTCATTGTTGCCCGTCGTTCGCTCCATCCGATTGGTGTTAGGCCGCGTGATCATGGCTTCTTAACTGGAATTCTTCCCCCCAGGTTTCAGATACCTGACTAAGATACCGCCGGCAGATCACACTGGCGCAGTAGCGCCCCGAGCACTTTGTCTGAATCAAAATACTCCTCGGCGATTTTTCGTGCCGCTTTGCAGTGATGCCGGTAATCCTTCGCGATGGCTTCCACAGCGGAGGCAATGTCGTCGGCGGTACAAAACGCGAACACGCCTTCGCCGGTCGGGATGATGTCGCTCCAGCCGGTATCCTGCACGATGGCCGGCTTGCCGCCCGCCAAGTACGCCAACGTCCGCTCGCTGAACCACCCGGAGCGCGTTGCCACGTACACGTTCTTGGCGACGCTGAACTCGCCGCGCGACCGGCCAATGAAATCGAGGTAGGCTTCGAGGTTGCGCGTCGCGGCGTGCGAATCGGAGATGACCCACCCGGCTTGTTCGAGCCGGGCTTCGGCGTCGTGACCGCCCGCCAGCGCCAACTCAAAGACCGCCCCGGTCCGCTGCGGCAGGTCGAGCAGCTTCAGCAACTCGGCGTTCTTGTCGCCGTACGCGACTCCCCCACAGGTCATCGTGCCGCGCGCCGACCAGCTCATCACCGTCGTGAACCGCGGCGCATGGGGCGTGAACCGCACCGGCACTAACCCCGGCACCAACGGCCAGCGCGTTGGCAACCAGCGAAGCCCGTCAGTCGGAATTGGGCAATCCGGCTTCCCGATGCGTTCGCCGAGCGTGAAGCAGAATTGGAAATCATGAGGCGAAACGTAGCCGGAGCCAGACGCCCGCGGGTGCTCGACCAACTCGAACTGCGTGATGGCCGGGTCGGTGTCAATAAACACACGGGTCCGACACTCGCGAAACTCCTCCAGCCACGTTACCCGCGAGTGGCCAAAAAGCATTGTGGATTGCCGGCACAGGTCGCCCAACGTCGCCGCGTCCAATCCGTGGTACCGGCCACTTGCATCAAGGAAGCATACCCGCTGGTCGATGTCGTACGGCCGCAACACGCGCCGGACTTCGCCGAGGCCATAGGTCGGGTCGGTGGTCATCGTGTTCTGGACCGGGTCGTAACACGACGGCCAGTCGCCGCCGTTTTCCTCGACGTAGATGACGTCGTAACCAAGCCGCTGGAGGCCGACGATGTTCTGCAACTCGCTGAGCACATGCCCGCCGAGCGGGTAGCGGATCATGTAGCCGGTATAGATGGCAATGGGTTTGGCCACCGGTCACCTCACCCCGCAACGCCGCAGCAGGTCGCCGAGTACGCGTTCCGCGGCGAAGTGCTCCGCCGCGACGGCGCGCGCGGCCCGGCAGTGGCCGGCGTAGTCGGCTTCGATTTGCCGAAGCGCGACGAGGATGTCATCCATGGTTTGAAAGGCGAACAGGCCACGCCCGGTCGGGAGAATGTTGCCGAAGCCGGTATCCTGTGTCACGACAGGCCGTCCCGCCGCGAGAAACGTTGCGCTGCGGTCGCTGAACCAGCCGCTCCGCAGCCGGATATTCTGGTCTTTGGCTACCGTGAACTCGCCGCGCGCGCGCCCAATGTAATCCCGGTACGATGAGAGGTCCAGCGAGAGCGGCAATGCTTCGACAATCCGCCAGCCGGCCTCGGTCAACTCTTGCCGCTCGTCGGCATTGCCACCGACCAGCGCCAACTCGATCGCCAGCCCCGAGCGCCGCGGCAGGTCGAGGAACTTCACGAACTCGGCGTGCTTGCTCCACGTGTATTTCTGGCCGTTCCACTCGATGTCTTTCTGCGTCTGTTTCCAGTTGGCGATGGTCGTGAACCGGGCGGCGGCGGGCGGTTGGACCGGCCACCAGTCGAGGATGATTGGCGGGCGGGTTGGGTGATATTGAAATCGGGCGATTGGCACGCCGCAATCGGGCGCGCCGAAGTTCTCGCCATAGGTAAAATGGTGCGTGTGGGCGGCAAGCAGGTTGGTGGTGAACTCGTTACCCTGCGCGACTTGAATCTGCGGCGTCACCGGGTCGGTCTCGATGTAAAGTCGCACCGGCACGCGCAAATGCTCCTCGCGCAGCATCGTTGAGCCGGTGAGGTTCACCAGAATGTCCGTCTCACGCCAAAGCGTGGTGAGTTGCGAATCCGTCAGACCATAGAGCCGGTGGTTCTGCGATCCGGCTCGGTAACACCAGCACCCTGGCAGCCCGCACCAATCGAGCATCCGGGCGATGAAATCGACCGCATACGAACAGTCGCCCGTCACGGTGTTTTGGACCGGGTCATACGGCCAATCGCCGGTGTCCTCGACGTAGCTCACTTCGTAACCGAGCCGGCGGAAACCTTCGAGATAATGCAATCCCTGCCACGCTATGCCGGCCAACGGGGTCCGTCCCATAATACCCAAGATGACTAACTTTGGTTGTCGCGTCGTTGCCATCTGCCGGATCAATTATACCATGTACTATGTAAAAACCTGTACACTCCAAATTGGTGTGAGCTTTGTGATTTGGAGCCAAGCATCCATGCCAACCCGAGCCGTTTTCTTGTGGGCCTATTTGTGGATATGACCGGAAAACCGCTCGAATTCCTCAATGGAATCGCAAAAGGGGTCGGCTTCGAGCCCCGTCACTCCCGCCAACTTTGGTAGTCGAAAGTCGTTCTGCTTCTTGCTGATCCAGCGGCATTTCCAGGCGGCTGTCCTGTTTCCCAATTTCATCGCTGACGCGACCGAAATCGGGGCATTTTACCCCATCGGGTGAGTGTCAGGGTGATGGTTTTTGCCGGGAAGTTGTGGCGGGTCGGACTGCGGGCGGGATGCAGGGGGGAGACTGCGAACTACTTTGTTACCCGTTTTGCCTTCCGTTTGGTAGCCCTCAAAGCGTCAATTCTCTGTTGAAGACCCGCAAACTTGTGACCAAGAACCCCCAAATCCTTGACCAGTTTGTCATCGAGTTTCAGGAGTTCAGCAAGTGTCTTGGTTTCATAACGGTGGAAGTTTAGTTCCATGGAAGAAGACTACGCAAACAAGCGGCGGGACGCTATGGGGTGTTGACCCCATTGGGCGGCAGGAGGCATCGGCGGCTATCAAGGGTTATGGCTCCCCTTCTTTGCTGACAACCGGCAACGTTTTCTTGATTTCGTCGGGAATCTTCTTGGGGCGACCGGACTTCGCATCAACAAACACCCAATCGGTTTCGGCTTCTGCGACAACTGCTTTGTCGCCAGCACGGATAATCTTGTATTTGCGTAATGAACCAACTCTTCGGAAGTTGGCAACCCACGTTAGAACGGTGATTGAATCGCCTGCAAATGCTGGTCGCAGATATTCGACATGATGGGTTCGCACCACCCATGTCGCACCCAGACACAACGCCGCCTGAGTGCAACCTGACGCTTGGGCGTGTTGAACGGCGGCGTCCTGCATCCATTGGACGTAGGCGACGTTGTTCACGTGCCCGTTTCCATCGACCATGTCGGCGGTTACAGTGATGTCATGCTTGTAGATGGGGTTCATTTCGCCTCGCCCGTTCTCCGCATCCAATTGATTAGATATATCCCTTCCGCTGTAAATGAAATTCCTTCAACCGGGGAACTGGCGGCGGGGAGAGGCGGACAGAAGAAAGGAGAGTCGAGGCTTGAACTGCTCTGCTCCACGCCGCAACTTCAACCTGCCCTCGACTCTCCATTGCAATGTAAGCCTAATCGCTGGAATAGCAAGTGGTGCCCGGGGCGGGTTTCAGGGGGGTGGCGGCACGGATTTTCATCGGTTGGCAAAGATGCAGAATAGTAGGGTGTTTTCCCGGTCGGGAATAGGGAATGTAGTAATTTCAGGTTCTCCATGCACGCCAGTAGGGTCTGGTGTTATGAAACAGACCTCGATTATCGGCGCATTGCCCCAGCAATGCTTTGAGGAACCACACTGGGCAAGCATGTCGGTCGTTCTGCTGGTCATTTCGGCCGATGTCCTCACTGTTGTTATCCTCCTGCTGGCGATACTTCACTGGCTTAAATGACGTAATTTTTGGGGGCGGGTTCGGGCGGCAGAACTGGCGGCGGGACGGCGGGCGGGGATGGGCGGGGGGGTAAACCAGCATAGGGTTAAGACCCCATTGTGTGTCGATGAGGTATTGCATAGTTTCCGGGGTTAGGGAAGAAAGGGCACTGTCGAGTGTTTTTGAGTCACAAATCTCCCTGCCGAGTTTAACTGCAAAGCGAAAGACAGTTGGCGATTATGAATATGAAAAGGTTTACCTTTCTGATGGCAACCACACTGGTTCTGGCAGGCATGAGCCTGACCGCAAGCGCCCAAACCGACACAATGGATTTCATCTCGGCGCAAGGCAATAACTCAGGCAACGTGTACGTTTATCCCTACAATTTCACCATCAGCGGTTCCGCCGTGAGTTATCCGCTGATGTGTGACAGTTTCAACAAGAGAATCAGTAATGGCGAGAATTGGACTGCCACGACGCTGAACGTGGCCAACCTAAATGCAGGCAATGTGACGGGTTTGGAGGTTCCTTCTGCGGGCGTTGCGGGCTACCTGGAAGCGTCCTATCTGTTCGTGGAGGAAGTCAACGCATACACTGATGGCAATAGCGACCCCGAAGGTCTTTACAACTGGGCTGTCTGGGATTTGTTTACAGGGACTGACCCTTCCGGTTCGAGAATGAGTTCCAGTGATGAAACCACGATTCAGGGCTACTTGAGCGCCGCAGTAGCACTGGGCAACGAAAACCAATTGACTCCGGCGCAATTCAGTAACGTCGTCATTTACACCCCGACTGACACCAGTGGTAGTGGCCCGCAAGAGTTTTTCGGCTATAGCACGCCAGTTCCCGAACCGTCCACGCTCGGTCTCGTAATGGTTGGGGTGCTGGGGGTGTTGACGATTCGCCGCCGCAAAGCCTAATCGCTTCCGTCTGACATTCGTTTCACAAACAAGCCCTGCAGAGTTGCGAGGCTCGTCGTTTGTGCGTGCAACCCCGTGAAGAACAACACATAGTGGGTCGTCGGTCCCCAGCGCGTCCAAATCTCCGTCGTGAAGAAATCGTTTGCCCACAACACACTTCCCGGGGCCGGCGAATGAAACTGGCCCATGTTGTGTTCCGGCGTCGCTCAGGTGATGGTCCAAGGCCGTTTCCTCGCGGCGATGCTACCTGGGGAAATTCAGCCAGGACGAGTTATTTGACCACACGCCATGCAGACAGCGTCTGGATTCATCAAATACGAGTGTGGGGTCAACACCCCATGGCGCGAGCCCGTTTAACCGATTATCATAATGTCATTAACGGAAGCGATGGCAGAAAATCCGCACGAAACGCAGGCGGTATTATTTCGAGGCTCTGTTAAATTACCCCGCAAAGAGACTTTCATCGCAAGTTTAACCATGAAACTGAAAGGATTCGAACAAATGAAAAGCAAAACGAGAGCCCGGAGAGACGAGACTTCCTCAACCAAGCAGCGCTTGGCCGGAGAGACACTATCCAGCAGGAAACAAATGACAAAGCCCAAACAATTGGGGTTGAAGATGCAGAACATCCTCGTGCCGACAGATTTCTCCGAACCCTCCAAGAAGGCCTTGAGATATGCGATCTCGTTTGCCGGGCAGTTCGGGGCCCGGATTACGCTGTTGCACGTGGTCGAGCCGATGATTCTTCCATATGAGGATTACCCGTTGCGCCAGCTTATACTGAATGACAAGGGGCTCGTGAAAGCGGCCAGAGAAACATTAAGGAGCTTATGCCGCCACGAGAAAATTGATGTCTCTCTGCTTCGGAAAAGACTCGTTCGACTGGGATCACCCTCGGAAGAAATCGCCAATACGGCACGGGATCTCCAAGCGGATTTGATTATAATCGCCACGCACGGCTATACCGGCCTGAAACGCATTTTTATTGGCAGCACCACCGAGAGGGTGGTTCGGCGCGCGCATTGTCCGGTTCTGGTCGTGCGCAAGAACGAGCGAGAATTTATCTTCGGTTGATGGTTGACGGGTCAAAATCGTTACCGCGCCTCGCTGAGTGAGCTTGCGAGTCGCCGCAAATTGAATCACAGGCGATGGAACATTTTGGGTTGCGGACGATTTTGCGCTTTCTACAATCAGCATGGGCGGCTCGTGGTTGGTGGGTTGCGGCAGCCGAGTCGGAAAGTTTCTTTGGGAAAGAAGTGGGGCATTCGGGAATGGGGTGGGATTATACCCCATAGCAAAAGGTCGGCCCATCAAGTAGCGTTATCTCCAAGGATATGGATCCCCCAAACACTCCGCAATCTTCCGTTAAGGATGTCCCGCTCTCGACCGGCCTCACGAGCGATGAAGCCCGCCGCCGGCTCGAGAAGTTCGGCCCAAACGCAGTGCCCGACACGGCTCTGCATCCATTACGCAGGGCGCTGACCAAGTTCTGGGCGCCGGTTCCATGGATGCTCGAGGCTGCGATCGTGCTCGAGCTTGCCCTCGGCAAGCACGTCGAGGCTGCGATCATCGCGGTTCTCCTGGCCTTCAACGCTGCTCTCGGATTCTTTCAGGAAGGGCGCGCTCAGGCAACTCTAGCCGCGCTGAAGTCGCGGCTCGCGCTGAACGCGTCGGTCCGTCGCAATAATGTTTGGGCGACCGTGCCCGCTACCGAACTCGTGCCTGGCGATATTGTGAAGTTATCGCTCGGCGCCGTGGTTGCCGCTGACGTGCGTCTGACCGAAGGCGAGATCCTGCTCGATCAGTCCATGCTCACCGGCGAATCAATCCCCATCGAAGCTGGGCCAGGTCTGCAAACATATGCAGGAGCGCTGGTGCGGCGTGGCGAAGCGGTTGCCGAGGTTACGGCGACCGGAGCGCGCACAAAGTTTGGACGCACGGCGGAACTGGTTCGCACCGCGCACGCCGAAAGTTCCCAGCAGAAGGCCGTTCTGCGCATGGTGCGCAATCTCGCCATGGTCAACGGCGTCATCATCGTGATGCTGGTGGGGTACGCCTACGCTCTCAGGCTGCCGCTGGGTGAGATCATTGCCCTGGTGCTCACGGCGGTTCTGGCGTCGATCCCAGTCGCGCTGCCCGCCACCTTTACCCTGGCGGCGGCGCTCGGCGCGCGGGCTCTGGCACATCAGGGCGTCCTTCCAACGCGGCTTTCCGCCGTGGATGAAGCGGCAAGCATCGAGGTGCTCTGTGCGGATAAAACCGGCACGCTGACGCGCAACGAGCTGAAGGTGACAGCCGTACACCCGATGCCTGGCTTTGACGAATCACACGTTCTGGGAATGGCCGCGCTTGCCAGTTCGGATGGCGGACAAGATCCGGTAGACGCGGCCATTCGCTCCGCCGCTTCGCAGGCCGTTGTCTCCGATCTACCGAAACTGAGCAAATTTGTGCCTTTTGATTCCGCCACCAAGATGTCCGAGGCTGCGGCTGTCGATCCGAGCGGCGCCACGGTTCGTGTTGTAAAGGGAGCCTTTGCCGCCGTCATGGGCCTCACGCAACCATCGCCCGATGCATCCACGACAGCAAACCAACTGGAGGCACAGGGCTTCCGAGTGCTGGCCGTAGCGGTGGGTCCACCGGCGGCAGTGAAGCTTGCGGGAATCATCGCCCTCAGCGATCCACCTCGAGCGGATTCAGCGGAGCTCATTGCGGAGTTGCGCACGTTGGGCGTCCGAACTGTGATGCTGACGGGCGATGCCCCAGCAACGGCGGAGATCGTGGCACGAGCGATAGGTCTTGATGGAGCTGTCTCTCCACCCGGACCGATACCCGACGGTGTTCGCCCCGAGGAATTCGCTGTCTTTGCTGGTGTGCTCCCCGAGGGAAAATACAACCTCGTCAAGGCGTTCCAGAAGAGCGGCCACACTGTTGGCATGTGCGGCGACGGCGCCAACGATGCGCCGGCGCTGCGTCAGGCGCAGATGGGAATCGCGGTGTCAACTGCGACCGATGTTGCCAAGTCAGCGGCCGGCATCGTGCTGACCAAACCAGGACTCAGCGGTATCGTCGCTTCGGTAAAAGAAGGCCGTGTGACGTTCCAGCGCATTTTGACCTATGCGCTCAACACGGTTACCAAGAAAACCGTCCAGGTGCTATTCCTGGCGGTAGGTCTGGTGATGACCGGGCACGCGATCCTGACTCCAATGTTGATGGTCATTATAATGCTCACCGGCGACCTCCTGGGCATGTCCTTAACGACAGACAACGTGCGACCGTCCCCGATGCCCAATGCGTGGCGAATCGGCTCGTTGACGATCGCGGGCGTCTTCGTGGGAATCGCCGAGTTGGTCTTTTGCACCGCCGTCCTGACCATCGCCAAATTCAACCTGGGTTTTGGAATTGAAACGCTACGAACTCTCGCCTTCGTGGTCATAGTGTTTGGCAATCAAGCGACAACCTATACGAATCGTGAACGCCAACGCATGGGGTCCGCCCATCCAAGCCGGTGGCTCATCGGGTCGTCTGTAGTCGATCTACTGATCGCCTCTACGCTGGCAGTTTGCGGGATCGCCATGGCTCCTCTGCCTATATTCGTGGTGGGAGGAACACTCGTGGCGACAGCGGTCTTTGCATTCATCTTGGACTTTGCCAAAGTCCCTGTGTTTAATCGCCTCAGGATCGCCTAAAGAAGGGATGCGCAGTCTGGAGGAACCGGCTTTGAAAGAAACTGTCACAGAGATAAAGGCAGGGCCGAGACGGTCCTTCCCAGCATCACCAAGGTAGCTGTGTGTGATCTCAAAGTGAGGTGAATCAACGCGTCTGTAAGACCGATCTCACGCTCTCCACCACTCGCACCCCCGCTGAACCGCCGCCACTTCGACCGCCTCCGCGAACCACCCGAAAACCAAGTCCTGCCAATTGCCGCCCGGATCCTCATGACCCGTAAACAACTGGATCTCGCAGGTCAAACGCATTGCGCGGTCGGGCGGCGAACAGTCTTGAGCTGAAAATATACTTGGCGAATTCATTAGGTTTATCAGGGAATGGGGCCTAGGTTGACGTTGGTCTCAGCGAGCTGCCTCTCTCCGACCAAGATGCGTAGCGACACAGCCAGGCAGCCGAATGCAACATTAATAATCGTCGCTACTGCGGGTGGGGGTCATGGTCATTAGAGCTATCGGCAGGGCAGAGTTCATCCACCGCCTATCGCTGGACAGCGATCTGGAGCATTTTATCGGCAAGGAGGTGGGATGGTTTTCCAACAGGACGGGAAACATTCTTGGCGCCATTGCACTGGGAGATAAAGATCGGGGCTGGAATTACGTCATCTTGAAACGGGATCAACTGGGCAAGTTTTATGCCTGCGATGTCGTATGCGACTTTTACAATCATGGGGCGGCAAGGGTTGACTTCATGCTTGCGATGGTGGCGGCTGGGCGGAGCCAAGGGGAACAGTTTCGCCGAATGGCTTGCGATTAAAGCGAGCGTAGGAGCATGAACACCAACACGGTCAGCAATCTGAGGCGTCTTCCAGATCAGGAAGTATGTCGGATCAGGTGCCTGGAGCAATTTCCCGATCTCTCGAAATGCCTAGTGGAAGACCCGGACGGTTGCGAGTTTGCGGTACGTTTTGGTTCCGGCGATGCCGTCCTTTGTGTCCATCCTGATCGGCTTGGCTTCGAGAAGACAATACAGAAGAACCATTGGAAACGATGACGGTGTTGTCATGAACGTCTCAAGGAAAGCCTCTCACGCCCCGCTGCATCCGCTCGAGAGCGAAAATCAAACTCATGGCTGTCGCCATACCAACCCAAACTTTTGTGGAAAGAACTCGGTTCCGGGCATCTGTGCGTTTGTCCGGAAGGACAACATTTGCCTGTCGCCTCCGACATCGTGGAAAAGGTAATTCCAAAACCTGTTTCTTACGCAGTTCCAAAAGCAGAAACAAAACGGCGAGATTGAACTGGCGGCGGGGATGGCGGGGAACATTGGCAAGCTAAGATGCTTTTCCCGCCGTCGTCCATCGGAGCGTTGTCCAGCAGGCAGCCATCCCGTGTCATGGAATATCGGGAGAGGTCATCCATGAGGGCAATCAACCATGGACGGACAGGCGCATCAAGCTGCCCCGGGTTCAATGGGCGACAGGCTTTGGCCCGGTCTTGGTCATGACATCACGGATGACGTGCAGCGCCTCCTGAATGCGGAATGGTTTGTGGATATAGCCGTCAATCGGGTGCTTGGCTAGAAGCTCCCGCAAGCGCAGTTCGTCGAAGCCAGAGACGATGATGACCTTCACGTCGGGGTTGAATTCCTTCAGCCACCCGCACGTCTTGGCCCCGTCAAGCTTCGGCATGTTGTAATCGAGCAACACGAGATGGATATTGTTCTTCTCGCGGTCGAACGTGTCGAGAGCCTTGATTGGGTCGGCAAACGCATGGACATCGACGCCATACGGCTCCAACAACTCCTTGATGGGTTTCAGGAATTCTTCGTCGTCGTCGATGGCCAGAGCGCAGATGCGAGGACCGTCGGCGGTGAGCGGCGGGAAGGCGTGGCTGCCGTAATGCCCGACCGCATTTGATTGTCCAATTTTGTCGTCCGGTAGTCTCATGCCTCCCCTGAGTAGCAGGCAGCTTGCCATTTTCCGGCCACAGTCCTGCCGCCATTGCCAACCATGAGTCGGGCGGGGGGTGTTGCTCGACCGGTTCAGAGCGATGCCCGTTTCCCCGGCAACTGCCCTCGCCATTGCCCCCAGCCGCCACTGCGTCCTGACGCCATCGCCCCCCATCCTCGCCCCCAACAACTAGGGTGATTTCCCGGTCGAAAATAGGGAATCCAGTAATTTCAGGTTCTCCACGAATGCCGTTAGCGTCTGGTGTGATGAAAAACACCCAGACATTGGAAGCGAATACAGATGCGTGAACAGGTCATAGAGATCTCCACTGGGGTTTTCCGCCTGCTACAGAAGCGAGCCCTCGCCTATGTCTCTTGGTCGCATGAAAAGCCCGGCCCGACGCAGCGAATTCTTGTAGAAGACGACGTTTACAGAGAATTCATCGACCGGGCAATCGCCAAGCGAAAAACTCTCGACCAAGTAATCGCCGAAGCATGTGTCAGGTCAGACGGCGAAGTTGATCTCGGGGTGCCGCATGTGCCGCAGCGTATTCGACGCGACGGTTAATCAGGATTCTGCGACAACGCGAACCGCAGCAAGCCCTGAGGTATCGTAGCGGAGGCAGGGGCGGGTTGTCCGTGAGGGAGTAGCGTGGAAGCGAGGGTAGGTAGGGCGAGCTACTAACGCTACAAAGGGAGTTGCACGGGCAACCTGCCTACCGCTGTTGCTGATGCGACAAGCGAACCGCAAGGCGATCAGATGGTGATGCCATTTGAGGGATGTGACCCATAATTCCACCGCTGGAATTACGCCGCCTTCGCCATCTCCAGAACGTCCCGGGCGCTTTGGACCGGAACCGCAGGAACGGTAATGAACTGGCGAGCCCGCCCGTCGATGACCTCGCCCAACTTCGCTTCCAAGCAATGGTAGAAACCCGCGCTCCCGAGCCGTTTTCAGCCGCCCAAATCCCGCCCCTGCATCCCGCGCCGGTTCCCCCCTGAAACCCGCCCCGGGCACCACTTGCTATTCCAGCGATTAGGCTTACATTGCAGTGGAGAGTCGAGGACAAGTTGAAGTTGCGGCGTGGAGCAGAGCAGTTCGAGCCTCGACTCTCCAACTTTTTTGTCCCCTGCCGCCATCGCTTCCTGCCGTTGTCAGCCACACACCATGAAACTGCCATTTGCTATTCCCACAATCAGGCTTACGTTGCGGTGGAGAGTCGAGGTTCGGTCTCATGAATGGACACGTGCTGGAAATCTCGACGGATGTCTTCCGCCTCCTCCGAAGGCGGGCACTGCTCTATATCTCCTGCACCGACGAAACGGATGCTCCCACGCAACGCATTGTGGTCGATGATGACGTTTATACCGAGATTATCGACCGTGCCATTGCCAAGCGAAAGACCATCGACGAAATCTTCCTCGAACTTTGCAGACGGAGTCGTAGGGCTCATCGGAGGTTTCGTTGCATCAAGCGGTGGAGGCTGTAGCCTCCTGCCGTCATCAGCCGCCCTTGCCCCGCCATGGTTCCCCATGACTCGGGTGGGGGTGTTGCCCAACTGGTTCAGAGCCCCACGCCCGCATCAGCATTCTTCCCCATTCTCAGACCAATAACGCCGTAGAACAAATCGTGGCGTTGCTGTGGGGCATTCTGGGAGGCGTCTGGGGGAGCCATGATGCTAAAAATCCTGTACGCCATGGATGGAGGGCGGCTAATACCCGCCCCATATCCTCGCCCATTTTTGCCCGAGAGACCGATTATTTGCGGCGGCGAATCGTCAACGCCCCCAGCAACCCAACCGCTACGAGACCAATTGTGGACGGCTCTGGTGCTGGGGTGCCATAGCCGAAAAACTCTTGCGGACCTCTAGAACTCATGTCGGTCGGGGTGTAGATGACGATGTTACTTACTGAGACTCGTACAATAGGCTGACAATTATTTGGAGTTGTGATAAAGTGGGCGCATGGCAACAAAGCGCGACCATGCGGCGATGGAGAGGCGGCGGCTGAAGGCTGTTGCCTTGTTTGA